>Ga0065711_1030331_pt1 | contig 32833 bp, 13 predicted proteins | sample Hoacrofraction12_FD_59098 | JGI IMG/M metagenome (GOLD analysis project Ga0065711, IMG submission 59098) | Hoatzin crop microbial communities from Cojedes, Venezuela - Epithelial fraction 12 v2 (version 2) | ecosystem: Host-associated > Birds > Digestive system > Esophagus > Crop | place...
CCCCCGACCCCCGCCCAGCCTCCCATGTAACCCTGCATTCCTCGGGAAACATCGGGACGGAGCAAGAGACCAAGAGACGGCAAATGTCTGTGTATTTTAATACAATGCTTTTAAATGCATCTCTTCCTAGATGAGTCAGGAAATTCAGCTTTTGTTAAATATCATGACATGCCAGTAACTTAATGAAAATAGATGGGTGCATATACACGTGTGGAGAGCCTTAACCGACTTCAGCGCTGCTTGAATTGGGCGACGCAAAAATTTGTAGTTGGTTCTTGGAGACAGAAGTAAGCAGCAAAGATAATTTGAGATACTGCCATACTAGGAAGCATCATAATTACCTTAATCAGCCTAGACAGATACTAGGAATTCTAATTATTATTTAGTAAGATCGTAAAATAGTTATTAGTATGTTATGGCAACAGTTTGAAAAAGTGTAACTGAAATTCCCTAAGTACTCGGGAGTTTTGCTTTCCTTTCCTAGGTCTTCATTATCTTTAAGCGAATCCCATAAGCATGATTCTGGGCACAAAGACAGCATGGATAATAATAAATTGCTACCTTAATATATCTGAAGTCTACAGAAAGCATGTGTTTCGGATGTGTTCCTCATTTAATAGGAATTTAGTATTTAGTCAGCAAAGATTGATTGTAGTTAGTTTGTAATATTCCTAGTTTCCCAAGGAAACGTTTCTGAACCCAGTGTAGTTTTCTGTTTGTCTTCAGTGGGAAATGGATTTCACTGTTAATATTGCAACTAATCCTGAAATTTTGAGCACTGACATTGTGGTTAGGCACCTATTAAAGCACCTAGAACCTGTATTTCATTTTTGGAGCTATTGTTTCACTTGGGCATTGCACATAAGCAAAGCAATAAAAAAATATGTTTAGTAAAAAGAAGTGACAAAACACCATGCACCCTTTGAATAAACTAATACACAGGTTTGAAGGAGGTTAATTAATTATAACAGTAATTTTGTCCAACAGGGAATGTATCCAAAGTGTTACAAGAACTTTCAGCATTGGGATTTGGGAGGTTTCTAAGTAGCCTTACTATCAGGAGGCAAGAGAGGAATGTCACCCTTTTCCCTAAAATGCTTGTCAGCTTTCCATTGCCATCAAAGGAACTTTTTTAAGAACTTTACTAGGCTAGTATTGCAGACACTTGAATTATCCAATTTCCCATTAAAAGCACAGCGCTTCACAGATAAGCCTAACTGTTGAAACACCCAATATTTGCCCAATGCTAAGTACTGTTAAATATAGACATCATATGCGAAGTGTCTATTTGACTTGCACTTCAAAATCTTTTGAAATTTGCCAGCGTTCCTCTCCTCACCTCGTGTCATTCATTTTTATGTGAATAATGTAAATGTTTCCCATTTCAATGTGTTTTAATAGCGTGTTAAAAACCTTCTATAAAAAGAAGTAATTGAGGTTCCATTCTTGAACATAAATGAGATAGATGGAAATTGGATGAGTAATTATATCTGACATTAACAAATAAATCTGCATTACATTCACTGGGGGGCTATATGATTTTTATAATGTTATATCATTCAGCAAAATCCCATATTTACTTGAGTTTTAATCAAAGTATAGCTATAGAACTGCTAAATCTAGCCTATAGGGAATGGACTACACTCCAGCTTGAATTCTTATTCCTGTATGAAACTGTAATACATCAAAGAAATAGAAGTATCAGTGCGTTGTTTTTTTTTCCTTTTACCCTCCTTAAATCATATAATGTAGTATTTGTGAAAATCCTGATTTAACAGTCCCTACAGTGTGATGCTTCCAAGCAACCACAAAAGTATTACAAGAAGAAAGCAAGGGAGTAACACGCCCATAACTATATGCTTTAATACAGTCTTGAAATTGATGAATATGCTGTTCCCTGAGTGAAGCAGATTAAAGAAAGAAACTAAAAGCTAACAAAGCCAATAGAAACCTGGAATTTTTCTTCTGTGGACAATTCTAAATTAGGAGAAAGGAAAATTATTCTGCTCCAGAATGTAAAGTAGATGTGTCCTAGTTTTGCCTGCACAACAAATTCTAACATCCTTTCAGGATGGCTGAGTTGCTCTGCAACATGCAGACTTCAGTAAGACAAGTCTAAGACACATCCCCGCAGTCTGTGTTTTCTATCAATCATCTGGCTCTAGGCAGTTCTATGATTTCTGGCCTGCCGTTAGAAGAAATTCCCATTTACAGTGATGGCTGTTCTGTAACTTAGCATCCACACGTGCATCCTTTAAGGAATGTAAGCGTCTAGGACACAGTACAGGACACCACAGTGAGCACCAAATGCCTGCATCAGTATCTCAGGTTTTATTGCTGTCCCATACCCAGACCTCCATGAGACCTGAGACGTGTTATCTCCGTGTTATCATCTAGATAACATCTCCGTGTTATCTATTCTTCTCAAGTGCAGATTGGGACAAGTGCCTTGTGAGGAGCAGCAGAGATTATAAAACAATTCAATTGCACAGGTTTTAAAGAAAGCCAAATAAAATGTGTCAACTTTTCATTAAAAAAAAATCCATTTTTTATGCTCAGCTCCACGTAATGCCTGTTCTGAAGACAGAAAAAATAGATGGTAAATAACAGAAGCAATTTTTTGCAAAAAAAGTGAAAACTTTCAATACAGCTAAGTCCAACTTTTTCTCTTGCAGTGGTGGATACCTTTAGAATTATTTGTAAGAAGCCAAAGAAACTTATACAGTGACATGTTAGAAACACCCTGTGCATCAAAAAAAGGAACTTTCAGATTCATTGTTAAATTCCATTGCTGGAACCTGAAATACATACTTTAAAATAGTAATGAAACATTGTAGCTTGTTTATCCTACCACCTGTCTGAGAAAATCTGTTTTGTTTCACAGAACACAGGCCACAATTTTCACTTTCATTTTAAAGTTTTTATTTAAGACTAAAACTCCTTATAAGGTCCACTTTATCAGTGTGTCTTACAATCAAAAGGACAAACAGTAGCAGATGGTATACAAAACTTTAGAGGAAAAACAAAGAGGCTGCTAAGCCTCTGAAAAATGTGGCAAAAAAATGATTTCAGATACTTCCAAGGAAGAAGTATATTCATGCTTTCATAACTTGTGTGGGCTTTGTTCTATATATCCATTGTGCTACTATCCTCTTCAAAATGTACTTCAAAGTCAGCTGGTGTCACTATACTCAGAGTTTTTAGGTCTTTTTTTCTCCCTCATGCTTTAGCTCATTTCCTTCCTCCCTTGTCATCTTCTGTCACGCTACCTGCCTTCTAAACACTTTGACTGACAGTTTATCATTATCTGTTCAAACTAACTGGCATTCAAATAGCTGTGAATAAAGGGATCTATGTATGTTATCGATGTCTGTACAGCTAATTGCTGTATCCTTTGTGCACATCAAGTTGCACACGGAACCATAAACTCCAAAATTCCATTTTTTAGAATGAACAACTTACTTCTGTACTCCTATCAATACAGAAAGTATTACATATGGTTCAGATATGCTGTTAAAAACTGTGGGAGGCACTCAGTCCAATGCTGCTTTTATCACTTGTCACTCTGAAATTATAATAGTAGCACGAAAGTAAAAAGCTCTTTCATCTTCCTGGAGAGCTAAAATAACATTTCAATGCTACTTTTGGATCACTCAGATGCAACTTTCCAGGTCTCTCCAGCCTCTCTGTGAGACAGATTTCCTATACAACATAAGAACATAATACTTTCCATTACTTGAGATGTACGCTCAGAAATGAAAGTTATTCTGCTAGACATTCTGCCAGGAACTCTGAGACCAGTAGTTAAAGGAAGATAAGACAGAAAGAAAGCCACCTTTTTTTACCACTTAAAGGTAAGCTATTACATAGAAAACAGTGATAGTGCAAGAAGTTTGTTTGATATGGTCTCAAAGTCAAGTATTTTTCATGGCCTTTTTACAACATTTGAATAAAATTCATACAAGTTGGATGAGTAAAAGAAGTATGACATACGTTACAGTATCAAACCCAAAGTATTCTTTCATAACCTATATTCACATTACATAAACTATACTTGAGACAGTGAGTAGGTCCAGAGGCAAACTAAAAATACTACATTTAACGAGAGAGAAAATCAACAAGTGACTGGATTGCAAAGTAACATTTCCCAGATGCTGGTTTGTAAGATGTTCAGGTACTGAAAAATTTCAGGTTCTACTTAACGTTTTGCATTTAAATGACAAGATTTTGCTCAGTGAATGGAGAGAGTTGTTTGACATGGTAAATTTTCTGCTGCTAGCTCATTAGAAAGGTTTCTTTAGTTTAAAGTAGTAAGATCTCATTGAACTTTTCCTGCATAACCTCTCCTAACCCACTGGTCACCACTGAAAGAAGATGGGTAAAAAGTCGTCTCCACAGAAAAGGGAAAAATGTAACTGATCGGAATTACATTTGATTACATCCTGAATCTGAGCACCTATTGAATCAAACTGACAAGAAACGAAGTCTCCACTAAACAGAGAGGGCAGAAAGATGCCAGCTGAAACAGTGAGAAAGAAAAAAAGAAAAAAGGATAAGGAAAATACTACATTCTTAGCCACGCAGACCTGATTTTACACTACAAATCTGTGGAACTGCATTCAGAAGGTAGAACCATAAAAACTAAGGGAAGGGTTATGATGCTTAGCAAAATTCAGAGAGAAATACAAATACAGCCAAGGAGGGACAGGCATAGACATTCTCCATCTGACAAGTGTTCAGATGATGCAGAATTTAGAATATCTCTGGCTAAGCTGCAGTCATATGAGATGTTATCTCTTGGTACTGAAGTGAAATCTAGCAGGGAGTTAAAGCAGAGGTATTCAAGGTTCAAGCATTCCTTCTTTTCCACTTGCCTCAGAAACATCATGGGTCCATATTTCAAAATGTACCTCTTGTAGTTGTGCTTTACCATGGTATGCATTTTTGCCTGACTGAAATGTCCTTCTTCCTAGATGAGTATTTTTTTGCTTGTCATTCTCTGCAATGACAATCTATGTCACAGTCATCTTGTAAATAAACTTTAATACTTCACGTCATTTTAAAACTCAAGTATAAATCACTTGCATAAATTAACTCCTGAAGTCATCTTTTAGAGCAATCTGGATTTGGCTGCAAATTTGTAGCCCTCTCTTCTATGTTCTTTATCCAGAGGTGCCTTGATTATTAATCAGTGTGACATTGTCTTTTTGACTGAATTCTTGTTTTTTTCCTATAACCTATATTCTCCCATCTCAGTCATTTTTATTTCTTTTCAAGATTTCTCATTGATAACATCTCATTGTGTTCATTCATTTACTTAATTGGCATTCACATAACTCTGAATAACATGATCTGTTAATGTTATTGATTTTTGCTAGGCTGCATGCCGTATCTGTTGTAAACATTGATTTGAATATCTGGACACAACCTTGAAAAGTTTCAATTTAGAGAATGAACTACCAACTCCTTCCTGCATTTTCTTCCCACTAATTACACGATTTACATTTTAGTTTATTAAAAGGAAAATTACATCACAAAACAAAGACCTTTACTGTTTTAATAACAGTGTTAGCATTATGATACCTCTAAATACATATCTTTTACAGACATTCTGTTAAATGTTATTTTATTGCTTTTTTGCATGACTTTGTATTATTTTTCTACTCTGATTCACATCAAATAGTACTTCAGTCCTTGAAAAAAAGCCAGTGAATTGGCCATTCATCTGTCTTTTATGAGTCCACAATCATCAAAGTAACAGGAAAACTATATGGTATGAGGAGTCAAGTGACTTTTTTTTCTTCTCCATGCCTGACTGAATGTAAATTGAAATTTTTCCATCAACTCCATCTCCATATAAAAGTGATACACAGCTACTACAGGTTCAAGAGAGATCAGGAAACCCACAGCAGGTTATCAGCTAATATTGGAGGGCAATCCTAACTCTGGAAACTGATATAAACAACAAATTTATGCTAACAAACAGAACTCTTTGTCTATACCTGTCAAGTTTCATAAGTGTGCTACTTCTAGGGTTTTTTAATTAATTATCTTAAATCGGGTTAAAATCATGAACTAAGTTAGAACCACTGTTAAATGTGCAAACAAACTGAAGGGACCAGGGAAGCAGTGGTGCCATCACTAATGTAATTTGGCCAAGAAAGTTCACCAGATCCCAAGAATCGTCTTTATCCTGAGAGCCCACATTTAGGAAAAGTTGCATATAACATTAAAACTCATAGCACATTAAAACTCAGAAAAATTTTCTCTGTAAAACAGTAAACATAAAATCCTTAATGCCATTTTAGCTTTTTGTCAGAAAAGAAAATGATACTTTAAATGAAATGTCAAGAATCTAAGAAAAAAAATTCCATGTCCCTTGCAAGCACTGAAAAATGCTATTAGCTCACTATAGTGTGTCTGCTAAAATAACCCATATTCTACTTAAGTGCACAACATAACCTAATATAAAATGTGGGCATTCTTTTTCCCCAGTGTGATGTAAGGCAAACAGAGCAAGTAACGCTGCGAGAGAGAAGCCCTCACAAGCTATATACTCTCATATAAATCTTTATTAGGCTATCCTTTGTATTCTCCCTCTCATGACTCCATAACAGATTTCCACATAATTTTCCATTCGCTGAATCAGAAAGAGGAAATTCTGCAGTAAGCGGGTTTTTTTCAGAAGGGACAAAAAACCAGCATGAGCATGGAAAGGGTGCACTTTGTATGCATAAGAAAAAGACAGAGTTCCCTACCCCACACTGAAGTTTGCTAAAATGAAATAACAAAACTAGACAAAAAGAAAATGCAACAATCTTAGACTGCAGAAAAGAAACCGGAGGAAGTTCAATTTTGTCTGTGAATAAAAGCGTATGTTTTCAGCATATTCACAAATCTACAGAAAAAGCTTGGACAGGCTAGGATATCACTACCTCATCAATCTTTGAAAACCTGAAGGGACAATAGCATCAGGGTGAATGAAAGAGCCCATGCTGTTTGCAGTAGACTATGTGTGCTGGTCCACACAATTATGAGTTATAAGTACATTTTTGAAACAAAACATTTTAAGAAAGCTATTTCATTTCTTTCTGTGGACCACACTCTGTATTGCCTCAGGGACATGTTATCTGAAGATTATTTTCTAGCTGTCTTTGTTGTTGTTGCCAAGAGGCCTCAAAGAATGAAAAGGTGCTTTGGAATGATAGGAAAGATATTCTGTAAGGGCATCACAGGCTCACTGGCCATTTACTGTTATTCTTTTTCTCTCTGTGTTAGGTTTTACAGCCCTTCTCAGGAAGTTGCATTTGAAAGTATTTTTAGAGATATTAAATGTACTTTTGATAGTTTTACGTTATACAAGTGAAGCCAAGAAGAAAACAGAGTTATCTGGGAGTTGCTTATCACAACTGTATGATTGTGACCTTAACCTAAACCTGGAGATCCTTACATCAGTTTCAATGGATTTTGAATTAAGCCCTAAGAAAACATTGTTTTCGTTAGTGAGTTAATAACAGACACACATTTCAAAAGATTTACTGACTCCCTTTACACAGTTCAGAGATTCAGATTCTACTGCCTGCTTCTGTTGTTCTGTAATAATAAAGATTTTAACTTTGGCATGGATTCCAAGGAGAGTGCCATAAGGATACACTCATTCTCACTCTCACTCTAACTCAAATAATACAGAAAGCAGTTAATTATTAAAACAATCCATTAGCATGCAATATACAAAGTGAAATAGTAGCAATTTTGCAGTGATTGAGTAAGCGCTAGAAAGTTTGTCTAACGACATTTCTCTATGATAAGTTTCATGTGCTTCAAATTCCATTGAAGTCTGTTGGGTAAACATTGAAAAAAAAATGCACTCTTTTATATGCTTAAAAGACTTCTTTGTGAGTAAATAAACTCTAATCTCGGGGTGGGGGTAGAGGAGACTGGAATGAAGGAGAGAAGGAAAGGGCAGGGAGGAAAGGTGTTTCCATATATGGCTTCTTCATTCTCACTATGCAAATCTATTTTAAATCACAATAAATTTATTTTCCCCAAGTTGAGTCTGTTTTGCCTGACAACAGTAACTGGTAAGCCATCTCCCTGTCTTTATCTTGACCTATGAGCTTTCTCATCCTGTTTTCTACCCTCATCCCATGGGGTGGGGTGGACGAGCTAACAGCCTGGCTGTTAGCCAAGGCTAACCCACCACACCTCTCAGCCCTGCTACAGAAACACCCCAGAAGGTATTATTCTCTTAAAATATTGGTCCATGTTGGGGGAAACTGATGTTGCACAAGGTAAGTCTGGGTTAATGTATGAGGCTAAGAAAGCCTGTATAATATTTGACTTCAGGTCTTCATACACAATTAGACATTCAAGAAAGACATATAACCTCAATTCACTGAAGTTTTGATATGGAAGTGCGGTCCTCTGCTTGCAAATTAGTAAAGAAACAAGTCTAAATTATCCTTAGTAGCTTATCCTCAAAGAATGTAATTTTAAAAGGAAAAGAGAGGAGACATATTGGAAAAAAAGAAGTGTATTTAAAAAGATATCAAAAAAGAAAAGTTTTAAATCTTCACCTACAATTTCAACCCCATTATACAATCTAGATTCTCACTAGTAACAGGCAAAAGGGCCCAAGAGGGCACTGCCACAAATCCTAGTCTTGGAACAAACTATTTGCAGAAACTCATTAATCAGTGCTTTCTCAATGCCTTGGCTGTATCTCCTGGAAGAGCTGCCCAAAGCCAGAGTACGTGCTCACTGAGAAGGGTCATACCTACAAGGGTCAGGTGAAAGGGTAAGGGATTTTGGTGCTTTGGCTGTAGACCAGGTAAAGGAAGAACACAATGATTATACTGACTGTGAACCTGCTTGATTATAGTCTAGGCGGACAGCTGGGTAGAAACAGTGCTTCTTTACAACTCAGTCAATCACAAATGTCCCTTCAGAAAAGGCCTGAGCTATGTAAGCTTTGTTATTAAAATGTTAACACATTTAAAGGAGTAAAAGACCAGAGATATGTTAAAGTGAGCTTAAAATGCTAATTCAACAATGTAGCTTCCTCCTCAAGTTGCTGCTGTTCGTTATAAACAATTACAGTGACTGCAGAAAATGTTATACAAAACTTTTGTTTATGCTGGCACAATATTAATAGAATGGAAATGTGTTTATTCCCTGTGTGTCCCCATATGACTCTACTTGAAGAATTTGGTCAAATTACTATTTTTTCATTAATTATTCTGAGACCAATACTGCAGTGTGTATGTATAATGTTCTTACTACAAAGGAAATCAACACCAATGACAACTCCTTTGTTCCAAAATTATTTTTAACCTTATAACTAGAGAGATAAAAAAGCAACATAAAATGCTTCTACTATTGCCAAATGAGCAAATTAACAGTAACCAAGGATTCAACAGAATTTTGTCAGATTAAATTTGTGAAAGGAAAACAACAAAATTAATAAAGATCCAACAAAAATACTAAAGAACCTTTTAGAAGATGGATAGCCATGTTAGAAAATGTATTAAGTAGAACGCATGTTGTAACTGACGATATAGAGACCTTCAATGGAAAAGTGAAGAGAAAGACTCACAAACACCTGCCTGCGTGTGGCTATGACAGAGTCAAAAACAAATCTGATCAAATGTGATTAAACACAGATCTATTTGCTATGTCACTGCTAACTGATGTCCCACCTGCCCTGTGACAGTTGCCTACGCAATAAGTAAGCAATTCCTATCAAAGTGCTGGAGAAATGAAAAGTAAAATAGAAATGAAGGCATGTATCACAAACTCCAACTCTGTTACAACTATGCCAGCCACATTATTTCCTTCTCTATTAAGCAAAAATAGAATCAAATCACTTAAGATCTCATACACAACAAAGAAAATCTGGCTATACATTTCTTTCACTGGAATTAATTTAGATCTTTAAAACATTACATTCTACAGTAGAGCGATTCACGGAAGACTTGGAAATAAAGTTGGGGGGAGGGTGTATGAAACCTTGAGATGCCAGTTAAGTTCTCTGAATTCCACTGAGGTCATTGGAAATGCAGTGTAGGCTTACTCTTGGCTTGGCCTGTCTGAGCTGTTATTTGTTATCTTTACCAATTCTCATCTTTTACATCTCCATAGAAGAGGTTTGCCAGCTGCTGCATATATAGCCATTGTAAAGCATCAGCTGGTATAGTACGTAGGACAATTACTCATTTAAATAGGTCTATTAATCATTATAGTTTGTCATTTGGCCCTTAAAATGGGCCTGTATTCATTTTTTTCTGTGTGAAGTAGGCATTTTAAAATCTTTCACTGTCAAACAGGCCTGTTACACAGCCAGTGCAATCTTTAATGCTGTTTATTTATCAAACTTAATGTAATAGGATCTCTTGACATAGTACACTGATGAAGAAGTGAGGTTCATTTTCAGAATGCCGAAATAAACGTCCAGCAGCCAATATTTTTCACACTTTCTGTAAATCACAAATACATGTACTGTTGCAATGTGCAATTATTTCTACAGCATCCCACAGATTTTGTAAGATGCAATGAAAAAACCTGCTAGAAGACCTGTTAATCACTGAAAAGTGATATTGCAAGCTACAGCTGTGGTCCAGTGATTCACAGATGTGGTTATAAACTACTGACAGATGATTCTTAGCTGTTGCCATATAAGAAGCATTAGCAACTCCTGGATTTAGGTAAAGTGGTGTGTTGCATATCATAACTAAGAGACTGGTTTCTGAAAACAGTTCCCTTCTGCAATGATATGTAACTGCTCACAGTCTTCAGAGGAAACAAGATCTTTTTCAGTTTATACTGCAATAAAAACCAAACCAACTATAATTCTCAAGATTTTTTTTTTCAGGGAAAAAATAAAAAGCATTACAAATCTTTGCTACCAGTACAGCAAAACTTTAAATGTTCTGTGTGATAAATGTTTACTGTAGGTTATACCTGTACAAGATCTGAAATTCTATTTTTTCTATTTGTCATATGCAATTACTTACTAGGTACTAAAGCACACAAACAATAACCATTTACCCAGTGTTAAACACATGAATTTTGACAAAACATAAGATGGCTGTCCAATCTCTTTCTTTCCCAAGCCCAACGTCCTGTTTCGTAACCTGAGACTACTGTTATACGAGAGATGCAAAGTCTTCAGTTAAAATTCCAGAGCACAGCTTAATTAACAGACATATTTAAAAAAGAAAAGAGCATACTATTACCATTGTGTATACATGCTCACACAAAGATTTGTGATGTTTCTCAAATGCTGTTGTTAAAAAGCAGAATTGCAGTGTTTATCATGGGTATAGTGACTTTTTCTAGAATACAGTCACAATGTTTTATAGTGTTCCCATCAACAGAGCTTTCCACTTGTAACACAACTTGTTGGGGAATGTGCAGGTTTATAAACCAGAATTTTCTAAAAGGCAAGTGATAACCTACCGAATACAGAAGTGTTTCTCATATTTCATGTGGTGTTTGTAGTGAATCCCATAACTGCAAGGTATCGTGGCAGGACGTAGTTCTTCAAACATTGCACAATGTTCTAAGCAGATACCTCTTCCCCATTTGCAAGGTAAGTTATGTAAGCATGCAACTTGCACAGGCTGCAAAAATAACTTTGTAGGTAGCTATTCCCTTTTCCATAGAGATCTGGTCAAAAAATGAATGGCCATCTAACCAACAGCAAATCTGAGAATTTCAGAACAGGGCCTTTCCCCCAACTCTGAAAACACAGGTTCCAGATTTTCCTTCTGGAAACATTCTCATGGGAGAAAAGATGACTAAATATTTTCTAAGTGAAAATTTACCACACTTATCACAGGGCAGCCAACAGCCTTGTGATACAGGGTATGTCAGGTCAAAGTATTTGGTCTTGAACAGGCACAGATGGAATCTGAATCTGCCTACCTTATCCAACAATGAAAAAAAACCCCCAAACACTAACCACTAGTATCCACAGGCAAGCATGGGTCTCTAAAATAACTGAGTAAATCTATCTCACCCCACATATGTTTCTATTTTCCTTCAGCTGTCTCTGAGATTCACCGGCCCCCTTGGCGAGCCAGTTCATTTTGCTGAATCAGCAGAAAGGCAAATAAAGGAAAAGCGGTTTGCTTCTTGTTAGAAACCCAAAAGGTGCACGAATGGGCCAGGCAATAACCAGTGCCAGGAAAGGGGGAACCACCTGGGCAAGAGCAAGGCTTGTGCCTCTTCAGATGCAGTGGACTGCTAGACTGCCTCAACTGCCAAATCAACCTGCAGTATCGGGTGCCCTGCCCCAGTAAACCCTCAAAGCGAAGAGCTTCAAGAAGAAACGGAATCTGCAGGCCAAACAAATGAACCTTGGTTTCACACATCCTACATCAGTCTTCTACTACTTTGTCATTGACAAAGAGGAGAAATTATTGGAGGAATTACTTTTTCTCCAAAATAGACTTTTTCCAAAAAAGGAAGTGTTTTATTTCCCCAGTCAGCCCTATTTGAGAACATCAACATATGGAGCATGTTAGACATAAGGGAGAGTGCAATATGTTTTGAGAAAATTCACAGTTTTCTAACCTAGATAATGTCAGCAGAAATTTCTTTATTTTCAGTACGTATAATCAAAGCCAAGAGAAGAAAACATCTTAAAAAAAAAAAAAAATCTGTAGAGGATGTAAGAATAAAATTTTGAGAAGATAAGTAAATACTTGGAGAAGATCCAAATGCTGTTTTTAAAGGTTTAAATTTTAACTGAGTCCAACACAGTGAAGTAAACCTTTTCTTAAGATATACATCCCTAAAAAATATCATTTAATAAGAATTAGACGGGAGAAGGGGTTTTTTTTCAATATTGACTCTAAAGCATACACACACAAGCACATGCATGCATGCAGACCCTTAAATGGAAAGCCAAACTAAAAAAACAGAAAGGCTGTTCATAATGACTACAATATATTGAACCCATCAGATGAAAAAGTGTATTGATCTTCTCCTTGTGTCTGTGAGCCTGAACACAAATACAATCTCCTGTGGGTGTGGACCTGCATCTGGTTCTTCTCTGACCTCCTTCTCTTCATTTCTCTGTATATAGCTTGGAATTGCACCACAACAAAATTTTGCTCATTCTGAAATCAACAGAAATTTTGACATTAGACATGCTAAAGCATCATGACTACAATAGATTATATCTCAGTGAAATCTTCTTTTTTTGAGGATCACAGGCACATGGAAGGATCCAAATGAAAAAATCTTTCAAATGTGTGGTGTCCCTCCCCTGAAAATGTCTTTGGTAGCAATGCTGACCACAGAGCAACAAGGTGTCATTTACCATCCAGTCCTCGAGAAAATACAGCAGAAAATTCTAAAAAAGAAACACGGCTTCAAAGTCTCAAGAAAAAATAAACAGAAAGTTGATGAGAATATAATGTCCTTTAGGACTCTGGAAAAACAGAAACTCAACTTCAAGGTCTTTGCATCTTCCTTTTCTCTGTCTATATATGACTATATTTTCATAGAAAATAACGCAGGTTTAAGTACAAGTAGATCTATCTTCATGGTTGTGATGTTCTGCTAAAAAAAATCCCACCAAAACAAAGCAACAAATAAAAGCATTATGTTTTTTCCTACAATCTGATGTTTTATTTCAGTAGTTACTGCAACAAAACAATAAAAACTCTTTAAATTCTGTATTCTTTAAAGAAAAGCTCAAAACTATTTTCTAGTACTAATAGAAATGAAACATTTGCACTGAACTATTGACTAAAATGGTACTGTTAATTGATTTCCCTCTAATTCACAGAAAAAATATTTAGAAATATTTATATCTTAATATATATTTGGTCTGCTACAATTCTAACTGAGATGAGGACAGAAGCGAAGAACGTTTTTAAGGTTTTTTTCAACTTCCCTTCCCAATTTTGTCTAAAACTATAAGGAAAAGAAGGACCTTTTTTTTTTAATAACTGGAAATTTTCAAATTCAATAAAATGAGTATCATGTGAACTCTGTGAAAGTTTGGATTAGTCCAGATTAAATAGACCAGATAGCTTATACGAAAAGGCAAATAAACCAGACTTAGGAACTTCACAGCAGATACAGAACAAGGTGCGATATTCTAGTTTCAATATCCATAAAACAAAAGAATCAGCACCTCAGGTCCCAGTAGTAGCTCATAATTACATTTTCTAAATTAGTTGTTTTATCCTACTATAATACCATAGCAACCCAAGTGAACAAAAAGAAGCAGAATTTATAAACCAAACGTTATGAAGGAAGACTAGTGATGTTCTAGCTGACACTGTTAATATATTTAGCAGACAGACTTTGTCTGTAAAGACAATCAGATTTCACTTGTTCAGATTACCCATCGGATGTATGGTGCCTTGGGCTGGAAAGATGCTCTTCACCTGTAACTGTTTCTAGAGCAGAGCACCTTTGTTTGCTTTGGACACTGACTGCTGCTCTTACATAGCCATTACAGAATAAGCAGCAGCTCATACCTTTCAGATACAGCGTATTTGACTTACCAAAAATGAAGCTGGTTTGATTTGTAACATTTTTGTTGTTTCCCTGTTTTATCAGTTTTTAATAAAGTGTTGATCCATTTAAAATCTGAACCATCTAGCATAATTCCCTGTAAACTTGTTATTTCTCTGATTCATTTGCTTATCTAAATTAATACCAGACTATATTCTTTCCCTTAAAATTGCTCTACAACAAATATCAACAGCAATTAACAACATAAAGAATCTCTTCTGAATATTGTACTCAATTGTTTTCTGATTTATAGGCCTCTATTTGGGCTCACAGCATATTCCAAAGAATAAATGAATAAATGAACTGCAAGTTAAATCTCTTTACAGTTTACAGCAGTCAGACATCAGGTTCCATTTAAATACAGTATAAAATGAAGTATAATATTATGAGCTCAAGAAAATAAGTTAAATACATGTATAAAATTAATTAAAAGCTCACTACATATGAAGTCTTTCAACCAAAGCATTCTACAACTCTATTACGCTATTGGATTGTACTCAAGTTATGAAATAAAAATTATTTCATCTTAAAAAATAGTCAAATTATCATATATAAACCCAAAAATTTTAAGTGTATGTCAATACTTTCTCTTTGACTCTTTTCTCTTAATTAGATTCCTTTTTTACTACATTTCCAGGAAAAGCATTCAAAAAGAATTATCATGATATTATGAGTTGCCACACAAGGGACAGAGAAATTCTGCAAATTATTCTTTGAGAGTGAAAGCAAAACGTGTTTCTGTCAAAATTGTGTGTTTTCTCATGCAATGCAGGCTTCCAAAGACAAGATATACCCAGAAAACATTAATGTGGAATCTGAAATGTAGAAACTGGAGTAACTATGGACAACTCCCAGGTGGCCTCTTGCCAAAATTTCTTGATGAGTGTACAGAGTGCATCCAATTTGGATTTGTACTTTAGCCCTTGGGAAAGTCATTATGTATCTAAGGGAAAAACAATTCTCAAGTTCAACAAGCAGGAACACATTTGCAAAAAACTCCTGCTCTGTTGGACTATGTGTTGCTGTTATAAATGGCTAATATTTGGAAATGAGCTAATACAAACAGAGAGAAAGATTGTGTCTACCAGCCTTATCTTTAACATAAGGTGGGAACAATGACTGCAGTTTTTTTTTTCTCCTTTTTCAGGGAGAACTCTGATTCTGATGCCCACTAAAACCAGCCCTCACAGGGTTGCTTGTTTCCTTGACATCACTGATTACACTTGTTTGCCTACTCCTAAACATCTCTCACTCACATCGTAGTAATCCTAAATCCACTCCTGACACACACACTCTTCTCTAGACTGTGTAAATTGTAATACTACATTTCTGCCCCTGTTTTGGCCAAAACTCCTCCTCACATCTTATGAGGTCTCTCATCCCCTAACTTCAAAAAAAACCCTTTAACATCAATACTGCAAGAAGTATGAGTTTTGCGTAAAGGGTTTATGGATAATTTTAGTCCACAATCCATTAGTAACTATGTTGTTGAGTTTCTTTACGATTTTACTGCAAAATCTTTAAGTCAGAAGATGTATTATGAATCTTCTCCTTTTACTTAACTATTCTTTAAAAAAAATTGCTGTGGTTTCAAACTGTAACATTATAGCATCTTCCCTCCTAACTGAATGGAAAGTCAATGGTTAATTTCCCTTCTGCAAGGAAAAAGTATTTTAATAGTGTATCTCTGGTCATTTTCTATTCCACCATCTTACATGATCTACTCACATTTTGAGTCTTCCTCCAAAAAATTTTTGGGCTGTTAATGGAATTATTCATTGAGAGAAACAACATTTTCCAAATAATTACCTAAAAATGTATGCCTAAATTTGTATTTAAATGCTCATCTAGGTGACCTGGTTTTTTCCAACAATCCCTACATGATGTGGGAAACTGGATGCTTTATCTAAAACCAGAGCATCTAGCTAATTTAGTGCCTAGCAATTATTGGCACTACATTCTCTGCATTGTTTATGAAAAAGTAAATATCTGAAATAACATAGTAGCCAGGACAAAAAAAAAAAAACATTTTGATAGAACAGGTATATATTTCTACAATTTAGACAGTAAAAATATAACAGCATTTTAAAAACACAGTTCTGACATACAGGAGCAGATGATAAGATACATTGAATATCTATGAGCAAAATCTCAATTGTTTCTAATCTGTGCTTTTTCACTAAATGATTTATTAGGAAACCTACATCCAAAAAATAATATAGCCTATAGCCTCATATTTTGGTGGGGAAAAATAAATTAAAGTTCCGTTACTATTCCAGAAGTGTTTATCTTCTTGATCACAATAGAGGCTTGATCCTATCATAATGCGATACTATGGCCAGTTAGAAATGAGTGGAACGGATAGGCTTACTTCATGTACATACCTGTTAGAAATTTTTGGTAAAGACTGATAAAAATGCATACATTTAAAAAAACCCAAACAAACAAGTAACTGGAAACACAATCTGACACATTCTTTTCTCTCTTCTTATTAGCCATGAAAATATTTGCATCCTTTTAGCTTACAAATACTTGGCTTGGTGGGGACTTTCAAGGAGGACAGTGGGAGAATGGCAGGTAGCAAATACTAAAACTTCCAGAAATAGCATGTAAAGAATATAGAGAAAATATTCTAAAATTCTAAAAAAAAAAAGTGTAAAACCATCAAAAAATATTGTACTTTGATTTCCTGTTCTTCAGCTCTTTTTTCCCAGATCTAAATCTCTACTGCTCACTTAAAAATAACCCTCAACAAGCATACTGCTGAAGCACAAGGACATATAAAGCCCCACCTTATTTAGAAGTTTTACATAATGTACAGAGACATCTGAGTGGACCATAAATATGTGAAAAACCCATAATTTGCTTTTGAAACATGCCCTGTATGAAAAATACATTTGACAGAACTGAGGAATTTGGGTGTAAAGTTCAGTGGAAGTGCATGCTGGTAAATGAGAAATTTGTCATTCCAGAACGACAGACTGTAAGTCAAGATGCCAGTCATTAGAGGATAACAGATGTCTTCACTTGTCTGCTGGCTCTTTATTTTGATTTTATTGTATTACCGAGATGGCTAGGAATACCAAAAGATAATACCTCTTTATCATGATGAACAGTGCACATTTGCCTTACTGAGCAGTCAAAGTAAAGAACAGAAATGCCCCAAGAAATAAGATCAGCAGTATTGAAAAGGAAATGTCATGTTCTTAGCAGCTACAAATGCAACAGCAGTAAACACTTTGCATAGAAGCCTACTATCTGCATCGCTATGGGCAGTAATAGTCTGGTTAAATCAAATTCTTTATTAAAGTCAGCAAAAGACTAAAGCAACCAAAAAAAAACACAACTTGACTTCACCTGCCTTGGACCAGCTAACGAGTGTGCTAGAAACCGATAGACTAAAATCGGAATACTGAAAATTAGGCATAGATGGAGAAAGTAATGAGAAAATGTAATAGTCTCCTTATCATAACACTTTTATTCCTTAAAAAAGGGATTTCAATACAGAATTATGACACAAAATGGATGAGAATACACTGAAACAAGAGTATTGCAGCCCTTCTGCTGCTTCCACTGTTTCTTTAGCTTCCAGGTTACTGAAGACATTATGGATAATTCCGTAGCCTAATCTTGGCCAGTATCCCAACTAGAGTGAGAATAGACACGACACTTCCCATGGCCACCACCCCCAGGCTTGGCTACAAGGTGAGACATGACAGCTGATGCTGTTGTTCTGTCTTCCTTCTTTATGTGCTTTCCTTTCCTTTCATTAGTTTTCTTTCTCCTTTTGTCTTTTGCCTAAAGAAAACATGTATTTGGCAGCTAACATGGAACCCTGTCCAACACCTAAGATGATATGTGAAAAGTAATGCTTCAAAAAGCATTTAGCACTATCCATGTTTGTCATTCGTGGGATAGTTAACAAAAACAGGTACTATGCCTGTTTCCTAGCTGCCAGCTTGCAAATAAGAGTCAATACCAGAAACAGATATTTCCTCTTAGGTGTGTCCTTTGCGTATTTTTAAACGTGTGTTGTTTTAAAAGAAAGGTTGTAATTTAATAATAATTACAACTGTAGTAGCCTTTCTCAACTCATTTCTGAACCATAAGGATACATTTATGCCCAACTTTAAAACTGCCTAAAAGGTTTCCAAAATGCTGTACAGGTCAACAGAAAGGATATAAGGAATAAAGTAAAGTTTGAATTTTAAAAACTGTTCTACATTTCAGATGCTTGGACAATATTTCTTATAATTATACCTGATTTTTAAATTAAAAAAAAAACTTTAAAAACATTCAAAAGTGCATCTTGATACCATTTTCATACAACAGATAGGCAGCCTAGATTTGACAGCTGAGAGTCTGAACCTTTTGAACTGAGGACTTAGTGAGAGGTCAATATGAACAGATTTGATCCTATGGGCCCACTGATTCCACCAAATTTGTTATAATATTCAAGAAATCTTGCTTTGCTACTAGGCAGACTTGCATATTATCTTTCAGTATAGTTCCAAATACAGCTACTCAATACAAACATTACAAAGGCATAGTTAAATGGTTGGGTTTCTGGGAAGCACAGTTACAAATACCCAAACACTCAAAAACCAGAAGCGGCTTTGGCCATCAGTACCACCTGAGCCTCTACAGTAGCTAAGGATCTAAAAATCACAACATACATTGCAAATATTAAATCCCCAGCTATCACATTGTTCTTTAAATTGTTCTTTAAGTATTTTCCTTCTGGCTGGATTAAAACTGATGATGCCTTTTGTCTGATCTAGAAAAAAACCTGCTTGGATCCAAAATCTAATTATCTGATGAAAATGAGAATAAAAATTCTGTGTCATTAGCAAACCTAACATACCACAGCTGATGTTTTCTTAAGCAAAGTATTATGACCCAAACAGCAGTAGTTTTCAGGCCTGTGGTATGTTCCTAGAGTTTTCACTGATATAAACCCTTTACAATGCTTCTGGGGAAAGGACAGCAGCATGCATTCTCTGCCATGTTGAGCTTACTTCACCAGCCACAGTGTACTTGAATAAGATCTTATATGTGACAAATCGCACGAAACAACCTCCAGTGAACTATTCCGTCTTCTATGGATAGCAGGTATCATGGTCCTTGTGTCTCTGTCATTACTCATGGCAGATCGTGCATATTTGATAGAGACAGCTGTTAGAAAAATTTTATTGACTAATTTCGTTTTATTTTACTGTTCTGATTATCCCTCAAGGAAAACATACTAAAATTTTCACCAGAGTAAGCATTTTAGACAATAAAAACTACATCTTTGTGTAAATGTTTGTGTCGTTTGCTCTATTACTACAGTAGCTGATGATGAAAGCTTTTTTAATGTTCAGGTAATTAGAAAACATTTCTATTTGTACTTTTATGAAATACTCTCATTCAACTGTTGCTAAAGACTATTTATACAGATTTCAGGAAAAAATTGCACTCAAAGAATAGCTACAAGACGTGACAACTAAAAACTATTCTTCAATCACAAACTCAAACACGTAGTCCAGTCAAAGTACAGAAGCAGGAAACTTTTTTCTCTCACTTTTTATTTCCATCCATATGCTCATTTGGAACAATTTTTACATGATAAAAATCAGAAGTCATGTCATGCCAAAATACTTATCTGTGTCTTAAGATATATAATTATATTTGGATATCTGAAATAGTTATTTGCTGTGAAATTGCTGAACATAATCACAATATTAAACAACTTTTTCAGAGTGCTGGAAAAAACAGTACTTAACTCACTGAAGCTTAATTATGTTTCTGTCAAAATGGTTTAACTGAATCAGGGATGACTAAAATCCCACAAGAATGACTAAATACTCTCTGTATCTTCTGCATTGAAGGCAGCGGCTAGAACAGTAGGTATATGACTATTTCAACTGGATTTTCTTTTTGCAGTTCACTGTTTTATATAACAAAATGGAACTCCATTGCTCAGCTACATCACTAGGAACTAGTGTTATCATAAGTTTATTTCTGCTCAGGTATTGACTCAAGATTAATAGAATTATTTAGAATCTAGATCTAAATATAGATTAAAATAGGCACAGCTGTGGGCCAGGAACCTCTTGTTCTGGTTTGCATTATTTGTATAAAGAGAAAGATTTACTGGAAATAACTAGAAATGTGGTCAGTAATGTTGAGAAGAAAATAAAGGGTGACTGAATGGTGACTGGGATCACAATTTATAAAATATTCATAGTTTGTCCACAAGTCCTATTAAATTTATTGGATAATATTAAAAACAAACAAAAAAACCCAGAAGAGTTCGTGACTAAGAAATCCTTACGGTTAGTCACTAACTTTTAGAAAAGTTCTTCCCTTTTCTTACCAAGATGTTCTTTAAAGGCTAGAGTCCAGTTCTGCTTTCTTTAAAATCATCTAGATATCACCAGGTATCAGTAAAATACCCTAACTTTATACCTCCAGTTACTCAGATGTGAATTTATCTTCCAGATCTTTCACATATATTCAACACTGAGTTATGATTTGCTTTGCAGTTTTAATGTTATTATGGTTTATTAAAGATTCAGTATCATTAATTTTTAAGATTGATGGCTTTTTATTTGTGTTTAAGTACTTTCTGTCAACATAACTGAAATGCTAAAATGTTAAGAAAACACTGTTTTGGGAGGAATAGCTAATGACATACAATTATGTGTTAACAGAAATACAATTGTAAAAGGAAACATCCAGAAATAATTTAAGATTTAGAAATATGATGTAAAAATCTTGTAAATCATTGGTCCTATCTTTCGTTATTATTTATAAGCAGACATCCTATAGCAAAAGTATGCTAAGCTGCCTGGACAGTAGCAGTTGGTGCTGCCCTAAGACGACCTTTGAACAGGCATTAAACGAGCTGATTTAACATTTGACTTGATTAGAAAGAAATTAGCAGAACTTCACTGTTTCACATTTTTTCAATAAATAGTAAGAAAAACAACCCTGAAAGCTTTAAAAAAAGAAAAAGTTAAAAAAAATTTCAACTGTTGTTTACAGCTTTATACAAATATCAGCATTTGTTTGACTTTAAAAGCTAATGACACTTTCTAACTTTAATTTTTGTTGGAAACCTTTCTTACTAGTTAGCTTCACAGTATATTCAATTGTCATTGGAGAAAACCAAACTCCAGGTCTAATTCTGACAGCTTAATAAAGTTCACAAAACAAAGACGCATCTGATGTGACAGACTTGAAGGACAGACAGGCAAAAGTAGATAGATGGTCTTAAAACTAGTAATTAATTACACAGAAGCAAGAGTATAAAGAATCCCAGTAACTGTAAATCATGTTTTTGTAAGAGGAAATTGATACAGCCATTCCAGTAAGTTAGTTTCCTATAAACTCAAATGTAAGTACTAATTTGACTGCACCTGTACCATTTTCCTTTCAGTTTCCTTGTGTGTTGTACTGTATTTTCATCTGCAATGTGTGTCAAGTCTTACTAGATTTTTAAAAATTAAACTAATGCCAGTTGATGACATACTGGCACTTCAAATTTGTACACTAAACTTAAAATAGGATGAATAGTTTCCATACTTGCAACTTTAATTTCCATATCAGGATGTTAAGATTTTCATTTAAAACTAAAAATATTCAAAAGCTCAAACCAAATTTGAAATGTTTGTTGTTAATATTTTGAAATGTTTCCTACAGGGGTAAGCAAGTATTTTCCAAGGAGTGAAAAATGTATATTCTTGCATGCGTTAACACATGAAACTTATTTTCTCCAATTTAAGTTTTATAACTTCTCCAAAATGAAGCTCAATTTTGGTGATTGAAATGCTTACAGAAAAAGAAAATATATTTATAAAATGAATTATCTCTTCTGATTACTGTATACAGTTACTACTGGCTTTATATAAATAGACCTTTAGGCAGAATTTGATTTTAAATATAAAATATATTTATTTTTGTATATTCCAGTATAATGAAAGAGTACATCCCTTGAGATGATGGTGCAAAACTGTCTTTTTTTTAAAGCACCTTGAAAGTTCCAAGTTTTAAAGTTACAGGAATGAATTTTCATTTTGCAGATCTCTAGCCTTTTTTTCCCTTCTAACGAATTAGAATTCACAGGCACTGGTTAAATGAGATGAAAGGCTGGAGCTCTCATGTAACGAGATGGACTGTCATGATATCTCCTTCGTGATGGAAGAAGGAGGGGCAGAGATAATGAAATACAGGTTTAAGGAGAGTCCACAGCCTCAAACAAAGCAACTGCCAGCCAAACAACACCATGTGGAAAACAACACGGCACCGTGTGCATACATAGCATGAAAGAGCTATAGCAGCATTTCTTCCTCTTTCCAGAGGTCCATCTACTCTCCTCATCAGACCAGAAGTGAGGACCTATTCTTTGCCATTTCTGCAGACCCTAAGTTTTGCTATAGCATAATATGAGGACAAAATCTCATCTGCCAACAGAGCTTAGAGAAGCACTGGAATGCAGAGAAAACTAATGCTGCCACAACAAGGGCACCGAGCCTGGGACACTCAAAGGTGAAAACCAAGAGGAAAAATGTCAGATGATCTGACCCTTATATTGATCTTGTCCTGCAACTTTTTCAAATGGGAAGAGCATTTCTGAAGCTGAAAAGGTTTGACGTCACTCGCACAAAAGAATGCCACAAACCTGCCCATATAAAATAACAACAGACCTTTGAGTCTAGAATCTTCAATGTCTTCAGGGAAACTAAATGAAAACTGAAATTTACCCTGGAGAGGAGAATAATTAGTGGACAACATGTGTCACAGACCATGGAGGAAGTAGATATATTTAAGAAAGAAATACTTTCCTAGGAGACCTAGGGCAAGAGGCTTACAACAACTTGGATTAACAACAGGGCAAGTTGTGCTAACAAGCATGCTAGAGTATATAAACATATTTTTTCCTCTCCACAAACCTACGAATACAGTCTCCTCCAAAGGAAAGGACATATATGCTTAAAATGGAGCTATGGTCCAAAAAATAAATGTGTTGTATAAAAGATCCCAAATTCTAAATTTCCTAGTTCACAATCTCTATGATGACATATTTAACCAGATTATAATACTGTTATTCATACTAACAAGGTTAAATCAAGCAAGCAAACAGAAAAAATCACCATGGTATTAATTACAGGAAAATTCTGTTGAAGAGTACTGCAAACCAATATATCTATTTCATTAAACAGTCAGGTATTTTAAGCACAAAAATAATATTTTCTGTAAATTTACAGAAAAATATATCAGAATCTTTTATATCACACCACAAATAGAAGTGATAAAAAGGGTGTGATTATTTTTTCTTTTCCTGAAGATAAATTTGCCTGCTAGTTCCACCTGCTCCTTATTTTCCCTGGAGTTTCAGAAAATACAAACTTCTATATTCTTCACTGAGAAAACAAACCAGATAGCCATGGCAATTGTTCCTACACATGCCATCTATGAGGACACTGTACCCCCATGTACTTATAAGTAATCACTAAAACCTTAATTTCTTTTTGTCTATTACTGGGACATTGTTTTAATTATATTTTTTAAATCCCCAATTTTACAGCAGCAAAGAAAGTTTGCCCTTGTATTCAAAGCTTGTTTTTTATAAAGAAAAGATAATGGATGGAGAATTTTTCTTTTTATAAGCAACATTTGGGTTTTAAAAATTTGTTTATTTAAAGTTGTTGTCATGAAAAAGGGAAATGGAGCCTAATTATATAGCAGGACCTATTCAGCAAATGAGAATTTAGTTATGCAGAAAAGTTTTCTTAGTTATGTGTTTCCTTGTACTATTAATTGTTTTTGCTATTTGCAAACATGCTGTATCAGTACTTCTCAGTGAACGCGCAGCTTGTGGATCCCTGCACTGCAGTTGACAGACAGCTATTATTAGCCAGAGTTAAAAGATTTGCATGATCACTGTGCAGGTTTTTCTCAGCAACACTATTAATATGCAAATTTATATACTGCAATTCACCACCATAATCTTTTTGCTTTGATTGGCTCTTATAATTTTCAAGATGTGTCCAGCAACAGAGACATATCTCAGCTTCTCATTTCTTGTTAAATGAGTAATAAACTCCAAGGTCAAATCCAGGACAGTGTAATTACCTCATTAACTGCAAACACCCTCAAGTTATCATTCTAATAGTATTAAGGAGAGGAAAGGCCATGACCCATAACAGTGAGTGGCTCTAGTTCACGCTTCTGTTTCAGCCAATTCTGACTGATGGCTCTAAATGCTTAACCTCAGCACAAGCCAGGAGTTTATTTCTGACCAAGAAAACTATTCTGTGGTGTGATCACACTGTATTCAAGTCATACATAAAAGCTGATTGACTTGAATGATTTGGGGAAAATTTCCTTGAAAAAAAATACTCACTGTACAGGCTTAACGCTTTCTTATATGGTATTTAATCCTCATTATGCAGCAGCATGGCTCACCATTGATATATACTAACGAATGCTTCATTCAGTGCATTTCATTTGAAGTTGTATCTAAAAAAAAAAAGAGTACACATCAGTTTCTCATCCCTGCATTATGACTGTGGTCCTGCAGCCAGCACAGCCACTCACGAGCTGATCACTTCAGAGCAGGCTGACTATTTTGGGGCCAGCATCGCATGGCATGTCTGGTGCTCTCAACTTTGTGATGCCCTTTTTAGGTGATACTCGGGTGAAAGAGGCAAACATTTCTGTTATTGTAATCTTATGATCAAAAGAATGCAAGTCAGTCACTTTAGGATTCAAAGATCAAACCCTGACCACCCAAACGATCCCCTCCAGCTCCTCTAAGCCCCCTACACTGCGGCATCCTTCTCTGTTTTGCCCATTACACAGTGTTTTGGCACGAGGTGGATAACACAGAATGAAGGGCTTGCACTCCACTCACCAAAAACAGGTCCTTTGATGTATATTCTTAAAATGCGCTCAGGTACAATTATGTGCTAATTTAATCAGACAGACATGCTTCAGTTGAACATTATATAGTACAGCAATTAACTACAGCATGAATAGAGTATTTCAGATGAGATGACAGATTTCATTCCCTATTTAGTGTTAGTATTTATTCCCACCTTGTTTCATGAATCACTGTACACTATTGTGTTTCTGTACTCCTGATAACCTCAGTTATGAATCCATCTAACATTTGAAAATGGGAAAAGCTGAAAAATCTCTGTTTTCTAACTATTTGCATATTATGAAATATGAAGTATTTATTACTGTGCTCATCGATTTTTATGACATTTGGGAGAAGCCAATAACAACACTGTAACATCTGAATATATTTGAGCCTGGCACTTAAATTTGATTTTATCATCTACAAATCTTGAACAGTTAGTATTTAAGACATATAAATCCCATAAAATCTCATTTAGATGAGAAGCTACTGAGTTCACAAAACCCATTATGAACCTTAATAGTGATGTACTGTTCAGTTACAACAAATTGACTAATCCAGCATTGCAGTGTGTTTTTATCATTCTGGCTTGCTTGATTTAAATAAACCACATTAGAGACGTTATCGCATGCACAACTCTGCTCATAACACCCTAGGCTGTAATAGCAAATAGTTACTATAAAGATTGTAAACAGCAATTTATCAACTCAGAGTACCAAACTATTAGTCTCTATTGCTATCTTGGATTTATTTCATAATTAAAAAAAGCGTATACATCCTCTTTATTATGATCAGAGAGTAAAATACAGGAAGGTCTTCCAAGCAGAAATTGAATCAACAATTGCATCTAAGATCTAGAGAAATTCTCTGGGTTCTACAAAGACAAGAAAATATATCACTAAGCAATTATCTATGCAAAGCCACTGAAACAAATGTTATGTTTTCTACGTCCATTTTATCACAGTAGATTTACAAAAGGAAGAAGTGTCTCCCTTCCTCCTTTATGCCCCACTTCAGATTACAGCCGGGTTTGCCCCCACAATATCATTTGTCAGGACAGTCTATTGACAAAAGACAGAAGGAAGCTGACCGTGATCTAGCAATCTTCCTCAGCCTTCTAACAGTTCATTTTATCCCATTGCATCAAATTAGTTACTGCCTTCTCCAAAAAGAAGCAAGAAAATATAAAGCAATCAAAGAGAAATCTCATAGGTAATGTTTTCATACTTCTGATGCTGCTCACAGAAGTCTATGCGAAAAAGCAACTCTGACGCTTTCTGACACTTTCCCTGTCCCAGGAAACCCTTTTCTGCTCCCTGTGTAAACGAAATGAATCACAGCTGCTGCAACGAGACAGTCTAAGCCTTTGACTGCAAATAAGTATGATTTGCTCCTTATTGACATTTTCATAAAATTCAGTGATTGCACTGGATGTGTCAATTACTGTCAATTAATGGCATTCTACAGCATGTTGCCATTCTTCACTTCCTGCGTCTTTCATCTGGGGCCAATAAACAATTTCAAATAATAATTAAACATTTATCTATGGAGTAGTAGTTTCTATGGGAGTCAGTCATAGTCCAGCCTCTTAAGAGGGAGGTAATCACAAGACATTACTCACTAGACAATAGTCACTATTTGTCAGAAATTATAGCAAACTGATATTAAGAAGAATACTCTTTCCTCTACTTAAAGCAGAACTATCATGTCCCTAATAAACATACACAAACTTCTGAATGGAACCACTGAATGTGCAGAAATGAATCCAATTCAGGTTCTTCAGATGTGTGGAATAAAGTAACCTATAATTAATTCCACATTATATCCTTCTTGCATCACTTTTCCCATGATCTTCTAAAATGCTCTCTCTGCTCTTTAACAGTCTGCCTCTTCAGTACTTCTCACTTAATTTTCTTTCTACTGTAACATATTCCCATCTTTCTAAAATTCCATCTTAGTTTGTTTTATTTTATTGTTCAAACAACATTACAGATATTCCTTTTAAAACAAGCTTGAGCAGTCAAATGTACAAGTAAGTTTTATGACCAAGGATTAAGTATGAGATACTAAATTGACAAAACCGGATTTCCCACATGCATTCTGAGCCAGAAGTTTTTACTTATGTTGTCATTCTGGACATAAGACCCATAGAACTGTCTGCATACAATAACAATGGTGACAACCCATCTCAAATGGTTATGAATCCTTCTGTTTGCCCCTATTAAATTATCCAGTTGTGCAAGCATAGGAGTTTGTAACCTTACAGATGCAAACAGACATATCCATCATTACCCATTAATAACTCAATCTAATTTTAGTTTGTCAACAGTTGAAGAAAGAAAATGTTATACTCCTGTGTATTCATCCATCATGAAGTTCAACACAGTCCTCAGCTCCTACGATCACATTACAAGTAAGCAGTTAATAATAAAGCCTCAGCTGCTAGCTAACGGAAGCTTAGCCAGAAGCTGAGGGTGACCGCAACACTGGCCATGCCCCTCCCCAGTGGCCTGAGCAGGGCCGGCAGCCACCAATGGGTCCATCACAAGATCTTCTCTCCACTCCTCAGCAGGGAGCGGGTGGTGGACAACATTTTGGAGTAGTCCTGGACTAATGGGAATGTCAGAGGCCAAGTATTCTGAAGACAACTGAACACTAAAGAAAGGAAGAGCTCAGTACCATCATTTGGGCTGAGTAACGGGAATTATATTTTTATTTTCACGTGAATTTTCCAGGTTTCAAAATATCACTCAGTAAAGTACTAACACTTTTCATCTCATTTATCTAAAGTTGTATTCTTACTCTAGCACAGTCCCCTGTTTTAATTTTCAGTATTGGCAGCACTGATTCATTGCCAGATGAAAGGCAAGCACTGACAAGACTGCATAGAATATATGTGATTTTCAACATCAGAAGCAGCATATTGATTTACTAACATCAATTAATTTGGAAAAAAAATCACAACTACAGTACCAGCAGTATCTGAACTTCTTTCTACATCAAAAACAAAAGTTAATTTTTACTTTCTCATGGTAGCCAATGATCCAAGTGAAAATAAAATTTATAACCATCACAAAGCCTCTGAGAAGAGGTTCAGAACACCCTCCTCTCCCCCCCAAAGTATGCTAGTGTGTAATATGGTAAACTATCTCTTATCAGAAAATAGAGAGATTTCTCATTGAAAATTAGGAACAATTACACAAAAATATTCCTAGCTGCTACTGTTATAAAAACCCTCTGAAAGGATAATCAAATAAAGGTCTATTAATGTAAACTATGAATAATGTTTATATGTGCATCTTTAAAATACTCAGAGTATTTTCATTTTCCATCAGACTTCCTAAAATAACTGAGCAGACTGCAGTTTTCCTTCCTTGCATAGAGCCCTAGCAGAGAATCCTTGTCACAACTTACAATACTAGAAACACAAGTTTTAACTAGGCTTTATTTTCCTCCTCAGCACAACTATGATCTTCAGCTGTTGCACCCAGCAGCTGATTAGGCATCATCTATCAAAGGCTGACAGCCTACTGCTGCGTAATAACAGAGATCACTACTACAGGCTAGTTCAAAATCTAGTTTTACTCAGACTGCTACAAATGCAGTCTTCTCAGGAGAAAACACAGACTTAGTGAGAAGTAATTTTAGTCATAATTGGACAATAAGAAACAAATGTGAACACACCCAAGAAACTAACTTGTGAAATGACTCTGCACAGAAGGTAATGTGGGGGTAGGGGAAGAGCTGTTCTAGTTTATACTTCTACCTTAAATGACCTCAAATACAGACTAACAAGAGCTTGTTAGCGTACCTCTTCATAGCTTTTTTTCATTTCCATCAAAGCAAGCCTACAGAGAACACCTTCCTTGGTATACAGACCCAGCAGTTCAGAGCAGTATGGGGAATTGTCTCTGCTGGAAGGCATCTCTGCCTGCTGTCAAGCTTCATTTCTGCACCTCCTGGCTAACGCTTCACTCCAGTTCAGCAGCTCCCAAACGAGCAGTTGTGACCTCAAGGGAGATCAGAGTAGTTAAAACAGGGTCATAAACCAAATAATCCTGTATTTCACAATCAGAAGCACAGAACTACTGCTCCATTCCTCCTTTTCATTGATCTACTAATGTTCAGTGATGAGGACATCACAGTCCTGCTACATATCTTTAGGCTCTTTTGTGATGGACTGTGTCAGATCCATCCTCAGTATACTTACAAAAGATTCCTTCTCCAATGTACATTTGCTAAAACAAATGATCAAAAACCTCAGAGGGCTTGCTATGAAGATTATTTAATTTCTAAGAAGAACTGAAAAACTATTGGCAAATTCAGTATTGTTGGATATATTCAGCTTCTGTTTTCAAAACGAAATTGTCCAGTTAATAATTTTTGTTTACATTTATGTTTTTAAAGATTGTCAAAAATTTAATTAGGAGCAAACCTTACACACTTAGAAGCCCGAAGACTTATGTTTAATTCAACTTAGAAAGTAAGATGTAGGGGAAAAAATAATTTCAAGTTGTGATTTAATTCACCTTTTTTTTAATCAATTTCACTAGTGAACAAAAGCATCAATTATTTGTATACCTCTTTCACTCTTCCACATTAAGCCTTCTCCTCCCCTTTGTATTTCATTTAATCTACAGCCAGCCCATTTAGAACACTGGTGGATGCTTCCAGCAAAAATCCCACTCACCTTCTGCTAGTAAAAATACACGTCTATGATAGAAATAACCTGAGCTCTACTTTGCTGCACATCTGCCTCTTCCCTTCTCTCTTCTCTTTCTTGTCAATCTTATTCTGTACTACCTAGCCACCTGCTCCTACTTAAAATTTAAGTGTTCACATTAATTTCACTGCATTAAATGTACATATTAAATGCATGCACCTAAATATCTACACTTGTAAGCATAATGAAGTGCCTTTTTGAGAACTGAGATTTCAGGATGTGTACAGACCTGGGCCTATTTTTTCCAGCAGTTCTTACTCATTCCCCTTCAGGCAGAGATCCTAAACACTTTCATAGCGACAAACAACTTCAGTTGCTCAAAAAATTGTTCTCAGCTGCAGTAGGGCATACCATTGACTTTGGAATGGCAATTCTGTTCAGATTTTTTAAATCCCATTCATACTAGTACCTCAGAAGTACCAGACATGCAGATAAGGAATTCCCACATTGTGCCCATATGGCCCCATGCCTTTCCCCTTGAGGTCATGACAAAAATGTCACTGGCTTCAGAGATGAAGCTTTTCATTTAGAGTTCGATTAACTTCAGCTCTTAAAACAAAAGACACCAGAAAAATATCAGCCACTCATTCACTGAAGGAAACCATTTCAGCAGTTATTCATTACTAGCTTAATGGATACATATTAAGCAATCAGATAGATTTAATCCTGGACTGCTGAGAACTGATGAGCAAAAGGGAGTCACTGCAGCAACATATCTAGCCCTAGCTTACAGACAGTGATGAAAAGCTGGCTGCAAAGCAATAGGGAGTGAACAGCTGAAGACACTTGCAATTCCTATTTACAGCTATTTTGAAAACATTTTTCTTCCTGGTGCTGAAGAGGAAGCATCTCAAGAGTCTTTTTTCCCTTGATTATGAACAGAATTTTTTCACTGCTATGAACATTTGGCCACAGAGAAAGAAGTGAATGTTATGCTCAAATATAAGATAGAACTTGAACTAGGTTTTTTAATGTCAATTTATGCTGCTCACTCTAAAGCAAATATGATACAAAACCAGTCATATGAAAGAAATAATTATTTCTGAGACCACTCTCCTAGTGACCTGTTTTGTGAACCCCAGTATGAAGCCTGGTATGTCTTTGAGAAGTGACTTCACTCCTTTCTCTCCCAGTCATTCCCACAGTTTTCTGCAGTTGGTCAGCATTGTTTCTGAAGCTCTAAACTATTTCATACTTTCACAGTGACCATCAATAATTCCTGATCAATCTCTGTACCTTGGTACTTTCTTTTTTTCCCAGAACAGTGCTAGCGTGTAACAACTTATTCCAGTTTTCAAAGATGTAAATACAAGGTGCATACAGTGAAATATAGTTGTTGAAATCTGAAATGAGAAGGAAATGTCACTAAGGATTTCTTAGTTTTGGAGAACTAGCATTTTGACCTCAATAATCCAGCACAAGTCACCCCAGTGCCTGTGGAACTCATTATTGAATAACCTGAGCCTTAAACAGGGTTACCTTTCTACATCAAAAAGAGAAAACAATCTGATGTGATCTAAAGTGATTTGGATGTAACATGCAATGGCACAGCATTTTTTTGAAGTTATTCCATTTCTATTAAGTAATGAGTTACTTAATTCTAGTAAGAATGAAAGACGTATAGAATGACTGAATATGAAAAAGGTGGATTGTCAAAACTGTCTTCCACAAGCATGTTCATTCACTGCTACAAAGGAAAATCCATCTTTGTTGTGGAAGTTAGCAGCAATAAGCTATGACAAGATTAATGAAAATATTCAAGTCCCTATTCCCAAACACGCCTGGCAGAAACATGTTCTGTCTTTCCCAGTGATACTGCATCTATCAACTCTCAGAACAATTTGTCTTCACGGATTTCATCAGTTATTCTCTTCAAGGACAGAGCCAGTGTCTTCTAAAAAAGTCCAAAATTTATTCCAGAAAACTATGTTTATTCTTATTCTGTATCCTCTGTGCTGCTACGACTAATGCTCTTCCTTCCAAAGATTTTCCATGAGACCGAGTCACACGAATTTAAATTAAAACAAATGTCAGATATGGGTCCAAATATTAAGCCACATCTTATAGGTGTCATTTGAAAACTGGAAATATTAAAGAAATTAACAGAAAATTGCTACAAATTTTCTTAGGACTGCTTTGTTACAGATGCTTATTTTGTCCTTTTCTGACTTACCATTACAGTTCTCCTAAGAGGAAAATTCTATATGGCCTTTTGCAGTTTTGCCTTAATGACCAAACTTTATAGGGCTTTTATCAGTAACACAAATTTCTGGAAGAACCACCAAGGGCGAAGTAATCTCCAAGCATTCTAGGTACGAACAATCAAAACAACAGAAAGATACAGCACCTGAGAAAGGAAATCTATTTATTTTTGCCTGTCTTGTCAGTTTTGTAGGGTTCTGGAGATTTTTGAACCCCTTTCCCCATCTTTCACAGAATCACAGAATGTTCGGGGTTGGAAGGGACCTCTGTGGGTCATCTAGGCCAACCCCCCTGCCGAAGCAGGGTCACCTACAGCAGGCTGCACAAGACCGCATCCAGGCGGGTCTTGAATATCTCCAGAGAAGGAGACTCCACAACATCCCTGGGCAGCCTGTTCCAGTGCTCCGTCACCCTCAGAGGGAAGAAGTTCTTCCTCATGTTCAGACGGAACTTCCTGTGCCTCA
>Ga0065711_1030332_pt1 | contig 32831 bp, 10 predicted proteins | sample Hoacrofraction12_FD_59098 | JGI IMG/M metagenome (GOLD analysis project Ga0065711, IMG submission 59098) | Hoatzin crop microbial communities from Cojedes, Venezuela - Epithelial fraction 12 v2 (version 2) | ecosystem: Host-associated > Birds > Digestive system > Esophagus > Crop | place...
AAGACCCACCTGGACAAGGTCCTGTGCAGCCTGCTGTAGGTGACCCTGCTTCGGCAGGAGGGTTGGACTAGATGACCCACAGAGGTCCCTTCCAACCCCTACTATTCTGTGATTCTGTGATTCTGTGATTATGAGTGAGGCAAAGCTCTTGCTGAATAAGCAGCCAAAGACTATTAGTGCTTGATGGAAGTAAGGCAATTTCTAGGTATCTTCTTAGGTGACAAGCCAGTGATTCTTTTTTCAGTTACCCTGGACTCTTTGTAGTGAGGTGAAGGTTCAGGAACATGACTGTGGATTGCAGTTGTATGTAAATGCATTTCCAAAGGTTTTATTTATTTACTTATAACAGGCACAGAGGGAACATTTTAATCTTGGGGAAAAGGAGGGAAAGAAATTGTAGCAAATTGGTTTTTTTTGGTTTATGTGTTTAGAGTTTTCTTTCTTTAGTTTCCATTTTTTTCGCTTTAAGGACCAAGATTTGGGGACCAAGGTGAAGGTAATGTCTGTAAGTGACCCTGTATGTAAAATTTCCTCTCCTCCAAATTGTGACAAAGACCCTGGCAATTTAGGTGAAAACTGAAACCCTAATGACTCATTTCAGATCTTTAATTCAGTATGTGTTCTTCACTATGTTCCTTTTTATACTGCTTTTGCTAATGCCACTTCAAGGAAGTCGATAACTTGATTTTATTTTGATTTGTTATTGATTGTCTGATACTACCTTATCCAGGTGCTTATATTCCATCACTTCACACTTCTCTGATTCTCTATTGTCTGGCTTTAGGGTAACTCAGAAAGGACAACGAGCCCACGTTGGCAGGAGATTACCAATAAAGGAAAAAGTCAGATCTTCCTTTGATATTTTCACTAGGGATTTACACTTTATTAAATTACTAGAGTAGGACTCCACACAGATGTTGAGTCAGTTCCTTTTCAGGGTTATGTCCTCTTTGATAGTATATTTTATATAAAGCTTCTTTGTGGTTCTGTATTATAGTAGCCAGTCAGACAAGTGAATCAATACGAGTTGAAATTAGAAAGGGAAATTAATAATTTGACTTCATCAGTTATTGATCAGCGAGGAAAATGTTCTTGCCTTGTTGAAGTTACACTATTTTCTGAATAACCAGCTTCAAAAATGGCTTTACCAAAACATGGATTGTTTTCATGTGTCAAAGATCTCCGGCAGTTTCCAAATCCGTTCATGGATTGGAAGATGAGTTGGATTTTATATAAAACTGCTTCTCCTCTTCCTTAAAGCAGATGATCTAAAAGACACCAAAAGTCTCCCAGTCTCTGGAACTAATTTTTATTAGAGGAAAACTTATCCAGGCAATTTTTTATAAATCAAATTTTGACCTCTTGAGCAAGAAAGAAACACTCTGAAGGTTTGAAAAGAAATCTGTCCCCCACATCCATGTCCTTGAAAGAAGAGACCTGTGGGGCAGTCTTGCTTACTGGGCTCTCAGCTTCAAAAATCTTGAATTAGACAAGGTAGACACAGCCTCCTCAGGCTTCCTGTGCTCCCAAAGTGCTCCTCACCTGAGCAAAAGCTGCAGCTTGCCGGGAAACAGTCTTCCCCTGCTACTGGTATGTGCTGAGACAATCTAAACAAAAGCCTTCTTTTTGGCTTTGGTCAGGCTCCTGTAGCAAAGCATCATGTACAGTAAAGTGAGAACAAACAGGCAAGGCAGGTCTGCCGTCCATCAAGACGAAGTCAGGTTGATTATGTCATGTTGCATTGGGCTTGCTCATTCTTCCCCATGGCCCAGTTCGGCAAGCTCTGCCTTTGACTGTGCTCAGCTCCTGTAGTGTAAGAGCAGGGCTTTGAAAACCTGGGGCTGCCTGCAGTTTGCTTGGTGCTGAGCATTAACAGGTTAGCTAAGGTTTCAGAGGTCGTTGTACAGAACTCAGCAGCAGTCTGTTAAACCGAATTTTGTGCAAAGCGATGGCTGGGTGGGGGAGAGCATTTATTTTGTCAGGGAAAACCCACACTAAATGTAAAGAGATAAAAAGAAGTTCTCAAGTCTTTTGAACTGAACCCATCATGCAGATTGCAGGTTTAATTCCAGTAATTTGCATTACATATGTTTTTGCTGCAAGGAAATGCAAGAAATTGCATGTATTGTTTTAAAAATTGCTTTCTTAAATAAATTAGTTGTCTTTCCTGATGACCAAAAGAGACAGATTTAATCTGCATCCAGACGTCAGTGTGTTTTGCTGTAGCAGATCAACAGAGCAAAATACAGCATCACATTATAAAGCTGTTCTGGTCATTTCATATATACTCTAATGAAAATATTCTCCTGTTTAGTGGTTTGTGTTTTTTTTTTTAATTTTCAGTTTAAGTTCATTAAAAATACTTACCTGGAATTAAAAATAAAATGTAAAATCAAATTTCATGTATGAATGTTACATGTTCAACTTCTATTTAATATTTGCAAAGATTTAGTCCTAAGGGAAGAAATAGTGTTGACATCATTTTAATTTACCTGAGCAGCTCATGCTGGGACAGGAAAAATGCTCTTTCCCCATATCTCGTTAATGTGTACTGCTAGATAAGCCAGAGGTGTATTTTTTAAATGCCTTTTTCTTTATAACTTGCCAAAATGGCTTTTGTAATGTTCCATGTTTACTGTGTCTCACAGGGCTCCTACTAAGCCATACTTGCTCTGTAAGCAGACAGCTGAGATGCTATTTTATGCTTCTTTTCAAGTTATTGAGATTTCAGCTAGAAAAGTGAAAAACAATCTCATTTTCCATTTTGCATGTCGGTAACAAGGATCCTGAGTGTTGATTCTACTGTTAATAATGTCCATAAAACCCTACTGCCACAATGTTCTGTGCTTTGTAGAATCTGTGTGGATTCACTGCCTCCTAAAAATGCCACACATTGCAGTTAATCTTGAATTTGGTCAATGATTTTGCAGGTCAGGCTTTAGATCTGATCATACCATTCTCTATGGTACTTTCTGGTTGTTATCAACCACAAAAATGTAAGGTTGGGCTGAATATCTGACTTTGATGCCCCAAAGTTGTATGCTTTCTAGTGTCTGTAGTAGAAATCCTGAATCCTCATTTATACACTGAAGTTCCCTACACAGGGCAGGGCCTTAAAGCTGAGTCCAAACAAGGTGCTGGCTAATTAGGGAGTGTAATATAGCTAGAAAAAAAACCCCAAAAACCAAAAAACATCCAACAAACGCCACCAAACACTTGTTGTGGGAGCAATAATATATCTGAAAACCCAGACTCACACAGAGTTTAGACTGTGCGGCACAGTGTGTCTACTTTAGATCTACTTTTATCAATGTAAGTATGGTGCTGTAGAAATTGATGTGGCTGTAAATAACTCCTTGCAATGCATGAGATAACTTGTTTCAAGCTAGATTAAGGATCTCTGAACTGCGCCACGATTTGCAGAACAGACATCTCAGGCCTCAGCAGATGTCTTCTTCACAAAAGAAGCCTTTCTGCCAGAGGAAACCAGCACTTAGTCGTGTTTGTGTTGAAGCAGAGCTGGAGGAGAAGGCAGGGTCTTGAATGGCTTAGTGGTTAGGACTGTCTCCTTTGAGGTTTGAATTCTGTCTGATGTGAATGCATAAATCCCCATGACTCCCACAAGAACCAGGATGATGGAACATCATGTTGTCCCTTGCTTATTCTGGCTGGCCCATTCGATGGTGGATTCCTTTCCCTAGAACAACTTAGCATCGATGGTATTAGAGTGTGCACCCTGTGCAAAATCTTGGTGGTTAGGGCACTCTCCTGGGAAGGCAGACGTTAGGCCTTCGAATGTCTGTAGGCTTAGGAAGCTGTTGAATCCAGCCCTCTCACTTGCTGAGTCCTGCAAGCATTAAGGTGCTGCGTGAAAGGTGGAGGTTCCCACCCATCCTTTTAAAAGACAGTGAGCAAGTCTGCATTTTCTGAGGAACCTCATCTTGTCGGGGTGCTCTTGGTGTTGTTCAGTAATGATTAATGTTTTGGATGCCTTAGGGGACCTACACATTGCTTTGCCAAATTTCTAGATCCTATCTTGGGAGGGATGTGAGAAATAGGTACTGAGCTATTTAGGCTGGGGCAATTCTAAGCATGTACAAAGCAAACACCTAGGAAACTTTCAGGTCAAATGGAGAGGAGAGCAGTAAGTTTAAGCACTTTCTGGAATAAGAAAATCTAACTAAGAGGTATTTTGGATTTCATTTTGAACATCTGGGCCTCGGATCTGAGACAGTCCTGTTTTAGGAACTTGTGTCCTTTGGTGAATGTGGCTAACGGTCACCAAAGACAGGCCTACTATTCTAGGTACAGACAGGAAACAAAAATGTTAGCAAGAATGAAGATAGCCTTTTTTATTTCCAGTTTGAGATGTATTTACATTTTGGCTATTTTACTGCAGGTGACGTCTACATGCGACTAGTTACTGCTTTTTGATGGACTCTTTAATTTCCTGATTCTCGATTTACAGATTCCCTTTTCTACTTAATAATGCTGTCTTCTACTCAGAAACAAAACATTCTGGACGTGCAAACCTCAGCTGGCTCAGGTGTTAGCTGAAAAATACTGAGGAGCTTAAGAGTGTAAGCCATCAGGAGTTCTTAAAAAGCTAAAACATTTGGCATTCTCATGTATCCAAGTTCATAAATGAATCGGAAGACATGCTGTATCTGTTCTCATTTGACTCTTCTTAGTGTTTTCACAACTGTTGCTTTGCAAAGAGAGTTTTGCAAAACAAAACTTTACATATCACAGAGAAAGCAATATTAAGATTTTAGGATAGGTAAGGAGAAGATTTCTGCATCAGAAGGCTTCTACTTTTCCAGATCAGCATTTACACTCCGGACATAGGCAGAGTGATTTTAAATTTAATCTGGCTATCTACTTCAGAAGATATTTCCCATGAATTCACACCCATTCACACGATCTCACTGCGTGAAAGCTCTCACCTTTGAAAAGAAAAGTTCAAAGTTGAGTACACTTTCCTGGCTGGAACTATTTGCAGCTCAGTTTCCCTCAGTTGGGAGATATAATATCACATTCTTGTCTGGTTCCCACTGTTCTAAAGGTATCTAAAGAGCTTTGTTTTTAGAGTGTTTTTTTTTCCTCTTGTCATCTTAACGATCCTCTCTTTGGTCAGTGGAAATCAGGTGCTATTTATTCAATTTGTGCAACACCCATTTCATGGGAATCTGTGTACCATTAGCGCTGCCCATGGCTTTAGAAAAACAAATGTATTCTGCTTTGGGAATGCCAAATGAGACTAGGGTCAAACATAAAGGAAGGAGGAAGAGAATAACAGTGAACAAGGAAACATTAGTATGAAAACAATTTCACATTTATGAATCATAGAGCCTTTGGTGAAATTAATCAAACAATGTGTCCTGAGACCATTCAGAGAAAGAGTTGAAAGACGAAATATCTCTATGAAGGTGAAATAAGTTCATAACGTTATTTGAAGTGCTTTGAAGAATGTTTGTTCTATACACAAGGAAAATGGGAAAAATTGAAAGTAAGTCAGTGTTTGCGGACAGACATAGCATATTGTATTTTACTGTTACACTAGAGGAAACCAGTAAGACTTTTAAGCACATGAGCCTATCATCAGGTGATAGAAAGACAAACTCGGGCCTCATAGATAGGAAGAATGGACTGATACCAAAAGCTTTTCCGTTTTTCCCACTATACCAGAGGCAGTAAAATAGTTTTTGCTACAACCTCTTGCTTGTACCCTTAGAGCACGAACGCTACAGCAATGTTCTAGCAAATGTGAAAAGACTTTCCATCCTTTTCAGTCGCAACTATATTTTTACTTCCATGCTGAAGATTTTTAAAAAGCAGGTATTATCCAACAGAAGTACACCCCTGAATATGCTGAAATGTAACTTCATCTTCGTAGTGTAAAGGAAAAAATTCTAAAATAAATTAATACAATTCTGTACAACAGTGTATAATTTTAGACAATATTTATACATTTTTTCTACAAAAAAGTGTAATTATGCTTTCTGAGTGTACTCATGTAGGCTTTCACTAGAGCAGAAATTCACTTTTTTTCTCTTCTTGTAATGTTCTGATGTTTTCCTGTTTTCTAGTTTTCTGTTGGTTGCACTATAAAATCGGCCAGAGATTTTTCTCTGTATCTACTCCTTTTTCCTCTTCTTTTCCTTTGTTTTTGCCACTACATGAGTCTCATTTAAGCCAGAGCTATATTTTTTTTAAAATTTACCTCTGTGTGTTCTTGCCAATCTTTAATGAGTACATGAAGTCTTACTATTAAAGTGAACACAATCATATTCTAAAACATCCTGTTCTGGCCTGTGCTGGTTTGCATGTAAATTTTAGGCAAGATTCTTTCTGTCCAATCTTTACATTAGTTGCTCTAGCTAATGGAGGATGTTGTTACTTTTCATTCGGTAAAAGAACCATAGAACAACTGTCCCATATTTCAACATTTTCCATTGAAAAACAAGTCAGTATTTGAACAAGGATGTCATGAATGATTATTATGGAGGCTTAGGCTTCATTGCTGTGTGATGGGCAGGGAAGAGGGGAAGAAGCCAGGAGTTAGCCAGATGATGGGTCATAAGACAAGAAAAATGTATATTTGAGTGGCAGAATACTCTGGTGTTGTAATAAACCGGGACAATGTTGTCTTCTACTCCATATCAAGCACTGATATGCATCAGATATTCTTAAATGCTTTGGATAAAACTGTTTCAATAATACACCATAAAATAGTATTTTTACTCTCTCAGAGTTTGATTGTTAGTTAAAGAAAATTCCTTTTAACTGCTCTGCTAGCAGAAAAGAGCATTAAAATAGAAAGCAGCATATTAGAGTAGGTTAGAAACTTTCCAGTTGCATTAAAGCTAAATGCTAATTTCTTAAACCCTAAGCATTTTGTTTGAAATACTTGGATTTGATGAATTTCTATCAAGGCATGGTCCTAAAGGAATGCTTCCTGAACTTTTGTTTGATTTTTCCTGGAATCATTGATGCTGAACGTCTCGGAATACCTGTTGTCCTGGGCAGATACGTCTGGTAAGCGTCTCGCAGGGCCCGAGACTGCCAGAGCCTCTTGCAGCTATTAGTGAAGTGAACGTTCTGCATGTCTTGGTGCAGAAGTTGATAAGAGATGAGTAATAGAGCACTGCATTAAATTACATTGGTGGGTGAACACTGGTCGATTAGTTAAGATGAGAGTAAAGCCCAAATTTTTTGGACTTGGTCATTGCTTACAGTTTATTGTTTGTTTTGCAGACATGAGAAAAACTTACCTGTTTTCTTCTAACTTTGGAAGTAGCTCTAAGGAAAGCTATCTCTTTATAAATTTTGCCTCTGTGAGAAGAAAATATTTGTCATTGAGCAGTTAAAAATCAAGTGTCAGAATTTCCTGCAGACTTGGGTGCACTCTGGTTTTTGACTGTGTGTGATTTACTTAAATGTTTTGGTTTTGTGCCAAAGCAGCATGAAGGGGCCTCTAGCTAGATGAGAATAAAGTCCGTGAAGGTTTTATTGTTGCATTTGACAAAATGCAAATCACATAGACTTGAATTCCTGAATCAATCTGAATTTGCAAAACTCTCACTAGACAGTTGTTACAAAATACTACCAGGCTTCTTGCCGGTGGAAGAATTTTCCTGATATTTTACTTACAGACTTCTGTGTTGCAAAGCAGTGTAGAAGCAGGAGTTTTAATTTTCTTTTGATTTTACCTTTAGATGTTCCCAGTTTGGGGGCTATGTTTGAATCTGGACTATTGTATAAACCTTTAAAATTTTAAATTTGACATTAACACTTGAATCCAAACTTTATTAAAGTTTTTGGATTGTGGTGGAGAATGTTGGTATTCTAGACCAGTCAGAGCTCTAAGTTACTACAAGGAAATGAAAATTGTGAGGAAGGATTTTCAGGAACTATTTTTGTAGCAATTATTTTCTTTCCCCCCACACCTCTCCCACCCCCAACCGGTCTGTAAGATCAAAATGTATTCAATTTTCATTGTTTTCAAAAGCCTATGTGACGCGTTTGGGGGAATATGATTAGGGGGATAGGCTTCACAGCATACCAATCATAGGACAAAGATAAATGAAGTATTTTTTTCTTTTGAAGGCAGTATGTTTGACAGCTAGATCATCCAATATCAGCAAGTGGGACAAAACGAGGACAAATGATGGAATCAAAACCTTACATCCTTAGCACAACCTTAAAAATAAATAAACCTGGAAGAGTACCGGCATGCCTGGACTTGCTTGCAGGAGACTGTTTGCAGCCCCCTTGTTCCTGTTCCTTGTGCTGACAACTTCCAGCTGTGTGGAATATTTAAGATGGGATAATATGAGCCTAATACTAAACTGAGTACTCTACAGTGAGCCTAATACTATCAGTTACATCTTTAAAGAGTGGTGAGTAAAGACAGGAGTAAAATACATTTTTAAAAAAATTTTAATTATGTTTAGAAAGTTAAGAGATTTTTCGAGATTCGAAAGCTGTTTGGTAAAAAGCCCCTAAATCATCTACTCAGCACCTTCCTATGCTTTCTCCTAAAGATAGTCTATAGTTATTTGCCTTATCAGCTACCTTATCAGCACTTAAGATTTTCTCTTTAAAGTATCTGTCAGTTATTTCTCATACCAGAAACAGCCCTTGAAGTTTCAGGCTGCACATCTAGAAATCTCTATTTATAGCCAAACCTCTTTCAGAAGCCTGAGCATGTCTTGAGGTTGTAATGTAAACTCTGAGATGGATACTGGGAGTCCCTTCTGAATATCTTTCAGAGCTTTGAATTCTCTTTATTTCCTTTCATATGACAAAGAGAGACACTACACTGATTTAGATTTTTTTTTTTTAAATAGAACACAATTGGTCTGGGTGTTTATTACTGTTGCACCTGAGTGCAGGAAGGATGTAAATTTTAGAGGTTATGTTTGATTGCCAGCCTTAGTCTCAAATAGCCCATTAGATTTCAAAGCTGACTCTTGTGGGCATATATGTGTGCTCATATTTACATGTATATTTCTCCATCTTAGTTTGCTTTTGCATATGTGTGTTCTTAGGTCTCTATATGTGTAGAGAGAGATCTCTATATGTGTGGGTACACATCTAGATGTATTAAAAAAAAAATTTAGAATTTGTATTATGTTTTGAATCGGCACAAAAAGTGTACAATTTCCGTGAGCCAGCAATATGAAAAAAATGTTTTGCTTTTGAACAATCCAAACATTTCCATTGGATGTAATATTTTTTGTGTCTTAAATTTCAAATTGGAAAATCATTTCAAACATACAAATGGGATTTTTTTGTTTTGAAACTGTCAGAATGGATCACTTCAGCAACTTTAGGAACTTTGTTCCTGAAGAAGACATGAATTAAAACTGTCTTTTCCTCCTTTAATATCAACCAGCTGATGTTTTCTAGCAAAATAAATGAACTTAAAAAAATAAATCATGAACGGGTATGCTTTTCAGAGGGAATTCTGCAGTATTTTGTTAACTAATGGGCAAAATAATATATAAATATTAGTTATAACTGTCAAGTAACTTGGAGTGGCTATTTTATCTGCAATATGACACATATTATTGGAGATACAAAATGAAAAATACACATCCAGTTTAGATGAATATTCACATTTTAAGGGATTTAAGCAAAGCTAATACTCAACGATGGATGCGTAATCAATATAATGTATTTCTGCACTTAAACCATTTTGAGCTACTGAAAATGTAAATATACTATCAATTTCTTTTTGTAGTGAGCTCCAGCCATGACTGGAACATTATGGCTATGTTTATGTGGTGAGCATGTTTCAGTCTTTTGATAGAAAAAAAATTTAAAAGTTGTGTAATAATGTCTAAATTAGTTCCAAAACTTGGCGAGTGGTTTTATATTTATGCTGATGCTTAAAAATACGTTGGGCCTGTACAGCGGAAACAGGGTTAGAATAATAGCTGGGGATGTTTTAGGATGAGAAAGGAAGCCTACACGTTGTCACTATCAAATTAAATAAGGGTATTCAGGACAGTAGTATGATTGGAGAAGGAGGTTTGCTTTGTTTTTTGGCTTTGATGCACACAAAGTACATAGTTTTTAATGTAGTTTAACATAATTGTTCATTTGAAACATACAAAATGTATGAACAGTCTCAGCAGCAACTGTAAAATGAGTCTCCATAGCAAACGCAGGGACAGTGTGCCTGCAGCTCTGAGGCATAACGACTGCTCTTTTGATGAGTGCTTTTAAAACAGTTTACGCAACTCTTGAGTAAAAAGACAGAATAATTACTGTAAGCAGAACATCACAAGCTGAGTCCAGGCTCAGCAGCGTGTTATGAAGACCTTTCGTGAGTGGTTGTCTGGTGTTTATTCTTTCTGTAATAGTAAGGGCTGTACGTTTCACATTAACTCTTTATTTAATACTACTAGATCTTTAAAATATGTAAAATTTTTGCTCTGAATAAGTAGTTTCCAGAGACTTTTTTTTTTGCATTTCAGTCAGCACATGCAAAAATATTGCAGTTAGTTACTTTTTTGGTGATGGTGTGTTTGTTTTTCTTTTTATAAGTCACTTTAATCCATACACTTTACTGCTTTCTGTTTTCCAGTTTTGTCCAAGCAGCTCTTCCAGAAAGTCATGTAGTTATTCCTGTTAGGAGGAAAAATTGATGATAAACTTTAGTGTCTTTAATGCAACCCTGCTTATTTACAAAGACTGTCCAAAGGCTGTTTTTCCTAAGCCATGGAGGAATCAGGAAAGAAAAAGAGAAAAAAGGTGATTTCATTGTTCCCAGTGTCAAGGCCCTTTGAGCCTGCAAGCATATTCCAAAAGTACTCTCCAGACTTTTCTTAAGAAAACATACTTTGATTTCTCTGAAAAATAAATTGGAGCGTTTCTGGCTTTGTTAGTCCTATGACTTTCTGAAACGGATGCTTGGGTAGGTTATGTCAGGCAGCAAAGTAGGATCCCGAGGCCAACACCCAGCTTGATCTCCTCTTCCCTGCAAAGCAGACAGTGATGTTGTCCCAGCAGGAGGGTGTGAAAATAGCGACTTCCCCGAGCTGGACTTGTTGCTGAAAGGCTGGAGAATGTGAAGTGAGCAGGCGAGTTAGCTTAGAGCCACGTGAGAGACTCTGAACACTGTCTAACGATTTCTGCCTTTAGCGTTCTGTTTTCGGTTGTTTCCAGACAGCTCAATGTTGTATTTTAAGCTGAATTTTTCCATAGATTGTTCCTTCAGCGCATTAGAATGTTTGGCTTTTTTAAAAGGTTCAACAGAAACAGGTCATTTGTTTCCAAGAAAAAGGTTGGTGAGGAACAGGTGTTTTTGCCAGCGCTGATTTTCTTCATTTGGTTTGTTGAACAGCTGTGTCCTCTGTGATTTGGAGATATATACTGAAATTTGGCAGTGAAGTGCCTTTTCTTTTTCTCATGAAATTCACCCTCATTTAGTCAAGTTGCAAACAGGGGAAAAAATTGCCATTCTCATACATGCAGCAGTATTTTACATCTTTTATTTGTTTTGTTGATGGTATTACTAATTTTCAGAAGAATTTTTCTTACAAAACAAAGCAAAAAACTTTTCCACAGAAAAGTATTGATAATTTGATACTAACTTTATTCTGAACTAACACATATCAGCTGAAATAGGGACATAAAATAATTTTAGAAATATCAAAATATTTCATTTTGTCCATTTCATCTCTGTGTGCCCCAGAAGTTCAAGTGCTGGTGCGTGTGAAGGTAAGTACCATGATAAACCACCAAAGTGCAAAAGAACAGATGATGTGGTGCGTCATGGGAAACAGAATTTGTTTCAAGAAATATTCTTCTGCAGAAAACTTTGATTTTGTATGTACTCCCATGATTTCTATAAGAAACCTCTCTATAAGAGATTTTCTTTGTTCAGTTCAGTAGAGACTTTTACAAGAAAGGATGACTACCATTTGTCAAAACTGAGCTTGAAATGGATATTGAAAAAATTAATTCTGTAACACTTCTTAAGTCACCTTGAAGATAGTAAAAATAATGTTATTATTAATAATGAAGAATGTGATGTATTGCTCCAAGAGTGGAATTAAGAGAGAATGAAACTCAGAGGTCTGAGAGCTGCTCTGAAGAAGTGAAAGAAATAATGAAAATCCATCTAAAATTAATTCCTACATTTTTCAGGCCTCCCTGCCATTTCCTAACCTTTTAATGGACCAGACAAACCAAGAACTAAGAAATTTCAGACATCTGTTTCAACTTAAAATGCCTCCTTTGTTTCCTACTTTCATCAAGTTTCTTAGAGAAAAGAACTTCTCTCAGCCAGATCTCCCCCGCGTTGTGATCTACGTGAAATAATCAATAGCAGTATGCGATAATCTGCAGTGTGATATACTGACAAATACCAACTAGACAAAGCACAATATGAATCTCTTGTTTCTATAAATATTTTACACTTTCTCAAAAGACTTAAATTTTTGAAGTCCTTAGAGACATACGCCTGCAAATATAACACTTAATTTTGCTCAATTCCTGTTACATTTGAAAATGTAGAAATTTCTCTGTCATATGAGCTCTCAAATGCTTTGTCTGTTAAGTACATAGTCCATGAATTCTGGCTTTCTGTAGGGCTTTTCTTCTCAATTTTGATTTTAACTACTTAGAAGAAGCTACAGCTAAGCTAATATTAATCAATACCAGAAATGTTTTTCATACAGTTCCCACTAAGATATTTATGTCATCATAAATATTAGGGAGAAGGTTTGTGCAGGTGTGGGAGAGCAGCTTGGCTAAGAGGTTAATTTTATCCTTAGTCAGTTTGAATGAAGGCATATAAGAAACCAGCTTTTACTACTTTTGTTTTTTCTAAGTAAGTCTCCAAGTTGAGACTCAATTTTGTATCAATGCCATGTAGACACAGTGTTCTAAAAGGGCCATTAGCCTGATCCAGTGTGACAATTCTCGTGTTACTTTTTTACCGTGGTAAATCCTTTAACCACTGAAATACTTCACGTGCAGTTTAAAAACAAGCAAATGAAAAAGTAATCTTTTGGATTTCTTTTTTTCAAATTTATTTCAGTAGGAGCTGTAGCCCTACAGCTACATGATCACTTTGATCCGTGCTCATGCTGAAAGGGGCGGTCTCATCTTCTCCTTACCTCAACTGTTTCTCAATTTCTAATTTTTTCCACCATTACTGTTTGTGCAGCATTGCAATGAGCTCAATCACTAGAGCACAAGCTTTTTTTAGGGGATTCCAGGGATGGGGACAAGTTGGAAAATCCTTTTTTACACAAAGGCTGAAAGCAATGTGTTGGAAACACACACCTTTGATACTTCATTGGGAAATGCTTCACAATATAGTATGCAAAAAGTTAATTCCACTTCATTCAGATTAATACTTAGGCAGGCTAAAGCCTAGGTAAAAGACTAAATTATGACAATGAGAAATGAAACTGTGTTAAATATATTTAGAGAAAGGCAAGTGAAATCATACAGTAATGGTAGTAAGTGCTAGTGTTAGGACCTGTTGCACTTGTTATCTTTGTTACTGACTTGGAAAAAGGAGTTAGCTACACAGTACATTAACAGCCCCAAAATGGCTATCAGTCTAGACAATGACATAAAAATGATGTTATGGTAAGAAGGAAAGCAGGGAAAGAATTAGCAATGCAAGGTTATTCTTTTATAAAACAATCAAGCAAAACCTGAGAACCAAGAAACTGTCCTGAAACATTTTGTTCTCTACAAGAAATTGATTCTGGGGAAAATACAATACTAAAAGACACTAGGTTATGTCAATATATGCCAAATAGGCATGAATTTGTCAAACAGTATGGATATGAAAAGACTTACACAATTCTGGGCTGCTTATGAAAAATCATCTCATTGCAAAAGCAAAAATCACTATGACAAGCCAGTACTGGTTTTCTGGACAACATCCTTCAGTAAATATACTGCCACAGTGGAAGGGGTTAAACTAGCTTTAATAGGCCTCTAAGCACTGATTTTTGAAGTCTACAAAGCTAAATGTATGCAATTTAGCATGACTTAAGTTACTGAAAAATTTAAGGCTTCAACACCTGGAGAAGATCTTTCCATCAATTGTCATAGCTCCATTGATTTATTTATTTGCAATTTTTCAGGCCAAAGTAAAATTATCTAGTTGGAAACATGTGGACAAAAGCAATGGGGTAGAGTGAAATACGAGTAAAGCTACATTGAAGATACGTGCACCCATACACACATGTGAGATCCTTACAGTGTGATAAAATTGGCTGTGGAATAGTCTACTTAGCGAAGTATAAATCACATTGTTTGGAGCTTTTAAAGTGATTTTGAGCAAAGCCCAGTGTAGCATGCTGAAGTGGTGCGATCTTCCACCGGCTGGAAAATGGGCTGTATTCCACAGTCTTTCCAAATACTGTTGTTCTTTACAAGAAGCCACATAGGAGAAGTATCAGATTTAAGTATTTATGTATGAAATAAGCCATAGAGATTCAAAATTACTTTAAAATCAAAACCAGATTTATGAATCACTGTTGCTGCATTGTCTTGATTGAAGATAGCACCTTTGCAGGCTATTTGTGCCCTTCATTGAGGTTTTAATACCCAGGTGTTGGTCTGTAAGCTTGGTAAGACCTATGACAGCAAATTAAGGAATCGGCTTTTCAATTCTATAGAGAAGTCAGATTTCAAATCATAGTAATTTTCTGCTTTTTGGTCTTTTTCTTTAAAGATATTAAACTAAGGTATTAGGTCAACAAATCTAAAAGTCATCCTGACCTAAACAAAGGACCAATAAACATCAAAGATACATTCGTAAATTTGAGTGCAGTTTGCCCTAAACACCTATCAGCTAGATTCTGAATTTCTCTCACACCCATTGTTCTTTTTTCAGCTTATAATCTAAATGGCTTCTCTCCAATGGCATCAGTAGTTGTGCCCAAGAGTTACTTGGAGTTTCAGAAATACATAAACTCAGATTTTGAGGATCCTTTAGATACAGGAAAAGACATATAGTCACTGCAATAACATGTTCTGCACACCCACACGTGGTAGCCAAAACTAAACCAGGAGGAGGAAAACATGCTGCTTGGCAGAGATACGAGGTAAGTTGCATAAGCAAAAGCTATGCCCATAGCCACCATAAAAACTTAATCTTCATTTTGACCTTCTTGTGCTTCAACTTGTTCAATATAGAAGCTAAAAGACAAACACAGTTAATAAGATATCCAGAATAGTAGGGGAAGAGGGGGAAAAATGCCCAGAAATGTTCTTCTGGCTCTGTTTTGTTGCTTATATTTGGTTTTGAAAAAGAAGCTTTGCTTTCTTGATTTGCTCAGGATTTCTGGACTGCTAAATTGCACAATGCTGCAGTAATGCTAAGCTGTAAAATTGACAACATTGATAAAGGTAATTCAGTCACTGTGTTTTGGTAGTGTTAGCGTTACTCTGTGTTAAACCAGAGCTGCGTGAATCAGTAGGATTGTGTTGTCCTTAGGTATAAAATAGAGTGTTCTTTAGTAAGAGATTTGGAGGCAGCACATACTATCTTTGAAATTTAAGAGAATTCTCACTTTTCTACTCTAGCAATAGTTGTAAACAGATGTCAAGGCTTGAAAAACGATTTCTGATGATACCATGGCTTCTTACATTTCATCATACCATACTTAGAAAAGGGAGAGGAGGCAGGCTGCTGGTAATCACTTGAAAACAAACTAAGATGTATGGTCAGATAGAGAATTACAACAAAATATGTTGATATTAGCGCCTGTTTTTCTCTACAAGATAAGCAACAGGTTTCTCAAGAGTATTCTGTTTCTACACCAGTGAAATCTGTGTACAACAGGACAAGTTAAGGGCTTGTACTGGGGATAGTGCTTTTCACTGAAGACAAAATGTAGAGTGCAAGAACAATCTTATCAATTACTCAGTTCCCCATAGACATGAAATGAAGGGTCTCTTGCTTCAGGAAAGTGGATTTTACCTGCAGATCTAAAATTAGGCTGCACATCGGGCAAGTACCTGTTAATTTCCAATCATCTCCTGCAACAGTACAAAAGTTTTACTAATTGCCCAGGAGAGAAAGTTAGTGAGAAGATGGACAGCGTTTTTATGCATGCCAGAGAAGTCTCCATCCTGCTGCTGATCATCCTTTCTCAGGCCTCACTTTCTAACAGCTGTGATGAACCTGCTGTTCCCAGAGCAGTACGGCTGTGTGTGGTATTAGAAGGTGTCCAAATACAGCTTTTCTGTCTGGGAGATTGTTCTCCTCTGCCCCAAGAGGTACTTGCTGGCTTCAAAAGTGCTGCATAAAAACATACGGCAGAGAGCAGAGGTATGCAGATAGTTTTATTTTAAAGACGAAAGCATTTTAGTGTTGTGTTCTTTTGCCGAGTTGCCAGGAACTTGCTCTAAAGTTAATTTAGGTTTATTTTGTGTGCTTGTGATCATGTGGCAGTGTTTAAACCGAAACCCCTGTGTTTGTCCTGTTTGTTTGTCTTACCTCCTGATGTGCCATCCTGACAGAGAGTGGTACCTTAAAAGCCAGTGGCTTAATGGAGGCAACCCAGTTATGACTATATGAAAGTATATCTTTGGCTGACAGCTTGTTCTTTTGCTTCTTATCATGATGAACATGGAGATAAAGCCTATCAGTCCTTGCAGAAAACTGCAAAAAGGCCCTTGAGTCATTTGTTGAGGAGGAACTCTGCTGTCCCTGGAGGGAGCTAGGCAGGTGTCCTTGATGGCCTGCACTTGTTTTCAGCAGAATAAAGCAATTTGCTCTGCTTCAACTTACTGTTTTTATTGTGATTCAGATTATCTCAACAGTTGTTTTCCAGGGACCTGGATGCGCATTTTGCCTGCCTTGTTGAACGAGGTGTTCAGCAAGCTCGGGATATCCTGTGTTTGCGCATTTGTGCATTTGCCCTTTGTAAGTGATCTAGCTGGCTCATAGGACAAATTCTTTCTGGAGGATGGATTTCCCTGTCTTCTGTTAGCACGTTGTCTTCTGCACAAATCTAACACTTCCAGAGGTATCTGCCTGCAGATGAGGAGGACAATGGCATTTTCAAGGTTACGGCTCAGTAACCAATTCAGAGAAGGGTACCAGTACTCTGAACAGCATAATGGTTCCAGTTCTTCATCATTTAATTCCTTCTAGCAACACGTATTTGAAAGCTCACATGTGCCTGTTGTTGCTCATGCTTAACTGAAAATAAACTATAAAAGCTCCCAAACAATTCTGTGCACTGCCCCACCTGCCCAAATCCCATTAGTGACTGGTATGTGAACCTACAAAATAATACTGCAATTGCTGAAGGAGTCCATGCTACTTTTCCATTAAAAATTATCTCATTTCTTTTAGCTTGCACAGCTGTCTCTTGCTGTCTTGACATAACTGCTTGTCAATTAAAATTCTTGGCACAGAACAGGCTTTACTTATGTGTACATCATCATTTTGATTATTTCTGTTCCTCAGGGGAACTGAAAGCATGTAATCTCTGATTTGTAAAGCAGTCTTGTTACAGGTATCTTATTTTATAGGATTTAAAATAGGGACATATTTGGTATGTTCCTTTGATATAGGGAATATTCTAGTAAGATATACTTTCTAATGAGGTGGTTGTAGCCACAGACCTAACTGAACACATGTACACTGATTGCACAGAAACCCGGCGGCTTCTCTCCACCCCCAGTTTGGTTTGCTTTTCATTTTAAAAGCAGTCTTGTCAGGATGAAGTCTGTCCTGCATAACTGTTTAATGTACCTTGATTCTAGACTGGAAGTCACTGATTTCTTTTGAAATGTGCCTCTTGCCCAAAACAAAGAGTGTCAGCCTTTGCTCTGCCAGCAGAACACTGCTAGCAAGCAGGTGGGTCAGCATACCAGCCAGCAAAGCTGCTCATTTAGGGTGCTTAATTTTAGGAGCTTAACTTTAAACACCAAGCTTTAAGACAGCTCTCATTAGTGTTGCACAGCTAACTCGTAAAATCTCTCAGGTTCAAAAGACTGTGAATCAATAAACGCTTTGCTTTTATTTAAACCGGAGCTTTAGGGTTATCTATGAATGAAATCATCGCCTCACTGAAACCAAAATTATGCGTGTTAAAATGTTAACGTTTTTTGCCGTGGCCATTTTAGTCTACTTAAAAGTTGGTAAAATGGTATGCAATAACTTTCATAAAATATGTGGAGGAAGTTACCTTACGTATTAAATTTCTGTAGTCAAAATCATAAAGATAACATTTAACAGAGAAACAAAAATAGCATAGAGCTGTAGGTAAATTCAAGTTCATCCAAAAATGTTGTTTTGTTAAAATAAAGGTGTTTCACAGAAAGATTTTTGACTTATTGAGTGATTATTAGAACCAAACAGAAATAACAGCAACATCTTTAAACATTCTGTTTTTTCCACTCTAAATCAGTTTTTGGTAAAGGCTAAAATAGAGTTTAATGCTTATGTGTCATCAAAACCAAAAAAATTTGCACAACCCCAAATAATTTCTCACAGTTGAATTTCAAGAGAAGCACAGAGAATGTCTTACTTTCTGTTGCATAACAAGAAAATATTCAGAACCCTGAAATTTGCAAAGGAACAGAAATAGGATTCTTACATAACAGTAACAGTTATATGCCTATATACCTTCTCATTGTATTTTTTTGCAGCAAATAACTTCAGTATGATAGCCTGCGTTAAGAGCAGATTCATTAATAGCTGAGTTTAGATTACCGTGCTGTAAAAATCATGCTTGGGGTTTTCCAGTTAAAATGCTTCAGTACTGTAAACTCAGTTCTACATAAAAATCTTACCCTGGGCTTTCAGTGAAAACTAAATGAAACTAATAGACTAGATGTTACAGGCATTGTGAAATAGATAGTTTTGTAGAGGCAATTAATTTGCAAGTCCTGTCATTCATTAAAAAAAGAGAGAATTCCAGCATTTAAATATTACATGCAAATATTCAAAGCAAGAAAATATTCAGTATTACTCAGCGAATTAAAATAAGATGTAAAGTGTCTGCTAACATGCTCGTGGCAAACAGTCTAACAGATGCATGTGTGTACAGTATCAGTGCCTATGGAGGCAGGAGTTTGGAGAAGCTGGAATGTCTGCTGCTAGCAAATGCTTTCAGAGTGATTTTCCCTATCAAATTATCAGTAAACCTGCTGATAGCATTTTCCTTGGAAATATTGTGATTAATGTTTTTGAAACTTTTTTATTCAAATTCTATTCAACAGCACTGGCTGCATAGAAATTAATAGAAACGGGATTATGCCTGGCACAAATTCATTACTATAATTAATTAGTGAAATTCAGTTTTGTATGCATGCAGTCAAGCTCTTTTGAGTTCCTAGTTACATACATATGTAAGCATGTCACTGATTTGCTTTGCTGTTGTAACCATACCTCATTTCTTTAACCAGCCGTATTTCTTTTGTCTCTTCTGAAGCATCCATGTTTGACATCTACGGGGAAAAAAAAGGAAAGAAAGATGACCTAAAGTCCATGAGCAAAGAGAAATTACAAAAGCAATATAGCGTTCAGGCCCACATCTTGATAAAGTGTTGGAAGTTTTCCCCATGCATATTGTTCTAGTCTCTGCATGTGCAAACTGATTGTTGGTGCATGCAACAAATACATGGTTGCAGCCATATATTTTTAATGTACCTAGATATTAAAAAATGTGATCTATGAAACACACTCTATATTGCCTATACTCTCTATGTAATCTATACAGTATTATTACCATGGAGGTTTTAAAAAGGAAGTCTGATTTCATCTTCTTACAAAGTTAAGCCTACTTTTCTTGAGATTCTCCTCCTTCCACATTACCATTTAGTCTTACCTAGAAAACCTGTGCAAAGTTGTTCTCCTGATCAAATTTGCGTTTAACTGCATTTGGTGCTAGAGTAGTTTAAGCAGTTGGCAAATTTTGTGATTGTTTCATATCCCTTAGCTGCAGAATGTTCATTTTTTGGAAAAGCTAAAGCTCAGAACAACTTCATAAAGTGTTTATTTTACAAAAACAAGTCAAACAGATAACATTAATGGCTACCTCATATAATTAGCTAAATTCCCTCTGTGGTTCTGTAAACTCCAGCTAGGCTTTTCTCACTTGCTTTTTCTGTTTTAAACAGAGATGTTCCATTGTGTAAAGCTCTGCTATTGTTTTATTGAATAGAGGAACACGGAAGGAACAACCAGGGAGAATCTTTAACCTCACTTCACCCCACACTAGTTTTAAAATACAGATGTTCTTCAACAGAAAAATGAATAATAATATAGAACAGCCTGGAAAGTGAAAGAAGTGACTGCATCTATCAGTTATTCAAAGTAATCCACTACATTTTAGGGTAATGTACTATAAATCAGGTTATTTAGTGGCCAGGTTTGTTTGTATCACCCTGACAGCCAAAGAGAGACAAGTATGTCATGTATTTCTTTATATCCTGCTGGAAACACTGGAAAGGTCTCGCTTCAGTGTGAGTCATGGTCAAGTCTTAGAGGTATTTACTGTTATCTCTTGGAGCCTCATCTTACTGCTATGGAGGTCAGTGAGAGTTTAGTGACTGAAAACATGTTTGCAGTGATAACATCCCTCTACTCTCTTAATAATCAATTCAAACAGCTAATAGCTCTAAAGGAACCCTCATATGTCTATCTCGCTTCCTCCGTTGTTGAACGTTTTACTTAAAGAATTGCCAGCATCTTAGCATTCTTATTAATTTATATTCTTGATCTCAAGGTAGGCTATAAATAGTACTCTTTTGCTGTCTGTGATATGCAGTACTACATTTCTCACTTTCTTTACATGTCTGCTCTTCTTAAAAACCCATTTTTTCTCAGTATCTTTTATATGTAATACACGAATGACTGGATTCATTAATTCCAGTTTATGGTGGCATTCGGAATTTACTGAGCAGATTTAAGTTTCAGGCAAGATTCTTCAGCTGTGAAAGAGCCTACAGTGATTTTTGTATTACAAGGTACTCATAGTGGACACAAGGCAACTGCAGTCTGATGTAGATGTGTCTAGGTCAGCTTACTTCGGAAGGCACAGGGCAGAATCAGGTAAGCGGGGCATCGGGGAACTCCGAAAAGCAAAGAAAATGTATCCATGTGATGCACTGTGCTGCTGTGAGTGATCTACAGTTATCAAAGTTTGCTAGTTTAAAACTAACCTGAGTACCTTTTCATGACAGTGAAGTAATCCGTGTGGGTTCAGTAAATGTAATTTACCTTCCTCTAATACGCATACCAAGCTTGCCAGTTTTCAAATAGCAGCTCTCCATTTTGTGCTTTTGGCAGGCATTTTCTGCTTTTGCTTTCCATTACGAAAGCAGCAACCTCCTTCTGCATTCTCATTAATGCAGTAGCCCAAAATCCGTTGAAGTTTGAACTCAAAATTTAGCTTTCTTTAAATACCTGTAAAGATTTCTCATTATTGTTTTACCCCTACTACCAGGGATGTAATTGTTAGGACAAAAACAAAAGAAGATACATTTTCAGATTGTATTTCCATACTTTCAGCTTTGTGTCTTCTTTCTGATGAATGAACAAACCCCATCCCATACCGAGTAAATGTTACCAGAAAAAAAGACTCCTGAAACATATCAGCTGCCTACAGTGACAGTCCAGGTCTCAGTTCAAAGAAAGTTGTCCTGAGCATCACAGACACGTTGGCATATGTCCTTCCCACATTCCTCTGAAACCACGGACAGGACATCCTGCACTGTAATAATAGGAGCCTGTGGGTTGTTAAGAGCCAGGACAGAGCAGCATTAGAGTAGGGGAGAGAAGTTACACTTGAACAAGAAAATATCAGACCTTTCTGCTAGACTCCACATTACGAAACTGATTCCTGAACCTAGTTCAAAAGACTCATTTGTGTTTTCTAGATCATTTGAAACAGATTTAAAAGGGTATGGTATGACTGTAGGATAATGCATGCTGTTTATTTCAGAAGAGAACTGTCTCAGCTATACTTTTATATTGATTGGACTTCAGATTTTTTTAATGAGAACAAACCAAGCATATAGGAATAAAACCTAAAAGCAAAATAGCATGTCCTTGGCAGTTAAATATATATGTATATGCTATGCTATTTAATGGTTTTCAGTCACAAAGTGCAAAGTCATAATTAACACTGTGAAGTTCTCTCTCAAAAACTCAACTGGAAGATGTTTTAGGGGCATGGCACTGCTAGCGCTCAGAGATCTTTTTGAATACCAAATTGTACTTCTCTAGACAGTGTGTACTCTGTTCTCTCTTACTTGTTTAAGAAGAGGGCAGATCAGAGGCTATGGAAATGTCCATGGATATGCATCCAAATCCAGTCCTGCTATGTTTGGTGAATAGCAGCTGTTTATGGGTGCTATTTACTTTGAGTATAGAGTCAAGAAAGCCCCCACCATTAAACTACATCTGTCTGAGGTGTTCTTCTCCAGGTACATGAGCTTCACTGCCTAAGAAATACTAAAACTTTCCTTTAAACAAATTTGTTTTCTATTCATTATTTACTTTGCTTGCTGTGTTCATCATAAATTTGTTGTATATTTAATGTTCATTCGGAAAAAGAAACATTTTTCCTTCCTCCATAGAAAGACTAAAAAATTAAAATGGTAATAGTAACTCAAAGAAATGGACAGCAAACAAATCGTAGTTTTAACAATGTGAATCCTTCATAAAGTGAATTAAGTATTTCTGATAGCTTTTTCATTCGGTTTTGCTTGAAATCTTCCTCATATTTTTTTTTCCTGTTCCAAAGTGGCTGTATGCAAACCATGCTATAGGATAGTGTCTACTGTCCTTAATGCTAAAAGACTGTTTGATGGTATCAGAGACAGAAACCCTCTGAGAGAATGCAGTATTCCACTTCACCAAAATTAAAACAAAATCCTTTGACTGTAGCAGTCTGCTTCTTTTCTCATAAAGACTGAAGATATTTTGGCAGCTATGCTGCTTTTCTTGTGATTTGTGGTATTGTTTATTATGAAAACAAATTGCCCATCTATTGGAGGATATTGAGCCAAATTTGCCAATGTCAGTGAAGATACCCTGCGGCTGAAATGAGACTGTTATAATCCATGCAGGAATTTAAGGGGCTTAGAAAACTGCTGCAGAGAAACATCCCAACTTTGCAGCTTTGGATCATTTTTAACTGGGAACCTCTGGCAGTGTAAAGGGAAAGTAGGGTCCAGCTTTTGGGTCGGGCTTCATTTTTCAATGGAAGAGGTAGACCTGCACCAATGTCTGGCAGCAGCAGCAGTCTTTGAGAGCAGAGGGTAGGAGTCAGTCTCACTGGACAGTAGCTCACCTGTGATGGATCAGCACATACTTAGACTGACCTCAGCCCAGTGCCTGCCTATTCTCTCAGCAATGACATCACCATGAATGCCAGGGAAATCATTCCTTGGCTGGAGGGAAACCTCTGCTCCATCCGAGCCTTTGCTCTGGCAAATGTAGATAAGTGCTAAGAGAAGAACAGCACAGGGCTTTTCTAGAGCCTCCTCTGCCTTGGAGGCACAACCAACTCCATGCTAAATTCTGAGAAACAAATTAACTGCTTCTTTCCATAACAGTGTAGAAAAGCAGGTTTCCTAAGCACTGATGATTATTGCTGCCCGGTGGGGGAAGTGCCAAGCGTGAAAGGTTGCTTCAGAAATTTCCCAATCGCTGAAAAGATCAGAAAAGGCATGACCAGGGAAAATAAGAGAAAGTTTCATTAGGCTGTTCCATTTTGTGCCTCTACTTTTGTAGGAGCTTCAGGCAAGGAACTGTTTCCCAGCTGCTTGCCTGGTGAAGTTCTGTTGTTGTGCATGCTAGGTAATGGGACGAGGAGAAAGCAGCTCATTTGCTTGACAGTAAAACATCATGGACCCCTTAACTGTAAGAATTGCAATGTCTCGAATTTTATCTATTAACTAGTACTTACACTAGCCACATGTCACTACCGTGTGTTGAACTACATCACTGCCTCTGGAATCCGGCATTGTAATTATATTGTGTAAAGAGAACATTTTCATAGTGATCATAGCCTTGCTTCATATATAGTTTTATTAGGCTGTGACAGTGTACTTTCACAGCAATTAATTCAGTCAGTTCCATTAAATGTGACATGTCGCAAGCCTTTCAGCTTCACTCAAGTCTGAGAAACACTTCTGAGATCGACTGTGTGATAAGGAGACAGCGCTGCCCTCTTTCACCTTGGAATATGGAAATGTAGAAATAATACAGACTGTTTGTACTTCATGTCTTATTAAGATCTGTATCTCTCATATAAATACATATAACCTAACCATTCTGTATATGTAATTTGTGAATGTAATATACTTTATTCCAAAAGCATCTGACTTGCTGGCCCAGTATGAAGCCTATACAGGTCACGGGGCTCCACTGGCTTGCTGCTTGCTAGCTTCATATAAGCCCTAGTCAAAATCTCCGTTTTTAATAGGAATAAGCTTAAAGCAATAAAATAGTTTTAATTTCACAAATGGATACTCCTTGGGAGATTGGATTAGATTTCTACTTCCCTCTCTCTTTAAGGGCAAACCTATTTTAGCTGAAAATTGCATAATTATGTTTCTTTTACCTAAGGCAAGTTCTGCCAGTGAACGACCATCAAAGGTATGCATTTAAGCAGGAAACCAGCATTTCTGGCTGGAAAGAAAAGCAGCATTATCTCTACTTTATTTACTTTAACTGGACCAGCAACGATTTAGCACGAACATGTGAGTTTTGCCTGCACATAGCTAAGGAGAGAGAGAAAGTGCCTAGGAGAGGGAAAGAGATGAAGTCCATATGTTAGATACGGGTGTATATGCATTCATGCCTTGCTTAAGTTTAGTATACATCACTGAGAAAAGCTGTGAGATGTTATCTCGTTGCCAATACATCAGCCTGTTTTGCTTGGATGAAAATTGACCGCCCTTCAGAATGCCAAGTCATTTATCAAAATAAAAAACCCAAAACTATCTGTGAGATGTGCAGAGCACAGGGTTGGTCGAGAGCATATACTGGAATGCATTTAACATCTTTGAACTTCATGCAATAGAGGTAGAATGCAGCTGCTATTAGCACTTTCCTCTATACTCTCATAGGAAAATTTGTTCTGTAAAATTCAACTGACCAGATAACTATAGAGAGAGAAGAAAGAAAGTGATAATACATGGGCTGTGAAACCTTACCTTGATTTGGTCTAGTAATATTGGGGAGAGGTGCTCATGTTACTGCTTTTACAACTACTGTAAACTGGTTAAAGCTTTCTGTTACTGAAACCATACGGAAAATGAATTCTTTGTCAAAGAAACTGATACTTCACTCAGCATGCTGTTACAGCTTAAATAATTTTAAAGTGAAAATTGAGAGGGTTTGAAAAATTGTCTTGCTCTAAAAGCATAGAATGCAGATGATTTCATCAAAGTCACTTTCACAGGAATAAAATATGTAAAAGCTATTGTGAAAAAGTATTTTCTTGATATTTTCACGTTATTTACTTTTGTGCTGTTAGCATACTACTAAATGCAGTGATGTTTTCATGTGTAATACAGGTGTCATCCAGATCCCAATGAAACTAATGGAAAGAATCCCACTGACTTCAAAGACCTTGGAATCAAGCCCTTACATAAATTGCTAATTAAACTTGATTAATAAGTAAGGTTGGCCAAGTTTACCAGATTTATAGCCTACTGAATAACAGGTAGTGGAATTAGTGAAGGTCTTGCAACTTTATTGCTAGTGCTCTGTTTGACCACAACACAGCACGAGGTACGGGCCTGTGTTGCTTTTCCTCCTATTAATTCCCTGCTCATAGAAATAAGGCTAATGTTTCTTTCTAGCATGAATTTTTGCTGTTTACATAAGACAGGCTTCCTTTTCATTAAAACTTTTGTTATGTTTCCTTTGAAAAACAATGATATAAATTAAGGGAAAGGGAGTATAACTTGCATTAATGGGATGAAATTTAAAAAGGAAGAATTATGCAGAATATCAGGGGAAACATCCTGACAGTAAGATCTATTAGAGTGCTGAATTGTCTTTTGCAGGAAGTAGAGGAAGCCACGTCACTTGAGACCGTTTGAAACTAGATTGGATGAACCACAGAAAGATCCAGCATATAAATGAGACTGGGAAATGGGCTGGATCACTTAGTAAAGCTGTCTCTCTGACGTCTAGAAGAATTTTAAGAGTTGTACAATTTTAGGAAAGCCTGTGTTTATCTAGGCTCAGCTGTGGTGCTGATTATACCAAACAGTTTACATTAGACAGTTTTCAGTAACCCACGTTCAAAGATAACCAGGAAAATCCTCAAGGAAAAAGAAATCAAAATAAGATGAAAACTAAAGCCCTGTAACTCTGAAAAGAGACTTAATGTGCCTATACCTCCTGATTCTCACCTCTTTGTCTCACTGTGGTATAATCGCTTGACTATCCAAGTGGTGGGTGGGATTCTGACCTACTGGTATGAAAAACAGAGTTTGAGTGAGGTCAGTATTTGGCTGAGGGTCTTCACTGTGTTAGCCTAATTCTCTGGTTATCAATGCTTTGGTAGCTTAAACATATTGTATGTGTGCTGATCTGGCACTCAAAAAACAATCCAGTATACTTTTAGGGATAGCTATAGTTCACTGCTAGATTTTCAGTTCCACTGATTTAGTTACTTGAAGTCTGCAGCTGCGTGACTTATTTTACTTGGTTAACAGACTTTACTGTGTGTATTTGACCTCATTAAATGGAGGGTGTATGCAATAAATCCTATTAAATATGGGGTAGATAAGAACACTACATACCCCCAAAGGCTCTCCTAATATGTCATGAAAATATTATTTTCATTAATATGAAAAATGCTGCTGTAGACTGTATTTTGGAAGGAAAAAAAGATATTTTCCTCATGGCTTCCTTAAAATTATTAAGGTATTCTTTGTAGACCATCACAATATGGCTTAGAAATAATCAACAAACCATTCCTAAATGCCATTTGCCTGGAATAATCAAACAGGCATATGTTCAACACTCAGGAAAGATTTTAGGGGATTAAAAGTCACAGTGTGGAGAGGAATATGAAATCCTAAACCTTCCCCTGCACTCAGACAAGCAGACAGCCACATCATGAGCAGCTGAATCAGACTTCAGGAACTGCTTGCACAAATTATGAAAATGTCTGGCAAGATAAAATGTACCCTCAGCTGGAAGAAAATGATTCAGTGGTCACATGATGTCCCATGGCCATAGCTTTAAAACAGACTTTCAGAAACGTATTCAACATGTGTTGATGATCACACAGATGAAAGCATGCATTATACAGATGGGAATTCCAGTGTCTTGCGCGGAGCCTTCAGGACTTTTGAAAGAGACCATTTACAGTGTACTTTTAGGACAACCGCGGGAAAAAAGTGCCTTTATCAGTCAGTATAGTAGTTATGAAAGCCTTGTTTTCTTGAACATACTGAAGTATTCACATGTACACATGTGGTATTGGAGATTAATTCATCTGTCCCTTGATGCATTCCTCATCACTGGAATAGAAAAACAAAACAGAAGAAAATGGAAGAGACTGCTGTGGAAAGAAAAGCCCCATTTTCTTCAGTCTTAAGCATGACAAAGGAAAAAAATTATTAGGGTCGGTCTTTGAATGATTATTTGCATGCCCTGTGGACTTGAACTCCCCTAAGATGTTTTACCAAGCTTTATGACAGGGTAAAACAACCCTAGATGTTTACTTGGTATGTCATGGAGGGATTTTAAAAAGCCTGTGTAAGACAGAAAAAAACCCACACTTTTTTCCTTTCTTTCTGCAAATTCATTTATTTTTGGAAAAGAGGGTAAGGATGTGTGTTTCAATCTTTTAAATAATCTCAGTTATAGATGTTGTTTAATTTTCTCTGAATTTGTGTATCCAGGGTACTTCTTTTAGGGGAGGCCAGTTAAACCTCAAAGAAGACAAACAATTTTCTAAAGATTGACTGTAGCTTCAGATTGACATTCCTTAATGATCCTAAGCCCCAAATCCTGCCTTGCTGAAAATAGTCTGGGTTCACCAAGGTTTCTAATCTTTCAGTTCAACTTTCAAATGTATAACAAACCCTCAGACCAGGCAAGAAGTCAAAATAAGCAAAGATCTTTCTTAATTTTTTCAGTGTGTTCTCTGGAAACACATAAATCTCAATGCAGGTTTTATCAGGCATATTTTCCCTTGGATCTAACCTAACATTCTGATTTTTCTCACAAAGCTCTGTATTTGTATAACGGCATGGACATTTATGCGCACACAACTGTTCATTAAGCTCATAAAATCTTAGTACAATCTGAGCAGATGTGTATTATGGATATGAACATAAAAATAGATGAAATAGACCATTTAGCATTAGGGATCTGTTTGTAACTGAATTTAAAGAACCAGTCACATTTTAGTAAATTATGAAATGTTTTAGCCATATGTTTATTTTGTAAGCACACAGGTATGGTTTCCAGTTGTGTTAAATCAGCTCTTTGGTGATCTAAGTGGGGTACAGTGAAGCTGTTAAGTGGGGCATAGTGAAGCTGTTAATTATAGCTATAGAATTTAATATTACAGTTAAGGCTGCCTTCCTTTGCAAATATTCTGCTTCTAGGATGAATTTATCATTTGATTTACTTACATTTCTCAAAAGTAAAACTACTTAAATGCTTTTACAAATGAACAGTACAATTTGAGACAGGACCAACTGTCAGCTGAGATAGGTGGAATTACAGGAGAAATTAAATTGGCCTACTGTTAAATTTATTAATGTTGGCCCAAAGACCAAAATTTTAACTCAGTCCTCATTCAGTCATAACTCCCATTGACCTTTGTCAGGTTTTTCCTTGCAGAAGTGAATAAAAAAAGAGTTTGGCTTCTTAAGCTGTATGTAATTAAAATAAAATTGTTGACCTTTCTGGTAGATGATCACAGTGGCAAAGTCAGGTTTCTTGCCAGTTTGGCTGACTATAAGATTTAACTTTGAGTATTTATAATTATAGTAAAAACTAGTTTTGCCATAGCATCCTGGCAAGAAAGTAAAACAGTTTAAGACAAATGCTTTCAATAGGTGCAGTCATTCATGTACAGATCAGATTTCCTTTGCACTCTCTTTTCTGTATCCCGTAGGTAATGAATTCCACCTGGATATATGGCACCAATAGTGACCTTCAGTGTCCCAAATGGTCACACATCCAAGGTAGACTCCTTGCTCTAACATACATATCTTGATCTCTGCTTCTTGGGCAATGCCATCACAAATTACAACGGACCATTTAATTGTGTAATTTCATTGATCAGATTTACCACTGGCGTCTTTGTTGCTAATACCTGTAATTATGTTCGGACTTAATGAAAAGGCCACAGCAAAATGTCTGAGGAGCCCTATAACCTGGTTTTCCACATTCCTGGCCTTTTGTTTATTCCAGGATTTGTAACACCATAATTGATAATGATAGGTGGTAGATGAGATAAGTGGTTTTACTGTAATGCCAGGAAATTAGTTTACTTGCATTCATGGCCAGAAGTGTATTTTATCCAACTGTTTTACAGGTATTTGCTAAGGAATAAAAAAAAAAAAATAATAATAATTAAATATAAACCCAAAAAACCCCAAAAAGATAAATTCTGTAGTTCTGTTCCCAGCAAAATTTCACTTCTGTTTGTTTAGATCTGGCTTTAGCAAGTTGTTTGGTAATACGTGAGCGGGGATAATAACTGGCAGAAGTAAAAAACTGATGCAGATAGTAACCTAGTGCAATATGGCAGTATTGTTCTATCTGTGCTATGATTTCCTCATAAATAGCACCTCTGCAATTTTAGTTATACCTTCAATATTTCTGCTTGTATTAACATGGCTCTGGTGATTTTTTTTTAATGTAGTTTACAACATTTCTAACGTACATTACAAGGTTGAAGCATACATTTCACATCTGTGATAAAGATCACATTTGTGATAAGCAGTGAAGGAGGAGGACAGAGCAGAGTCCTTTCAGTCAGAGGACATTTTTCATTCATTTAACTTTGCCATTTGGAGAGATATGACTAATCTAGTGTAATTTTGGGACATAATTTGTAATTTTCTGGGAGCTGGCCAAATTCCTGTTGATTTTTAAATTCTGGATTTTGTCACAATTTTTCTTGAAGCTGAAATACCCAAGTTTCAGTATCATGAAAGAGGCAGCAAAATGTTTCTGGTGAACACACCTTTTGTGTGTTATTGAGGAAAGACAAAGTGTTATGGCTTTGGAAAAAGAAATTTCTAGGAAGTCACTAAAACAGGTTACAAATGAGATGGAAGACTAATACTTAAAAAGACAAAAGACTTGTGAAGGGTAATTGCACAGCCAGAGTTTCCCATTTAGAATAAGCACTTAAATGTGTCAACAAGACCAGTGGCAACATCTGCTGATCACATTTTGATGCCATCATTTATAGCCACTCATTTTCACAAGGCATAACCATTTCTGAAACGTATCTGAGGCTACAGTGCTGTGAGCACCTGAGAAATCTATCAGTTTTGTGACACTGAAAAGAGGTAGACTTGTTCTTTTCCTTCTCTTTCTGCCGCTCTTTCTACCCTTCCCTGGTCTTTGCTGATTAGTTTTCAGCAGGGTTAAGAAGCTGAATTGTTTCAAGTAAGGGCCCAATCAGCTTTAGTTATTTGTCTGTATGGGCCTTATAGCAAAGTGGATGGGACAAAGATTGAGCAGAACCTCTTTCTTTGAGCAAAATATGTTATCAGAGTCACTAACTGCTTTTTGTGGATCTGAAGAGAGGGAGATAATTGAAATATTCCAAGTCTCTTACACCAATATCAAGATGCACTGTTAAGGACAGCATGGGCTGGTAAGTAAAAAGTATTGGACCTGCATCTGAATTCCATCTGTGCCATTGCACCCTGGACCTATGCATCCAATTTTCTGAACAGTATGCGATCACTAACTAGTTTACAATATAGAAATTATATCTTTATATGTAAACCACACAAAAGTGCATGTTCTGAGACTGCAGGAGATACATGCAGAAAGCTATCTGGTGTCATCGAAGTGCTGAAAACATAAGCATCTGTATGAAATAATTGAGGGACAGGTTAAAACTGAATTGCTCCCAGAAAATTAGCAGAACTGATAATGCCTAGGGTATTGAAATATCAAACGGATATGATATCTTTAGTTTAATATGTAATATGCCTGGGAGAAAGAGATAATCTAATATGTGGTGATATTTTCAGTCTATTAACTGGTTAGTGGTCCTCCTACTCCTGCTCATTTTCACAGAGGACTTTCTGAAATCCAGCAAGGTGGAATAACAAGCATACCACAGTTTCAAGAAGAAAGATTTTGAGAATAATTATTCTGCACGGAAATGTTATGATCAGACATCCAAATAAACATTTTCAGAAATTTTTTTTCCTAAGGGAGTTGGAAGGATCTTAGGAAATGAGTAATTCTCGGAATAGGCAGGAATTTACTTCGGAACTTATTAATTGCTGGATGCTAGAGAAGTACTGGCATGTCCATTATTCCCTGGTCACTGGCACCGCTCAGTAATGTCCATGCGATTAATGGAACGAGCCTGGTCCAGGCAATGAAAAGTGTTAACAAGACCTTTGCAGAGCTTATGGAAAGTGTCTGGTTATTAGTGTTACACAGAGGTGCAGAAAGCTGAAGAATTTTTGTAGCTGTTGACATTTCTTGGGAGATGTCCATAAAAAATGCTGGAGGTGGAAGAGGATGTCTGATACATTCATTTAAAGAGTAGACCTGCAGATCAGATGCAAGATAGCTAACAAAGGATGAAAAACTATGTTTGAGTGTAACAAGTTACACTTGGGCAATAAATGATAGAGTGTCATTCAGTGTATGAATAAATCATGCGCGCTCAAAATTAGCTTGGACTTTATGAAATGCTTGTGTCCCTGTCAAGCCAATGAATGTTTGTCCATTAGTCCTTGTGTGCAAAGTAAAAAGCTGTATCAAAAACAAGCTAATGAAGAAGGCAATTCAATGTATTTATATCAAAGGAAGACAGTAATACGAGGAAGAGACAGAGATAAAGAATTCTAATATCACTAGAAATTAGTATGCTTTATAATAAGCCTTTTAGTACAACTCTCCAAAGAAAATAGCATGTTGCTTGTTTGCGATTACTTCAGACAAGTAAGAAATTTATTTTAACTGTTTACCTTTGTTAAAATATTGTTTTTGGCTGATAAATCTCTTATAATGCAAAACTATGTATATTACTTTGTGGCAGTGATATATATATAGTGTACTCTGTCATATCTGAACGAAGTAAGTTGACAGATGTCTTCAAAATTTATTGCTAAATTTCTGCCATCTGAGGTCATATTATTATCTTTCTTTTTTATGCTGGTCTCCTCAGCATAAACTGGGACCTACCTTTTTTAATATATGACTCAGACTGTTCATTTAATACATTTCATTGAATGCTAGATGATTTCTAAAGAGAACTTGGAAAAACATGGGAGCATTATATCACTTGTTAACAATGTTTCTATATCTCTGAAAAGACTGACATCAGAGGGAGCCAGTTTTGGGAATGTACATCAATACATCTTATGCTTCTTGCAGTACTGGAAATGTGGTCAGAGCGTGCAGGGATGTGATGAGGAAGGCCAACGCCCACCTGGAATTGAAGCTGGCAAGGGATGTCAAAAACAACAAGAAGGGCTTCTTCAAGTACATCAGCAGCAAAAGGAAGGCTAGGGACAATGTGGGGCCGCTGCTGAATGAGGTGGGTGTCCTGGTGACGGAGGACACAGAGAAGGCAGAGCTACTGAATGCCTTCTTTGCTTCAGTCTTCAGTGCCAAGGCAGGCCCTCGG
>Ga0065711_1003821_pt1 | contig 32827 bp, 12 predicted proteins | sample Hoacrofraction12_FD_59098 | JGI IMG/M metagenome (GOLD analysis project Ga0065711, IMG submission 59098) | Hoatzin crop microbial communities from Cojedes, Venezuela - Epithelial fraction 12 v2 (version 2) | ecosystem: Host-associated > Birds > Digestive system > Esophagus > Crop | place...
AAAACAGAACAACCCACAGATGTGGAGAGAAAGATGGAAAAAGTCATATTAGCACAAAACTTTCTTTTATTCCCTCTGGGAACAGAGTTTTCTAAACTTACATACTGCAAAACAGAAATCACACCAAGTAAGGTCATTTACTTAGGTTAGAGAAGACAAACAGTTTTCATCCTAACAAGCTTGCACATGTACTTCTGTTTGCTGAATATCAAAGCACCCAGCAGAGAATGTCAGGAAGGGACAAAGATGATTGTCTCCTGTAAGAATGTGTATAGTGAAAAGCCGTGCAAATTTCAGGTAAAAAGAAAAACTTTTTGACATGGCGAGGCTTTTAACAACACACATCCAATCCAAAATTTAGACTTCCTAAATCAAGAGAGTGGAAAATGTTCAAGCCTATCGCTGGAAGGAATACTGTGAAGAGCTGTTCTGCACATCAAATGACTATCAAAGTCCCATGGAGAAGAATTGATTGAACCAGAAACTTTTCCCCATTTAGATCAAAGCTACAAACAGCAGTAAAAGAAATAATAAAAAAATAACAAAAACAAACAAAACCCCTAATGCAATGGACAACATACCAACAGAGCTGCTAAAAGCATCAAATAAAAATCAATCTGTGTTTTCCACATGATCTCTAAGAGTCTGGATCCATAAAGCAAAGCATTAATATCATGCAATTTTTGGTGCAAGGATACGTTATGCTCTTTTACTATAAAAGGCTTCTGTGACATCTACTATAGTAAAAAAATGAATAGGGAAGAATTCTGCAGTTCTGTCAAAAACATGCATTGATGTTAGAGTCTGTGTCTTACAGGCAAACAGGGAAAAGATCTTCATTACCAAATGAATTCATTTAGATTCATTTTTTATGTGATGTAACTTTAATTAGAAATCGTTTTCTTTAATGAATTTAAAGATTGACTATGCAAGAGCGAGATTGTTTTGGATTTATAGCAAATGCAGATTTAGCAGCTTCCTCATATCTTTGGGGATTCTGAAATTTGAAACTAGCCTGAAATTTCTTTAGAAGTCTTTAAGTGTATTTTGGTAACATTATTAATAGAGTGTCTCTAATTACTGGGTGCTTTCAGTGTAATTATGGAAATGTTCCTGGTGCACAGTATTAATTTCTTCCAGTACTGATATGTTTGTGCACTGATGTATAACACATTCTAATGGTATCCACAAATGCAACCAGAAGTGGGCTGAAAACATGTATGTTTTGCAGAGAGAAAGAAGATCAGCGAAGAGGTTTAACTGCATGCTTTCTCCAGCTTAAAAAAAATATCCAGTCCATGCAGCTACTGTGTTTATTTGTACAGTAGTCTCTGTTAAACTTTCCTAACCTTCCCAGTATCTGCTGTTAGAAGATGTGGCAAAGGTTCATCTATGTTTAATGATAAGTAGAATCTAGCAATAGTAGAATACTGTACTAGTTCCTGTAGAGATTTGGGAAATATGTTTTTATCAGTTATGAATTTGATACAAATATAAATACCTGGTTTTAGGGTAGCCTTTCCCTCTAGCTCTTATCTAAAACTTTTAATTTCTTATTCCCAGAGGCAAAATAACATACCTGTGATGCTTGGCGTGTTTCTGAAAAAGCCACCATCAAACCACTTAAAGAAGTTGTTTACTTACATCCTGAGGTTCAGCACTGAAAGAATTGTCAAGCTTGTGATTGTTTATTCTGTTTTAGGAAGAGAAGATTGAGTGGAAATGCACACCAGCCTTAATGAATAACTCAAATAAGATTTCTGTCATAAACATCATGGGAGTTTTTACCCTTTCTGTGCACAAAAGGAAAAAAAAAAAAGATTTTTCATTTCAGATTAGAAAGAAAAGAGGGAGGAATAAACACATTTCTATCAAAGGATAGAAATTTATCTTTCTATCTGTGTTTTAGTCTCTACTACAACCATCAGAAATTGACTCGACTGATTTCTAAAGAAGTTAGAAAAAAGAAAGAAAAAAGGCAAAAAAATTTACTTTCTATGTCTTTGTATTTATATGGATAGATATGTCACCAATGAAGATTTTAAAAATCACAGTAGACAATGTGTAGAAAGAATGATCACTGGAAGATCAGCCATTCACTTGGATGGTGCAGATCCTAGCATTCCAAACGAGTGGAGCAATTTTGCACATGCACTCATGCTTGTTCATAATTAAGCAAACATGCAAGAGAGTTTCCCCCGAGTCACGTACTAAATGTGATACAATGACAGAATGATTTAATGGAGTGTTTTAAGGAAGAACCCGACTTCTCAGTAAGTTGCACGACTACATTATTGCTCTCAAGATTATTATTAGATCTAAGCAAATATGACAAAAGAAGTTCTGCAATCGGTTCTCTCCAGCAGTATTTACTTATTTTTAAGGCTCAGTTTTCTTAAACATTTGGCTGAGCAACTTTTATGGAACAGTCATATGCTTAGAAATGACTGCATTACCATGACTTCACAACTCATCACCTGTCAAACAAGCTGCATTAATAAAGTATATAAATACTGAATAACAATTTCAATTCAAAATCCATTGATTTGAACCATCTTCATGGTGACTTAAACTAAGAATTTTACTCTGCAACCGCAGGAACTGTGGTCTATTACAGTTACTATGGATAATCATTCATTAAAATATGGGAACATGGTAGCGTTATATTGCATGCTGATATGCCTGCTAGAATGAAATAATGTTGGAATATTAACATATGGCTTTTTTATGTATAAAAGCTTCAAGTATTGCACAGGATATAGCTAGAGAAATCATACAAAAAGGAATGATTGGGGCTTGAGTCTGATGGACTCGTATTTCACCCTGTATACTGATAAAAATGCTAATTATTCAGCTGGCACCTGAGAACCTCTGCCACATCAAAAAGTTCTAAGAAGGTTCTGTGCACTCATTTAATGTACCTTCTGGATCAGGGGGGAGGTGGAGAGATAAATCAGACTGTTATAACTATCCTTAGGCTGAATCCATACTATGGGGCACAGCTACTCTATGGTGCACAGCAGAGCCGTGCCATGCTCTCTGTCCGCGTGGCAGCTGTAGCTCTGGAAGAGACACGTGCCCACCATTGCAGCACGCAAGCAGGAGGGAGCAGGGAAGTGCTCCAGCACGTCCCCGGTGGGAAGAACCAAAGGGCTGGGCATTGTGCATGTTCACTGCAAGTGGACACTGGTAGAAGTGCCCTAGAACCAGAACAGAGTGACAATGCAGGCTGCCATAAAGTAGCAGCTGAGAATTTTGAAAATAAATAAATTATAAAGCATTATTATTAATACTGTTATTTTTCATACAAATCCAGAAAAGTTATTGATTTAGTAAAAAATAGAAATAAATATTTTGAGCATTTTTTCAGCTCTGCTTAACACAGTTCCGTTGCTTTGAACTCTGATTTGCAGAACTGACTTTTTTTGGTCCATCTCTAGAGGCACAGCAGTACAGATTCTCCTCTGTTCTGAAGACAATCTGATATTTTACAGAGCCACTTTTAGCCCAACCCCTGAATCAATTGTTATGATCTATAAATACAAGAACACTTCCTTTTCTTTGGAAGAGTTTAATTAGTAGGAGATGTAACATTTTAAAAAGATTATATATAATTAAGAACTCCAGGAAAGGTGGACAAAGAAGAAAGAGACAGTAGTCTTTGTACATCCTTAAAAGCATTTAAGATGCTATTTATCTAAAATTAATGATCAAATTGTGTAGTAATAAGTGGGAGAAAAGCTCAAATGATAGCACTGACTGTATTTTTATTCTCTCATTCCCTGAGTGAAAAATTGTTTCACTGGCTGTCTATGGTTTCTTATTTTGATTTTTTTTTTTTAAATAAGAGCTACACTGTCATGCCTAAGAAATATATTTGTCAAGGATTCTTTTCTTGCCATTCCTAAGTATGCTGACAGAGAACAAATTATTAATACATTAAAGAATTCTAAATTTGTGATATTTTGTCCAGGAAAAGTATTTAAAGGGAAAAAGTGTGGAAGATGGATTGTTTTCCCTCTAATGAACATTCCAAAAGTTCAAAGATTTTAGGTTTAGGAAAAAATTCTGTAGAACTGTAAGAGGACTTTTGGGCTACCAACAAATGACAGAGACATACTCACAGCAAGGACAAGAAAACAGACATTATATTGGCTTCTCAGCCTTACTGTGTCACATCCCTTGTAAATAATTGTGGGAATACTTCAGCAACAGTTCTCTAATTTTTGAATTAATTTGCTAATGGAATAAATATGTAAGCAGAGTTTCTTCAGACCATTTGGAACAAAGACCCTGAAGGTGTTTGTTCTTGATAGGGATTGACCGAATATAACCAAAAAGTCAGAAATCAAACACAAAAATTATGGTTAAGTCTGGGATTTTAAAGTGGCATATTGGTTGTGCAGACCTGAAAAGAGCAAGTCTCCTTATGTCACTTGTGATCCAAGGATGATATAAGCTATGGCTAGGTATAAGATACATATCATCTGGAAAAGAAGCCAGGTTGTACCTCTGTTTATTGCTTACAATTGAGCAAGGAAATTATGGAATTCCCCAAGCGGACAACGGTTTTGTTTTTTTTCATGAAAAAACTTTCAACTTCAGCATGAAAACTAAAGATTTAAGAGAGGCATAAACACACAACTCTCACAACTCCATTAAAAAAAAAACCAACAAAAACAAACTAAAAATTCCAACCACCATATTTTGCTGCACTCATGAAATTTACTATTACCGATAATGTGAGCCTTTACACTCCATTACTATACTGCTTAGACAGATTTGTTTATTCTATGGAATGTTTAGTATTTTGATCCAGATTTAGCAATTTAAGTTTCTCTCTAGTTTTTACAGACTGTGTCATTGCACATGGACAAGTATGAAGACCCTGACGCTGTCTCCAAGCTTCTCTCTGCAATGGCGAGGACAAAAATCAGTGTCAAAGACTGGGATCAAATGAAGCAGTAGTTTTTTGGTTAAGAATCCATCTCTGCCCCTCTTAGCACAAGGAGAGTCACACTGGCCACAGTTCCCTATCATATAACTAGGAGGAGGTAATGACAATCTATTTTAGGCATCACAATATTTTCCACACCTTTTACAGACTTTGGGGTTACTGGAAATTTAGAAAATCTGATTTCTCCAAGAACACTACTTCAGAAAACAAAACCACCACTTGAATTTAAGTCATAAACAATATGAATTCAATATTGTACCTCGAGTTTTTCACTAAAGTGGCATTTTCAGATGTGGAAGTTGTTCATATTTTATTTCAGCAATACCATGTTAATGGAGGTTTTGCTTTACATATGGTGAACTTACACATTTTAGGATAAAAGAAAGTTAACTCCCAGATTTTATTACTGAGAAAAGTGTGAAGTATAATCTACTTTGGAATAACTAATATAATAATTTACTGCTACTGATTTAGCCTGAAAGATTATTAGTCATTTAGTTTACATAAAGTGCTTTGAAAGCCCTTCTCATTAAGAGAATTATAGAGAGAGAAGCTGGAGAGAGTTCATTCTCTTTTTGAAGTGTAACTTTTTGTGTGTATCGGATTTTGTGTCTGTGTCTCCACTTTTCTTATCTCACCTGTTTACTTCTATTTCTTTCATTTTATTTGCACCCTACCTTCCACATTCCTTTTTTCTTAAATTTCCTGGGTTTGCCCCAGCCCTTCCTTCACTGGTATCTTAAGAGTTCAACTGCAGGGCATAGCTATACCGTTACTTAGTGCCTCCATTAGCAGCAACATGCCCAGAGGGATAAGAAGACAGCAAAAATTAGTTTCTTCATGCTAAGTCAATCATTGTCAGATGCATTTTGGCCTAAAGATCTATCATAATTTATGCACATTCTAATTCTAGCTATTATTAATACAGTATATAAATATTTACACCAAGGTCATTTTCACAGAAGCATTTCCCAACTCGCATGAAACATGGCACTATGATTCTCAGTCAGTACCGCTGTCTCTACCTATATGAATTGTTGAATAAATCTCTTGGACTTTCGAAAGCTGCTTTCTCCCCTCAAGCACAAACAAAGAAAATGCTTTCAATATAGACAAAACAAGACAATGAAGTAAAAAAACCACAACAAAACCAACCCACCCTCCAAGGATCTAATCAAGAAACAAGAGGATTTAAACTATTAACCTTTTCTTTCTGAAAGATTAAAGTTAGAATTTGCTTTCTTAAAAGAGACAGAAGCACTGGTATTCCAGAGGCCTCAAATCCAAGCAAGTATTTGGTGAAACAAAGTGGAAATACTGTGATGTATGTTTAAAATTTTTTTAAAAAAAGTTTATTTTTATATATATATAAATATATAACTATGGAGGAAAAGGAGGGACTTGAGGGGAAAGAGAGAGAGACCACGTGCGTAGATAAGTAATTTTCCTTTTTTCCCCTTCTTCAGTAATTTATTTAGTCCTGTATTTTCATTTGATTTTCTAGTCTACAACTTCAGCAATATACCACCACATGTAAGACAGAGGTCTACTACTTTGGCCGATACTGGATACCAGAAGGACATTTAAACTACCAGTTCCAAAACCGCATAAGCTTCATTTGAGCCATGATTTACTCTGCCTGACATTCTTATGTTGATATACTGTTGATGCGATCCATAAATGCAATCCTAAATCTCATTTTTTGGGTCTGTCTGTTCANCTCAGTTNATGAACAGCTCCNGTGTTCAACTTGCTGTATTTATGTAAGATTTGGGGCAGANGAGGAAGATACTTTCGTTTTTCAGGAAATACTGTCAAAGTTTGCTGTGATATAAATAAAACATGGAAGAAAAGAACATTGACTAGAGCTGAAATTCCTTCTCAATACATCCCTCAAAACAGTTTATTTTACTTTGTCACTAAGTTAAATGAGTTCAAAACCTTAATCTAGTAGTTAAAAAAGCATAATTATAAAAATGGATTTAGAATTCCAATTCTGTAACAAAACGTATGCAGACTCAAGCAAACCTAAGAAACTTTAGCTAAAAGTCTTCTTTTTTGTCTGCTTAGTCGTGTTTTTCCAGTTTTTCATATTTGTAACCTTACTACAGCATCAGTATCTATTCAGGAGCTAATATTGATTTGAAAATTTCCTCAAAGTTGCAACAAACTTTAATTGATTACTTAAAAGCAGATTCAGGTACTCAGAAGAAAGGTGTTATAGAATACAAAAGCACATGAGAAAGCAAGCTTCCTCATGGTTTCATCAAGCCATTCTGGAAATGCACAAGTCTGACACTTTCTTTAATTAACTTCAGTGAACTTAGTGGAGTTACAGAAGTGCAGATTTTCATTCCCCTTTATTTACTTGATACTAACAAATTGCACTCACTTTTTAAGCCTAGTAACCTAAGTAAAATACTTTGCCAAAATTAAAAATTTATAAAAAAATTGAAATAAGTTCCTATTATTAGTGGGAACTGCATTTTTTCCCTTCATGTATGTCCTCGGAACTGAAAGCTTTAATAGAAATACATATTACTGAAATTAAACAGCATTAGATTATCATTTCATACAGCTTATCCTTCCCATTAGTACCCTAATCTTACAAGAATATCTGCAAATTCTGACAGTGGTTTTTTTCCTCTCAAGTATTTTATCCCCTTTTGAATGGTAACTGGGCCAAAATCAGATCTGTTCAAGGTCTCAGTCGAGCCTCTCCTGCCAGACTTATAATTTAAAATTACTTTTTTTCACATTAAATCCATATGATAGAGGTCACAAGCATGTTACAGAATGCTTCTATACACACACACAAGTATTTCTGAGATCAGAATGTTTACTGCTTTCATTTTTGATGGATTTAGAACTGCATTCAGCAGGAATCCCATTGTTAAAGGCATGATTGTACAAAAACACCTTGACAGCTCTCTAATTGTGAAATAACTTTCAAAATACAGTGGTAAAATAGTCCCATTGTGAACACTGTTCTCACAGAGGACTGGCCAACAAACACAATGCTACCATTCCTCCCCACCCCACCCCATTTCCAGCAGCATGACTACAGGAATCTGCCTGATACTCATTCAATATTCATAAATATAAACTGTTTTTACACAGTTCATATAGAAAGAGGAGTAAAGATCTGCCATTCAGTTAAAACTCTGTAATTAGAAGACAGACAAAAATCACTTCTTGTTTTGCTCAGTAGATTTTGACTGTATACACATGTTACAGGAATAATGACATTAAAGCTTGCCTATACTGCCCAACATTCCTCATTATAAGACTTCTGTATTAGTTAAATTTTTTTGCCCACTTAAACTGAAATATTCTGTCAGTTTTCCACTTTTACTTTCAGGGGAAATTTCTAGTCAAAGCAGTTAATCTGTTACTGAATTAGTCTATTTCAAGATTTTTCCTGAATTAAAACAAACAAAAAAACCAAACCCTAAAAAACCCCCAAGCTTCCTGCAGTCATCTTTTTAAGAATCTATTAGTTTGCTCATGCTTTGACAAGAAGTTTGGCTACTACTGCCTTCACATCAATATCGTCCTTTACATCACATAGCAGAAATAATGGAAACCAATCAAAAAATGGACCAAGTTATAGATCTTGTGAAAATGATTGGCTGTATTTATTCAGAGGAGTTTTGGCAGACCTTTGCAATTAGCAAGGAACTCAGACCACACATGTAACACACACATTGAGGATGTGATTTTTGCCGAGTATCACAGAGCCCAGAACTACATGGTAACCTCCTCTGTATGCTTGTCCAGGTTGATGGTGCAACTAATTACAGTAAACTTTCCCATTTATGTTCTCAACATTGCTCCATTGTTTGTCAGGAGTCATAAACGAGGAAGCTGCCTAATCTAAATGCTAAGGGAATGGAAAACAGACTGAGGAGATAGGAACAAGGTTCCTAGGGAGCTGGTAGGATCTCCAAGATGAAAAGAACACTAGGAAGAAAGAAGCTAGGAGAAGCAGGTTGAGAGAATACATTATTTCTGAACTGCAATATTTTTCCATTCTCAGAAATGTATGCAATTATCCACTGGAAAAGCATATTCTTTTAAGATTGATCTAAATTTGGAACCAAATCCTGCTATCGTTGTTCGTTTGTTCTGTTTAAGTGACTGACGTGGTTTATCCAGTTTCATGCTTGCTCATAACTTGCATAATGCCAATCTGGAAAAACCCCCCACACGTAGATGTAAATATTAAGTTTTCAAAACACTTATTTGGAACTGGATAGTATAAAATTACACCATCACATGCTTTTCTCCCTCCCTTTCCATATGACTACTGCCTCTTTTGTCCTTTATTTAGACCTGCTCTAGGCATGAATTACTTGTACATTTTGTCTTCAAGATCCCCATTTCATTTATAGAACAAGTTGGAAGACAAACAGTAAATGATGTAGGGTATTGTGGGGGAAGAAACAATCACATAGTTATAGCACTTCAGAATGGCTCTAGGAAACTGGATTCTGTGAGACTTACTTTAAGTAAACTACTTCATAGGAAATCAGTAGCTCTGTGGTGTTGGGTTTTTTCCCAAGACTCTTGACTTTGGATTTTTGGTTTTTGTGAAAACCTAAAGCATTGATTTAAATACATAAAATCCACATTTTCTGAAATTAGCAAAAGCTTTTGACCTCAACGTCTTTGCTTTCTTATCTGTGAAATGGAACCCTTCCATCTCACAGGAGTAAGTGCATAAATCAAACTAATGTTTGAAAAACACCTATACATTGTATTAATGAGAAATATGTAACAGGCAATGAAGTGATTAACAGTTCTTTCCTCAGATCAAAGCCCTAGTGGTTTCTAGTAAGCCAATCAAACGGAGGTGCAAACAATTAACGATAAGGATTTAATGAAATATTGAACCTCTGTTCATTAGGTGAATTAAATTATCTTGGAGTACAAGACAAACCACGGACTTTATGTTAAAAATAACATGTTTGTGTAACTGCACTGTATCAGAATCCACTCACACAAGGAAGCCCAAAATAGGTTGTACTGGCAGCATTTCTTTTGCAATGTAATAACTTGTAAGTGCTTGCCTTTTCCACCTTTAATTATATACTGCAATTTTTTTCTGGGCATATTTAACCCAAAATTACAGTTACCTTCAGTAATCACCCACTGTTTTTTTCTGGAATTTAAGCAGTACCCAGTTGCTATTCAACAACTGTGATCTTCTCAAATTCGTTTCATTTGTATTCTCTGTCAGAAAAAAATCAGCCATATATAATTCTAGCTTAATTACCTAAAATGTGTTTGCACTGCAAATGGTTTTCTCTCTCCTCACATTTTTCTTCTGGTGGCACTGGACATGTACACAGAGCAGTAGAAACAATGGATTAACGTGGTGATAGTTTCTAACAAGATATAATCAGGAAGAGACACTGTAACAACGAGATACTGCTTTCCACCCAACAAATGCAATTTCATGCTGCCCAAGAACAGGCAGCATGAAATAAAGCTGGGAATTTCTTTGGAAAATGTGTAGCCCGGTACATTGCTGATCGAACAAGAGTGTTCTGTTTCTCACGCAAAAGAACAGCACATTTCTAAACAGGCAAATCAAGTTCATGATGTGTAACATCACTTAAATCCTCACTATGCCATAGTTGTCCAAAATTTATTTGGGCAACTTACATCATCTGTCACCTCACACTTCCAGAGTACAATTATTTTCCACAAAATTAAAGAAACAAGGGAAAGAAGATGTGTCATTGTGTTCCCAGACCTTTAGTACCAGAGCTGCCTCCGTCTGCTTCAGTGGTTCTGAAGTATTGAATACATTTTATCAGCAGTACGTGATGACGGCTTCCTATAGGTCTGGTTTTCTGTATACCACTCTGTAAAAATGCAGTATACGTCAATGATATTGCCTTTAACTCTGAGCCTGCCTGCACCCTGTGCAAAGGAAGGGGACATCTTTGGAAATAATGTAGAAGAGACATTGAACCAGCTAAGCATTTGGGGATTTTTCAGCGTTGGAGAGTTTGGGGTAGTTTTGTGTGCCTATTTGTTTTCCTCAACATTTCAGTTAAAATGTTTACTCTGAGATAAAATACAGATATATTTTTATTTTCTCTGAAAAGCATAAAGATTTTAATCATAACATTATATAACATTATAAAAGCCTAGGCATTATCTTTTTTAATTAATGCCCTCAAGTGCAGTTCATTCTTCTTTAGCACATCACAGGAAAAGTTTGCCACATAGCATGTAACTTGCTGAGGAATAAAAACTTCCTTGGTGTTACCACCTCTATTCCATGCAGTGTTCGGAAAACATTTTTCCACAGGTCCATACAAATTATAAACTATCCACATGAAGTCAAAATGTATTTGACAATCCCATAAATAAACAGAGAGAGTGGATGGCTTGATTAAGAGGCATTCAAACAGCTGTAGTTGTGATACCCAAGAAGATGGTTAGATGCACAGATCATGGGTACCACCAATATCAAATGTAGGAGGAGGTATGTGCTCGAGGCAAAACCTAAACTGTTAGGTAGGAGACATTCCTGTTGCCATGGGCATATCCAAACATAGAAGCAGAGGTGTAGATTGTACAGTGATCAAAAAGAAAGTACAGGTAAGACAGGGCAGCACTGTGGAAACTTTTGGAATGTTAGGGATCTGTACAGGAGAAAGTGGCTTCATATAAACCCAATAAGAGCAAAGCTTCTGGCACTTCAAACTTTAAACTGCAGATCAAGATAGGGATAGTAATTGCAAAGAGACCAGACAATGGATGAAAACGGGCTGTTGCATAGACCAGGCCACTAGAAAGTTTTAATCTAGGAGTTCATAAGGACTGCTGGTGTAAATTTGGAACAATTTCTGTACAGTAGCAAAGTTGGATTTTGATCCTGCTTAGTCAGTAAGACATTTAAATATCCACCAATAAAGCAATAGGAGTATAAATAAAATAGATTGTAATGCTGGAAGGAAATTTCACATTAAAGAAAAAACCAAATAGTATCCTTGGGAGGGGTGCTATTTAAGTTACAGAGAACAGATGTATCCATAAAGGGCTTTTGTTTCGGTTTGTTTTTTTAATTATGAAGCATATAATGGTGTGTTTCAGAAACTCCAAGAATAATTACTGCCATTTCACATCTTTGATATTTGCTGGTGTTTTTCAGTAGCTGAAATTTACTTCTGTACAACTTTTGGTTCACAGTAATCCTTATATCAGCTCACCCATTCACTAATCTACAGTTGAGCAAGAACCAGCTGTTCCCACTTTGAATTATTCTGGACTCAACACTCTCTGCTCCACCAAACAATTTTGTGTTTTGTGCTCCGATGTATTTTGTTCTTCAATTAACATTAGGGCTTGGGGTATAGCTATAGCCAAAGAGTACAATAGTGAGAAAGATCAGAGCTTCGCTGCAAAACCAAGAAACACTGAAGACAGCTCTGTACTCTCACAGAAAACTTTATGACACATGGCTTTCCTCACAGCTACGACAAGAGACACTGAGTCAACAGATATTGCCCCCTCCTGAAATAGCAATTATTTACTGTGAAGAAGTCTGGTGTAAAAGTCTCTTCTCACCAGCTACTGCATGCCATGCTTTTATTGACATCTTGTCCTCATCCTGGAAGTGGGATGGAGAGAGTGAGACTTCTTACGGCTTTTGAGTAGATAACAGGGGCCAAATCAGATATGCACAGTACTGTAGGTTATGGTTTAATCCATCCATGGATAATTGGTGGACTTTCTCTGAAAGGGAAGAGCCAGGGCTTGACAGCAGATGGTGAGGTCTCATACAGACATGAGAGAGACTAAAGGTGGAGCTTACAGCAACTACAGTAGCGATTCATAATCATAATATGGAAGGAGAAAAGAAGATTAAGTTCTGCAGAACAAAATTGATGGATCTTAGATCTATAAAAATGAAGAAACCCATATATACAATTTGAAGTTGGTTTGCTGTCACACACTTTAAGTAGTGTGGCTTGATGGTGTAAATTAGTTGTTAAAATCCGTGTCCTGAAAATGTCAGATTATACACACTATATACTCAGCAAATCTTGTCACTGCCTACTTTTGCTCCATCTGATGCAAAGCCTTACAAATAAGTATATTCTGAAATGCACAGACATCTTATAAAAAAAGAATTTTGCTACCAAACAAAGGTCATAGAGTCTGGAAGAACTTTAGCAGGCCGTCTTAATCTGTTTTGATGTTTCTGTATCTACCAAATTCATTCCCAAAGAAAGGACCAACATAATATGTCTGAGTAACACTTACTCTAAACATCTCCCCCAGTAACAGATGTGTCAGAACTCCTTTTGAAGTAGTGGTTTTAAGACACTTCATTTCATTTTTTTGCAAATGGTATAAGCACACAAGACAATAACTGATCTCTAGGAAATATTATTCTGAAGACATACATTAAATGTAATGTGTTGCTTATGAATTATTATTTTTATTTCTCCCAGATCAGCTGAAACATAGTGATTCTTTTCTACTTCTTTCTTGTGAACAGCAGCAAAGAAAAGGAAAGCCAAGCAACTAACACTCTGAGCAGGAAAACTAACAAAACTTGGCCTTTTCTGAGTTTATATATCATGCTTGATTTATTCAGCTCCCTTACGTCTCTACACCCATTCCTTTAAAATTCCTCAATCTCCAGCCACCTTATTCTCTTCTTTTTCCTAAACTCTCATCCCATTCCCTGTATACAAACAATTTCTTTTTAGCCTGCTGAGTGGCATATGCTGTGTTTTAGTTTGCAGCTTGACGTACATTGACTGGTTAGCTGGCTGCTCCTCCTTCATTCTTGGAGAAGCATTACCTCTAAATTAATGACAAGTGAAACAAATAGCTTTGGAGTCTATGCATGTCTAAAATAATATCATGCAGATTGCATAGGACCCCATGCCTCACATCTATGCCTTCGTGTCAAATGTGGCTGAAATAGGCCCACACACACAAAAGTTATAAGTGGATAGGAGGATAGAAAGGGACGAGAAACAAACAACTGTGATCAGGAAGCTAAGGAAAAGCTTACGTAAGATATAGAAAATCAAATTAAAATATAACAGTTCTTTTTCAGAAAGCACGCGTACAGTGTCTGTCTGATTCTCCAGTAATGTAAATCTACTCAGGCACATATTAAAATAGGATGAAAAGGAAAGCATTTCTTGGTATTTGTTTTCCTGTATTCATTTTTTTCATGATTCTCCACACTTCAAAATTGCCAAATGGAAGGTAAACCCTCCCCTTCCCCCACAAGACTTCTTTCAGGCAAGTATTTGGATTTAACATCAAACCCCTTTCACTGTGATACACACTTGAGTCACACAACTAGGACTCAAGTATATGCTGAAAGGTATGTTTCTAAGTAAAATGTGTCATTCTCTAAGTTAGAATGACATTCTCAGTGCTTCCCTGGGTTGGTGCTGTGGTCAGATAGTAGAAATCTTGAAGCCTAGTAAAAGAAAAAAATCCATCCTGAAATAAAAGTAGCGAGCGGTATTTGAAGTCTACTGAAAATATGCCTCTGACTTCTATGTAGCTCATTGTTTACAAATTCACATTGAGATGTTTTTTCAGAGAGCATTATAGAGATAATACATTTTTCTTCATGCTTATATTCTTGATAAGGTTTTTCAACTGAAGTTACAATCAAATCCAATAGACTAGCTAGCTTATAAAAGGCATTTATTTTATACATTTTCAGAACTATGAATTCTCACTGAATACCAGATGCTAAATCAGTAAAAATGGCTCTTTAATGATTGTCAATTGAAGAAGAGATCTGTTCAAAGTGGTTTGCAGACTGGCTGCTCATTCTATTCGATACTAGCACTGTATTACTCAATTTTACAGCAGTTTTCTATTTACTAAAATTCTAGCAGTATTAGATTGCTAGCTCCTGAACTCTATCAGAATTAACACCCACTTGTGCTATTAAACTTTAAGGATGGAAACATTATCTTGCCTTAAAGTCAGTGAAAATTAAATAATACACAAACAAACAACATGTCATTTAAATACTGAAATAACATTTTAATATTTTCTTGCAGATGTGCAGAGCTAGGACTGTGTTTTACTTAATAGTATTCTGGTATATTCAGGGAACACTGAAGAAGACAAGAACTAATTATCTTACTACTGCTGTGGCATTGACTGAGGGCAACTGAGAAGTCTGGCAGGACAAAGAGGTGGAAATTTAATTTTTCCCGAATTTGAGACCCACAAACTTTCCGATTCTACACCAGGGTGGCAAGCAGCCTGACAGTCAGACGCAAGTCTCACCAGATCTGTGAGGTAAATACATTACTCAGTCTCACCACTCTCTTCATACCCTACGAACATTAGTGCATAACCTGAGCTAGGCAGACAGCAACAGGGAGGAAATCTCACAAGCAGTCAAAGTCAAAAGACGTCTCGTTTTTCTTTTTTTTATTTCCCATGCCTACCTCATCTGCCCAGAGATATTACAACAGAAATAACTGCATATGTGTACTTGAAAAATTATTTTTGAAAGAAGCTTACTGCAGATAAACCAAATAAGTGACAAGGCCTCCTGTCCCTTACATCTGTTATCTATAATTGCAAGACTTATCTAAAGATCAATAAATGCTTTAAAAACAAGAAGATTCCAAAATACTTATATGAAGACAGCTTTATCACACATTTTATAAATGGGAAAAGTGTAAGACATCACCTAACAGCAGACTGTGTATCATATATGCAATCATTGTTGAACATTTACCCTAAAGTGACGTTTCTGAAGCCATACAGTAAATGATAACTAAGAATAAAAAGAAGCAGAAAATCCATCAGTCAAAATAACCACATCAAAGAAAAAATTTAATATTACCCTCCCAAAATTGTGAGTTCTGACAAAAATACTTGGGAAGCATCAAACCAAAATAATTAAGTCTTGTTCAAAAAGCAGTTTACTGGAAGGAAAAGAGAAAAAAAAAAGTTTTAGCAATGCTCAAGCATCCTAATTATATTATTTTATTTTTCCTCTTTTTAAATTTATTTTTTGTATTAGAAAATCTAAGTACTCTTCATTTCCTCTAGTTGATAGTGTCCACCAAAACAGCTGTTAACTGATATTGTAAAATTGTATAAACTAAATTCCAAAATTTGTGGTGGGAAGGCATATAGAGCATATTACTGTGGCATTTAACTGGGGACTCTGTAAACAAATATCCAGCAAGTAATTTCTAAGTTATTTCCATCTACAGTAGAAGACTATTTCATAAGGTCTCATTACCTGTTATACTACACTTAAGTGATAATGCCACAATTCTCCATTTGTGAAACTCAGTTTCAAACTACTCACTTGAAAGCAATAGAAGAGGAAAAAGAGCAATGTATTTTCTTTACCTGAATTGGCCAGAGGCACAGTGGGAAGTAGGCTTCACCCTCTTACAAAACCCGTATATAGATAGTTCAACATCAGCAATGGAAACAATTGCTTAATCTTACCTTGAAAACTGTCCATTTCTTCAAAACTAATAGTGAGACAATGAGGATATTTGCCTTTGGAGTTTCTGTAACTTTTGCAAGTCTTTATACTCAATCTTTTAAGTAAAATTTAACAAATAAAGACACGGTAACAGGAAAAAAAAATTCCTGAAAATATCTTTCAGTGCTTTAACAGTAACTGGTCTACAGTGAATTAACTGAATTTGTTCTCTGTATTTAGGAGCTTCTAATTCAATCTATTTCAGTTTTCTCTGTTCTCTAAATGCAGATTGCTGGGTGGTGTAAAAGGGAGTTAATTAGCTATAAATACCAAACAGCACCCAAATAAAAAGGCTCATTATGAACATATAGTGAACAGCTGTGCCATTTGATAAACTGGTTTTGTTTCTAACAGTGCTTCTATCCAAACATTTTCTAGCTTGGAGAAGGCTTTTCTGTTTACATATCTGTCTTCCATGAAAACCAAAGCTGTTCTATGCGTTAAGGGCTATGAAGGGCCAAAGAGGAAATTAGCTATATTTTTCTAAGGCAAGGATAGAATTTGTATTAGATTACATTAATAATAATTTATTCACTAACAACAACAAAAGTAGTACTATAATTGAAAGAATTTGTGTAGGAAGTGATCATTAGGTAGTGATAGGGACTAGCAATGTTGCCGGATGCCTTTTTACTCATTATTATCACAATTTAAAAAATACAACTTTATTTACCTCACTCTCTAAATTTAGAGCTATTGAAAAATATTAGATCAATGACTGCAGAGTATAAGACTGTCATACTTTCTCTGTTGAAATGTTGCAATCTTGAATTAGAAGAGACTGTATGAAAAAGCAAATCATCAGAATTAAGTTTTGCAGGAATATCACATACAAGTCTATCCTCTGTTTTCAGAAGTGATTGATCGTGTAGAAATCTGATGCTAACCTGAAAATAACAAAAAAACCCTATCCCGTCAATAAAAGTAGAAGCTTAAATCAACATAAAAGAAACCATCGGAGATTTAATTTCCTATGCTCGCTGATATCCTTGACTCCTAAAATTTCCATCATGGATGTGCTACTAATGAGATCCAGCTTACACTACTGAAATTGCACCTCAAATCCAGACTTTATGTAAGAAATCACATAAACAGATTTTAAAATGCACTGGAGCCAATGATCCAATTAACTGCCAGATGTTCTGAGTCATAATCACTCTGCCCATTTCAAATCCACCACCGTTATCAAACCTTATTAAAGATTAGTTTCAATCCTATTTGATAAACTGCTTGAAGACTGGCTTTCTGTGGTTTAGGCATAAAACTATCTGGAATTGAACGGAATATTGCAGATTGTCTCACCAAATAGGGACCAGGTTTTCAAATCTTTCAGCTACAGCTGCTGGCCTGAACTATGAATCTGTGACGTAGAACCCCCTCTGTTGTATGACCAAATTTCTATGACAGCCAGTCATGTTTTCTGTCTTTGGTGCCAAATTGACTTTGTGCATCAGCAGAGTGAATTCTGAATAAAAGGTTGTTAATTTAAGGCTATAATTTCAGCACAGAATATAATGATTTACCTGTATTATTCTGTAAGTAAGAGCAATTTGTTCATACTCCCAGTGCAATCAACATATATCCATAATCATTTATATGCTAGGCAAGGCTTCTCTTAATTTACAGAAAAAAAGATCCTGCAAGACTGTGACAGAGAATTAAAAGAAAATAAAAATTCATCATGTTCACTTGGACTTCAACTGTCATAAGAGATCCTGAATTTGTGACCTACTCGTATGGAAGTTTTCTATTTCTTTTGTACCAGACTGAGATTTTTCAAGTTATGGGTATTATTTTCAGACAAGGATAGCCCTTGTTGCTGGATTTTTCTTAACACAATTTGGTATTCGACTTTTTAACATTTTCTTAAGTTAGATAATTACAAATGTACAAATCTAACCTCTTCCACATTCTTATCTCCCTCTGGCATTTGTAGTAAGCATGTATGTGAATGTGAGGACTGTATTTCAATGTACTAGAGATTTCATTTATTAGTGAAATACATAAAGTATAAAGGAATTGTTATACGCCTGTTTTAATGGACACTTTTGACAATTTTTTCATTGAGAGAGCAAAGATTTCATCATTGCATTAGCATTCACAGGATTTACCCGTACAGCTCTCCCATGTGAAATTGAAGGAATTTACCCTTGAGAAAATATATGGTAAAGGTTAATATCATCCATATGTTGGATTTTACTGTAATGCCCTTAGAAAAACAAACTGTGGAGGTCAAACCAACCAACCAACAACTGCAAAAATAATACCTCAATTTTCCCCTTCTGGCTATTCTCTTTCCTGCAATAACTTGCCATTCAGGTACTGGGGAAAACACCCCAAACCAATCAGTTTTAAGACAGCGTGTCAAAATTCAAAAGCCCCAAACTGTAATACTGTAAAAGAAGAAAAATGCAGTGCAGCGATCCAGAGGATATAATATTTTTAAGATGCTCTTTTGCCAATGGTACCCTTAAGATCCTCATAATGAAGATGCTTTTTTTTTCCTTTTTTTGTCCCATATTTTTACAGCTGTTACATTGTATCTGTACAAAACATTACAGTTTTAAGACTGGTTCATGGCATTCATTTCTCTTTATTGACGTTAATGCTCTTCTAGAGGCCCCAGCATGTACAAAATGACTATGGAACTGAATAAGCTGTGATTACACTTATTACTGAAATAATTTTGGATACAACCAAAAATGTTACAGTTTTAGCAGTGTGCTATGAAGTTATCCCTTTCTTAGGTTGGTATTTGATTTTTGAAACCTAGCAGAGGAAAAGAGAGGCCTCTAATGAATGACCTTTTTCTTTCAAATGATTTGCAAAGCCTGAACCTGAAAATATTCAGGACACAATATGAGGTTCACCTTTTAATTCAGGTGTTTAATTACTCATTATATTACCACTCAACTTCCAGAAATGTAGACTTGGAATAGAATCCTAAAAACCTTTAATCAAGCTGTAGCTCTATGACTGATTTATGTATAATTGCACCACTAATGAAAGGTCCAGGAGTTAGAACTTGGCTGACAGTTTGATATGGGAATGAGAATAGAATTGCAGCCCTTGAACCAAGCTGCACTGTCTGTGCAGTGTTGACAGGGAAAAGTATGTAGCTGGGACATAAGGAGCCACAAGGAACAACTGCCAAGTAGGTGGATATGTTTTATTTTCTTCACCCCCAGCTGCACTTTATTCTTTGGTATTTTGATTGCACAATAGTTAGGTGGAAACTAAGCAAGAGAAAGTTTTGCCCAGGACCAAACCAATTTGAAAGCTCAGAATACAAAAGTAAACCCAAAAATTTTCTGCCTTCCTAATCTTAATTATTGGAGGACAGAGATGGACAACAAAGGGAAAAATAAAATGTATCTGCTGGATGAGGCACAACATAAAAAAGCATAATGTTTTCTACATAACACTGATAGCAATGACATCAGTATTTACAACAGGTTTCAGTCTAATCCACACTTCTGCAAATATATCAAAAGTAATTCTGCATCTACTGGCATTTCAGTAAAAACAAACCGATATATTTTTAAGCGTAAAACTTTACTAGTACTAGCCATTTAGAACTGTTGTCTTTAACTAATTCTCAAAGGAAAATAGCACACCCCCTGGAACCTTACGTATATCCCCTTTTTAAACTAGGATTAAGACTTTGTTGCTCCGAACAGTGGCTGGTTTGGGGATGAAGTGGGCTTCTAAATGTCGTGAAAACATGGCTTCATGGCAGAATATGCTTGTAAATTAGTCTTAGCTTTAGAAGTTAATTCCTCTTCCTTCATCTTCTAGATGAAGGACTATTACACTTTCTAGCATGCTACATTTGCTACTTGTTATTTCAGTTACTTAAGCATGGCATGAAATAAGAAGTTGTAAAGAAGCAGCATTACTACATCACAGCATATTTTTTATTAAAATATGTGTTTCTTAAGGCACTTGATATATTTCAGATTGTATTTTGAAATTAAATTTAAAAAGATATTCAGTGCTTGGGAAAATGCTGGGGTTTGTATTTACAAATAAAAACACACTAGAAGTAATAATGTTTGTGTTTGAAATAACAAGAAAAGATTTACCATTGTGCTATATGAAACATCTGAATTCTGAACAGGTAGGGAGACCAGTGAAAAACTTCTGCAGAAAGAATAAAGTCCTCAAACAGAAACAAACATAAAGAATATTAACATCTGAAAATTCATGCTTGTTCTTCCACAGCCTTTTCAGTACGAAAAATAAGATGGAGTTTTAAGGCATTGGTTAATATCCTTTCTTCTTCCCAGTCTCTTTGTCTTTTTTCCTGGCTACTTCAGTGATTAATTTGAATCCAGTAGGTCATTACATATTTTATGTTGCACCAACCACTTGCGAACTGTGTAATGTTCTGTATCACTATAAAAATGTCTATACAATTACCAGTAAATTAGCAGGAATTGGTATATAAAGTATATAAAGTATATAGATAAGATGTATTTGGAAAATAAAGCAACTGCAAAAAGTAGATTTGCTTACAAATTCCACCTTGAAGTGGAAGTTCCATCTTCCTACAAAAATAGTTATAGATTTCCTATAAATGTGTGCATGTTCAGATATTACAGTAGTAAATGCATCAAGAAAAAAACAAGGAAAATATATTTGATGTTGCCACGATTTGTTTGCCAGTTTGTACAGAGAGAGAATTTGCAGAATAATTTTTAAAAGTCTGCTCCATTTGCAACTAAAAATGTTGCATGCCGTCTCTTAATTTACACAGATCAATGTTTTATTTACTATTTCTTTGTCAGTCACGTACTGCTTGCCTGATTTTCCAAACCTAAATTTAGTAATATGTCTAAATTTAATTCAACTAATAATTTTCAAGTCTCCAAGTAGCACTGAAATTACAAAATTACTGCAATTAAATTAAATTTCATTATTATTAAAATAATCATTTCCATAAGAAACAGAAGTTCTTGTCATTTCTCGTCATGAACTCTGCAGTACATGCTTAGGAAATGCTGGTTACAGATATGTAGTTTTTTAAGTGACTGGACCACTGTACAAGGCAGCTACACAGACTCCGTTACTGGTCTGGGACTGTGCTAAATACGTGTACATCAGACGAAATGCAAATATATAGCGAAGTTCAACATGGTATCTGCAAAGTCACAGACAAGGAGTTGTTGACATTTGCAGAATATACGCTGTTATATGCTGTTATGGAGCTCTGAAGCAGTGAAACAAGAGTGTTCCTGATCCGACAGGTGGAAAAACTGTTTCAGCAGGAGGCCAGGCCAGCGTTGGAACAGGCTGCAGTGCAGTCCCCTCCCTGGCAGGTTTGCAGGACGTGGCTCTGTAAAGCCCTGAGCAACCTAGTCTGGTCTCACAGCTGATGCTGCCGTGAGCAGAAGGCAGGTCTCTTGGACTGGAGACCTCCTGCGATGCCTTCCTACCCACATTATCCTATAATTTCATGCTAAATATGGTTAATATAGATATGCTGGAAAATTATGCTTATATTAAATTATTGCATTCAGCAAATAAAAGTGATGTCGAAAGATGAAAGGGGAAATGGGAAAACCAGAAGGACTGAAATACAGACAATATTTAAGCAGGAAAAACCCAAGACTGAAGTATGTAAGAATTATTAGATGATACAAAATTAAATCTTTCACATCTCTGTATAAAACTCTGTGTACATTTTATTAATCTGACATTTACAAAGCGATAAAAACTGGAGGCAGTCTAAACTAAATTCATTCCTGGTGGAGGATTACATTAAAAAATGACAGGTTAGTTTTTTGGGGTTTTTTGTTTTTAGGAAAAAATGTAGATTTCCTGTATATATATTTTTTCTCAAGAAGAACTGAGGAACATTGGCAATACAGGATTAGGTTGCAAAAATGAATGAACAAGTAAGTTCTTTTCTGTTACTGGAATGACATAATGCTAGCCACTTTTAATATCACTCAGCAGCTCCATGAAACAAAACAGATAGAAGATCTGCAGCAGTATGGTAGACATTTACCTATTGATGGCAGTTTGTGTTCCTTTCTTGTGGGACTGTCACAAGAATGAGAAGAATTCAGATGCGTCTGAAAAGCCATTTAAGAGAAAATTTTCAAGTCCTTTTGGAAATGTAAACTATATTTGAAATGCTATGTAATCCATTAGAAATGCATCTCATGATAAAACAAATAAGGGGGAAATACAGGTTATCACATGAAGAGCTGCTTTTATAGCCCTCTGGGCATGTGAGTAGCTTCTACTGCAAATAGTTCTATTACCTCAGTACATATGGATTGCTAACGAACGGATAGTGCTGTGCAAAATTAGATCTCATACAGTTTAAGAACTACATTTGGATAATGATATATCAAGTGGGATGAACTGATCCCATTATAAAATAGCTGCCTATTTAATTAGCTGTTCTCCGAACATTTGGTGTAGTTGTATTTTAGTTAAGATAATACACTCTGTAGAATCAAAATTATCTTTGTTTTAAATAACACACATGGAGTAGAACGTTCCTTGCTTATCTGTGGATTAGAGAGATATTTAGTACATGAGTTCCTACGAAGTAAATTTGAGGATTGGCACTATTTCTTTCTTTCTTACTAACATAATGCAAGAAAATGCCCAACAAAATTCAGCACGCTGGGAAGAATCAGTGCAAGCATTAGAGGACTCAGGACAAATAAGTTTGTCTATGTGGCACCAACATCCTTATAGCCCTAGAGGATTATTTTTCAGAGACAAGGCTGGTGTCGTGTGTCTCCATGAGAAAATTTTCTTCTACTACTAATACAATTTCTAAAATATTTTCAATCCCATTTACATTGTACAAACTCCGTGCAAAATGTGTGACATTTATATGTATATCTTATAACTGTTAAAAGAACAAAAATTTCTTTTGGGGAATTACAAGACTTATTCAAACTTATTTTTTTCAGGGGTTTCCTTCTGGATATTATTTTTGTTAAATTAGTGCTATTTTTACTAAAATAATTCTTCTTTGGCATTTTAATAAAAACCTTAAAGCTGGTGCTTGAGTAGTTTTGTGTTCCAACTAGAACATCCTGCAATTCTGTAAAAGAATTTCACAGTGTAAGAGAGTGATGGTATGTATGTCAATGGTTCATAAAATAATGCTTTTAAGAAAAATTGAAAACCCACAGAACAAAAATAAGAGCATCCTCAAGTGAAATGAAAAAGCAATAAATTAAAACCTTTTTACAACTCATTCTTTTCATATTTTATTTCTTATTGTGTAAATCAGCAATCCATGGATTTTCACCTGTAAAACACTGCTGCAGGAAATTGCTCAATATGAATTATAAAGAGAACAGATTAGTTAATTAAAAATTTGACTAAGTAACAAGTTACTTAGATGACTAAATCCCAATTTCAAAATAATTTATCCACTTAGCCTGTCTCATGAAAAATAAATGGGAAAAGACTTATGTAGACTTTAAATCACTTTTGCAGATATGATTTGGTTGGTTTTAAATGTGTTTTACCAAAAGTAATTTGATTTTTTAAAATAAATAATACTTTATCCAAAGGTTTTTAAGATTATGTCACCATATTCTGAACTGTTCCATGGCTATAATCAAAGACAGCATGTGGCAAGTTGCAGCCTAATGATAGTTTCTAATTAATATCAGAGTATTCAGAATCTTGTTAAACAACAGCCGTATATTCGTCCATTTGTTGAATTATCTATATCATATAAAGTCTGAAAAACAGTTTTTCTCCATTACAGTGACTAATTTTTATTAATGCAATGGTTATATAAAGCTTACTTATTAGAAAAATTAAAAAGTGTAAACAACTCCTCGCATTCAGATTTAAATGCATGGTGTGATAAAAAATAAATATTTTCTTCCACCTCTTCCCCTCTGGCAAAAATTTTACATTTTCTGTAGTAAACAGTTGTGTGAATATTTTGCTTAGAAGTTTTGTAATATATGGACAGTCAACTTTTAGAAGGAAAAAATGGTGGGAAATAAAAACTTCTTATAATTATAGACAGCAACTTCAACTGTCCAGTAAACCAGAAAATCAGTGAACAACAATGGTCAAAGTTCTCCTCAGAACCAAATTGTTTGTCTGAGAAATTGTAATACTGGCGGTTTAATCTGTCAGTGAATCTGTATCTTCTCTGCTGCTCCACTATAAGAAAGAAATTATAAAATTAGTCTAGAAATACTGATAATAATTTGCATTTTAGATATTTATTGAAAAATTGATAACTCAACCTTGGAAAATAGAAAAGTAACTACCGTTGAGATTTTTAAGGGAAGTGAGATATAACTTCTCGTAGAAACATCTATCTAATCTATAATTAATATTTTAGTTATAAATATCTATCCTTTAAAATAGACAAGTGACCCACAAAAAAGACATCTCTTCCCAAAAGCTTGTCTGTTTTTTATCTATATCAGATGATCAAATAAGACATGTCACCTCTTCTTACAAATCTTGCCTCATTTATTTTTCAAAGCTCTAGTCTGCCTTCTATTTAGAGCTCCCATATGCTTCAGGAGATGTCATCAAATACTCATTTTAGTTCTGTACCATATCAGACAATTTACTGTTTTGGTTAAGTCATAGAATCATAGAATCACAGGTTGGAAAAGACCTCTAAGATCATCGAGTCCAACCATCCACCCAACACCACCATGCCTGCTAAACCATATCCTGAAGTGCCACATCTACACGTTTTTTAAACACCTCCAGGGATGGGTACTCCACCACTGCCCTGGGCAGCCTGTTCCAATGCCTGACCACTCTTTCAGTAAAGAAATTTTTCCTAATATCTAATCTATACCTCCCCTGACACTACTTGAGGCCATTGCCTCTCTTCCTATCACTAGTTACCTGGGAGAAGAGACCAACACCCGCCTCATCACAACCTCCTTTCAGGGAGTTGTAGAGAGCAATAAGGTCCCTCAGCCTCCTCTTCTCCAGACTAAACAGCCCCAGTTCCTTCAGCTGCTCCTCGTAAGACTTGCTCTCCAGACCCCTCACGAGCCTCACTGCCTTCTCTGGACATGCTCCAGCACCTCAGTATCCTTCTTGTACTGAGGGGCCCAAAACTGAACACAGTACTTGAGGTTCGGCCTCACCAGTGCCAATCTGCTGATTAAGGGGCACGATCACCTCCCTACTCCTGCTGGCCACACTATTCCTGATACAAGGCAGGATGCCGTTGGCTTTCTTGGCCACCTGGGCACTCTGCTGGCTCATGTTCAGCCAGTGGTTGACCAACACCCCAAGGTCCTTTTCCGCCGGGCAGCTTTTCCAGCCACTCCTGTAGCATTGCATGGGGTTGTTGTGATCAAAGTGCAGGACCCAGAACTTGGCCTTGTTGAAACTCATACAGTCGACCTTGGCCCATCGATCCAGTCTGTCCAGATCCCTCTGCAGAGCCTTCCCACCTTCAAGCAGATCAACACTCCCAGCCAACTTGGTGTCATCTGGAAACTTACTGCGAAGCACTCAGTCCCCTCATCCAGATCCTCAATAAAGATGTTAAACAAGACTGGAGCAACATTTGACACATTTATGCTAATGATAAACCCTTTTATCCCCAGACACTACTTATTGTTGGTAGCCACAAGAAGGGAAGGAGGATCATAGCTGGTAACTCTGGGAAAGGGCTTGGGAAGGCAGAGGTCCAGTGACGCTAGCTTGCTGGCAGAGTAGGTGCAAGCCAGCATGACCAGGGTGGCAGAGAGCATGACACAAAACCATTACAATACCAGAAGAGTGTAAGCGTGTCCATATCTAATGAGTTTATTGTCACTTGTGTTTAGAACCATGATGCTGCTTTGGCGTTAAAACAGTGCCATCCCTTCTTACGTGGACTTTTTGATGCTGTTGTTAAGGTCCACATAAGGATCACTCTGGACAGATTTTTCTTTTTTGCTGGGTAAATTCTGTTAACTCTGGGACTTCCATTTGCAGCCTGTAAGGAGTCAGTCCCAGTGTGACAGAAATGTCACAGCATTCTATGAGCCCTCCATTAGCTCTCTCCCCTGTACCTGTCCCAGTCTTAGACGCATCAGCTTTTAGTAAGTTTTTCACTGGTCTCCCTATCTGTTTATATCCTAAGTGAAAATATGTATCTTTCAGTTCATTTTTATGCAGTACACAACACTCTCCACATTTTTGTAAAAAGAAACATAACTGCCCTACTTCCCTTGATTTAACTGAGAACTCCAAACTGGTGCTTGGAGCCAGCATTTTCCTTCTGGAGGACATCCACTGCTTAGAATGAAATGCTGTGAAAGCTTTCTCCAGGTGTTATTCACACTTCTGAAAGCTTCACTGTTCTATTTTGTACTCAGAGTATTTCTTAGTTTGCTATTCTCCAGGCAACGTGTGATGTTTCAGTTGGACTGCAGAATTATTCTCAAATAAAAAAGGTCCCAAACAGGAAGGCTCACTATTTCAGACTTACTACGTAGCAGGAACAGGGGCAAAGAGAGCAAATATTATTAGAAAACTATAAGTGCTTATATTTGTATATATGTATTTGTAAAATATATATGAAGCCAAGGAAATTGTCACCTATACAGAATTGATTGAAATAAACTGGTTTTCTAAATTTAACTTTTAAAGAATTTTCATTATGATCGTACTGACTAACTGTAGGGATTTTCTGAAACATTAATAGGAAGGGTACTTGAAATTTGAATTACATTATTACAAAGACACAAGACAAAACCAGAAGTCAGAAAAATACAAAAAGATGAAAAAGACATACAATTAAGTCAGAAGAAATAACAAAACACTATGCACAATCTATAAAACTATGCAATATATGTGTTTAATTCCTCCAGTAGGAGGAAGAAATTTTTTGGTTTTGTGACATTCAGTGAAATCTAGCATTTTGTTATGCAAAAAATATGCTTAAACTGTTCAGTCATTCCATAACTGGGCAATGGTCCCATAAAAAAGAAATTGTCTTTATGGTGTCTCTGCTTAACTCATTTGTAGAACCTAGGTTCTACCAGAATTCATAAAGGAGAGCCGTAAAATAAGGAGAAACACAGCACAAATGACACCATAAAACCAGAATTTACCGTAGTACACATGACCTGGGGGCTGTGATGGGAACATACGGCTTACAAACAGAGCCAGACTCAGAGAGGTTTGTATACACCCAAAGTTAAAATACAAAGGAACAAATATCCATAAAATTTCCATGAAAATTCTAGAGCTTCCTTCTTTTTTTCTTAAAAATGTAAAATGAGTATAAAGAAAACACTTCAACATAGGAAATCTTTCAAAGCAGGAACACTTCTCATTTTGCAGGTCAATCTTAAAAACATGAAGAGTTCAGTCATACTCAGAACGAGAAAAATAATCACAGCAGATCCACATTAACATCAAACAATCCAAGATAAAATAAAAAACCCTCATAATCTCTCTCAAATAACTCACTCCACCCTTTACGATGTCTTCTGTGCCAAGGCCACAAGTACAGTAGGACTCATATTCCATCCCTTAATTGTCTTCTGATCATTTAAAAGCTTGTTAATCTCATTGTTTGTGAGAAAACAAACATCTCCAATAGCTGGGTCTTTGCTTAAAAGCTGTTTGATTTTCTTTGACCTAAGCTGAAGTTAATGGAGGTCTGCAAGGAAGCATCAATTTTTGTGAATACAGGCATGAATTGAAATGAACTCCCTTTGTTTCAGGAATGTCCTAGATGATACAATAAAAGCATTTGTGCTACAATTGCATTATACAAGAACATACATAATGTCTCAGCCATATCTAACCAGTTCATCTTTATTTTTGACAGATGAAAGGGATTGGCATAAAAGCTGAATTTCTGCCACACTTTTGTCTTTTAAAACATTCTGAAACTAGAGGATAGCACAGTAGAAAGTCCCTATCATCCCTCACTGCCTACAGATTACCATTGAAAACAGCATTCTACACACTACATTAGTTTTTCACTATATTCACTGATACTCATAGAACTAAACCAGGTTGATTAAAATAAATTATTACAAACAAGGTGTATTCTGCTTTGCCACATCAGGCTCCAAACATAAAAGTTAAAAAATATAGTCTCAGAAATAACTGAGTATCCAAATGTACTACTAAAGTGATATGATTAATTAATATTACTTGTACAAAGTTATTTATTTAAATGTATTTATTTAAAATATGTATCCAGGAAATTACCATCAAGATTAAAAGAATTACACTTAGCCTACAGCAACAACACGCTAACATTTCCAGTATCTAAAGGCTAATAATTCACGTAAAGCATAAAACTAAGCATAGTGGATATTAGCAAGCAAGAAGCAACACGGATGTTACTGAAAAGGAAGCATTTATTACGGAGATCAGGAGGAGAACTTCCTCACAAGTGGAAAAAAATAAGGCAAGGAGTATACTTCATATGAGGGAGAAAAGGTACTATCAGGAAATGTCTCCAAAGCAATAGTTAAACACATGAAGATACAATGCAAAGCCTTCTGGCAAGTGGCAAATGGCACTGATGAGGAGGGGGACACAGAATGCAGTATTTTAACCAAGCACCTTCAACTTAGTTAAAATTTCTATCTTGAAAAAGACAATTTCGTCAGCAAAGCCTTTTTCCTTGTGGCAGGTTGGTGCCCTCTCTGTGACACCCTACTGGCTAATCTCAGCTTGCCAAGAGCCATAGTAAGTCACTGGAAAGGCAACGGAAAGGTTGGCGAGAGTGGGCAAGCCCTCCTAAAAGGTGAGTGGTGTTCAGCCCGGCGTTTGCCTCGGTGCTCAGAGGATTAAAGGCAGGAGTTTCTGGCTCTTTTTCTGCAGTCCGGAAAAGACTTCATATTTGTGCTGGTTAAATGCGAGTACCTCATGGCTGTTCTGTTCCTGAATAACATGGCTTTTTGTTGTAATGGTTTGCTTACTTATCAGTTTTGTGTAGATGAGAAAACATTTAGTATAGGTGTTCCTATATCAAGAGAAAAAAAGATCAATATCCTTTTGCTAAGGCCCCAAATTATTTCTTTTCAGATAAATCTTGTTTGCAATCATCTGTACCTGGCCTTAAAGATATATCCTGTATTACCCAGGAATTCCCTTCTAAGCTTTTCCGTATATTGTTCAAGAACACTGTCACTTCTTATTCTATGAATTATATTCTTCCTTTTCAAGTCCCTATTAGGTCATTAAGAATGGGTATGTAGAGTACATACTGTCTGACAAAACATATTTTAAATAAAAACATGGATAGGTTCTCAATACCCAAATATTCACCTAGTTTCTGTGTTGCGGATGGAGTGATGGACTTCACTCACAAGAGAAGCAACAATATCTGTTACTGATATAAAACAGTGAGTTAACAAATTCAATAGTAAATGCAACAGTGGTTTAACAATATTTGATGGCAAGGTATAAGTAATTATTTACTGCACAGAGGACAGGGTCAGACAGAACTGTCAAGGAGACTCCCGTTGAGTCACGGGGTTCAGAATGCACCCCCTTGCTTTCTAAACCTGCTCAGAGAGGAGTCTAGGTGCAGCTGGATCCAGACTTAGCCCCAGACTCGGTCAACGGTTTATATCAAAAAGGGTTATATGTGCACAATCAATCCCTTGCATCACTTCGTGAAGATTTTAAAGTTTCAGCGCACTTATTAGTCACCATGGATCTGTTTCAAAGAACAGACTATGTCCTCTGGAAGTATAAATGAGCGTACCGTCACTGAATGCTGTTTTACATCATCTGGATTATCATTCAGTGACAATACCTTCACATTAATATGACAAGAGTTTCTATGCGCTGCTCATTCAGGGAAATAAGAACAATATAAACGTAAGCTTTTTTTTTTTCAATAAATTGACAAAATATCAGCTTTGTTCAGGAAACACCTGAATAACTGATCACTGGATGCTTGGAGAGCATTTACAGGGACCCCCAACTGGCAATGGTCCTGCACAGTGGTCCCCATGTATTCACTGCTGCCCACCGCAGTCTGCGGTCAGAGGGGGAGCGCTCATCCGGATGGACTTTTGGTCTGACACAGTATGGCTCCTTCTCTGTTCAAATGTTAACAAACCCACTAATGAGCAGTAGGATGAAAGCGACTAGGGCAGAGAAGTAATGCTGAAACTCCCTTTGCAAGTGATAACTGGAATTACTATGCAGGAACTAAGATGATCATACTTTATACAATAACATAAAACAGTAAAACCATGATAAATTTTGAAGTCTTTGATAAGAAATAGGTCAGATTCAGTTGTGTTTTCATACAATTCATATTTTGAAATTATATTTTTTCAGACTGGAAATTTTAGACAGTGAGGAGAGGGTGAAACTTATACACAGTGGAAGAGAGAAAGGAATACATTTAAAATGTATTACCAAATGCAAGAATGTGATTTGTAGGTAACTAGTAGTGAAGGACTCTGAAGTGCTGTGAGCAATATATTACAGTAAAAGGTCCATCAATAAATTTGGACACTTATAAATAAAGCTTGAAACTGTTTCTGTTCATTTGGCTACAGTCTCTTAGAACTGCAAGTATATCAAAAACATGGCAAATTCAGAGCTCTCACTGAAGTCAGTAGAAGGTTTTACAGTGGCTTAGAAGCAAAGGATCAGCCTCTTCAAACATTTTTGCAAAACATATAAAATACGTTTCCACTAGAATGTTCCCTATAAATACTTTCATTTTCATACAAGCCAATGAATGTTTCTGATCCAAATATGCTATGATGCCAGTCTCTATGGTTTGCACTTTACTTTTCAACTAGCATACAAGTCTACAGTTTTCTGAATACAGTTTACAACTGCAGATTACAAAAGAGTTAACCTCTTGAAGTTAATTCAATTGTGAATTCAAGTACACTACATTCAGTAAATTTTCCACTGCATGCCATGTACTTCACATATAGTAAAAGTAAGATTCACAATGTACTTTTCTACTTTTTTCATTGTTGACATATACAGAATAATCCACTTTCTCAGATATTGCCCCTGTAGAATTCACAGAATAAAAACATGGAAATGGGACTCTTCCTTTATTGTTTTCTTTAACAAATCATTTCAAAGTAAGTTAATAAATGTTACTTCTCTCTCTGTTGGGAAGTTCTCTTCTTCATTAAAATTAAACTAGGTAACTGCTATTTGGCAAAGTTGTTCGTAACCTAAATAATGACCCAACTCATTTCAGCACTACTACCTTAGGGCATGATGAGCACACAACCTTTTGTTTTCAATCACAACAGACAAATCCCAATTTACATAGAGATATAAATTATTAAGTAGCACTTGTATAGCATATAATTTTCTGAGAGTAGTTACAAATTATATAAATCACTTATTTTAACAGTACTTTTTTTCTGCCAATTCTCTTTCCCCTGCCTGTTTTCATGTACTCATAACACAATACTGTATTTGGATAGCTTAAAAATTCCATATTTCAGCTTCTACAACAGGTAACACTAATAATGAAAAGAATGACCTTGCCATCTGCATTTAGTGCATCTCTAAGCATAAAAATTATTTATTCTATATAGGGATACTTGGCATTTATTAATAAAAGCAATGCAATTTGCATGCAATTGTGGACATGTTTCAGCCTGGCTTTAAGAAAACTTTACCTATTTCAGTCTTGTAGATTCTGCTTTATCTCACAATGTCACCCAGAAGAATTGAGAGAGTAGGAAGAAATGGAGTATAGATCTCATAAGAACAAATTGGATTTCTAATTTAAAACTAGAATCAAAACCATTATTCTGTGCTGTATTATTTTATTCTTTTGGAGAAGGGCAAAACCTTTCAGCTTCTAAGTTATATACAGTTTTCTACTTCCCCTCCTTACTGACAAATATATTAGTTGAGGCAATTTCTCTCCATTAAAGCTTTTTCACTTGACACTGTAATGTAGCCACTGTTCAAATTATCCTTTAGGGGAGCACTTTTTAATTCAAGGTAACAGAAGGATTTGCATTTGTCACTTCAGTTGAACACAGTTCTTCTTCCTCCTTTCCTCGGTCCCATGTAACTCTCTCTATGTGATTCCAGCTCAGTCAAGAAAACAAAACATTGTTATGGATTTTCTTCTGTTCGCAAAACAACTACAACTTTGTGCAAAAAGTTTACAGGAGCTTTGTAGGTAGAAATAACAACTAAACACAAGAAATTTATTTTGAGGACTGATTAAGAAAGCATCCAATTGTATCAGCTGTAATGACAGATTAGGGGGCATGAAATGTGTACAGAGCATGGGGTGCATCAAGAAGAGTGTGGCCAGCAGGACGAGGGAGGTTCTCCTTCCCCTCTACACTGCCCTGGTGAGGCCTCATCTGGAGTACTGTGTCCAGTTCTGGGCTCCC
>Ga0065711_1030333_pt1 | contig 32826 bp, 11 predicted proteins | sample Hoacrofraction12_FD_59098 | JGI IMG/M metagenome (GOLD analysis project Ga0065711, IMG submission 59098) | Hoatzin crop microbial communities from Cojedes, Venezuela - Epithelial fraction 12 v2 (version 2) | ecosystem: Host-associated > Birds > Digestive system > Esophagus > Crop | place...
GGAGCACCTCTCCTATGAGGACAGGCTGAGAGAGCTGGGCTTGTTCAGCCTGGAGAAGAGAAGGCTGTGGGGAGACCTGATTGCAGCCTTTCAGTACTTAAAGGGAGCCTATAGGAAAGATGGGGACAATGTTTTCAGTAGAGAGAACAGTGACAGGACAAGGGGTAATGGTTTTAAACTAAAACAGGGTAGGTTTAGGCTAGATATAAGGAAGAAATTCTTTACAATGAGGGTTGTGAAACACTGGAATGGGTTGCCCAGAGAGGTAGTGGAGGTCCCATTCCTGGAAACATTCAAGACCAGGTTGGACAGGGCTCTGAGCAACCTGATCTAGTTAGTGGTGTCCCTGCTCGCTGCCAGGGGGTTGGACTAGATGACCTCTAGGGGTCCCTTCCAACCCAAAACTCTCTATGATTCTATGATTCTATAAATCATCAAAGTTATTCCAGCTTGTGTGCTAAGAAACTTTGAATCCAGTTCCGTGTAAGCAGTTTCTTTGCTAACCCAGTGTCTTGAGGTCTTTTACCTGCCATGAGTCAAATTAGAAAGACAAGCAAATGCAAAGCCCAGTTTTAGTAGCAAGCTGCTTTTACTGGATCAAAGACATCCAGTCTGCAGCATGTGATTCATAACATATCTCAAATGTCAGCAGTTTCACATGGATAAATTGCTGTTCTAGAGGCGTGCTTTTGCAACCAGGAAGTATGTAGCATTGTCCATGTTGAATTTTACCACATTTTAAGGTATTTTTTTGTCCTAAGGCAAGGACTCTATCCTAGAGTGGGTAGTCACTGGGTGGTGTGAACGGATCTGCCTAGTATGACATATCCACATCAACATTCAATCTTGTCTCCCAAGAATTTTTAGGAAATTTCATTACTAAAAATTTTCTTGGGAACTGAAGTAACCCGGTATACGTAAAACAGGGCCACATTTCATAATGTTAAATTACTGATGATAAATTACACAGTCAATATAAGTGTGCTGAAAATATGTACAGTTAGTAATAAAGTGTAACTTCAGTGCACACGTGAAATTCTGAGTTTGTGACAAGTCAATGTATTTTGCCTTAAGAGGTAAATGAAGGGAAGAATAATAAAATCATAAGTTAACACTGATATTCTGCATTAGAAAGTGGTAGAGAACACAGTATGTTTTATTAATTACCTACAGTGTATGACCTGCACCTATTATCTCTAATAAAAATACCATCTTTGTTCTGTATTTAAAATAGTAGTTTCGTTCTGAGTAGGTCTGATTTTCTACTGTTCTAAACCTGAAAATTCATAACTCTCTGTAATGTTCAATGTTGTGATTCTGGAAATTGTTTTCTGTAGCTGGCATTACCCCCTGTATTTATATAATTTGATTTCGGTTGTCTAAACAAGATTCTTGAAAAATGAATATGCGGGCTTTGACTGGTTGCTCTGTAGGCAAGAGTGTTTAAGGAAGGTGGTCTTTGGCCAAATCCCTCTCTAGAGATGACAACAGTGTCATCTGATAGGTGAGTGCAGGGAGATAATGGGAGCATAGCCCACTTATTCAACATACCTCTTACAAATTATTTTTGTGTCCTAATCTTACCCTTACCTTTTCTCTGGAAAATGACTAGAAAGAGGTCATGATATGACTGCAGAAACAATTTACCGTACGTATTAATGCCAGAAGCTGCAGTTTTCCTTCCCCCCATCCCCCAAATCTTTTATTCTTTTCCAAATCCTTTCCTGAAGTATATTCTCAACTTTAGCCAAAATGATGAGGTAACAGTTCTGTCCATAATAAATTGTGACTGAGAATTGATTGTAGAAGATCATGACTTTTCTGAACTGAAGACATAGTAGTTTAATGGAGAAGAGATACCTGGGTTCTGCAATGCTTCTGTGGACAAAATTGGTACATTTAGGAAAAAGAATGACCCAGGCATAAAACTTTGACTGCAGCCAAGGTAATTAGCTTACATATTGTTATTTCAAGCTGTTATTTTCTCATGGTAAACTTTGCCATGACATGCCAGTCAGTTGCCAATCTTTCCAGCAAGGAAGCATAAATCTCTTAATTTAATTGAAATTCAGGAATTTAGTTTTAAAAATGGAAAATCAAAGAAATTAATATTTTAGCAATGATTTGCAGCACATATCTTGTATTCTTAAAAAAAAGGGTGTCTGAAGAAATGCTACATAGGCCTCAGCAGATTTTTTTTAATTTAGCACAGGGGAGATCTATCATCTCAGACTGTCTGTAGACTCAGGCAAATGTTACTGCTTTGATTGGACATAAGATTTTAATTCCTGAAAAACAAATACACAAACAAACAAAACCAACACTTTTTCTGGTGCAATATTCGTATCATTAGAGTGATATATTGAGTGACATATCTGTTACCCCAGTACAACTCCTCATGTTTTCCCTCATTTCAAGAAATAATATCTTCTTTGCAGTTATACTTTAAATCTACTGCAGAAAGACACAGTATTAACGGAAAAAACCCAGAAAGAATATGCATACCAGGGGTTAGACAAATATGTTTATATTTTGATTTACATTTTTTTTTAACCTATACTTATGCATGTTTTCTACACAGAAAATCTCAGCTTCATATTTTCCTCTGCTTTGTCTAGACACTTATTATTATTTTTGAAATAAATTTGACATAGTTACGTCATCACTAGACTGAGTAAGAAAGGTCTTAATCCTGGTCCTATGACACCTTGGAAATAAAAGTTACAGCACTCTGGTCTAAGTTTATTTTTGTTTCATTCTTGTGTTTTAGATTTTGCAGAGATAGTTATGGAGTGTTCTAGTCATTACTGTTTTCTCTTATTGTTGAGGGGAAAATATTAATCTTTGTTATTCACAAAACAGGAGATGTCATCAGCAATCGCTGTACTAGGAACCGTGTCCTTCAAAGCCACTCAAATTTGTGAAAAAGTCTTCCTGTATCACTTTACTATAAATATGGAGCATTTCATCTTCTAAGTTAGGAAGATAGTGGAATTTTTAAGACAGCATATTAGACAATATGCTAGGCAAATAGGCAGAAAAACAGAAAGAACAGTCCTGCAAATCCCCTTAGATACATACCGTTAGTATCTCTCTATTAAATTCTTAGAAAGCTGTGTACCAAATGGACTGGTAACTTCACATTTTTCCAGCATTTTTCTTTAGATAATCACTGCACAGGAGACAAGACTTTCAGAGGCTTTAAAACTGAGGAATTATGTGGCATGAAAGGAGAAGGGGATTAATGAAGAATGGATACTGACTCCCCCTTTTGCCTATTTGTCTATCCCAGCCATGTTAGAGGGATGCACAAGGTATTCTAGCTCTACAGCTATTTTTTACCTTCTCAGAGTGTTTTTTAAAAAAAAACATTTCTGAAAGACAATCTATAATTTTGTGGGTATTCATTTTTATCTGCTATTAAATCTTCCCATATTCCTACTGTTTAAAATTCAGGTGTTCTTTTGGTTTGTCAAGTTAAGAATCCAAAATTACAAATCAATTCTGAAAAATGTGGCCTGAAAGCACTTTTTAGAAATACTTGTTGTTAAAGATGTTTCTTATAAGATGAACAAATTTGTAATCAATTCCAGAATTACTTTATAAGAAATGAAAAAAATCCCCCCAAATTACTTCTGTTTGAAAAATGGCTTGTAAAGAATTGCATCATTTAATTAGGAATTTTGACTCATATAATTACTTTAAATCAGAAGCAATGCATTACTCACGCTACTTAAAGTAATTGTGGAATTAGCAATTCATTACTTACTGAAGTGATATTTTTTCAAAAAAATGAAAACGCCCTAACTCAAATTTATCTTTTGTAAAATGAGTGTAATAGAACAGACAGGAATGGAGTTGTTGGCTTTAATTCCTTTAAATATTCCTTAAAAGAAACTGCATGTGTTCACATACTGTCCTTGGGATCATGTGAAAAACCTACAGCAATAACATTGCCTTCTGCAGCTCTGCAAACAATCTGTCTTAAATTCACTATGTTATTTAATATTGACCCACTGTTTCACTCTTTTTCTGGAGGTTACAGCTTCAGCAGAGGCAGTAGTATGGTGGGGCACCTGTCTGACCTGGCAACCCAACTGACTAATTCTTCCAGCCGCTGAAGTTCGGTCTCATACCACTGATGGGAGGCCACTGAGAAAGCAACTTCATTTCAATCTGAGTTTTTCTAGAAGTTTGTCACTGTTTGGTGCAGTCCAGGGTCAGGAGCGCTGGAATCTTTAATGTGACGGCTAGATTACAGCCTCTACTGGATCGTGGGGTGAGACAGGCTCTTCTAGATTACATTCTGCAGGAACCTGGCTGAGTGCCCCAAGATATCTGGATTCATCCTATCTGATTCTGACTGCTTATCTAATGAAATATGTTATCCTTAATAATTTTTTTGCACTGTTTTATCTCCTTAGACCAACAACGTTATGTTGCTTTGTCATCTAATTTTGGTGAAGTTTACGTCTGGGGACTCTGTAATCTCCCTCCCTGTTCATTGGAGACAAATAGCAACACTGTTTCTTGATCTTTGAACTGCTCTGTATTGATAATTTTTTCTCTTAACTGACTGTATGAGTAGGCACAGATACCTAAATTCCTATCAGAGAATCATTTAATGGTGACTTAGTTTCAGTTGATTAAAAGAATATTTGTTAAACTCAGGTGCTTAAGTCAGTAAAAACAGAGAGAAGATGACACGACTCCTAAATTGCTATCTGCCTTCTTATGTAGCATCAGTGCCAGCTCACAGTGTGGTCAGCCTCCTCTGCAATAGATTAAATTAAACTGAGCAACCCATCGGTTCCCTTAATTAGTGCAAGGGAAACTAGCATGTAGATGCACTCCTTAAATGCACAATAAGCTTTCCCCTCCCTTTCTTTACTAGAAGATAAGGGGAAGAAAACAGTTTGTGGCACAGCTGACACAACTGAAAATTGCAACATCCTTCTCAAAAACTCTCTTGTGTTTTGAAAGCAATAAACACAAGAATCTGACTACTCTAGCAAAGAATGTATTAAATGGTATGCAATGCCCTATTAGTACTTCAGAAACTTTTCTTACTCTTTTTATTTTCTGACACACGATAAAGAAAAGTGACAGACAGTATGTTGAAGTATATTCTTGAAACCAGAGAGTAATCAAGAGGACTTAGTGTTTTGCATGTTAAACACTTCTTTAAGACAATGTAGTGTAATATGTTGGATAATTATCTGATTTTGAAACCAAATGTTAAATATGGATCCACTGCATCTTGTATAAAAAAAGGTGATTTTTTAGTAATAGCCTGAAATAAAAGTTTTCTACTATTAAGACTCAGCAACATCTAGATATTTTCAACTTAATTCCTGGAAATATCTGTCCTAATAAAGCAATTTTTCTTGAAGGACGAAGCCTGTGGGCAAAAAAGCAGGGGGAAACAAGGATGAGAGCCTTTACTTTGAACTCCTGGTTAAGCTAATTTCAGTGTTTATTAAAAAGAAGAAAAAAAGGAGGAAAAAAAAGTTTCCTGCAGAAATATAAAGGAGATGCAAATCATGTGGAGGAAGACCAAAGACTTTTTGTGGGGAAGGGCTGACACAATGGGCTCTGAGAAGTTTGGAAAAGGGACTATTATGTTGCTTGCGCAAACCCATATTATGTGATTTCCCCTTAAACAGTGAAGTTTTTCTTTGCTGCTATGCTTTGGGGAATAAAGATGAAAAGCTAGTAACAGTTTAGCTGCATGTCTTTAATAAAATCCAGGTTTTCCTTTGAGGTCACTAAAAGAAGCACAATTTCTAATTCATGTTTTAACAAATCCATAATGTATCAGTAGACTCACCTACTTCCCTAAGAGAATACTACAGAAAAATCGTGCTGTGGGTGCAGAAAAGAAATGCTATGGATGCACATCACAGTGAATAAGCGGATGAACAGAAAAACTAGTTTTTAGAAACTTTTGGTTCCCGTTTCCTGAACTATCTGCATGTTTATATTACATAGTCATTGGGAAGAAAAAAAAAAAAAAGACAAAAATTGTTCTGGGAGCAGGGATTAGACTTGAAGTCTCCCTGCTTCCTTTTGGCTTACTTCCTTCTTGATCTCAGAAGTCTTGGTTTTCTGGCAGCACAGTGAGTTGGCCTCAGGAGAAGAGGTGGCAGGTCTGCCTATCCAAACTGCCCCAAGACTTGGTGTTGGGAGTAGTTTGGCAGGTCTGGCATGGAGGAGATCTGGCACCCATCCACCTCTCCCACTTCCATTAGGTACCACTAGAAATACAGTCCATGCACTGTAATAATGTGTTTTACATGGGACTTGAGGCTGCTGTGTGTGTTAGGCTTGCTAAATTCAGTTTAGCACCAGTTTGCCTGGAATAGATCTGATGACCATGTGAGCTAGCATGCTAGCTGGGCACTTTCCTATTTACAGGTAACTTTGTATCTGAATTTTGGGCCATTTTGGTTATTTCCCTAGGTGGCAGCTCCAACACAGGCTGCGTTGAACTCCTAGTTTTAAGCATCACTTTATCAGTGAAAATATTTTACATCCTCTTGATTTCTTTTTACAGAAATACGTACATATGTAACATATGGAGGGATTAAGCATAGTTGAAGTGGAGGCCATACAATGTAGTAAATGTTGAAAAGGTTTTGAAATTCAAATAAGAAATAAAGTGACCAAAATGCTGGTTTTTGTTTTAGGCTTTTTTAGTGACATCTTTCAGACAAGAGACATGTTTGGGGGAAACTACTGTACATTTCAATTTTTTCAAATCTGTATCGCTTTCACTGATGATCTGGATTACTGTATGTTAATCTATGAAAGAAGAAATATGCCATTGAGATCACCAATTGCTATTCTCCAGTATAAGCATGTGGCATTACATATATGGTTAAACACAAAAGTTATGAAGCATATGTAGTTAAACTGTCAAAATTGTTCATACACACAAATGTCATCTGAGTGAAAAATCAATAAGGGGACATTGTGCTACCTGTATATGCAAAATGATGGCTCCTCAGAGAATCTATTGCAGGATGGATTGTCAAGAAACATATAGTGGATTTATCAAAGTATATACATAAAAAAACATAGGCAATGTAGATCCCGTGTTTACACGGTTAGCAAATTTCCACAGGAGCCTAAGACTAACCTGAACACTAACTGCCACTGCTGCCTTAACACATCCTCTCTTGACTTCTTTCTGCCCCTCATCTGACTCTGTTAGAAACTATTTAAGCCAACACATTTGAGGCAACATAACAAAATAATTTTCTGCTAGATTAACGTGCTGAAGCAGTTGGGCACAGAGTTTGACACAATCCAAACTGAGTATAGGAGAAGGGTGGAAACGTGCGCAGGGACACAGGAAAGGCTGGGACTGCAGCAGCCAGTATTGACACTGATGTAGGCTGCCGTTACAGCCTTAGATGTTTAGGTCCATATGATGGGCACTCATATTAAAACACATTTAGCCATCCTAACTTACTTAAAGTCTGGTGGGACCCGTTTCAACCACGTGTACCAATGCAGGAGGCGCTCCAAAGAAACTGAAGGGCTTTTCACCTGAAAAAGCCCATTATTATTATTAGAATCCGAAATGAAGTAATAGTAATTTCTTTTCTTCAACAACAGGGAACCAAAAGAATAAGGAAAGACAAAGCAAAAATAAGAAACATTTATAATCAGCTTTTCTTGATCATGAAGCCTTTGCAGGAAAGGCTTCTTTCCAGGCTTCATTTCTAGGCTTAGTCAGTGAACGTCATTCCAATTTGCAGCAAACTCCACCAAAATCCCTTTGGTCTTTCCCTAGGCAGATTCCTTCTCTCTCCTCTGAGGATTGACTGTCTGCCTCTGCTCCTCGAAGCATTTTCGATCCCTGCCTGACCTGCAAATTCACAGCTTTATGCAATGAATATGGTGCCCATCAGGAACTGTGGTGCTGTGAACTTTCTGGCCCTACTTTCAGGGCATGCTAATTTTCCTCAAAGGAAGAATCATCTTCCCCATTCTGCCAGAGTCTGTGGTCTTTCCCAATCACTCCCATAAAGGAATAATTATTATCAGAAAGGGTAAAACAAAAGAAAAGAGAGCACATTTTTATTATAGCATAGCACATTCTCAGATTGCTCCATGGGAAATTGCCAGGGATGGACGGCAATGTAATAAAAGTACCTGAAGTTACAACACTTTTTTTCTGAAGACTATGAGATTTATTTTTCTAGGACTGGCGCTCAGGTGCATAACAGAATGGACAATTGTTCTACTTTCTACTTTCTCAAGGAAATTTAGAACAAAGTCTTAGTGCCATTAAAAATGTGGATTTCAGTGACATGTCAAAGCTCGATTAACTCAGGCACATCTTCAAAACTGTATTTTTAAATTACAAAAATGCTATAGGCTAACTAAAATGTCTCCTCTACCTTATTAAAAGTTACAGGGAAAAAAGATGTAATGGTATATAAAAATATTAAAGACCACAAAGCTTTCTATACTTCACTTGGATTAGTTTATGCTACAGTAACAGGTAAAAGTAAAATTGTCCTAATTCACTTTATTCTACTTAACTGGGAATACTTGAACACTCAGGATGTGTTTTTGCTTCATACATGCAACATTTAGTCAATTCACGAGTACATTTACTCTTCTGTCTTCCCATTATATTTTCCTTCTGTCACCTATGGTTTAAAGGCGTAATTTGCTTCTATCTTAAAACAAATAAAAGTGGCTGAAACAATCTTCCATTACACAAGGCATATGGATAAGATTCTAAAACATAAATGCCATGAATCATAAAATATTTAAAGGCATAAAAGTATTCCATTTTAACAATTTAAATAAACCCATAAACATACAATACTGAATCTCAATGGATTCAAACTGCTACTTGCTTAGTATCAATAACTGTAAAAGTGACACATGACATCTGCTGTTTCTTGATTTTCTTTCCCATGATATCTACTCCAGTTTCTAATACAGAAAAAAAGAAAAAAAGTCTTTTAAAGTGCAATCTTTTCTCTGTCTTTTCATTTCTGTCTAGGTGAGGTTATGAATTTAAGTTTAAGCGAGAAACCATAGGCAGTAGATAGTTACCCTTCAGGTTTTTTAAAATACTTTGCTATCTTCAGTGCATTTAGAGTTAAGTAGCACCGCATTAACAGTTTCAGCTATTTAACATCTTTTAAAGTCTCTTCTTGAAGGTTACTAATGCAATATTTGGTATTACAAACTTATTTAGAGATTTTTAATATACTTGAAGCTAGTTTTCTTGGTCTGTTTCTTGGCATAAGTAAGTAAAAAAGATCTCTGCACAGTGTTTATAGAAAAAAACTTGCTGTAATTTTTCATTATTTAGTTATTAAAGTAGAGGTTTCATTAGCTATTATCCAGCAGTCATAAAAGGCCACTATGGATATTAGAGTGGTGGTCATAGCAGGCATGGACAGCAAGCAGTAATGGCTGGATGTACTGAAATAAAGGTTATAACTGAAATTCCTAAACTCCCCACACCCCACCCCCCCAGCAAAAGAAAAACCTACATGCATACATATGTATACTTACATATATAAAGTGCATTTGATGTGCTTCCACATTTACGCTAGATATAAAGATGTCTTCAACATCTTCTGAACTAGATTTCATTTTGAGAATTAATCTGGCTCCAGTAGCTTTTGTTAACAGCTTCCTGTAAACCAGTCATAGCTGACTGAATCTTAACAATACCCTGAGCAATCACGCTAGTTGGAACAACTTTGTGAAAGATGCAGACCTGTAAGGAAAAAACCCGAGCAAGTAAATAAATGAGCAAGAAACTAGCACAAAACAAGGGAAAAATTCTTTTTCAGGGTCAAGAAGAAATTGGTGTCAGTATGACAAATAGGAGGAAAATCAGCCCTTACACCAACCTGCACCTCAAACTCTGTTGTTGCCATTAAAGCCCAATATGGTGCAAGAGTAGGATTTTACCCTGATTTTTCACGGGGCAAAAGAGCTTCCTTCTGCTGAGCAGATTAAGGAAGAAGTCATAGGTGTATCTGGATGGGTGAGCATGGGGCAGTTATCCTTTCTTTCAGTGTCTTTAATTGACTTCAAGGTCCTCATTGGCCAATCAACTAGCAGCAACTCCAGAAGAAGACGAATGAAAGGAATAAAAGTTTGACTCCATTCCCACTTTCCTGTAGTGAAGCAGCAGAATAAAATGGCTACTGTGAAGTTGCTGTATACAAGGTAATTGAAATCATATTGTAGTATATCTCCATACCAGCTCCCTATAAAACTTGATTTGTCTACTGTCACAAATCTGGATCAGGAAATTGGCAGCATATAAATTTGGTACAATATTTTATTTTGTACACTGGGCATATTTATTAAAGTGACTTTGACCTGAAAAAATGTAACAAGGACAACATATTAAAAAAGTCATCCTATATGTAAAGGGCACTGAAAACTACGAAAGTAATTGGAAAATTACTTCCACAACAGAGTTGGTTGCCGTTAACTCTCTAGTTTCACTTTTGAGAGATGCGCTTAATTATCATTTATATGGTAGTCCCATTATTGCAGATACACTACCAAAGAAATAGTAAGGAAGTACTGTAAATATAGTGGTAATGTGGTAATGTAACGTGATTTACTTGCAAGGGCCACTGAAAAATTTTTAATGGTAACCACTACAATGAAGAAAAAAAATTGCTTCTCACTAGATTCAATGGATACATAGATAAATAAAATACAGTATCAAAACTGTATTATTTTTCTTAGAATATGTATTCTGCAGAGAAAGAATTTTGATTTAATGTGATTGGAACACATATAGCACCTTATGGGTGCTCTTATAATAAATATGAAGAAAGAGAATCTAGCTGAGTTCTTACATGAACATTCCACTTGTAACGTTCTACTGACTCAGAAAGAAAAAAAATAGTAGAAGAAAACAGTAATAGTACCAGAAACTGTGAATCATGTGCCAGTGTTCTTAAATGCGTTATATAGCTATCAGTTTAGAAATTGAAGCAGCAATCCTATTTAGCATACCATAATTTTTGAGCAAATCACTCTCACTATGGAAACTATCAAACAGTGAGTAGGAAGTGTTGACAAGGTATAATACAGTATACTTTATACCACTCACAAACTTCTTAATGTCAGAGAAAGCCTTTTATATGAGCTAATCTATAAAAACACGGTTCTGTCTTGTGATACATGGATCACAGAGCTATACCAGATCTCATTTTTTGGGTAGTAGAAGTGTCCTACAAAGGTATTAAGAGCATCTGCTAAAAAACAAAAAAGAAAAAAGACCCAAAACCAAACATCAAGAAATATAATTCAGTTTTGCTTTATCTAGGAAATAATATTCTCAACTAGGTTTTGTTTCGCTTGAAACAAGATTGTGAACTTATAAACAAAGTTTTTAACTACTTTGTCTCAAAATAGATAAAGAGTACTAAATTGCTTAAGAATTTAGCAATATTTTGTTAAATATTTCCTAACTTTAAAAATATCCTGCAAAATTTTTCAGTCCTAAAAATAGTTCAATTTCTTTTTTACTTTTCATTTCTAAAAAACTTGCAAAAGTCCACAAGCTTCACCTCATATTATTAAAACAACTGCTTTCTGTCCTATTTGAGTTCAATCTTCACTAGATAATTTTCAGTACACATATGGAGCTTCTTTCTCTCCTCAGACTTGGAACGCTGCCAGAGGGAGAACCAGATTGGGAGCTTTTAGTCTAGAGACACTAGCATTCATTATCTGAGCATTGGGATATTTCTGCTTCTGCTCTTAATATATTTGGACACATCTTTGTTCATCCGTGATTGTAGATAGTAGTTTCACTCTCAGGAATGACTCCGGTTCAGTCCAGGAAAGAATATGAAGTAGTGACAAAATATTATTTTAAAGATAATTTTGAAAGACAATGCAAAATACTATGATGTCTGTGTTTTGCTGTTGGATGTGTTTTCAGGAAGAAAAAAAATCATTGTAGACACTTATACTCTTCAAACACAGAAAATATAATATTTAAAATATTGAATTATGTCTTTTACTAAATATTAGGAAAGTGATAAGGGAATGACACACAACAATTTTTGCTGTTTAATTTTCTTCTTTGTTCTTTTATTCACAACGTTAGAACATGAGAAACTGATTTTACTTTTTGCATACGCACACTTCTATATGACAGCTCTTTATTTAAAATATATTAATACATCAATGGGCCAACCATGTACTTCATTTATGAGTATAATTTTTTTCCAGATTAATTTATTAAAGAAAAGTAGGTGAGCACATTTGATATATTTGTATAATTTCTAAAAGCAGATCTGATTGAACAAAGTCTAGAAGTGAAAGATGAAGTAAGACTGTATGAGTAAGAAGACTGGTAATATCAAGATCACTGAGAAGAAAGGTGATCACTGAAAAGTTTCAGACCCTGTTTTTTGGAAAGGAAGTTGCGTCATTATCATCCCTACATTTACCTAGAGAATTTCCATTTGATTTAAAATAAAATATTGTTTCTAGTTCCTACTTTCTTCTGGTCTTTTCATGCACATATTTAAATTCCCAATTTCTTATTTCGAATTTCTGGGACAGACATAGAGTTAAAGTATAGATAATGTTATACAGACCAAAATATACATTAATTTCTTTATATAAAATGCAGAAGTGAGATATCTACTGTCATCTTGACACGTATTTGGTTCACAGACTATCTGTGGTCCTCAGTCCAAGAACTTGTCATATCTTACTGCAAACTCTGAATTCAAGATGAAATTAAAACTCTAAACATTTTAATGATGCTCTCAGTTCAGTAGTGTCAGCAGTCTTCTTGAATCAAAAGATACATTCTCTCTTTATCTGTAAATAACTCATCCCTTTCTAGCCTATCCCATCCTTATTACTGTTTTGCTACCTTCTGTTTGACTCCTAACTACCTTCTACCAAGTAAGCTGAACAAAAGGCAGCAGAATTAATTGATACAGACAGAAAGGCAAAGATACTAATTTATTAATTCAATGGAATTGGTTACCTGAAGCAAACATACTGAAGGAAAGTTATTTTTTAAAAGATTTTTTATTTTTTTACTGAATCAATTTTTGTAATTCTCTTCCGTATTAGGCTTAGAATACCGGATAAAAATGAAATACTGAAAATTTCCTTACCAGATTACGTATGTTCTCTACCCCTTTCCTGATGCCAAGATCAATGTTTCTCTTAGTAGGCCACAATTTTGTCCTGCCTATTTACAAGATTCTTACCGGTTGCCATATCCGCTTCTGTCATGCTACATAGTCTGAATGAAACTGACTGACACATATATTTTCATCATCTTTCTTCTGACCACAGTCAACCTTTTATCTTTTTTGTGAAAGCTACTTTGCCTTTTAAAAGGAACACTGAAAAATTCTACTAGAGAACAGGTGGAATTATTAACACTAATTGTGTCAGTTTAAAAGGGTGGAAAAACTGATCGTTTACTTGATGGCATACTTCTATTCACCCATTTGTTTTTGACTAAAAACACATAGAAATTTGCCATACATCAAAAAAATTAATGAGGAACTTGAATAATAGACATTACTGGCAACAATATGGTTACAACATTTTTGTACATCCATTTTTTTCTGTAATATGCTGTAGTGATCCTTGATGTTCCATATTCAGAATAAAAATAAAAAAATAATAATGATAGCAAGCAAAACGGGGTGTGCCTGGTCTGGGGGATGGTAGTTGACACTGAAGGCAAAAATTGAATTCTTTCAAGGAGAGAAAAGTGCAAAACCTTGAAAGACAAGAAATGACTGATGCTTGCTCCCTGTAAACAATCAGTAAAACGAGAGCCCCACTGCCCTTTTGTAGCAAGAGTCATGCTTACTTTTTAGAAGTGTGCCTCTCTTCTTTTAAAATTATCTTCAATGTAAAGCTTTTTATGCCTTTTTCAACTGGATTAAAGAAACTTTTATTTGCTGGCATCTCCTTCTACTACGTGTGTTTCTGCAGAAGTCACCTCACAATCGACTTTTTGAAAAAGAAAGCGAATTGAATTATAGTTGTCTACCAATGTAAGATGCTTTCTGCAGTCTTTGAATTATTTTCCACCTTATTGCTAAACCCTTCCCGATCTTTCTAGCAATCCCACCAGTATTTTATATGACAACAAAATAACTGTCTCCTTTTCCACAACTTCTTTACTTCTGAATCCAAAATGTAATGTACTCCAAAAGTAATGTGTCACTTTACTGTGAGATTATGATGTTGCATTAGGTGTTGACATTGAGTTGCTTGTCCATATAACCACTAGATTACTGTCCATATCACTGTTTTTCAGGACTTAGTCAGCTGTTCTTTAGATATAGCAGACATCACTTCTTACAGCACTACTTTTTTTTATTTGCAGTGACTTTGTATTACTTTCAAATCACTGATAAGGCAGCTGACTAATATTGTACCCCTACAGATCCCTGTTAGAACCACTGGTAATCAATGGTGAGAACTTTTTAAATCCAACAATTAAGTCCGTTTGTATATGTTCTTAATGCTCCCTTTTTTAAGTTGAAATATCATCTGTTACCAGGTGACGTGATGCTCAAAGATTTAAAATATTATTCTTCACTCATTCTTTGGGAAAAAAATTCTAATGAGTTTATTTGACCAAAAGGATGGTTCTTTTAAGAGCACTTTAATTAGCATTACTTGTAATTCCATATTATAAATGTTACCAAGACTTTCCTAAAGTTACCTAAGGCTAATGCCAAACCAGATATCTAAGTCAATCTGGTTGCCAATTTTTAATGTTGGAGCAAAGTAAATGCTGTTCTATGTTCATAGATTTTTTTTAATCAGTATTCCAGAACTTGAAAAAAATAGACATTAATAGCTTTGAGAGGTCTGCCAGCTCTTTTACTACTCTTTGATGCAAGTTACTCCAGCCAGCTGATTGAAAAGGTTTATCTCTAGTAGATGTTGTTTAACAAACTCTGCAGTTTTTGAGAACAATTCATCATCCTCATGTATTGTGAGCCATCATATTAGTTCTTTCTAAATACAAAATAAATATTTGTTTAACACCTTCATTTTCTTCTACTTTGTTAGAAGAGTTACCATCTCAATCTACTAAGAGCACTGGAATGCTGAAAAGAAACTTTAGGAATAATCCTAACCAGTGAGAGTTACTTGCATCTTAGTTGAAAAAAATAATGAGAGCTATAAACTTCTAGATGAGTATGATACAGTAAGAACAAGCAATGGCATTGTTCCTAACCAACTGATTAGTAGCCTTTACTAAAAGTAAACATATGTTAAATAAGAGAAACTATCTGACATGAGTTACTAGAGCTTCCAAAATAGCCCTGATAAGCTCCTCACCAAAAGCTATAAAGAAAACTAATCGTTACTAGTGAGAGGAAGTGTTTAAGGATCTGATACTATCTAGGAAGCAGGAAACAAAAGTTGGAAAAAATCTTAAATTTTCAACAAGGAAGATAGCTTTAGTGGGATATCCAAGAACCTACAACAGAAATGTTATCTAATATATGTATTCATACATAGGAAAAAAGGATCTGTGAGATGACATAGATGTGAGAGACAAGATCCGGCAAGTCCCCAGAAAATCTAGGCAGGTGAATGGTAAAAAAGGGCTGCTAAAATTCATGGTAGGCAAATGTTTTTGACTTGCTTTTAATTCTGAATTTCTAAATAAATTATACCCTTTCAAATAGAGTAATTGACTTTATTCTGCACAATGCATAAATTTTTGGTTTTTAGCATGAAGTTACATTCAAGGCATCACACAAATAATGAGCTCCTCAATGGGTACTAATCAGTAAACTCCACTAACTTCAGTAGACCTACACTGATCTACAACACTTTAGAATTTATTTCAAAAAGTTAACTTTGTTTACATGATGTATAAACGAGTATTGAAAATACTACACCAGCAATGTTATAATCAATTTTATATATATGTTATGTAGAATGAATCTTGCTCATTCTGTCTTTAAAATACACACAAGTTAATAAAAGGACTACATAATATAAAGTGATCAAAAACATGAAAACTGTCAATATGAAAAGTAAAACAAGCGGTTTTCTTAATTTTGTGAAAAAGCAAATTAAAGGAAATGTGAAAGAAGTGTGTGAATAATGTTTGGCCTAATGAACTCCACTGGAATTCTTTACAATATTAATATTTTGAAAAGAAGGGTCCACTTATTTACTGTGATGCAAGGTCTTTTTCCTGTAGATTATAAACAGTGGAACTTAATGCTTTGGTGTACAAGTGACCAACATATAACTTAAAAGACAAATAAATTCTGTCTCTGAAAGGTAATTTAATAGCTACTAAAGACAGGCAGATTAAGTTTTGTTAGTGTTAAGAATGTTACCTCACTTGTATTATTTAGGACAAAAGATAGGAAATATAAAAATCTTGATGTTTTGGGACTTTAATCCAAGGTAGAAGACTGGGATTGTTTTATCAACTGCCATATGAAGATACTTGGTCTTTATAGATTTCTGTCTGTTCATGGTGTTGGTAATAGTACTATAGATTCACCTTCCAGTATTTAAAAAACTTCTATACCTGTTAATGAGTAATACATGTGATGATTTATCTGTAAAGGAGGTCATTAAAAATTATTTTGTTAATTATATGTTGAACTATATGTAAAGTATGACAATCATTCAATCAGTCTTGTTTATGTGGTTTAAGAATTTGTTGTGTGGTCCCTTGAATTCATGGGATTGTTTTGATATTCCTTTTACTTGTTTTAAAGTGGAATTTTTAGATTTTTTTAGTAAAATCAAAATTGTTCTTAAATTACAGGAATGTCCATAGTGTTTCCAGAAAGCTCAAAGTAAAGCAGATAATGGTGAAAGGGATAATTCAATAATAATGCATTAAACTGTATATTTTAAAAGAAATATATAACATGGTATTTTAAAAACTTTTTATTGACTCTCAGGCTCACAATGTGAGTACAAATGAAAACTTTAATTAGTGCAAGGGATATCAATTTTGTTTAAAGCAAGTTCAAAAGGGTAACTCAAATTTGTAAAGATCATAGGTATACCTTATATAGATAAGAACTTTTAATGTTGTCAAATCAACATTCAATGAAATGTGCATATGAATAGTAAAAAATAAAAAAGGCAAAAAGAATACAAAAAAGACATATGGGTCAAAATCACGTACAGCTAGTGCCTGAATCCAGAGATTATTTAATAGCCACTTGATTAGCTACTGAAAAATGGGGTTTGCGTTGGAGAACCAGTGACATAACTTTAGATATAGTGATGTTAGCAGGCATTACTGTAATACAATTTCTTTTACTTTTCTTTCAGTAAAAAGAAACCTTTTTCTTCTGAGGCATATATTGTAGCACGTTAATTCAGCATTAATTATAGAACATGTCAAACTGTATTTCAGTCAAAGCTCCCTGTAAGTCTCCAGAGCTTTGTTAATGACAGTAATTATAGGTCATAAAAAGAGTCGTCTGAAATTAACATTTCTCTCATGTCTTGATAAGAAAATGTAAATGGCTGCATAGTACAGATGTTTTGATTAGTAAAATTTACACTTCCTTTTTTGTTTCAATGCTTGTCAAACTTCACAGTGCTAAACCTAAGGTGTTACATTTTTAATCATTCTGAAGAGATAAAGGTTTATCTAAATTGATGATATGATTTCTTCACACTCTGAAGTTTAATTTACAGTTTTGTGCAAAACAGTTTCAGTAATTTATCACAAGTAAATCTGAAATTTCTCTTTAAGAAATGTTACTTTTGGATGAAAGTGTTGGATTAAACCATTTATAAATTTTCAGTATTTAAAAAAATAAGTACAATAGAAGTTATAAGAAAAGACAAAATAAAAGCAAGTTTTTAGCACATAAAACATTGTATTGGACAGAAAGAATGTGAAGAACATTAAAGCTGGCTTCTATCTCCACTGAACTGTTATTGTACATTAAAACAGAGAAAAAACAAAACGCAACATAAAACAGTGTGCTCTGAACTGTCAAAATTTACTTACCAGAAAATGAGAACAGAAACATTCTGGTTTAAACAATGTTAATATTATCAAATATCCAGGGAAATATAACAAATTAAAAGGGAATCTCTTCAAAGCATAAAAGGCCTACAACCTTAAGTAATAATGAATCTAATACTTGACATTAATCTCCCTAGAAAATAAAATTAAATAAACTTTTGCAAGGGCATTCAGAACAGACAATCCAGTTTATTAATAATTTCCTGTTTTCATACTGGAAGCTCATATTATCTGGGCACAGCCACAGTAGACCTCCATCGATATTTAATAAAGCTGCCGTTGGTAATCCTCTCTGATTACCTATAACCTTCCAGCTGTAACACATACTGTGCTGCAGCTCCACAGAAGGACATCACACTGTCACCTGGTATGATGTTTGACAGCTTATTCTGCTACATCAAGCTAGCACAAAATTACTTTTTCCAAATCCATCACTAGTTAATAACCAAAAGCAATAATGGTATTCAGGATGCGTAATACACTGACAAGGCAAAATGAGGCAACAGAGAGAAAAAGATTAAAGAGTGACTATTATGAAGAAGAGATCAAAAACTGAATCTTGTAACATACAACAATGTTTCAATTACAACACCATGCAGAGAGCTCTACCTATCACTCTACAAAACCCACATTGCAATTCTAAGAAACACGAGAAAATTCCTATTGTGTTTATACAAGATGCGTTTTTAATCTAGTTCAAACAGAGCAACATTTCAAAATTTTCTTTCTAAATTATGGCCAGAAATTCTCCTAGGAACAGATGCTGACTTACCTTTAGTTGAAATGTCTATTTAATAGAAATATATTGCTTTGATCTAGTTTTCAGCAAAGCACACGCCCTATAATACAGAGAGATTAATAAAATCTTGTACTTATAGAAAAGATCAGCATTGTTATAATGCAGTTTTACAGGAATACTAAAAGCTATTTGGGTAAAACACAACAAAAAAGCCCCATGTACAAAACATTCAAATGAAGATATATGTGTCTTCATTGTGCAGCTGAAAATCCAACAGACTGAAATTCTGCTACATTAAAGCACATACACAGCCAACCAACCCATGAAGGTGTATAAGGTGCATAAGAATGAGGGAAAAAATGTGTAAAATATCATTTATATTACAAAACTGTAGTGCAACTTATGTTTCCAAGAGGAATCCTACAGCAACTTCTTGGTAAATATTACAATAGCCACCATTTCATTCTTCTTAAAGGGAAAATAGCAGGAGTATCATTTGCAAATTAATGAAGTGATGAGAGAGCCTTCCAAGTCAGAATTCTAATGAATAACATACAAATATTTCCCTCATTACATTCACTGATAGTGAAAGTTTTCTGAAAAGGAAAATTTCTCATTTTTTGACATAAGCAACAAAGCTAATCACCTCACTTCTTGTTCTCTCATCTTGCACAACAACAAGGCATTTTCAAATGAATATCCTCCACCGTTAAAAATGCCACTATCCCACCTTCTACTGTTCAGTTCTTCTGAAATATGGACAGTGATTTTTTCACAACAGTGATTTTTTTAGGAATCTAAGTATGTAGAGATGATGTTATAGCCCTAGCAATCTAGAGTAACCACTTGTTTGTTCCATGTGTTTGTCATTGGCTTGTTTCTGTTTTCTTTAATAAAAGAGCTACATCAGTTTGTAACACAGAAGTCCTAACCTGAGGTAATGCCTTCTTCTATCAGCAGATGTACAGTTAGGCCACAGTGACTGGATGTAGCACTGTGTAACTTCCTTTATGAAACAAAAGGCTGCTGAAATTCAGGGTTACCTATGTGCATCCTTTGTAAGCAACAACTGTCTGCTTTGATTTGTTCCTCCGTAAAATGAAAAAAAACAAAAATCTTTATTCATCTGTACTCTGGTATAGATGCTGTCCGGATTCTAGTGTTTCTAAAATGTATTATGGAATTTCCATAATATGTACAATGTTATCGATATGTTATTCTGTTATCTGCAAAGATTGGAGAATACTGCAGACAGAAGACCAAATATAAATCAAATAAGTAAGTAGAGAAAAGCAACAAAGTAAGGATCAGTTAGGATGGAGTTAGTACAATGTCATCTGGAGAGATCAGAAATATAGAAAATGAAACATGAAAAAGTTTTTAAAAGACAATCATTTGAAAGGAAATTCCTTGAAACTTATACTTAATGAAAGAAAGCTACCGTCTTGAGAGCCCCAGGTTTCTTTATATATCAAACCACCTCCCACCATGTTGACCGCTCTGTGTCCTTGTTTCCTTCTAAATCCTATCTTGTTCTTAGTTCATTTCTTGTTCTCAGGAGACTGTGGGCACCTTTCCGAAAAAACTGTCTTCTTGTTCTCTTCGTCTAGTGCCTGGCACAAATGAATCTCAGTTGCCGAGTTGGGTTTCTACATCCTATGATAATACACTCGTTAAATGGTAACAATTATTGGACTGATCACAGTGGTGAATTGGACAAGTATTTGCATTAGAACTTAATTAACATTATAGACACAAATGATAAAGGCTTCATTGGTTCTGGTTGTTTTTTCAGAAAAGAGAAACATTATAGAATAGCCTAGTAGTCCTTCTCTTTGTATCCAGTATAGAACTGGCTATTTAACTTCCATTGGGTTTTGTGTCACACAAGAAAAAACAGAGCTCAAACGCATGCTCTTTTGAAGGTTTCTTATTACCAAACCCATACCCACAAAGTAAAAATGTTTTGGACAAGACAAACTGTCACAAAACTGTAGAGGAATATTGAATTAGTGTTAGGAAATATGTATAATATACCTTGGCTTACTCTTTGCTGAAATGGGGCGTCTTGATAACAGCCTCCAAATATCTTGGAAGTGTAAATACAAGTCAGGAGAAGAATCACTCAGGGTGATAAACAGGGATTTAAACAGCAGCATTGGGATTAATATAAGAATGGAAAAGTTCAAGCTGCATATCAGAGAATGCTTTTTAGTGGTGTACTAACAGATAAATCATCGTAACGTGCTGTAGAGAACTTTCACCTCTAGATTCTTAAAAAAAAAGCAAAGGGTAGATAAACTTATTTCCATTTAATCTATGAAAAAGTGAGGAAATTTTTCAGGTAAGGAAAGGTGTAGCTCAATTAGTAATTTAAAGTCAAAACACACATATTAAGCAGCATGTGGAAGACAGTCAGTGCAGAACCCAAAGTACTGAAGGCTGCTATAGATCATTATCAGCTTGATCAGGCAAACTACTCTGGCTGCAGCAAACAGGTTATCTTTCCCAGGTTGCACATGGAGGCTCACTGATTCCTAACGTGACTTCCTCTTCTTCGCTGGCAGATGTACATGTATCGTGGCTCTCTAAAAAGATTCTGTCTAGACAATATAAATATTCTTACATATTAAATAACAAGGAGTTTCTCCTCATTTTGGTAGAACTTGATTAGAATGTCACATAAAGGAGGGTTGTCAAAGTGGTAACTTCTGAAGGGAGGAAAAGAAAACCAACAAATCATAGAAGAGTGAGAGGGGCACATGGCACATAACATTTTAACCTGTTACAGATGTCACAAAAGCAGCACATCCAAATCCAGCTTCAGTCACTGAATAGACTCAAGAGGAATATTTTTGCAGATAGTCCCCTCAGTAGTCCAATTAAGAGATTGTAAAGGTATGGATAGCTATAATATCCATATCTGGCAGAAAGGGTTGCAACTTTCGAAGCAGGTAGCAGAAAAGAAAGCACCTCTGATCATTGTTGTGAAAAGTATAAACCAGAGAGCTCCTGTCCACGTCCCAGTCTGCATCTCACGTTGGGTGAAGGCATTAATAACAGTATCTAGACTAGTCACACACACACACACACTCACATGCACACAGAGGTTTTGTGCAGGTATCAGTGAGGCATATAAAAATCATTACTCATTAAAACAGTCACACAAATTCTGCTATATGCTTATATTGCTTATTCACAGTCTTTTGTGGAAACTATTGCAACATCACACTTAATATGCTCACTCTATTGTCTTTTTTGTATTATACCACTGATCGTTTTTATTTTAAGATTGTAAAGAAAAAACTAAACATCATAATTTTTTATAAATTATTTGCTTTAGTAGTCTGTTCCAGAATTTTGTTAAATCTTGGACTATACATCTTAAAACCTGATACAGATCCGACTGTATGCATTCAAAAAATTCAGAGTTCCGTGCATAAACCTGACAACATAAAACACCTTCCCGCCTAATTCTGATAAAGGGCAGTATTATATTGTACAGCTCAGAAGTGACTCAGCCTAAAGCGGAGCAAATTGATGACTTTTGTTTTTTAATTGTACCTGCGTAGTCAAAATGGAGAAAGCTACACTGTGAAACCTTTTCTGAATGGATAAAGCCTAATCTGTACAAGTAAGTGTTATTTTCAAATGATATAGTTGCATCCACACTAGAAAGTTTACACAGCTTTAGCTTTGCTCAACTGGCAAAGGCAGTGTAACTTGCATACAAATAAATCATTCTAATAAAGGTTAAAATGCATATAGAAAGCATAATGTCATATGCTTTGTCATTAGACTTCTGAATGACCTTACTTAAAGAGTTCAAGTAACAGAATAATTACTAACATAACTTCCCCTGAGAAACCAAATGAGAAAGCAAGAATTTCTTACACCTGTGCTTTGAGATATCTTTGAGAGAATGAGAGAAAAGAACTGCTATGGAGTTCAAGCAAGGCCTGCAGATAAGAAAACATTGTCTCTCAAGAAACAGGACAAATTTGGTGAAAGTTCACTTACATCAAGTGAAGGTAGAAAATAGAAATAAAATGGGAAATAATTAAGCAAGCAGTAAAGCCAGGAAATTATTAAAAGCACAGAACTGATGCAAGAAACTGAAGACAGTACACGACAACCTTGGGTTCCAGGACTAAGAAAAATAAGGTCTGTCTTCTGGGGAAAAATACCTAACCAAAAACCCTAGCAAAGAACAAAATCTTTCTAGAGCTATAGGTGTGTTAGTAGACAAAGATGATTAAATCTCTTCAACAAGTATTTCTGTTGGAAATTCTGAAAAGAAACAGGGGCTGACTTTATATCATAAACTAATTGTTGGATAATACTAAAGGATTTTGACTACCTAGGTAATGCTTTTATTTCTTTTTTCTTTTTATCTGTTTCTTTTTTTCTTAATGCCTGTTATTTCTTTCCTTCTTAGCCTTATGGAAAAGCAGGCCAAGGAAATTAACTTTAGCAGCCTGCGTCCTCCACTCTTCCATAAAACTGTAAATGTAGTCTGACAACAGTATTGGACAAAAGAAAAAAACACTAACCAAGCAAGAACCAGTCCAGTACTCAGTCAATAAAGAAGGAAATAATAAACTATCAGCAATACCAGTCAATGTTTATAGAACAGTCTTTATTTCATTGTCAGAGCAGTTCCTACATCTGGTTATAAAATTTCATAAAGATAAGTGCTTTTCTCTGGCTTTGTTTTCTTCTAGAGAAATCTTGAGCAGATTAATAATAATTGTTCCCCTTCCATGAAATTATTGTGGCAGAGAGTAATTCTTGGTGCCATGCTTGGTTTCCAGATACTTTATAAGACACTAAACAGTCTGAAGAAACCACATACTAATAGCTAGAACTGAAAAGTAAGGAACTTTAGAAATAATGAAGATGTTTCTACCAGCATTTCATGTGAGAAACATACTAGACCTTCATTCCTAGACTTCCTCATTCAACCAAGAAAAAAAATATAGCCTCATATGATTTGTGATGTGTTGATGATTCCACTGAGAGTTATCGGATAAGGTAGAAGCCAGTCATGGTAAAAATGTCACTTCCCAGGAAAAACTTTGTCTCCTACTTCCCTGTTGTCACTCTTGGACCTTAAATTTCCCAAGAAGATCATGACACCTTCTTTCCATCTCAGCCCAACATGCTGGCAATAGGTTGCTAGAAAGCAAAAGCAATTTTTTAGAAGAAATATTAGTTTAGGTTGCCTTTATCTGGCTGATGCTGCCCCTGTGCTACACTCTCTGTTCTTTGTCGGTCCAGGTCCTTCTGTGGATGTGTGATGAACTGCACGGGAAAACTCCTTGTGTTAAAAATGTAGCCTTCTTTCTATAGTCAGGCCCTTCTCAGTAGGTGGTGCAGTATTCCTTTTCAAGTCCATAGCTATACCAGGTCAACAGAGATAACAATGATGTGGCAAGAAGCTGAGGTGTGTGGGAGTAAGGCAAATGGAGGGCTGAAGAAGGCGGAAGAAGCACAGACAGAACTGCCATCATTTGGAAAGCCATGTCTGTGCTACTCCCAGTCTTCAGCCACATACTGCAGACCTACCTCATCAAAAGAGCTGACTTGATCCTTCTTGTGTGCCTGAAACGTGACTGAAATTTAAGTGTGGAAATTATTTAGATCACCATTTGCATTGGCACTATTTCTGTCAAATCACTCTGCACAGTGAAGCTTAATGATAAAAGTTCAGACTAGAAAAATAGTGTGTGACGTAGTGTCACCTGGTGAATGATCTTCTTGTTCAAACAACCAAACACAAGTGATATGTATAGAATGAAGAAATGCCAATGGACTTTCCAGAATGTAGGAGTTAATAATTTAGCAGTGAATGTAAATAAGCACCAGAACAAATAAGCGCTGGATCCTCTCTGTCTGCATGTCAAAAACCTTTGCATTTCAGGTTCTCAAGATTTTGTTCCTTGCCAGAAGCAGAGCATTATTCTACTCAGTCATAACTATTTGGCAATCACATAACTATGCATGTTGTAACTATGACAAGGGAGATCAAAGGTTTCTAGATATTCCAAAGGCTGGTTTGAGTAACATTATCCATACCCATACTAAAAACTATAAGCCAAGATACCAGAGAACTGCTATCAGTATTATTACTTCGGGGAGCACTTAATCAAAGCCTTACATCTCTTTCTGTAACACTGTATATGTAGTCTGTTCTGGGGCAGTTATTCTGTATCAAGAATAAATCCTCCTAAATTTTCTTATGTATTGATGTGAATGCATAGTACACCTTATTTATTTCTGGGATCACAACTGTCTGAAACTGACAGAAAAAAAGTTAAATAGTTAGAACAAACACGGAATTGGGACCAAAGAATTAAACCCAGTAACAGTAATAAACTGCAAGTTGAAGAATCAGGTATTCTAGACTAGAAGCTTTGGGTGGAAGAATCTACTGAGTTAGCATATGTTTTGTATAACATTGTACATGATCACTACCGTGTTACAAAATGAAAAGGAAGCAGTTGAAAGCTATGACATACAGCAAAAATACTTTGAAGATACTGATATAGGGAGATAATATAAATCTTTTACTAAATGTATCTCACATAACATAGGCAATATCTTTGTGAATTTCATAACACAGCAAATTAAAGCAAGATGATAGTGAGGTTTTCGAATTAGTATCTTACTATCTTAAAATATAACTATGATAAAACATATTTAGTAACTCATAAGCATTAAAATTCTGTTAAATCACTTCAAAAAGCCATTTAGAAAAACAAATCAAGATATGTCTGGGTTTAAAGTAAGTGATTTTGGTCTGTGGATGTTAATAACGTATCTGAAATTCCCCTAAAATATCTACTTATTCCACACTTAAATTCAGCAATACCAGTTTAAGGAAACTATGTATGTGTGTTTTTTAAATTGTCATTGGAATGAAGAATCAGAATGGAAACATCAAACTATCTTTTAGTGAGTACAGTTTAACTGCTTCTCCTCACAAAACGGGCTATTTAGCTTTTAATATATCCCTGATATTGAGGTGATCAATGCTATAAAGTAGTACTGCTGTCAGAACAGTGTAACGTTACTACAATCCTTAGCAAAACAGTTTTTCAAACAGTACTTTAAAAAATACTGTATATTTTAATGATCTTGTGTTCTTTTGCAAAACCACTGTACTTCAAAGTGAGGTTTAGGTTTCACAATTTTTTTCCCAAATTGTTTTAAATAAGAATTAATTGAAGGGACACTTTCTTACTGTTAGCAATTCCTCTGATAGGAGCAATTCCTCTCTCGCAGCAGCATTTTCATTCAAATTCCTCCATGGAGCAGCGGGCCACAATTTCTTCATCTGTGCTGCAATTCTACTGTAATACTTGCACAGAAGCCTAGTCAATCAACCCTGTCCTCCCCATGGCAGCCAACTGTCCCTTTAATAAAGAAAGAGAATTCAATATGAAATGAATGAAAAGAATTGCAGTGCTAGGGGGACAGTCAGTTACTACAGAGAGATGGGACTGATTGACATTAGCTCATCTGTGGAAGAGTTATAGAAGAATTACAACAGAGTCACTGAAATTGCACTCTCCACACCTCATGAGAGGGAAAGCTACGAGAGATACCATTAATAAATAAATCTGTCTTCCAACCAAAGCTGCATCAAAAGTCATTTTTTTTTTGTATCCCCAACTTCAATTTGTGAGCAGCTTTTATTAACTATGTGAAAAATGGTAGTGACTTCCATTTCTACAGTAACATTCAATTATAGGACAGTTTTAATTCAAAGTTAGATGGTATTTTTGTTAAACCAATATGTAGCTTTCCCAGTTCGTTCTTCACCTTCCTCACTAGTGATACAGATGGAAGAATGTGGGACTTACCATATTGAATTTTTAGGTTTTTTTCAGTTTCAGACTGGAATATATGTAGTACTGTTGCAAGATAATTTTCAATAAGCACAATTTCTATTTTTTAATTGTAAACATTTACTTCATTGTGTGAATATGATACTACATATTCAAATTGTCTGATTATATTTTGCTTTAATGAGAAGAGAATGTGGATATGCTGAATTTAAGTATATGCTAGTTCCTTCTCTGTAGCTAGCCTTGCTCAAGATTTTGCAAAACTTGTAATGAAGTTAAATTTAATGAACACATACTTTAATCTTTTATTCTGGTTGTAGATAGGTCAGAGGCACTGATATAAGAGCTTTATTAAGATGACATAGATAGGATTGTCTTGTTAGCTTTATATTGAAGTTCCCCAAAGTTGTACCTAAAGATGAAATTCTTCCTAGTGGGATGGCAAAAAATGATGCCACTAGCAATAGATGATGACGTTCAGACTGTAAGTAAATGTGTGGTTTTTAAGTTCCCTTTTCTTTGTATGCTTTCAGACTTGTTGCCTTAGTCTTGCTTTTCTGACAACTCCAATGAAAAGATTCTCGCCACATTTCACAATCACTGAAAAATTTAGCACATACAGAACACTTCAAGTACTGATTTCCTCATGGCTACTATTTGAAGGTCTTTATAGACTCAGATATTGTGACTGGAGTTTCTCCAGATTCATAAGTTTTAGAAACATTTTTTAATAAAATCAACATATATTGAAAAAGAAGTTGAAACCTTTTATTCCACTGTGAAGACTGATGCCGATATTTTATCCAAGTTAAGACATATGGAGAGAATGTTTAGAATTATTTTCATTTTTTATCATTTCTATAATTATCTGTAATACTGAATCTTAACAAAGAAGTTCATTTGAACTAACAGAATGTTTAGACTTATATCGCAATAAATCGGCTTAAGAGTTTTACAGTATTCCAAAAAAAATATGTACAGAAACTGCTTTTCTGAAGTCAGTTAGCATAGAAAGGAAGAATAATAATAAAATCCTTCATGAGATCATACTTTATTGATCTAATCAGCTTAAAACTCTATGGATTTTTATGTGGCTACATTTGTATTTTATTTAACTGAAACAATTGTCTAAAAAATGTATGAATTATTAATGCTTAATTTTAACATTGTTTACATTTTTTTCTTATAGTGATCTCAATGAAACAAATCATCCACTTCAGACACACGAATTACATAAATCAAGAGATAAAATAATTTATGTGAGTAATGGGACTCAAGTATATCCTTACAGTGCTTAAAATCAGTACTATGCTCTTCAAAGCACTAAGTGCAGGAGGAAGTGGACCAGAAGGAGAGCAGTTAAGGTAATCTTCTGGCTCGTAGAGGAAACAGTTTGTTAGAGACAGGAAGACCACTCTCTCTTTGCTCTTGTCTCCCCAGAGAAGAAGAATAAGGAAGATGACAAAATTGCTCCTATTCGCAACAGAAGACTGAGGATGATGAAGAATGGTTTGTTGAAAACCAAAGCTACTGAATGTCAGCCTTATCCATTGTTTGTTTGCAATTTTTTCATCCAGACAAAATGAAAACATTTAGTGCTGCAGGAGGTGGTTTTATACCTTTTATCTGCCTTCTCAGTTGCCAGGAAGGTGGGAGCTGTATTCAATCCTTGACTCACAGCAGGCAAGGCATCGACTGGTGTTCCCAACTGTCATACACTCTTGCTAGAGGAAAGGAAACCAGGCTGAGAAGGGGATGGAAACCCCTTGCTTAGGGAAGCTCCTTGGTGTAGGAATGGGCAGTCATATAGCACATGATTTCATCTTCACTATCTGTGTAAAACGGATCTAGATCTTCAGACTGAACATTTATGTGGTCTGCAACAATCTTGTAATGCTGGTTCTTTAATCCTCTTTCTCTGTGTCTCTTTTCCTTGGATATCCTTCACCAGACAATGACTCTGAAAGCAAGATAAACAGAATTTAAAGTACAGTACAACTGTTTATTGGCTAATGATCAAAGAACAAGTGTCTGGAACTAATACCTTCTAGACCAAGCATTAATTTGTTCACAAAGCCCAATGAGACAACCAATGAATCTCCGTGACCAGGAAGCCATCTGCCAGGTGGGGAAAGGTCAGCCTCCTTTGCTGCTAGGAATACATTAATCACCATCATCCTCTTCTTTGAGGGGCTTTTTAATGTTTACACTCTTTCAGGTAAGTATTTTTCTTCCTGAGTCCTTGAGGTGCTAATGACTGCTGTCTCAACAGTCACAGTATTGAGGTTTTTTTTTTTACCTTTTTTACCTTACATAGCTTTACCTTGTCTACTTCTGCTACATGAGCTTTTTTTCAGTAAAACTCAGCCAAGACTGTGTAGCTGTGCTACATCAGCAGATCTTGTGTTTAAAGGACCCATCTCAAGTCAGAAAAGACACAAGCATCTGTTTATGGATCCTCTTTTAGGGTGGAAGGGGTGATGGAAATGAACAAATGTGCTTTGCTTGTTGCAGCAATGAAGACGAACAACATCCTGGGCTGGATTAACAAGACTGCTACAAGCAGACAAAAAGAAGTAGTACTTCCTCCCCCTCCTCCCCGCTCTTTCAACACTTGTGAAACCAAATCTAGAGCACTGTGTCAAGTACTGAGCTCTCCAGTAAAAGAAGGACATTGACAGACTAGAGGAAGTCTAGTGTAAGTCCACCAGGATCGTCTGGTGTACATGTCAGAAGAGGATAGGCTGAGAGAACCGATATTTTTAGTCTTAAGAGCAGAAGGCTTATCAGAGATAGATCAGGGTACTCTCTTCCTAGTCAGAAAGTACGGAGAAGACAGAACCACAATCTCTTCTTTAGGGTGTACAGTGATGGGATAATAGAAAACAGATGATTTGTATCATGGGAAGGTTGGAATACATTTAAGGAATTTTTTTCTCTATCATGAATTTGGTCAGTTATAGGAACAAGTTGCTCCTGTTCCTTGGAGATACCCTTGGAGATATTTATTCAAAACTCATCTGGATACAGTCTTGAGCAACCTACTCTGATTGAACCTCTCTAAGCAGGAGGTTGGACTATCTGACTTCCATAAGTCTTGTTCAACATAAACTCTTTTATGATTCTATGATGCTTTCCAGAATGGAGTACACTGGAAAAGTATCTGGTGAAGGTGACAAAAGGAGGTGGATGGGTATATGGAAAGGGCAGTGAGAGAAGTCTTATAAAAATTTTAGGGAGAAGCGAGGAGGGAAGAGGAATTTGCAAAGGAAGTAGAGTAGTCAGTAAAATAAAATGTGAAAAGTGTAGAGGAGACAAAAAGACATTAACGTTCACTAGCTTCAGTAACTCTGTTTTCATGTCAATGTCATCAAATATTTTTTCCATGTTATTTTAACAAACAGCTTCTGCACATACAGTATGGATAGTAGACATAATTTCCCCATGCGTCCCCATGATTTTTGAAAGATTCTGGATATATTCATCTTTCATTTTTTAGTTCTACATGTCTCAAGTTCTGACAAATGCTCCCTCCTTCAAACCTGGATGGATCTTACATAGGAAGACCTCAGTTGAGAGAAATACCATTCATCTAAACAAGTCTGCAAGCTCCTGAAGCCTGGAAGGCTGTCTTACTGGAAAATTTTAATAAGTTCAGTGTTGTTATCCATGTTCTCCCTCTAAAGAAAGCTGTTAATGAGTAATGAGAAGCTTGTTTTAAATCATGCCAAAATCCTTTTCAGTTCAGGAAGTTGCTCATTGCTGATCTTGATAGTAAAACTACTGTCACGTGGAGTAGATCTCATTGTGACCTAGACTAGCAAGGAACATTAGCCTTGTTCTCTATGAAGCTGGATGTGGGAGAAATATGACCTCTTGCTACTGCAGATTTGGAAAATGTTCAAAGGCAGGATCAATATTTCTTTCAAATAGACTACCAGAAGTCTTATGTTTCCTGGATCAGTGTCATTATTGCCTTTCTTTTTGACTTTACTTATATTGTTTTAAATCATTCTCAGCCTAGAATATGGCTGGTTTGGTTTTCTTTATATGTTAACACTGTATCAAGCAAATAGCAGCTTTCCTAGCATAAGTCATAAAATAAAGAAATATTCTATAGAAAGAAAATATTCTTAAATTGCTTTCATCACTGTAATGTATTATTCCCATCAAACGTGAATGGTGTTCCTATTCACCCAATTAACTGACTCCCAGGTCAAGTAATATGAGGGTAAGTACACATGGCTGAAGAAAAGGATCTGCATTTTATTGATCTAGCCATCCTTCTCACATTATATTTCTTGTGTTCTACTTCTGAGGCTGCTCAGTGTATTACATGGTAGAGAAGAACAGGACAACACTACAGCTGCTGCTGCTCTCTTTCATATATGTATGTATAAATGTATGAAGTAGGGGCCTATCAGAAGTAAAGTGTATCATGAAAAGAACTTGCCCCATGGCTGTTACCCATGCAACATAGAGGCTAGCCAGCGTTATGCAGCGAAACATTAACTGCCCAAGAAATATTCTTCAGTATAAACTTTTATAAATTTTAATATATTAAAGTCCGTGAACAATATAAAAAATCTTTAGAGATAGTCAAGCTAGTGTTGAGTAAGGCAGTCCTGGATTTAGAAGCAGTACAACTACATTGGCATTGTCCTTCTTCCTACTACACTGGCTGAGAATCAAGTCTTACTAGCACAGGCGTTACACTGCATCAACAAATCTGTATTGGCTGTGGGAATCTGAGCAGGTATTGCTACTCACTATTGTGCCATGGTACATGAATACATGAGCTCAGGCTATTTGCTTCAAACTGTACTGAAAATACAGAGCTTCTGTATTCCAACGGCAAACAGAGAATCATCACACAATAGGAAAAGAGCAGATCGTAAAAAATAATTAGTTCAAAGAATACTGCAGAAAAAGCCCTTAACAGTTGCAATTATTATTTTGAGAAAACATGTATAAGCAATTATTTATTTCATGAAGTTAGCACAGAGAAGAACACCTTACCTGCCACAGAACATACTCCAAGCAAACAACAAAAAGGATAAAAAGTGAAGTCCCTACAGATGTAAGATGACATGACAGAAGAAGAATTTATCAGAGAAGCAAGAGAGATAAGGGGTAATACCCCAAATATTGTGCATTTCAAGTAAGGTATAGGAAGAAATTGGAGGAAAACAACGTACAATTCTCTCTCAAAAATAAAGTATGTTGTAGAGATGGAGACAAAGTTCTGATGAGCATAAGCACCCAGCCCCAGCTGAAAATGTCAAACAGGTATAACGTTCTCAGGTTTTCTTTAGTAATACATGTGTGTTTATATATCTTACCACTGTTTTGCCCTCCTGCTGCTACTTCTGGTGTTCTAGTCCTACATTCACCTTCAAAATAGTTTGTTTTGTTTTTAAAACCAGCAAGGAAGGATATATTTTCTTTTCTTCCTCAAGTATAACTCTGTGAAGAGATACTGGCCTGAAGCCCAGAAGTAACACTACAGCCTCAGAATAATAAATTGTTACTAATCAAATTGTTTGTTTCTCTGTAGTAGTGTTAATTTCCTTTCCATACCTTTGTGTTCAGAGAACTCACAGAAGTTTCTTTCAGCACTCAGGTTTTCCCAGTTTCATCTGCTGAATTCAAAAGATAAACATATAAAGGAAAACCTCCAACACATACCAAATTTGAACATCCAGTGGATTATTATATGACTCAGCTCTGCTCTTCTGGATTTAAAGTGAGAGAATCTTGTTTTGCAAAATATAATTTGAAAAATATTCTAAAACTACCCCAAAAAATGCTTCTGTTTTATAGATGCTTATCCAAGAATAAGATGCGTGTAATCATAATTCCTCTGTGTTTGTCATGACACTAACAATCTTTAGTTTTTCTAATGCTGAAAATGCCTTTGGACTATGTATCTTCTCAGGTCCTTTTACTTCTTTCTATTTGTGTAGTTAAATGCTCTTAAAATATTTACTGAAACCAGGGAACTACAGGCCGGTCAGCCTCACCTCCATCCCGGGAAAGGTGATGGAGCAGCTTATCCTGGAGTTTTTCAACAAGCAAGTGGAAGAAAAGAAGGTTATCAGGAGTAGTCAGCATGGATTCACCAAGGGGAAATCATGCCTGACCAATCTAATAGCTTTCTACGATGACATGACTGGCTGGGTAGACGAAGG
>Ga0065711_1030334_pt1 | contig 32824 bp, 17 predicted proteins | sample Hoacrofraction12_FD_59098 | JGI IMG/M metagenome (GOLD analysis project Ga0065711, IMG submission 59098) | Hoatzin crop microbial communities from Cojedes, Venezuela - Epithelial fraction 12 v2 (version 2) | ecosystem: Host-associated > Birds > Digestive system > Esophagus > Crop | place...
CCTTTCCTTTCCTTTCCTTTCCTTTCCTTTCCTTCCCTTCCCTTCCCTTCCCTTCCCTTCCCTTCCCTTCCCGTTTCCCTCTGTCTTTCATTTTCTCTCTTTCCCTCTTGCTGAGGAACTGTGGCTAGTGCTAATAAACTTAATACTCATTTTACCAATGTGTTGTTAGCAAAGATACTTCCCAGAATGGAGAAGAGCACAGGAAAACACAAACAGATCTGCTTGACAGGTTATCAAATCAAACTTGAGTGCAAAGATATGCATAAGTTAAGTTTAGAAATATCTTTGAAGATAAAGCTTATGCATATCATATCTAGAGATAACATCATGTTCAACTTACAGAGGCTGTATTACTCATGTGCATAAAATAGTAATCTATGTGAATGGTCTAAACAAACTTTGCTGTTCAGAAGCCAGAGATTCTAACTCCTAATTCCAGCTGGAGGGAACTGAAAGGGAGAAAAACTAACTTCAGTGTTTCCTTGATACGAAAATCTCAGCTTTGAAAAGAAGACTGAAGGTTGAACAGCCTCCGAGGTTTTGAGATTCCTTCAGAGAGCTCTGCTGATGTTACATTATTTGTCAATAAAACTAAGGTAGAGAAATAGGTTACTCTTAGATTTATTTGGAATTTAAAATCATCTGCTTACCACAGTATATGACACAATGCAAGTAAAAATATAGATTTTAATCACGTGCATATTATACACAACCAAAAGCTATGACATAGCCAAGAACTCAAAAAAACCCAACTTTTGCCTTCTAAATATGCATAACACTTTACATTTGATTATATATTCACATATTATTTATTTTTACACCTGTCACCTGCTATTATCCCAAACCTTGATGCACTCTCTCTATAACTTCCAAACTGACACAGCCTTCTCAGTTCAATGTCTTCCCCATAGGTGGTCCTTTAATCCAGTCCCATTTTCACTTATTTTGTCGAAATCCTTTGTCAATCCTTTTCTGCGCTGGTTTTACTGGCAGTACCCATTGCCTGACTACCTACCTCTGAGGGTAAGGATTTGCTACCTACTTCCTAAATATCCATCCCAGTTTTCTATCCTAGCCTGTTCCTCTTCCCCTTCTTATGATGTATCTGCTCCTTGCCCTCTTTAGTGAAGGTCTAATCTACTTGATTTGGTTCAAAGTCTTCCTCTTTCTCATTGGAATTTAGTTTGCTGTCACCCAAACAAACAAACTCTTTCTAACTCTCAATACAATCTTCTTCATCAGATCATAATTCCAGCCTTCTAATGCCTCCTATGACAAAGAGGTCTCAGTGGACTCTCATCTGGCTTCCAATTGTCCTGGATATCACTGTGCTCCTAGAGAGTTATTAGTCTACTAGGCAGAATTTTTAATTTCTCCTCCCAGTCCCAGTCTTCTTTTTGTTCTCTCCACATCAAAAAGTGGTGACTCCCTTCTCCATGCCAGCAAGAAATCCTCAGTACAAAAAACGGAGAGCAAGGTTCCTTGCTCTCCATACTGCTCAATAAGGGGGATGGACTAACTCCCTGCAGCTTAGAGACTGACTATCTGCAGAGCAGTTTTGCTGAAAAAGATCTTGGGAGAAGCAGGCTAAACATGAGCCAGCAGTGTGCCCTAGCAGTCTTGGAAGCTAACAGCATCTTAGGCTGAATTAGCAAGACGAAAGGTTGGACCAGATGGTCTTTTGAGGTGTCTTCCAACTGGGGATGTTCTGTGATTCTGTATGAACTATATTAATGGTTTGTTGAGAGAAGTGATTATTCTCCTTTATGTGGCCACATCCAGATACTGTGCTCAGTTTTGGGAACCCATTGCAAGAAATATATAAATAAGTATAATCCAGGGGCTAAAGCACATTCCCTATGAGGGATGTCTGTGGCAGCTGGGATTGTTCAACCTGAAAAAATGGCTGTGGGGGGACCTCATGGCTGCCTTTCAACACTTTTCATTAGTCTATTAGCATGGCAGAGTTAAGTTTATTACTGAGGTGCACCACAAGAGAACATGGACTTAACTGATATGGGGGAGGTTCTGGCTTTATATAAAGAAAATGTTATTTAACTGTGAAGAAAATGAAGAACTAGAGTAGGTTGCCTAGAGAGGCTATGGAATCCACCCTTGGAGGTTTTCAAGACCTGATGGGACAAAGTCTTGAGTAACTTCAATTCAGAATTCAGTGTTGACCTTGTTCTGAGCAGAAGGTTGGACTAGAGATATCCTGAAGACCCTTTCAACCTACATGATTCTGTAATTCCGTGAAACCTCTGTTGAAAATATTTTCCCAAAAGTTCCTCGATTGTCCAAGTTAAAATGGGTTTGGGTTTATATCAATGCTATGCATCCTCTTAAAATTTCAAGCCTTTGCTCATAGGCACAGAAGACTTGGAGCACTTCAAAGGAAAGAATGCCAGAATTTTTTCAATGTGTACAAAACAAGATTATCTCTCTTAGTTTTGTCTGAAATATTTGAAGAGAGGAAAATGAGGTCTGAGGCAAAGTGAATATAAAAAACAAAGTCTGATTCTCAGACATTTGCTGGTCTACCACTGGTGCTACCAACGTTGCTGTTAATCCATCATGACTACGGTGAAAGTTCAGCTCCCCATAGCACCAGCTAGACATCACGTGTTGAAAACCAGGCGAGTTGCCAAACACTAGTTCATTTTTAGTGAGAATGCCATGGTTTGGCAAATCAAGAGGTAAACCAGAATGTACCCTGTTTTGTCATCTGTTCTTAATGCACTATGTTATTTTTAAGTGGTTTGGTATGGAATTAATAATTCAATGTATTGGCCAGCTGTAAAACTTATGCCTGGTACCAGCTTTAATCTTAAAACTGTATTTGTCCTTTCCCTCCATGCCCACCCCCACACCCCAAAAACTTTATTGCTAATCTGCAGTTCCTAAATGAACTCTAACAGTATTGAAGAGAAAGGGAAAACATAGAAAGATACTTGTCTGAATGTACCTGAGGAGTTATCAAAGACACATAGAGTGTTGATTAAACTTGTAAGTAATATTGTAAATGAACTTGGTATGTGGAAGATCCTTTGGGAATTAAGAAACTGACTGCACTCTAAGCCTGACAGCTGATGTCAACGTTTTCATTCCGTATTTTCTGAAGAAGCCAAGGAAAAGGCAACCAGTTTGTAAGGTGTCTGGAATGGGCAGAATTACAGAAAATACCTCAAATCTACAGATTTACGTGCACCAATTTTCAGTTCTGGAATAGGAAATGGACTTTCTTACATTAGAAAGGGGTACGTGAGAAACACTTGCAGAGTTCTGAAAAGAGGAGTGAAAATGAGTAAAACCACCTTCAGAAAATCTGCTGGATTTCTGCTAACTTGAGGTTTCCACCCTGCCTCTGCCTTAAGTATTCACCTGCAAAACGTGAAGACTCCATCAGAAACTCCCTATATCCCTTGCCATTTCAGCCCATTTGTATAAGAAAGTGAGGTATGTGATGGCCTGTCAATGAATTTTGGTTTGAAATATAACTCAGCAGAGTTCTGCTCATCTACACCAACACCTTACTTGCACATTTCTGACTCACCTCACTTCAGACTGAAGGGTCGTTTCAGGGTAGTAGCTTCCATATACCTGCCTCACTGGCTATTTAGAGGTGGCCACTGACATCATTGATTAGTTCTTGTAGTCCGGGAGTTTTGGGGTAGAGGTAAGTGATGGTATGCCTTGCTCTGAGTAAATACTGTTCATGTTAACCAGCTGCACCACTGCAGTTGCTAACCAGACCACCGTTTCCTGAGGCCCAGATAAAAATATTTCCTCCACCACAATGACCCTAGGGGAATAAAAAAAATAACAAAACAAAACTGATCTTTCCATACAGACCTTTTATTTTAAACAGCCAGTGTTATATTTCTGCCAAACTTAGAAGGTGTTTTTGATTATGTAGCTTTCAACTACCATGGAATTAAAATAGCAAAACTTGTGTTCTTCAGGGAGCCCTGTCATACATCTGCAAAATAAGGTTCTTTTTATGTACCTACACATTAACATTGACATTCAGTCCCTCATTTAATTAACAACATTTGAACGTCGTTTCCTTTCATGTAGTAATTTTATTTTTTATTCCTAAACTGATCTCTTGTTTTGAATGGAGATATAATTGGAAAACGTCAAGATTTGTCCAGAAAAAAACAGTAACAATCAGGGGTTCCTTTTTTCCTCATTGTTTTTGAAACCTAAATCTGGACATTCCTAGTGAGTTTTGAAAAAATTTGAGGTGGGAAATGAACCTCTAGATTTTGACTTGAGGGGAAAACTTTCTGACTTTTTTGGTTCATTCTTTCAGTGAGTTCAAAGCCAACCTGCTGGGTCTGGGAACTTTCATATCTTTCAGACCCTGGTAGCAACTCTGAATAGCTGTGGTTGTTAATATAGGTAGACACGCTGGAGAATCTAGAGCATGTATTACATGTCTGCCAAGGAGTTGAATTCCAAAGAAAGAGAAGTTAAAACTGCATTAGTAACACTTAACTTTAACAGCCAGATAAAAGATATATGGGTGGAGGAATGCAACCCAGTGTTCACTAGCTACTTGAATTTCTTTAATAAAGCTGACAAACTCATGAATATTAAAATGAGTCCTGTGATATGTGTCCTTATGTAAGGTATTCCTCTGGTATCTGGTAAATGGTGTCCATGCAGTTATTAAAAAAGAGAAAGGAGGAGAAAGTGAGGTTAGATCACAGGGGAAAGGTCAACCTGTTGGGGGGGATCTTAGCACTCTTTGTTCAGCAGCTCATCTAAAGAACCAGGACATTATGTGCAAATTTTTTTTTTGTTTAAATATATCAGAATTTAAATGTATGAAAAGTAATCCATCCATTTATGAAATGCGTATGTGTGTACAGTCAGAAAATATTGTTAATCTCAGTTGTTTTTTTCAACTTTACTGAAAAATCTCAAGTTAAATACTTTAACAGAGTTATAGGTAATAAGTTGTTCTCTTTACAATAAGTTTAATCCTTTCTAGTCATTTGTCTGGTGATTAATATATTAATATAATTACAATTGTAAGACAGCAGATGAACTTTGCAGTTGGACGAAAAATAAACTTTTTGAGTAGATCCAGGTTAAAGTGCCTAGACATATCCCCTAAAATCCCTAATAAAAATACATTATTTATTCTGATCAATTTTTTCTTTAGTTAGTGACAAAATTTAATTGACACACTTATTTTTCTGTGAGGTTTCCTATGAGGGGAAATTTCTAAAGAGCAATCATAAGATGACTTCGAAGAATACCCTTTCTGTGAAATCTGGAGAAGCAGGAAGAAGAAGAGAATTGTAATAGATATTTTTAACTAGTAGCATACATCCAAATGAAAAAATACAAGTTCTGAATATCTGTATGAGCAATATCAAAATGCATGTTTTGCTAGTGGTTTATTTCCAGCTCAAATTCTCTAGTTTTGCTAGACTATATTACCCTTCTCCCTCGTTCATCAGTCTCCAAATTCATTTGCCTTGAAAAGAAGACATTTTGCACTGTTTCCCAAGTAAAAGCATTTTTGATCAATTAGGTCAGAAGCAGCTTCTGTATTTTTGAAATAAAACCTGGCAAAAAAAGAGAGCATCTTACAGGTACTAGATTATCCCTTTAATGCCTACATTAATATTAAATAAATCCTGCAAATACAGTGTCTTGGTTTTGGAAAATATATTAATTGGGTGTATGTCAGGAATAAAATCTGGGAACTCACTTTTAATATTTCTGAAATCAAAAGCTTCTTGTTCTTAACAGCTAACCCATTTAGATATCCCTTCTCTCCACCTTCCAAAAGGCAGTTCCTTCAGCTGACTGCTGCACTTCAGTCAAGTCTGTATAGGTTACAAGCAGTGCAATACATTACAACCATCTATGTCTATGCTTATCCTACTGTCAGTGCTACTTCCACATATGGTTGGAAAAAATACACAATTTTTCTTAATGCTCAGAACCACATTTGCCACCAAGCACCTCTGGAAACTGTAATTAAGTGCCTAGTTTTCTTTGGGGATCTGATCCAAAGTATCTTTCAAAAGCAAAAGTAGATTCCAAACACATGGGGCCCTTTTCTGATTTCTTATACTTCCATGTACATCACAAGAATCTAACTGAAACTAATGATTTAAATGCAGGGATTACAGATTTTTCTTATAGGTAATTCATAGCTTTTTTGGTTAGTAGCGCATGTTTTGGACATTGCTGAGTGATAATGATCTATTTACTGATAAAGTAGGAATCACATAATACTAGGAGACAAACTCTTAAGAGCCCTAAACTGCAAATAAGTTTGCTTAAATACACTCCTCTGAATAGACCCACTGACACCAAAGAAACTACTCACATGCATAATTTAAAGCGTATGCAACAGTACTTGAAGACAGGAGATTTAGCTTTTAATTATTTTAGGTCACTGAAGGAAATGGAGGCCACAGTTTCTCCCTGAGCAGGTGACAAATCTGCTTAGAAAGGTAATGTGGAAATGGCATAAGGAAATGGTGTACAAGCGGTCTCATCCAGGAATATGTGAGCACACTGATACTGCCATAGAGGATCCAGCTGGGGAATGACTGATCTAGGTAATCATATTGCAAAATCTTTAGAGGACACATCCCATACAAAATTTAGAAAATACAGATCAGGGACACAAGGTAGCTGCCAGATGCATAATTCACTCCGAATAATTTGTTAAACAAACCTCACCTCCTTTTTCTGTTTGTGAATTGTACAAGAGCAGTTTCTGACTTTCTTAGATTTATTATTCAGAATTATTCCCTGAATGAAGGTGTATCATTTATGAGCACTTCACTGCAAGTGTTTGATATTCAAAATCTGGCATTCAATTGTTATGCTGGTTAGTCAGTGCAGAACACATTGCACTTTGTGTTTCTGTGAGTGGAAGTAACTCAGAATCAGGTTTTCTACTGTAAATCATATTTCAGAATTCAAAAATCACTTTCTATCCCCATTTTGTAGTAATCTACGAGATACCTCACAAACATTCTGGCTAAAGGCACATTTGTTTGAAATTAAAACATCATTCTTTTCACAGAATTTTTTTGTTCTGTTATGTCTCTATTTATGTCCTATAATGTCTCTGCTATTCAGCTATAAAGAGAAGGTTTATCAAAAGATATATCATCATTTTAAAAAAGCTAATAGGGATAATTTTGTCCAGCTGCATAATCCCCCAGCTGGGTAATTGTGGAATGTCCCATGCCTTATTCATCAGTCCTAATATGTTACGAAAAAAACTTCCAAAAAAGTGACATCACTGAAGACTCATATCTTTAGCTATCTAAAATCAGCGAGAGGAAGTGTTAGAGAATGAAGAGACTCATTTATGTCTTGAAAACCTTTGACCTGTATGCTCATAAAATGAGTGAGATTCCTATCTTGGTCCTGCTTCTAGAGAACTACTTCCCACACCATGGAACAACAGTTTTCATGTTTCTGCTGCTGCTGAAAAATCCTATAATAAATAGAAGATTGTAGAAACATGGTTTTAAAAAAAGAAAAAGAAGAAAGGAAAACATCTTGAAATAGTTCCTAACTCCTATTTTTCTTGAGGCGGAAGAAAATGGCTAAGAAATGGAAGCGAGATATATAGAGAAATTACACTGCTCTTACCACAAGCAATATTTAGTAATTTCTTAGCCCTGGCTTGCAGTCAGTCATCCTAACCATCTGCTCAGAACTGAACTTTTTCTTCTTCTTCAGTGTAGTTGAACTATATCAACAGAAACATTTTTTTCAGGAAGAGCAAATGTACCGCTATGAACAGTTTGATGAAAGACTAAATCTTTGTATTCCTGGAAAGTCTTCCTGTAACAAGCAGCTAATGTTTGAACATGTCAAAGCAAGCCTTTTAGAACCAGAGATAAGAGCACTTGAATGATTCTTACAAAGTGGTAGCTGGCCCAAAATAAAATGCTGTGTACGGTAATTTATTCTGGGAGTTATGTTTTCCTCGGCCTTGAAAAGAACTTTACCATGACTCAGTATGTTGGGCTCACTCCCACTCTCATTTGGGAGATGCGGGTCCAAAATATGGACTAACTGTACAAGTAAACATTTTATTCATGCAGGCAATGTTATTGGCATAAGCAGTGGTAAGACAATGGTCAGATCCGTGTTAAGAATGGCTTGTTAAATAATGTCAATCTGAGGTGCGGTGTTTATTCATGGTTTTAATTTTAACTATGCTCTTTAATGCTGTGCTGCAGAAGCGTTAATGTTCAAGCAACTATATTAATCTGAAAGTACTGTTGTTGATAAAAACTCTTTTGCTTTATGAATTGGTGCATAACACACCATCAGAAAGCCTTTATTGCTGGTATAAGCTACAGCTATGCTAGAGGGGATTGCTACACTCACCTAGTGTCACTGTCTCAGCATGTGGTCTGTTCAAAGTCACTGTTTCCGTGGACTTTCTACAAGACGGAACTGTCAACACTTTATTACAAGAACCTTCGTGCTGCCTCATACTTCCAGAGTGAGATTACAGCAAGAGAGATTTTGTTTTCTCCTTTTCTCCTTTCAAAAAGAAAGGAAAAGGATAAGATTTCTCTTTCCCCCTAGTAATCCCCTCCTGCTAGAAATATAAATCAAGTTATAAAGATCAACATGTACAAGTATATATACACTTATTAATACATTGTAAAATCTCATATTTTGGATAGCCTACCTCTTCACTTTCAAAATGCCTGAGACTGACCATGCTGGCAATGTCACTTCACCTCTGAGAGAAGGAATATCTCTTCCTCCGAGCGGTGCCCCATGATTGACCCCCAGGCTGGACCTGCCTCTGTGCCCAGTGAACGCCTGAGCAGAAAACATACTTCCTTAGCACACGTAACATCCTGTGGGCCTGAACACACGGGGCATTCTTAGGTGGTATTAATATGTAAGTAGGTGGTCAGGACCCTGCCAAGCATGCTTGGGCAGGCTGCCCAAGGCCCTGGTGTGGATTGTGTGCAGGCACAATGCGCTCTTGTCTGCTCCTGGGAATGCATTTTGAGCAAGTGAGGTAGACATACCTCTGGAAACCTGAGTAAGGCAAACTGTTCCGGTTCATGTTAAGAGGGAAAAGGAAATGAATAAACATTATAAATCTTTGTTAGCCCAGCAAGAGCAAAGAGCATGCTTTCATGCGCAATAAAGGGTAACAAAAATAAAAGGTAAGTAAGAGTAAGAGGAATTTTTGAGCTCTTCTCTGGAGCAAGAATCCCATGAAAACCCCTGGAAAGACTCAGATGTATGTAGATAAACCAAAGGAATTCAGGGGTCTTTGTCAGTATGTGCACAGAACTCCTAACAAAACAACATATACAGAGAGAGATTATCAGTTCGCTGAAGCAGAATGTTTTCCTGAACTTTGACAAACGTTGCTCTATTAAAGATCTGTCTTGAAGAATATTTCTTTGGCCCATTCTGGGGCTCTGAAGTCTTCCACCATTACTGCTGAAGAAAGAGAGGCCTTGAAAACTTGATCTGCAGCTCCCCAAATCTAGGTTTCAGCAGAGTAACACTGCAGCTGCTCCAACACTAAACGGTCTCTCCAGACTTTTATGCCAGCAAGCCTAGAATTAGCTTGAGTTTGCGTAGCCCCAGGCTAGTCCTGCAAAGGCAGCATCACTGGGCTGGGATTCTGTAGGGGCTGTGTTCCCTGCTGCCTGCCTCCCAGGTGGGCTGGGGAGAGATGCATATCCCAATTCCGGAACGTCACCTGTCCAGGTTTCTGAAATGAGGTTTTGAAATTTTAGCTTGTGGGAAATTGCTGAATATTTGATTTCACAAATAAGGTGGAAGGAAATATCACATCAAAATGCCGTAAGTCCAGACTAGTAAGAAAACTGGTGTTTCAGATAATTCTAGTCTAGCCTCCTTGCTGTTTTCATAGATCATTGATGAACTATATACAAGAAAATATTCCTTTTCCAAAGAAAGAACACATATACAAGGATATGTAATTTCTTAATCACTACATGCACAGTAGCAATAGTTGCAATGGTACGGAGATAAGCTTCTGATGGGGCTTTGGTATTGCTAATGAGAGTATTCAGTCTATCCTATAGATGATGTAGCAAAATTACTCCAATGGCTAAGGGTACATTAGTGGTACTAGGACAAAGATTCAGACAAGGCAAAGCCACATACAAATAAGTATGAAGATGGGAAGCATATGTGGCAGTATGGAAACTCAAAGCAGATGATGGAACAACTTAAGAGTAGGATGATCAAAGTTACAGATATAAGCAGTTAGATCAGAAAACTCTAGCAAAGGGAGTAGCAGTGATAATGGACAGTATATTGAACAAGCAAAAAAGATAATGCTGTCACAGAAAAGACAAATGCTATTCTAGGTTATGTTAATTGCATGTAATACAAGGAAGGCAGTTTCTCCGCTCTGTTTGACTCATTGAGGCTTCACCCAGAGAGCTGTATTTAGGTTGGGCTACCACATTTTTCAAAAGATGCAGACAAATTAGAAGGACTTAAAAGAAGGACATCAAAAATGACAAAAGGTGTTGAAAATAAGGCCCAGGAGGAAAGCTTAAGAGACTAGGATATGTTCAGTCTAGAGAAGAGAAGCCAAAAGGGAGACATAATAAATCTTGCTAATTGTGTAAAGGGGTGTTACCAAGAGGACAGGGACCAATTTTTCTCATTAGTCAATGGGGACAAAACAAGAAGTAATGGACTTTAGCTGCAAAATAGATAATAGGGTTAAATATTAGGAAAAACTTTACAGCTGCAGGAACAGTTAGCTCATGGAGCAAACTGTCAAGGGGTTTTCCAGAATCATCTCCACTGCAGAACTTTAAGGCCAGACTTGATGTCGGTCTATCAGCAATGGCTTAAGTTTAATGAAATCAATCCTGATATAATCTACGAGGGAAAGAGAAAAAAGACTGGGCTGAATGTGTTTGCTGGTAAATAGCTCTGTGATTCTCTGACCCCATGCAGTACAATGAGAGGTTTATTTGATACTGTTAATTTTTTCCGTATCTGTAATCACTGTCTTCATCTGAAAGAGAAAATGCAAGGTTGTGTTTTCCAGGCTTAAATTAATACTGATATGTATCCTTCTTATGCATTTAAAGATGTGACCATGTTCCCCATCCTCAGACTAGTTGGTGACTATTGCGTTTTCAGAGTGTCAGCTGGGAACAGAATCTTTCATACCTTCCAGCCTCAGGGTGACTCTTGGGTCTAAGTAGTGGCTGGTTGTGTCTGACACCTTTCTGCAGTGTGCTGCAGGTGAGGGCAGGGTTTGTCTCTAAAGCCCTTTCAAACCTTCACCCCCATATTTTCCATTAAGTAGTAAAAGCACAATTTATACCCTAAACCTACACTTTCTCTGCTTGGAGTTTGACAATCACTAAAGTAAATCTCTTTCATGAACACAGTGCCCCTAGCCCTACACTACCTGCTTGCTCGACATCTTTTGTGTAGCTTAGGCTGTTAAAACTCAGTATAAAAAAAACTGTGCATCAGCATCCGCAAAATGAGCATTAAGACTAGTATCAAAATCCAGGACACTGACAGCTTATATTAATGACAAATATTTTCGATTACTCTAAGATATTCCCAATGTATAAATGCAAATCAGATTAATATGTAAGCCAAAATTCTGAGGTACGAATATGCAATTAAACAGAAGAAGAGGGGGAATGTTATTCTTTTTGTTGTCTAGTGCATTGAAATACTAAGTGTCCTCAAACCACTGCTTAATGACATAGACTGGAAATGAAGTAGCTGAACGAACCCCCTATATGGACATGTTCTGTCAACAACTATTCTGGTGCCAGCAATAAATTCCCAGACTAAACAGTTCAAATCTGGCATTCTCATTTGTGATGCTGTACTTATGCTAGACTCACAAGACTGACTCTCTGAATTCAAAATATTCTAGCAAATGAATTATTAGAAATATGAAATTTTGGATGACAACCATATGTCTACAGCAAATTAATCTGATACATGAATAAAACACTATTCTTATCAAGAGAAATTTGTGGTGGTTTGAACAATAATAGCTACAGTCAGGGTCAGTCAGTTTTCCACTCTAATTCCTACTTTCAGGAGACTACTTCCATTGCTGACTGGAGCCTGACAACCAGCTCTCAGATGAAAAATATACTTTTTTTAGTAACTCATGGAAATGCAATTTTTTTGTACTAAATCTTCATGATTTTTTTCTAAATTTCACCTGATCTAAAAAAAAAGTCTTAGTTTTGTATAACTAAAATGGTTTTGAGTTTAAATTGGATTTTGTTCAGAGGCTGGTTCAGAGTGGCTTAGGTATGCTGACAATAGAAGAGGAAGAAGTATGAATGTTTAAAATGGATTTAAAAACAAACCAAACAGAAAAAGCATGACAAGCATTTTTAAATGTGGACTTAATATGTATGTGTAGCAGCTGGATTGACACAATGGACCCTAACAGCTCCTTCAGGTTCTTTTGATACTGTATTATTCACTGTGCAGTCAGAGTACCAAAACCAAAATTTTTGGGAAAAAGCCTGTATTTTTGCAAACAAACAGCTGCATTTAGACAATGACACAAGTGATGTTATCATATAGCTGTCCCAACAGAAAAGTGCTCTTGTTCGACGGAAGCATTTAGTATCAAGATATAAGGTTGTCCATGGGTTAGCATGTGATGCAAGTCAGAGCACTATTTGACCCAGGGCTGTGAAACCTTTAGCTGACAGATTCCATAACCAAAAATAATGTAGCTTTGCCCTTTATTTCCCCACCTGCCAGTTTCCAAAGATCATTCAAATTTAAAAAATGTTGCTTACATAACTAAGCTCATTTTCTGTTAGAAATAATGAAAGATGTTTTGGATTTATTGAGCAATTTTATCTGATTTATGAAAACCACTTTTGTCCACTCTTCTCTTTTCTATTACAAGTAAATGTACTGTACTGGGAATACCGAGCTAATGCCCTCGAGGAAGACCATGTGACTGCAATTATTTATGAATTAACATGTCACAGATTTGAAGCTTTGAGACAAACACATTTCCCAGCTGCACATTTGTAACTTCTGAGTTTGTAAATGGAACAGATGAAATAATGACTTGCTCTTCCTTTCTATCTCTCTTATATATTTGTTAGTTTATTTGCTGGGTATGTAAAAACAGGTAGGAATACTTACACAGATACTTCTCATTCACAGAGAGTGTAAATTAAACATGACATTACCTTATCAGCTATGATAATAAATACTTGATGCCAGACTGTATTTCTCTCTACAAGCGATGTTATCATTGTTTTTAAAACATCATTTGCCTTTAGAGATACAAAATCATTTCTGAATGCTAATGCTGCTTAAAGACAACACAGTGCAGGAGTCAAAACCTGCAAGTAAAGAGTGAAGTGCTTTAAAATGCACGATAACATGCGCTTAGTTAATGCTTTAACTTGATTTGTGCTTTGGGAGCCAAACAATAATTTGACTGATATTATTAGATACATACTTGCTTGATTTGTCCTGCAAACTTAAAAGTCAAGCTGAAATCAAACTCAGATGTCTTAATCGATAGCACAAACATAAAGGCAAGAAATATAAGTAGAAGACATATGGCTTTGCTGTCAGATATAAACAAGTGTAGCTGCTACATATACATACGTATATTTGTTAGCTGACTATGTAAATTGAGATGAAAGTCCATTTTCAAGCATGACCTGTGATAAACAAATGCATATAAATAAACAATAAACCAAGATAACACTAGAATAACATCAATTAAAACAATTACGACGACTTCTAGTCATCATGAAGTATTGTTTCAGTTCCATCTTAAAACAGGAAAAGCTCTCAATTGTTCTTAAATCAGCTGGTAACTGATTCCACATTTGTGGAGCCTTGAAACAAAAAAGATTTTTATGCCTAGTTTGCATTCATTCTAGAGCATGGTAGTTCCACAGCATGAATAGAGTGTAATGTATAAGCTGCTCTAAGTGAAAGTAGCAGGTTGAAATAGTGGACACTGATTGACATAGTACTCTAACTGCTATTTTATATCCATATTTTAAAAGTAAGACTTTGCAGGGGGCAAAAAAGTCATACCTAAAGTTGACATGGCTGGCAAGGTGAAAGTGCAATTCAGATCTACGGAATTTTACACAGCATTTGATATTACGCCAGATATACATGCATAAGTACAGAAAAAAACCCACAACAGAATAAGATATAGAAAAAAGCCTTGTAATTCTGATAATCAGTCTGTGCTATTAACGAGATTACTAAAACTGCCTCTTCATTCCCGCTGGCAAACAACAGGGTATAGAGGAATTTAAAAATTAAGTTAATATACATATATATAAAAAATGTACTTATTTGCTGTGTCTTCTTTAAACTTCTAAATAAACCATCAAGAAATGTTTTCTGTCCTTCAAACTCATTTGTTTTTCAGGTACTGGTTTCCATATTTTCCCTAGAGAAGTCCTCTGGAGTCTGGAGAACTGCTAGGATTATGACATCAAACAGGACAAAAGATTGGAAGCTGTTCAATGACAGGAGGGTGGGACATTTAAATCATACTCTTAAAGTGCATTTTTTTTCCCATAAGCATTTACAGGACTTCAATTCCTGACAAACACACGAGAAAAAGGCTCAGTCAGCCCTCTGAGAAAGAGCTCTGAATAGTGCCAGTTGCAGAGTTCCCTAGAAAGATTTCTTGAAAAAGGAGGGAAGTGTATCAAGATTCGATGTTGCTAAAGTTAAAAATAAAGATAAAAGTAAGAAAGCTCAGTGGTTGTTGTTTCTTTATAAATCACAAAGGCACTGTAAAGGACAGAGTAAAAAGGAGCAATTTTTACCCTTTCCCAGTCTTTTATAAAGGTCAGATCCAGAGGATTGCTGTACTGCCACTGAGCCCCCGAAAAAGAATATTCTGAGAATAGAGAAAAGAAGGATGGCATGCCTGGAAAGGCAAGATGTATGCGTGAGAAAGGCGTTCTGGAAATGAGCCTGTCGCCCACAAAGTACTGCAGAATGAAGTAATCAAAGCTGTTCCTGAGGCAACCCACAACTCCTCCGAATAGGCAGGAGGGGAGGCCCATGTTGTGCCCACAAACTGCCCATAGGTTGGGCAGGCAGGACACCGCCTGCTCACCCTTCCACGAGCTCATGGATGAGTCGTGTGTCGGCCAGAGCACCGTCACAATTTGTTACCGCTCAGTGTCAGCCACTTCCGTTGGTTCAGTGGAGGAACGGTGCAAAAATGGTGCTTTTATGGAAAGGGTACTGCTGGGATGAAGAAGAATTGTCTATGCGTGTGAATTTATGACCCCGGAGACCGCAAACCTGCTGGACCACAGCACTACAAATGGAGGAAGAGGACAGTAGGTCATGCTTAATACTTTTGCAGAGATAGCTCACTTTCCAACCATGCTGAGTCCTACCTCCCATGCTGCTGTCTGTCACAATGCCCTTTTATTCTGGTTTCTTGCTAAGGATGAGGATTTTGAAATCTAATGCCATGCCTGTCCAACAGGTGCACCATACTATTTTTAACTCCCCAGCACCTGCAAAGGCACTGACTGCAACTGCCCCCCCCTTTATAGGGGATCTGCATATCACTGGCAGTCTGCTATTGAAATCCTGCACAAGATGAAGGACTGAAATATCAAGAAAAAGATATATTTTGTTCTGTTCATTCTTCTCGAGTAAACAAATAAGAAATATATATGGATTACATCATGCAGTGAAGTAATAACTGCAGTAATAAAAAACATGGTCAAGTTTAGGTTCAGACATATGTTTATGAGACCATAGTGCCACAGTTAGATTCTTACTACTGAGAACCTCTGATCAGAACTGGGTCATTCTCAGCATCAGGGTAGGGAGTGTAGAGAAAAAAAATCTGAGTTTTACAAAGGACAGACAGAAAAGTAGGAGGTTAATATAGCAGCCTCATGGGAGTAGAAGGGTGTCTGTGAGTGAAATAATGATATTCAGTCTGCAAACTCTGTAGATTCACAACACTGAAGCATTGCAAGGGAGAACACTGTTAGTTGGAACCTACACTTCATCTGATTATGTTATCGCTTAGTAGTTGGATAGCCCTGGAGTCCTAAAGTCTGACAAACCAAACTAAAAATAAATGAAATAAAATTAAAATAATCAGTTGGAGAGAAGTCACACAGTGGTGAAAACCTGGCAAAAAAAAGGTCAAATTTTGAGCCTAGCAACAGCAGTTATGTACCTTTAAACTTTGCACCTGCATGACAGTCATCTTTTCTGAAACCAGAAATCAGAGGAATGGTCCCACTGAGTTGTAGCACATCACCTAATGAGTTACCAATTACAGGAGAGTATTTTGCAGTAACATGGCAACTATGTGTTAACTCCATTGGAAACTGCGATAGCTCTGCGGAAAGCTTGAACTGCTGCTGTGGCATTATAATTTCATAGCATGGTCAGTCAATAACTTATCTCCAATGGGTCTCAGAATGGCAGTTGTAACTGTCTCTGGTTTTGCTACTTTAGTGTCTTTATTGTTCACACAGTTCCTTCCCTAGTGCTATCTTATGATTGCTGATAGAAACCAAATGGGTCTGATACTCCTTTTCTGAGTATATCTGGTAATTCTGTCCTTAATTAAACACAGTGGTTCTTCACAATAGAAGAAGGCAAAAAGTGAGAAGAATTCTCTGAAGTCTAAATTGTTTCTTTCCACTCATACAAATGAAAACAAGAAATTTATTTCTTATTGCTGAAAAACTGTTCATCTGTTTTTTTAAAGAATATGCTTCTGATACAGCAGTCACGTTACGTTAAACAAGCCAGAAATCTTATTTTCAGTAACAGCTGTCTAACTGTGAAATTTCGGCCAAATTCTTTAGCTGAGATATTTAAAAGACAAATAATATGTGTTTTTTAAGTCTCACAGCAAGAAAGGTTACGATCAGAAGCAACTGAAATTTTAAGAAGGGGCACCTGGGCACTTCTAGCCATGAAACTAAGGCAAGAAGTGACTATCTTGGTTAGTCAAACGGGGTTTAATTCCTTTCCCAGATGAAATCATGATTATCTCTACAAAGTGCCTAGCCTCTGTGAAATGGGAGAGTGAAAGATATCTTCTTCCCCAGGGTAAGAAGAGGCTGGTGACCAGGCAGGAGTCAGAGAAAGCTAGGATTAGAAACCCAAACAGAGTAACAGCTAGAAGCAGTTGTGAAGGAACCTCTGAAATCCACAGCTAATTTGGGAGAGGATGAAGGACACATAAACTGTGTGTGAGAGAAGAGAGGACCATAGCAGACTTGACACCCTCTGGCAACACAGGGTTGAGGCAGAAATAATCAGCTTGATGAAAGACAGCTGAAGTGGAAATAGGGTCCAGGTAGATCCCTTGATGCAGTCAGATGTTTGCTGAGTAATCCCAGCACTGTTAGGCTGAGCAATCTGCGGCATGGATTTAGGGTCCTGAAACACTCATTTTAAGGGTTCCCCCAAGTCATGGAGCCTCCAGTTCTCTACCTAATTTTAAGTACTTGAAAGATGAATGAATATTAGGAAAGCAGTTCTCCAAAAATCCCTCTAGAAGAAAACCACACTTTCTAAGACTAAATCCTGTACCAGACAGCTTGACCTACCTTCAAGGGAAATTAAAATTTCTGTTGTTAGTTACAGAGGAAGAAGAGGGAAACTAAGTGTCAGAACACCTCTGATGTGCATGGAAGGTAGGTCTCGGCCTTTGTAGAAAAGAGAAACTGTAGTGGGGTTGCAAGTTTCTAAGAAGAAAATGTTCGAGTTTACAGCTGAGTCTAAGGAAAGATACTAGATGGAAAGGGAATGAGTTCTCAAGGCAAGCGGATCAAAGCATGTCTTGTTCCATCATTCCAGAAGGGTAGAAACTAGTAAGGTGGAAAGATGAGGAGGACTAGGATTCAGGCACTTTGGCTAGCTTCTTATCATACCATATCACTGACAGTCAAATCATGAGGACAGAGAAACAGAGAAAGAACTTGACGCAGCAACGGAAAATGTCTGGTAAGTGAACGAACTTCACTTCTTCGTTCACTTGCCAGTTGAGGCTTTTATTTTTTTGCTGGTTTGCTACCATTCAGATCATAACACATACAGAAAGACCAGGCTTAAATAGATTATTTGACTGATATATTTCAATTTCTCTGCCAACTAACTTGCTAAGGCAGATAATGGTCTGCCTGAAAAACTGCTTTTTCAGGCCTCCGACAGGAGCCACAGTGGAATTGAGAGAGGTCAGAAGAAGTCAGCTGCCTTTTTCACTCCTATTTTTTATGGAAATGGGCAACAGATTGGTGAAGACATTGCGAAGACTCTAAGGCTATCACTCTTTCAATTTGTCCAATATTAGTTTCAATAAGAACTGAGAACAGAAACAATTGCCAGCAGCCCCTAGTAGATTTGTTAAGGCTCACTCTTGTCCACTTCAAATCACCTTTGACATTTACGAGCTCAACTTTGCAAACATCATTTGAGTATTATTATTTTATCTGATTCCTCTATTATGACAGCACCTAGGCTACCATAATGCTAAAAGAGATGCATATGTATCAAGAACACCATTGTTTCTTAGGTCTCCACTTCGTGAAAAACAAGGAAGCTTTTGTTGTATACAGACCCAATACCTTCTGCATTACACATGCAAGATATAGTAGTTCACAAAGTTTTATATGCATATATCTAAAGTGAATGTGCAAAAAGGGAGATCTAGTTTGGCAGACATTTAGAATAAGACTAGCATATTGATACCAGATCAGCTCTCCCCTGTATCTACGTTCTCCTATGTAGAAATCATCTTTGTAGAACTCGTAGGGCATAAGAAGCAAAGGAGAACACTTAAACCACTCCAGGTTGCAGCGTGCAACAGATTGCACGCACTCTCCTCTGCAGAGTCACAGGAACAAGAAGAAAACTAAAACTGTGCCAAACAAGATAACAATGGTATTAACAAGTCTAACTGGGACACAAATGATCAATGTGATTTTCTCGGTATGATTCCAGTGCATGCCATCTAGGGGTTGAAAGGAAATGTCTGTCTGGGTCAAACAGTTTGAGAGATAGTGACGATGAAAGAGAGAGAGAAAATAAGTGTGTGATGAGTAGTGTTCAGTAACTAGTGCAGATTCTTACAGAAAAGATGCCACTTTTCCTGAAGCCAAAATTGTACAGCACGTACTTTCTGGCTACTGTCTCCTGTAAGGCTGAAACTCAGAGACTGTCAATGGAAAATAATTCAAACACAATGAAAGAAGAGTGGAACGAGCAACGCTGAAGACCACATTTAAGGAGATCTGAACTACCATGTGGGTTTGGTAACATATGTCTGCAATGGATTCTGCACTGGGATGCAGAAATAGCCAGGCTGGCATTAGCCATGTGGGATCCCAGGCAGGTTATGGCACACAATGTCCTAAATACAATTTAAAGAGAAGAAACAAAAGCAAGGAAGGAAAGACAGTATTTTCCTGAGGGTTTGCACGCAACTATGTGAGAATAATAATCTCTTTGAGAATGCTCCTCTGCGAGGGGAAACTTGAAGATTATGGCGTTAAGCTGAACTGAACAAAATTTCTATAGCATGTATAAGGAAATTCTGTTTGCAACTCTTTTCTGTTACATCTTATACGCCTCCAAGTACCTACTAACAATAAGCTTCAGGCATTCTGGAAATGCATACTTGGAATTATTTTAATAGATGTTCTTTTTTGTGTGCTTAAATAAATATTTAAAAGTTTCTTAAAAATACTACAATGTAAAGAGTAAATAAACACGAAATGTGCAGAACTAATAGTAAAAATAAAGGTGAGGACATTTCTTCTCTTTTGACTTGGATGGAGAATAACACATGCTCTAAAGAGCAAACCATCAAATATTCTGTATATGCAAGCCTTCTCTCATTGGTTGCAAGTAAGCTACAAAAATTCCTATTAACTGCACTGTGGAAGGATCAATGAATGCCTCTAACACCTTGATATTTGCTCCCACTTCCCATTTACTTTTCACTTGTGACTTTAAAATAGAAGTGACAATGAAGCATTGTCTCTATGGTATACAAACGGGAGCTTATTTCCTGCATTTACCCTGGCTTTCTTAGGGGAAAGGGGATTTGCAGTTAATAAGAAATCTCGTTCCACATTTGGATTATTCCTGTGTACAGTAAAAACTTCTTGAATTTCAAATAATGCCAATTTCCATCTCTTCAGCTGGAGAGGTGGTGGGGACTCTGGTGTGTGCTTTTTATCTCAGAACTGTAAGTGCTGTGGTAAAGGACTCAGCCATAAATAATCCCACGTGTCGCCAAGGCCAGTGATAAGCAAATGCTTGCAGAAAGGTTATCGCTCCCAAATCTTCATGGACCTATCACACCGCACTGAGCCAGTCTCCACATCAGGTGGGTCGCTGTGACCAGCTCAAGGCACAGCAGGTGCTGCTGTCCCAGTCTTTGCTCCCTTGGCATTTCGGTGCCGAAGTAGCATGGAAATGCCCACCACCCTCAATTGCTACCAGTAACGGATGGGCGTATGGAAAATGGTTTAACTGATTGCCAAGCCTGTCTTTGATGGTATTTTATGAGCTGGCAGCAACTTGCAAAAGAAGGAGCTGAACACACAATATTAAACCTACACCCCAACATTACATAACTAAAATCATCATGGGAGGGGAAAGACAGAGAGAAACAAAACCTTCGGTTTTTTTTAAGAATAAGTTTCTTTTAAAAGCTTTTTTAATAGAGAATAATGAATAAGAAGATCATATTGAAACTTCAGCATGTAAACTTGTTTAAAACCGGGACAAGCTCACATAGTAGCAGAGGTAATGTTTAGTTTGTCTGCTACTATATTCCCTCTATTTAATGGTTTTGCCAGGTTTCTTTCTGGGACATCCATTATTAGAGTATACTAATATTCATTTTATCCTGCTACAACTAATTATATATCCCCCTTAACCAGTATCTTACTCTCTGCCAACAGAATTAAACCTAATGAAATATATCAAGATTGAAGACTCAAATGATGGCAGCTACTATCCCTACAGAATAATCATAACCAGTAAAGATCACACATGTAACGTTACAGTGGCAGCATTTAGAAAGTAGGAACAGCATGGTAATGATATTCAAAAAGGAACCCAGCACCCCCTCAACCCTGGAACCACTAATAACTTCAGCTGGAACAATTGACAGAGGGGAAATGAATCATTCCCCTTGACAAGAACAAAACTATATTAAAATGTAAGAGTTTATTAAACAACTGACTTCAGAAGTTAGATTACTAAATTACATCTCCATGGGTTTTAAGAAGTACTGTCTGATCACAATAATGGATTGCCTACAAACTTTTATCTTAGCCATTGCCTCCAGAGTTTCTGTATTTAATTATTTAAACATTTTATTAATGAAACATGTTATACTGGTAAGAAACCTGCTTTTATCACAACACATGAAAGACAAAAAATATAATATGTGGTTTACACTGTGCAACACCATTTGCATCCCCCTCGCAAAGTGCAAAAAATGTCCTCTCCCTGCTCCCCTCTTTCCAGCTGCTCTGCCTGCAAGGATTTTCAGAACTAATTTAGTGGCTGCCATTGTTCTTGATTCTGACAATTTAAAAAAAAGAAAAGAAACCATTTAAAACATTTTGGTGCACCTGTTGTGCTGCATTATGACCCACTGTGATTTCAATTTATGTCACATGAGAACATGCCACTGGAGCACCAGATTGCATCATGTGCAAAAACCCTAGCAGTGCTGAAAATTGATGCCACGTCACAGTTTATAACGCATATCTATGCATATAATGCATAGAAACAAGAGGGCTAAATTAAGATTAAAAAAACAAGGAAAAAGAAAATAGGCATGGCACGAATGAGGTTAGGCAGAACCATTCTGGTTTGTGTATGTGTCCTTTAGAGGCTGGAAACCTCTGCTGCACAGTGAAGACCTCTGTCACTTTAGCTATTGAGAACCTAGTAGCAATAGTAAATTGTCATCTTTTTTGGTGGATCAGCAACAAGGGAGAAGTAAGACACATCTTTAAGTGGTTTTCAGATGTTTGCTGACGTTAGAGTAACACTGTAAATTAAGAAAACCTGGACAGATTCTGGATAGGGGCAGGGTCTAGAGACGAATGCTTCTGCCTCATCTCTGCCAAGAGAAACAGTCTCGTCACTTGAAACCTCTCTCTCAGGTTCTTTTCTGTTCCTATCTTCTCCAGGTGCCATCCTGCCTTTCTCCTTGACCAACTGTCCCAAGAGGGATAAAAGAATTTGGCAAAGTGCTCTGGAGCACACGCAAGACCAAAACTTAGGTACTTAAATGGAAAATGCAGAAATGAACAAAATATTAATCATATGAGCTTGCAGTTAAGCACCTTTGAGAGCCCTTAAGAGGAGAGACTTGGCTTGGAAACCTGCACTATGAACGCACTCATTGAATAATCATGTTTTGTGGAAGGAGATTTCAAATACACTGCAGAGTCCTGTACAGAAGGATTCAGCAACGCTTTTTCTTCTCACAAGGTGCAAGACAAAAAAATGCCTTCGCAAAGCACATTTTGCAGTCCTGCGGCCTCTTCATTGGAAAAAAGGCAACAATAATATTTCTCTGCCTTACAAGTGTATTGCAAATGCTCATGATGACAAAATTGTGCAAGAAATGCTTGGATAGCTTTTAAAATGCTAGAAATGCTAAAAAGTCATTCCTTAGCTGCCTAAACAATGTATTAAATATCTAGCAGCTATTACGTAGTAACCCTTAACTGCCAGAAGAGCAGATGAGCTGTGAAAGAAGCCCAGTAAAAGACATTTTTCTTAGGGAAGAAAGAACAAACACATGATCTGAGTTCTGCTTGGTGCCAGTGACACTTCAAGTGATGTACTGTGTCTACTTTTTGACCACTGTCCATAAAACCCGATGTGAACAATTTGGAGAGCAGAAGTCACAAGAGAATGAGAATGATCAGAAAATAAGACCTCTTGAATGAAGGGTGAAGGGATTGTAGTTATTCTATCTAAAAGTAAAGAAGACAGAGAGAGAAATGATAGCAGCTGAGAGATATGTAAGAGAAAGTATTATCTGTATGACAAGCCCAGTGTGGATAGGACAAGAAGTAATACCCTTGAATCACAGCAAGAGGGATTTGGGTTAGACATTAAGAAAAAAATTATAATTGTAAGAAAAGTTAACCACTTGAGAAGAACACTTACCTCACCTGGGGAGGCTGTGGGATCTCCACTGTCAGGAGATTTCAAGAACAAGTCATGCAGATATCTTTCAGGCACGTTCAATGTCCTGCCATTTACATGGACTAACTGATGAAGAGAGTCCTGTTTCCTGTGATTCTAAGTTTTACTCTCTAGCTTGTACAAACAGTGAGAAGTGGTTTGTTTGTGTAAGAGCTACAGGGACCAGCCATTTAATGTGTGGAAGCCATTAATGAAAAGCAAGCTTAATGGATCTTCCAAAAATATTCACCTTCATTTCAGTGTGGGAAGGCGATAACCTATTGCTGAAGTGATCCTGTTCTACTGACAGGCAGAGGAGCAGTAAATTAATTCTTCCTAGAAATTTCCTTCTGTGTGGTAGCCAAGCCTGTGGGATGACTTTCCCAGGATTGTTTTTCTTCCACTTACAAGCAGCTGCTGCAACATAACTTTCTGCAGACTGAAGAGGTGATAGAAGGGTTGGGATGCTGGTGAACTTGTGCTCCAGGAGGACAGGAAGGATCACGAAACCTCAAAGGAGGTGATTCTGTCGTACTTTTCTGTACAGAAAATTGTCCCATCCAAGGCTGGACAAGTAGGTGGTTTTCAGAGGCTTTAAGGACACTGAATGTCAATAATGGCATGATAACACTGAGACCATGAAAATGACAGAAAAGTGCTATGACAGACCATTTATTGAGAGTTTACACCAAGGTCTGCTCTCTGGCCTCAAAGACAAAAGGTGCTTTGAGTTCTTCTGTGGGGTGAAGCAGAGACTACAGGGCTGGAAAAGGGCCAAGAGAAAAAGACTTTCCAGGGAAAATTGTGGCTTATGGAAAACTTGTACTCAGACAGGACTTCTACTTAGCTTCAGTGCCCCGTGCCTGCCACATGGCATGGCTCATGTGTTTTAGTTTCTCTCTTGTAATGAATAAGTCTTGGCTAGTGGAATAGTTTCATCTAAGATTCTCCTGCTCCTCACAGGAAAATTGTGGTTTGTCTGTGAGATCAGAGAAGTCAAGCTACCATGGCTTTGAGTGTACGTGGTCCATGTAGGGTCTAATGAGTGGGTCTAGGATCACTGGACCTACAGCTCATACAGTGTACAGGTAGCCTGTGTATTGACAGTGTCTGTTTATGCAGGATTTCTGGATGGTAGCTCATTGCTCTAACTGAATTGTGAATGCCTGGAAATGCTAAGCAAATGATTAGTGTCTTTGAGTCCTGCTTAGAAGAGAAAAACAGGACTATCGGTCTTTTTACAAGCCTACAGTAGCCTAGGTTGAATATTTAAAATGCATAATGGCTTTCTACAAAGTATGACTATGAAAGACAGCTTTGGGATCTGTGGAAAAAAACCTAGGCAAAAAATGTAGGGTAGCATTAGTGAAAACCAACATGTATAAATATATCTAGATTTGAAAGACTGGTGAGGATCTTCATAGGATAAGGAGACAATAAGTGATTTGATGAAAGGAGTGTAAGGGATGTTCTTATTGCCCCACTTGAAGGTTGAATACAACCAAAGAGTCGGAAGGGGACTGTGAAGATAGCAGAGGAAACCTGCATCCCTACTCAGGGAAGCAAAGCCACTGTTCTTACAAAGATAAGATTGCCCTGCAATAGTATTGCATACAAAACTGACAGACTTTCCAGGATCTTCACTCAGGAAGGCGTATTTATTGCAATAGTGAATTCATGAACCACTCCACATTAAGAGCATCTTGCTTTCCAACGTGCTTTTGGAAACTCAGAGAGCAAACTGATGTGAGAGCCAGTCCTTGCACATGAAGAAATGACTGTTGGTTTCACGGCCCTATGCTCTAACCATGCCTGTGCTCTTAGCAGAACCACCACCAGGACTTGCCTCCTTCATCTTGCTTTTTTATTGCACCCTTCTTAGATGACCTTAAACTAAGATGAGAAGGACTCAAAGACAGCAGGAAAACCATGAGGGAAAGTTTTCTATTTTGAACAGAAAAGGCAGGAGCATTACAGAGAAGAGGTGAAATTGAGGCAGGTGTTCATATTTTTTACATCTCTGGTTCAAGTGGATTCTCAAATACTCATGGTCCTGTAGAAATGCAGCCTTTAGGCAGTGGCTGGCATGAATGCAGTATAACCTTTGGTACAACTCTGTTGAAAAGACTGCACAGAATTCTGTCCTTGATTATATGAGAAGCTGGAGCAAAAGGTCTCCCTTCTCCAGCTTTCTTTTTTTATCCACATGATCAATTCTGTGTCCCAGGGACTTTTGTCTCTTCTTTGTCTTGGCACCGTTCTCATGACTGTTTCTCTCATTTCCTCCTGTTCTCCTAGATTTCTTCCTACTTCACTGAAGCAAAACCAGTCTGTTTTAAACAACCTACAGTCCCTGCTTTTCCCACCAGAAAACCCTGCACTGTGTTCATCATGGGCTGTTTTTACACATTTGGAGGCAGGGTTGACTTGAATTCGTTTCAGTATAACAAACTGGGAGGGCAGGATTTTGGAAGACCAGGGTCCTGTTCATCAGTGCACCACAACACTGCTGCTTACTTGAGCCACGACTGCAAAAGAACTAAGAGTCACCAAGCAATGAGGATTTGAGGCCAGATTATTGACAGTTGCCTATTAAGCATTTTGTTCTTTGTGTTCCACGGAGTACATGGCACTTTGGGCACCTGCTGACGGACAGTCCTTCATTCAGGAGAGGGGAGGTGTGATATTATGCTTCTGCTTTATTCAACTTATCCTCCAAGTGGTAAATATGTGTGTGTGGGTATGCACATATGCAAAGAAAACTAAAAATAATTTATGAAGGAATTAAATAATCCAAGATTCCATAATCTTACTAAAGAGGAAAAACAAACCAAAAAACCCCTCCCACATACGAACAGCTAAACATTACTGCACTCAAAATACATCTGGAACAAAAAAAAATTGCTGAACTTAAATACACTAACAAACTTACACTGCCATATAAAATGTACTTGGGAACTTCAGCCAGACCAGCTACTTAGAATGTTCTCCTGTTTTGCCATCGATGATACGAGAAAACATCTGTAAATCTTGATGTAACAATGTACTGTGGGCTATATTCCATTCAAAAAACTTTCAATAAACTATATATTAAATGTATCGCATACAACATGTCTGATTGTTAGGAAATGGGGTACAGCTTTCCCTCTGCTGTTGAAGCTGGGGAAGTATTCATCCTTCTCCTGCCCTACCTTTTTCCTGACTTCTCCATATCCTTCGTACATCTCAGAGGTCCCCACAGCTCTACTTTTCTGTTATCGTTAATCAACCAATTCTGCCAACACATTTTAACTCGAAAACAAAACACATCAACCAAATTAGAACCGAGTTAAAATCAGGTGGAATTAGATGGAATCTATGGTTTAAAACACAGACTTCTTTTTTTGCTAACAAGCAACATTTATGGCCAAGAAAGCTTTAAAATCCTTTTCTCAAGATAGTTTATGTACATTTGGTGCTTGGACATCTGATTTTGTGGATTAGGGTAGGGTGAAAGTTGATGTGGGTAAATTGTGAAGTGAAATATTGATCATCATCAAAAGTATCTGTCAGGCAGCGTAAGAGTATCATATTGAAGCTGTAAAAAGAGGGGTTGACAATATATAGTATTTAGCAGCCTTAGGGAAAGGTAGGGATATTGCACTAGAAGAACACAATTTCTTAAAGAAGACTTACCATTACCTTTGAAACTGGAAGATAAATTGATGCATTTATATCACAGCATTCACATATCACATACAAATACATTGTAAAATACCACCATGTCATTCTTTCTATATTTTCTAAGGAGGCCTGTCCCCTGAATTGTCTATAAACTGCCCTTTTAACTCTCCCCTTAAAAGTTCCTCCAAAATTCTCAAAGGTAATACATAGAGAAAAGTACCTATTAAAATATCATGGCAGGCTGGAACTTACAAAACCAAGAAATTCATGGTCAAGATTGAAACTCCATCTTTGAGACACCCCGTTGTGCTTTGTTGCATTTTAATAAGTGTTCACCTGACCCTCTGCCAGTTAATTATGGGGATCTTCGGAATTTTGTTCTGGCCCACTTGCTCTTCATTATTGATGTCCTTCTTTCACTTCTATTTTTAGGGACCTTAAGGTGAGTTATTATTGTTAACCTGATAACACCCAGATCTATTTTGCTCTTTTAGCAGATCCTACTAAGGCAGCTTTTAGTCTTTTCATCTTAGCTCCCTAAAGCACAAATTGGGATTTTAACTGAATCTCTTAAAAAAAAAAAAAGATAAAATAGAAAGAGAGAAGAATCACAAAAATTAGATCCTCTTCTCCCCACTAACCTACCAAAAAGTAGCTCCAAGTTTTCAGTTCCATTAGATGAAAATCTGTTTACGATTTACAGTATGGCCAACAGAATTGATGTACTGGTGGATCTTATTTAGCCATTTCCTCTTTTTTTTTTTTTTTCTTACCCTTTTAAAGTTACTTATTTCAATTTATTTTGGATTTCCCATGTGAAAATAAGAAGATGCCATAAATATTCCAGCAGCATTGTCTCTCTTGTTCTCAGGGTAAGGTATAGGAATCTCCTTTTATTGCCACCACAGCAAGGAGCAATACATGAATCTAGGAAAGATTTTAATTCAGAGGAGAGAGAGAAAAAACTGAAACAAAACAGAAGTACAGAAGAAAATATTTCCTTGTACCTCCTGTGGCCTCTGTCTGCATCAAGATTTTGTGGGTTCTTCCTGAAAGGAGCACAGATTGGAGAATGAATTAATTTCCTCTGAAGTGTAGCCTATCACCCATGAGGAGACATTGCTCTGCCTGGTAAAGTGAAGGAACCTCAAGAGAGGACAGAAGTAAAGCTAGACTTCTTTAAAGAACAAGAAAAAATTGTGATTATTTGAAGGTTCCTGGGTACAATGACAGTAGAAACAGTTTTTCAAAACACTGTAGACAAACACTGATATTGTTATACTTGTCTGAAACAGCCCTCTGAATCTTCTGAGATTTGTCCATCGCTAGAAAAATTTAATAAATATTATTTTACTAGTGGAATTTTCCCATTAAATGCAAATGATTCCAAAAGTTTATTTGCAGAACATTTCATTCTTGCCTTTGTCAGACAGCTGGTAGAGGGAAAGCATTTCAAAAATAAAGAAAATTATATATAATGAATAACCAATTGCAGTAGATGCTAGGAGACTAAAAGTATTTTTATTGAGAGGACATAATGCTGCTATAACCTAACCTTCTCCACCCCCATAGGGTAAAGAACACTTAATGAAGGAGAGGATGCTTTTATTAATGTGTAGTCCGTTTCTGTGCTACACAATATTCATTAGACATTCACTAGTAATTTCTTCCACCCACCCCATATTTTGCAGACAAAATTCTTTTTTCAACCTTTGTTAAGTAAAGAGAGAGAAATAGTTAACTAATACATGTTGTTTATTTTTTCAATATTTTTCAATGAAATCTTAATACATTTATATATCCTGATACATGGGAGGTCAACGTGCATTTTGTTTTGAGAAAATCTTTCAAGACTTGGACCATCAAGACTCCAAACTTCTGTTTGAGCGTCCCTCAAACCTTACTTCTTAGAAGCAATCTCCCTGGGTGTGGCTTTGTTGTGATACAGTCATCCCAATGGTAGATTTTCCACAGGTATGTCTATGTTACAAATAACTTGATTTTCTGGTCCCTTTTTTTTCAGTTTCCAAACTTGCTTCTCCTCTCCTCACTCAGGAAATATTAGATTTCCAGAGTAGCTTCTGGGCTAAGCTCTCTGGTTCTGCTCCTTTGCTTACACAAAGTTAAGGTCTGCTTGTTAGCTCTGCTTCTTTAGCTTTGGTCCAAATCTGATTTTCTGTTTACGCTCAGACATTTGATCAGCTACTTTGAGTTTTTTATTAGATTTTTCTTTAAAACAATAATTATAGAAGAATACCTCCTTATATCGGAAAATACCTCCCTACATATTAGAAAGCTCCTGCTTTATTTTTGTGGACAAGAAAGGCAACTTTCTGAAGCCTGAAACATTATCAAATGGAGGTTTAAGTGATGGCATTCATTTTTATACCATACTGTTGTTTCAGTGAACTTGAACAGTAAGCCTATGATTAATTTTACCTTTTCTTTAAAAAAAAACAACTCTAACTTCGATTTTTGCTTTTTTATTTCTAAGGAGATTGAGTAAATGCATCCGAAACTAAAGCAATTCTACTCCTCACCCATTTTGGACTCTGAACACAATGGATTCCTATACTTATACTTGCTGACAGAATATCATTGCTTTCCTGTGATATGTAATTTTATAGTATAAGCTCCTAGTCAGTTGCCCTTTGATATGTAACTTTATAGTATCTGCTATGAGTTTCTCAGACCTTTTTTATTGGTGTTGGTCAAATCAGGTGTATAAAAGAAGAACATCAGTACAAGGAGTTTGAGTTGAATGAGAATGAGTTGTCCATTAATTCTGCTGGTAGGTCCCAAGCCCAGCATTATGAAAGTTTCTTCTACCTTTTTCCAAAGGTTTGTTGATTAATCTGTCCTGGCTTGCCCAAGGGGCTACTGCCAAATCTTTAGGCCCTGATCCTGCAGTCTGATCTTCACGTCTGGGATCCTGTTGCCTCAGCAAGTTTTTAGGCAGATTCAAACACCAGCTAACCGTGAATTTGTTCCAGGAGAATTTTCTAAGACAATCAGTTGCAGAGTTGCTGAGAGTTTCTAATGGGCCGGAAGCCAGCAAGTGCACTGATCACGCAGGTTCTCATCTTCCTTATGGTCACAGTAACAGTATCTGCCCATGTATCATCGGTGGACCCCAGGGACCCTGATGACAACATCCTGTGTGTATGTATATATGTGTCTGTACATACACACTTATATGCGCACACATGTGTATACTAACATCATGTATGTAATATACATACAAGTATGCATATATCTATAATGACAAATAGGCACTTGTCTCCTGAGTGCATTCATCTGGTTTCCAACTTCCCATATATTCTCTGTTTGAGATAATCTGTTTTCTCCATAACATTCTGGGCATGGATATGATTTATCTCAGTCATGTCACCTCATTCAGGTAAAGTGCAAAAAGGAAAAGTCAGAGAACTGAGGATTATGAAATCCTTTGCATTAAAAAATAAATGCATAAGTAAATATGTTACATGCCCAAGTATCTTGGTCTTTTTTCAATTACAGTGTGCTAGAGGTAGCTGATTTGTGATTTTGGATCTGATTCCTTTCTCAAGCGCAGAAACGTAAATAAGGAGAAACACTGCTAAGCCCACTGAGGGCAGCCTTGTAAAACTAAGAATGAAGTCTTTGTTTCTGGACTTTGTGTTAATATTTTTACAGGTTTTTTTCAGTGGGAGTGATAAATGCAAAACTAACTTCCAAAACCCACTCACTTCTTTTACTGATCCAGAATGAAACCACAAGTTACAGTTCTAATAAACCAATCTAAAAAAGGAACTCTGATCTCCTAAGAAAACCAAAACAAAGTTCGCATTAATTCTTGGTTAAATGCAACAACTATGTAATTATTAAAAAAAGTACCCAGAACAGTAAGCACTTCTTGGAGCTAAAATTATTTTCCTTTACCGTAATGAAAATAATTCTTAAAAAATGCTTTTTCCGTGGAAATAAAGAAACAATACTTCTATTAATTTCCTTGACTATTTTATAAAAAATGTTGTCTATTTCTAAATGATCCATGTGTACCTGCTTATTTATTTATTTATTTTCAATATGGCTATTGACATAATAAAAAATACTTTTTGTGCAGCAAAACACCTACTAGGACTGTGGGTTCTGACATCAAGGAACTAGGATATACTGTCACACAATATCTAGAGTTTAGTTTCCCATAAAACCTGTATTTAACTGTTAAAATGAAATTAAGGTAAATGTAAAGTTGGAATTCTTTTTTATAAACTCTGATTAAAATGCAGAGTTGGTAACTTGGAAAACATCCCAATGATACCTGAGGGGTGAAGCAGGAGGGTTAGAGATACTGAAGAAAAAACACACAGAACTGATAATTTTCCCACTGTATCCATTTAAAAAGCTGTAGTTCTTGTTTCTTATAAATTTAGTCTCTTTGTAGTTTCCTTACCACCTCAAATTTGTTTAAGAAAGTGTGACGTCACTATAGAGAGATCCTTTAAAGTCTTCTTAAGCTGCATTTAACTTCATAAACATCTCTGAATAACAAAACATGCAGGGCTAGATCCTGCCCTCTGCCATGTGCAGAAAATCCTTTTGGAGTTGGCCAAGGTTAATGCATGCAGCTAAAACTCAGATCTGGCCTACCCTTCTTCACAGGGAGGCCATGGAGACATCTTATTTTTACCTCTTGTTTTCTCCAATCTTTTGTTGGAGTAGCCTTCATCTCTCAACCCACCACTTTTCATTTTTCTTTTTTTTTTCTTTTCTTCTTTTTTTCAATTAAGGAAGATGGGAAGAAAGTGAATTTTTAAGTCACAGAACTCTGCCACGTGAAGATCCGCATGGTTTGGCCAAGGGCCTGCACCCCTGGCCAACTTGGAAAGTCAGAAACTGAAATATGAATCTAGTTATAAGGTGAAAGTTGTGGAGTTGGAGTAACACATAAAAGCTGGGAATAAAACTTGCTAAGCTGAGCAGAGAGTGTTATAATTGGCCATATATGTTCCATAGGACTTTGCTGAACCTGCTGTTGCTAATATCACCTACCACAAAGACACGTTGCATATAATAATAACTTTGTTTTTAAATCACCTCGAAGACATAAATTCCCATATAACGTAAGTGGTCTATAGAATATGCTACATATTTTTCATTTTTTTTGTTAAGGATTGAATTTTTCTTTGGCATTATAATTGTATCTTACGTGACTAAGAAAACAGGACATTGTAATCAAAATTTAAATTTGCCCTTTGTCTGAGGTAAAAGTTATGCTAATTTTATTTCACATGAAAAACTTTTTTTTTACCCTCAAAATATTCACAGACAAGAGATAGGGTAGCTTTGACAGAGAAATATACTTTTGAGGAGTAAGCTCGCATTGTAAGGAGTCTTTCAGGCATCCTGCTGCACTGTCCAAAAGCTGCTCAGGAGGCTAAAACAGTGGTCATGTCCCTGAATGCCAACACCTCCTCTGAAGGATGAGGCAGCAGCAGCAGCAGTAAGGAGCATGCTGTAGTCTCTCCTGGAATGCAAACTGGCTTTAAGATAAATACGAATATTTAGAGAGAGAAATTTTTACTGATATTCCCCCAGCCAAACACTGCAGCTGGAAATGTGAAGCATGTGGAGATGGCAAAGCAGCCAGATCCGTTCCTAAAAGCGTTTTTCATTTTTTTTTCTCTCCTAACTATAATGTGTGACTGCTTTTCTGCCTAAAGAGCTCTAAAGGGCTAAGAGAAGTGAAGTCCTTCAAAGCTGCTAAATGTTGCCTCAGATTTACAATAAAATTCTGCATTACAAATCTCTTAGCAAAACCTCTGAAGCATTGCAAGCAGTACTTACAGAATTTTCCGTTAAGTCAGTATTTGTGTATCCAACACCTAGAAAATAAGGAAAGCGAACGTGGATGGGGAAGGGAAAAAAACAAAGGCGA
>Ga0065711_1030335_pt1 | contig 32822 bp, 14 predicted proteins | sample Hoacrofraction12_FD_59098 | JGI IMG/M metagenome (GOLD analysis project Ga0065711, IMG submission 59098) | Hoatzin crop microbial communities from Cojedes, Venezuela - Epithelial fraction 12 v2 (version 2) | ecosystem: Host-associated > Birds > Digestive system > Esophagus > Crop | place...
TTTACAAGGAGGGTGGTGAAACACTGGAACGGGTTGCCCAGAGAGGTAGTGGAGGCCCCATCCCTGGAAACATTCAAGACCAGGTTGGACAGGGCTCTGAGCAACCTGATCTAGTTAGTGATGTCCCTGCTGGCTGTGGGGGGGTTGGACTAGATGACCTCTAGGGGTCTCTTCCGACCCAAAACTTTCTATGATTCTATGATTCTATGATCTACACATTTTTTTAACACCTCCTGGTATGGTGACTCCACCACTTCCCTGGGCAGCCTCTTCAGTTCAAGTTCAGCTGAAAGTTTGGGATTTACCAGGATAACTAGAAGAAAACTGAAGCAGGTGGCCTGAAAGGCTCTCCTATGCTACAGAAGGGACAACAACCTAACGTAATACCTTTGTCCTGAACCCCAAATTGCATCATCCTCCCATAGGAGCAGCCTTGTAGAGTAGTGATTTCTGGGAGCTGACTCTAAGGTATGACTCTAGGCTTTTTTTTTTTTTTAATTCCCTCTCTTGTTTCTGTGGTGCTTCTTACCTGTATCTTCAGCCAATTATATTGTACTTTGTCCTGGTTCAAATATATTAGTCAGACAGCATGAACTGAAGTCAGACCCCTGCCCATTCCTTCTTGCTGATGTTCGCTGGAGACACAGAAAATGCAAGAGCAACTGTACATGCCTAGATGTGAGAGCAGGTAACTCTGAACTGAGTCGGGTATTCTTGCACTGCTATTGACACCAACTGATAATTTTTTATCCCTCTACAGAAATAAGAGTAGGTTCTGCTTATTTACATCACTTTTATGCAGGCTTTTATTCATGAGTAATGATAACGGTAAGACAAGCTGTTTAAGTATCTCACCAAAGTACAGATTTATTCAAATCTAATGTGTGACTCCGGTCTGTTCCAGATCTGGCTTGCTATCCTGTTTTTATTGGTAAGGGTATGATACAGAAATTTGTCTAAATTTTGGATTGCTACCTATCTCAATCTAATCATTGGGTAATGATTAATCTTCAGCCAAGTACGAAATCGAAGTAAAGATTAGAAGATTCTTCAACAGTACTCCCAAGCCAGGGAATTTTCATGGAGTAGGCGTTTGTGGTTGGCAGCAAAACATGTGCTTCAAGCTACAGAAACAGTTAGCTAACAGTCTATGCCATGTTAGGCTTGACTTCGAGAGGGACTTTCCTGTCTGAGGCAAACACTGGGCAGGGACTGGTATTCAGAGCTGCCCGGTGACTGTGTAAACCAAACTCTGTCCTTGGCTCTGGAAATATTTGAGTATTCTGTACCGAAAGGACAAGTGAGATTGACAACAATCTGTCTAAAAATAAGTGAAGGTCAGTGGTGATGTCATCTTCAGAGAGATCATCGAGGTTACAATCCCCACTCCAGTCAGAGACAAGATTTGAACAGGGGTTTCCCACATCTCAGAGATGTATTCCAGTCGAGTTCACTGAGGGGAAAAGAAATAAGGACTAATTCCTACTCTTCTGAGCAGCACAAGTAGGACTGGGGAGCATTCCCTGAAAAGGTATAGGGCAGGGTGCCAAAGTCCCTGTGCATTTTTAGGAATGTTTCTTGCTTGAATGTGCCCTGCTTCCATGTATGGAGTCCAAGGGCCTGCTGCCAACATCTGCAAGGTTCAAGTTTTAGATTGGGCCCTATTTTAGTTGCCTTTTAAATCTGAGCTGACACCTGTTAGCTGAAGTCCTTTCTTGACCAGGTTTTTTTGACCGACATTGACCTGTTGATGTTTAAGGTGTAGCTTCACAAACATAGCCTCAGCTCAAGAAGTCCCTGCCTTTCCCCAGCTCTGCCTTAGTACTGACCCCTTAGTACAGCTAGGAGTGATGCTGCAGTTCCTCAGGACCGAGTTAATTGACCCTGTTTGGCTCTAGGTTAGAAAGGCCCTCAAATCATATCCATGTATCACATCTTAGGTACCCAAGGAGTAGGTATGAACTGGGGATGAGAACAGAGGTGATGGAAAGGGTGGAGGGGGAGCGGGTGGGAGCTCTGTAAACGGGCCTTGTCACTGATGTCCAAATGTCATGGATGTCCAAATTCCACAAAACCACGCTTGCAAGTACAGGCTGTTCAGGTGTTCTTAACTTATGTTGTTAAGGGCGGTGAATATAACAGGGTAGGTTAAGGTGGTTTTGCCTTATGGTTTCATTTTCATTTTTCTTGACTTTTCTGGTGTACTGATCTTCCTACAACTCTTCCTTCATCTCCAATTACAAATATTTCTAAACTGGTAAAATAACAATGCTTCTATTTTATGTTTCAGTGATATGAAGCAGAGCTGATTAAAGGATAGGTAGGCAAGGACAGCACAAAATTTCTCAATGTATCTAGCCTGCAATCTCCTCTGTAGCAAGTTTCCCTTCAGATGTTTTACACAGTTCACTGATGCACATGGAAAATTATGTTGCTGTAGTTAATAACCTTATTTTTTCTATTAAATTTATAACCCTTACTGGGAATTAAATGTGAATAAGTCACTTGATGTTTTTGCTCTTATTATAAAATCCATATGTTTCCTGAGGTCTCCAAGTCTTGTCATTTAATCTGACTGTAGTGATAATCGTTTTTGGAGAAAACGACTATCTGGTGAATAACCAACAAATTTATTGCTGCCTAAAACTATAGAGGACATACTTGTTTCTGTTGAAAGCCTAGCACTTTTTCAGATAAAAGACAGTCTCCACGTAATTGTACTCAGTATTTTTGGCACAATCCATTTGTGTCGTCTTTTTTTTTTTTTCCCCCACATCCTGACATTGTTGTTTACCTTTCTCACATCTGATCTGACACAAGTGATATTTGAGGTCATTATGTTCAGGTCTTTTTCAGTCTTTCTGCCTGAAACAATGACTGGAAAAAACAAGTGTCTTTCAGAAATGCTCCCTCTCAGCAATGCTGACTTTCCAACACTGACTGACCTACCTTTGTTCACTGATGCATTCTTCCTTCATGCAGTCAATGGTGCAAAGTCCAGCTGGAGGCCAGTTCTCAGTGGTGTACTCCAGGGGTCAGTCCTGGGTCCAATACTGTTTAACATCTTCATTAATGACTTGGATTCATGGGGCAGAGTACACCCTCAGCAAGTTTGTAGGTGATAACAAAACTGTGAGGAGCTGTTCATAGACCAGGAGGTTGTGCTGCCATCCAGAGGGACTTCGACAGGCTGGAGAAATGGGCCAACAGGAATCTCGTGAAGCTCAACAAAGTCCTGCACCTGGAGAGGAATGACCCCACGCACCTGTATAGGCTGGAGGCCAATCAGATGGAAAGCAGCTCTTCTGAAAAGACATTGGGCCCTAGTGGACACCAGGATGACCATAAGCCAGCAATGTGTCCTTTCAGCAAAGAAGGCCCAGCATTACCAGCATGTAAAGAGAGGTGATCTTTTTCCTTCTGCTCAGTCCTGGTGAGACATATCTGGAGTGCTGGGTCCAGCACTGGACTCTCCAGTACAAGAGAGACAGCGACGTATTGGAGTGAGGCCACTGGAGCATCTATCATATGAGGAGAGGCCGAGACATCTGGGACTGTTTAGCCTGGAGCAGAGAAGGCTCAGAGATGCTTCTTAAGTCTTGGGGAGACTCTGATCAATGTATATAAATTCCTGATGGGGGAAAGGGAGTGAAGAAGAGGAAAATGAACTCTTCTCAGTGGTGCCCTGTGGTAGGATGAGAGGCAATGGGCACAAACTGAAATAAACAATATTCCATTTAACAGAAGAAAATATTTTTCTATGTGAGCATCATCAAACATTGGAAGAGGCTTCACAGAGAGGCTATGGAGATTTTCAAAACCTGACAGGACATGGCCATGAGCAACTTGCTTTAGGGAACTCTGCTGTGAGCATGGGGTTGGACTAGATGTTCTCCAGAGGTACCTGCCTGCCTCAGCTGCTCTTGCGTGAGTCTGTCATTCTTTTATGAGCTTAGTAGAAGCACTACAATAGGCTTTGTCTAGGAGCTCCATCTGTGGTCAAAGCTGGCTTTTTTGTATATATTTTCTCTTGTTCCAGCAAATTTGTTTGTGTTTCCAGATGCTCATTGTTTTGTTTTCCAAGATTAATCCTACTGTAGAAGGAGTCAATTATTTTCATGTCTTCTTTGCTCTACTTGGTTCTAAAAATGATTTCATGAGATCATTAATAACTGCGCAGTATACAGATTAAGGCTTTTCACATCCAAGACTTTGCCTAATGTGTCGCGTGGTTCTGCTTTCAGCAGTGTATTCTTAAAACCTATAGACTAAACACAAGGTGGGGTTATCTGTGCTTACAAAAGATGAGCTTGGATCTCTCAAACACAACAGAGCATCTTGGTTAAAGGTCAAGGTAGATTCAGGATGTTACTGCATGTATGTTTGTTAACCATAGTACAGCTCTGAGTAAACAGCTTATTCGTTAAGCTCCTGTCCTCGTGTGTTTCCAACAGAAGAGTCATATAAGGGCATTGGGGTTGGTGCACCAATGCACTAAGCTAATTCTGGTGGCGCATCCTCATGCCATCTTGTGTACATTTTTTAAACTGCATGTTGGTTGTTGCACGTACAACTCCAAATTGACTGGTGAGTGCGGCTACTAATCCCAACTAATTCTTTTTACCTTCTGTTGTTAATTAATTACTCTAATGCAGGGAAAGTCTCTTAAGTCTAAACCCCCCCCCCCCCCAATACTTGTATCATTAGAAGAACGTTGTTTTCCTTTCCTCTCTTGATTTCCCATTTTAGTTGCTTCAGAACAATTTTAGTAACACCATCTTCCCCAGCTGATTTTCCTTCAAACCTGACTCATTCTGCAACTGGTTGATTAACCTGAGAAGCTCTACGGGCACTTTGTCTCAGCCTGCTGATGCTGGGAATGAGTTGCCTCTGGGTTGCATGGTGAAGAGAGCCTGTCGCTACTTGGCTTTGACAGGATTCTTATCAGCTACTGACAAAGGCGGTGTGCATTGAAGATCCTTGTCAAATCTGTTCGTAAAAATCTCAGTCATCCTTTCTGGCTCTTCTTGAGCTACTCATGTTTGGCTGAAATCCTTTTTATATTGTACATCCCCTTGACTCGTCTGCTCTTGAATCTTGTCTATTTCTTGGCAAGTTTTGCTTTAGATATCTTGTACCTTTTTTTATATCTCTGTTCCAGGATTGAGCCACTCAATGCAAAAATATTTTCTCTGATACCTCAAGCAGAGGCTTCTTTCTTCTGTCAGTTTCATAGCATTTGAGCACTCATTGAATTAGTCTCCTTACTTACCACTAGTAGCATCATTGTGTGTGAATGATGCTTTAGGAATAGCCTTGACCAATGTTAATCAGGATAGATTCATTGAGTGAAGGACCAGGCTCGTGTTACTTTCATAACAAAAAATGTGGATTTGGACTTATCAATGTGGCGGTTCCTGTAGTTGCTTCTCACCCTAGCCGAGCCGTAGATGGGAGGGCAGAGGGAGAGGGAATTTGCAGTGGTAAAAATAGGGAAAGTAAGAACAGTACAGCAAATTGCTCTGGCAGAATGTACTCCCTCCTCTTCACTCCCCCAGTTCATCTGCTGTTTTGTCCTGTGTATTAGCAGGCAGAGTTTACATAAGACCAATACATCCACTTCTGTTTCTGAGATTTATCTCATTTTTAACTTCATAGTGTGACCTATTACCCCTGCCTACACCTGCTGAGCTGAGTGTTCACCAACTTTAACTACGTTTTGATATTCTTCTCATCATTGTTGTGGTTACTCAGTTGATCCTTGGATAAAAATGCTTGTGGTTCAGATGCATTAAGTTGCAGAAGCATTTAAGTCCAATGTAGGAAGGTATCACAATCTGCCAGTTTTAGAAGTGTTTTTCCTTTATTTCTAGCATTTAGAAAAAAGCGATCAAATTGTCATGCCAAGATCTGGCAACTATCCTTTATCAAAAAGGCTGGTTTTGCTTAAGGTCCCTCTATCATTAATTGACTGACATAGGGAAGTCTACTTCTCTAAACAACTGAAAGTAGGGTGGTGGTGATTGTTGTTTGACAATATTAAAACAATGAAACAAGTTAGCAAATGTTACAGTAATTGAATGCTCCCACAAGCTGAAAAACAGAGAAAGTATATAAAGGAGGAAAGAGGGTATTTGTAACACCTAGTTTAGCAGATCTACAACAGTGTGTTCTCCCTTCAAGCTGTAATGCTGTGAGTCAGCAGTGCTCTCTAGATAACTGTGAATGGACTTTTAGCTAAAGTGATCGCCTAACAAATCAGTGGCACTACCAGGGCAAAACCAAGAGCAATTCTTTAAAAGTATATTTTAAAGTGAACAAAGATGCATGTGTCATACATTGTTCACCAGGAAGGAGTCTTTCAATAGCAACCAGAGTTAATGCAGTCATGAACTTGAGCATCTCTCAGCAACTGTCTCATATTTTTCTGAAATTATCATCCCATGAAATATCTTTCAGAGCAATTCCTTAACCAGGCTCAGTAGCTGGAGAACAGCCATTACATCTTCATCCTTCGTCTGGTAAAGCAGCAGAACATTTACCAATGTACACACAGCTGAGAAATGCAATGTGACTGGTACATTAAAGGTATTTGGTGATCTTTAATCTTAGCATAACTGCTGCCCATCAGGGGTGCAGTAATGTGCTTCACAAAGCGCACAAGAGGAGACAAGACCCTTAATGAGTTTTGGCTGAGCTGGGCACGTTGTGCACAGTGTTGTTCAAACCATCTCAGGCTTCCTGCCAAGTAATGCAGAAGAAAATGCCTGAAAGTATGCTAGCTGTCTCTCAACCCCACAGAAAGTTTTCTCAAAGACACTCTTTGACTTGTGAGTCAACCAGTATTAAGCTCGTGTCAAAACCCGCTCTACAAGCAGTGAAATGGAGCACAGTTCTGCTGTTACTTCTAGCATCAAAATACTCATCTTGAACCTAAGGCAGTAGGTTATTTGTACTGTCTTGTAGCTCTGGAAGCCAGAAAGGGTTTGTGGGGTGAGTTACGGGGCTTGGTTTCTGAAATTATGGGAATGGATAATGGGGAAAGAATACATGGAAAGGGTGTGACTGTCTTGCAACTGACTTTATTGAAGGAAATAAGAAGGGCTGTATCTTTACAGGGCAAGCCTCACATTATAGGCTCCTAACTTGACTCATGCATACTGCCACATAGCTGTAGTCTGAATGACAAGTTTGCAGAGAAGTGCCATAACCTCTCTGTGGCTCCAATAGTTAACATGCTAAACATGACAGGTAGGCCTGGCCAAACCATGTGGTGGTGGCATATTACCTCTCAGGGAAGCCCAGAGACTTTGCATTGAGTTGCTACCAGGAAAATGCCATTTAGCACAGTGCCATGCCCACAGGAGCCTCATGGGCAGGCACAGTGGTTGGCTTCAAATTGACACTGCAGTTCCTCCACTGGATAACAAGACTGCCTCTGTGTCTAGTCTCTCAGAGACTGTAAAAGAAGTCTTTGAGGCAGGGATACTAACGTTTAGGGAAAATACCAAAGAATCACCACACTGGCTGTCCAACACAGCCCTCACATAGGTGCTGAGTAGTCATGACAATCGTAGCTGTCAAGCATTAGCATGAGACAGCATTCAAAAACTCTTTTGCGGGCATTAAATAATCAATCAAGCTACGAGCTGGCAACTGCAGACCTGGTAGATGAGAAAAATATGTCTTCTGACTTTGAGGAACAGACAAAAAGGACACTAAGCCACAGATGATCACGAAAGACTCAGCCTAATTGCAAAGGATATGCATAACTGTGTTATATGTAGCAGTTGACTTCTAAGAAAACACAGTTACCCTACAGAGTAACCTGGGTCTCTTGGAAGTATATTAATAAAGACCTGCTTGAGGTCTTCAGCGAGCCAAGCTACAGACTGAGGATTTGTGATGATACTAGCAGGATATAGACTCTCAAAAAGGCTTTCACAGAGCAGCCTGATAAATTTATTGTCTGCATATCCAGAAAGGCTTTTTAGAGCTTTGCCTCGTCTGAGTTTGTATTGTAAATATTTAAGCATTTATATGGGTTGAAGTAGTGGGTTTGGAAACGAAGACATGAATTTAATGCTGTTACTAGATTTGTATGCCAAAAAGAAACAGAAAGCATACCTCTGAGGATGGAGAGCTCCTCAGATATTGCTTCAGAGTGGGTCCATATGCAGTTACCAGGAAGTTTTCATCAGTTATGCCCTTCACTTCCCTGACACAATGTTCTTCTTTTCTTACCTTTCTTCATTTATCCCTGACTCCTGCTCTGAAACTTGTACCACTTTCCCTCCACTGCAGATTTCCTTCATTCTCCGTGCTCCCTACAGTGCAAAGACACGATGAAGCTACTGTGGCTTGACAAATTACGTGGCACCAGCTGTGCCACCACTGTGCGTTCGTAGTTCACGGCAGGTGCAAAGGTAAACTGCTGCCATATGGCTAGGAGCACACAACCAGGAGCTGCATCAGCGCAGCTGGCATGCTGTGACTTGGTCACAAGTCTGGAGTCCTGGGTTCCTATGTGCCAGCCTGTATTCATAACGTGCGATGTGGAAGTTAGCTAACTAAAAGCTCTAGCCATAGTAGAGTTCACTTAATAGCAGAGTTACTGAATGTCTTGTAGCCATAACACTGTCCAAGGTGGTGGCTTCAGCTGGCACAGGTTTTTCTGAGCATACCGAGGGAGAAGCACTACCTTCCAGAGAATGCTTACCAGGAGTCTTCTTGTGCAGAAAGATGGGAATGTGATTGCAAAATGTTTGATATGTTCCTTAAGTCTCACATGTTCTTATCTCACCGTATGGTACCCATATGCTGCAGAACTGAAGTTCCTCACTCTTTAAAGCTTATACAAGCACTACACAGCCGTTAGAGAGTCCTGAGCTACCTTGGAAGGACAGTGCACCTCACTGGGCTGGCCTGGTACCAGGACTGTTTAGCCCTGCCTGGGCAGTGCTCTGCAGAATGGGAATTTGCCAGCTGTGCAAACCAGCCTGGTGGAACGCTGCGTTAACACATTTATATCACTCCTGGTAACTGAGGTAGCTTGCTCAGGTCTGATGTTAATCTTTTACAGCACGCTGCCTTGTATCAGTGGAGAGATCCGCTCAGTGTGCCTAGTCTCACAATCTCACTGTGAGATCATCCCATTTTTGAGCCGGGGGGAATTATGCACAAACTATCAATGCCATGGTGTCTGAGAGGTTTGGGATGAATTGTCTGCAAGTCCTTACCTCCTCTAACCTACAGAGTAAGCCTACAGAGTCAACTTTAAACAGTAAAAATTCATTTGAAATCTAGTGCCATATTCAAGGCTGTAAGTAATTTGTTATAATTTTGCATCCTTTTCTTGAAGATTTTATTCTTGACTTCTGGTGCAATGAGAGAGATACACTCATACACATCCAGTCTACGTTCTGTTTTGATGGTTCACTTGGGAGGCAGCTCCTTCAAGAGTATGGGTGACAATATATTTTATAAGCTTTTAGGACTCTCCTTTTCTCCTTGTCTTGATATGATTAAAGTAAGAGTGGCAGTGTGTTTCCAGAGGACTAGAGAATGTGATGAAGATTGTGCTTGGAAGGAAAGGATCAGTGTCATGTTAAGGTGAGTCGGTGGCACAACGAATGTCTCATGCACTGCATGGGACAGAGGGCCTTACTTTTGCTTTAGTGGAGGTTATTAACCCACTGGGAAAACTAGATACGTGCTTGTGAAATGGAACTTCTGAACTACTTCATGAAAATGCTTCTAAACTATTGCCAGTCCCATTTTCAGACACAGTAATCCCCAGCTTCTCTCTGTATTTACCATTATAACGTCTTTTGAATTCATCCTTTAAGGTTCAGATCAGTATGCACACTAGATATTAGTCCTACACATAAGACTTTCTTCCCATTCCCTCACCCACCCCATCACTTGTGACTTCAAGAAATTTTAAATGTGCATATGGTATGCTTTCTGACCTTGACTTTTGAGCATTCAGGTCAAGCACTCAATCATTGCCGTATAAGTTCGTACCCTTGACACACCATAAGTAATTGATCTCAACTCTCAATTATTCTGTTAAGCTTATATGGATTTAAAAGGATGAGATCCTTCCTAATTAACCTGAAGTTTTTTGATAAGATTACACTCAAGATTGACATTGACAGTTCATAATTTATCTGAATTTCAAGGAAGCTCTTCATAAATTGCCAAGCCAGAATTTCAGTGTTATTATAGAAATAGATTTCAAAATGCACTGAAAATACTGAAAATAGGAAAGAGTTTTGTAAGCAACTGTAACAGGGATGGAAGATGTGTTAGACACCCACAGGGGACAATGTATCAAAGAAAAGTAAGGAAGAACTCAAGTGGAAGGCTGATTTTCATGGTAACTAACATGAGCTAAACTTTATTGATCAAAATAAATAATGAAAGGGTAATATTAGAAGCAGATCTGCATGTGGTAAAACTCATGAAGCCTGGTTTCCATGGGCTTTGTGCCTGGTGGTTGGATACACTTGGATCTAACAAGGTCTTTAATGAAAGCCTTGCTCTTGGGTGAAACACTTGTAGTGTTTCCCCTGTGAATTCTGTGCTGTAGCCTAACGGGTAAATTCCATTATGGCCATCCCACTGTGGCGGTCCTCTTTCCACCCAACTAGATTCCTTCATGCTTTTCTTTTTTTTAAGCTTAATGTCGTTCACAGTGCTGTACTTTTTCAAATACGGTTCTGCAGCTTCCAAAGGAAGATCCCCAGTTAGCATTACTCTATTAAGGCCAGTGAGGGTTGAATTAACACAAAGTCAATCAATCTTTGCTAATTCACATCAGCTAAAGGGTTAGCTGTAAAAATGTAACAATTTTTTTAACATATCGCTAAAAGAATTGATCTCGTTACTGTTCTGAGTAACTATTTTACAAAAAGTATGAGAAACTGAGGGCTGCCTAGCTGCTATACACCAACAGGGTCATATTCCTGCATGACTTTAGACTTACATGGCTTCCAAAAACTGGAGAAAATGTTGTTAGTAATGTGACTGAAATAGATGATGTTATGTGACACTGCAAGGAATGAAATATTTTGTAAGGAATGGGATGAATGAGTACAGGCACCGAATAAACTAGAAGGATATTTCAGCAGCTGATTATAGAAGAGTTGCAAATACTTTCCTAGAAACAGCGATGAGACTTGCTTTGTGAAGCAGGACATCAGTGTTCTGTTAGGGAGGAATTAATATGGATTCAGATAAAAACGGGTATTTTCATGTAGTGTCACTTTTATTTGAGATTGATTAGTCTGACCTTCACTATCTTTCTAAAGACAGTGCAGTAAGTTTTGTAGGCTTTTTTTCCTCCGGTCTCACTGAGATGAGAGCATGGATTGGCATGCTGCAGAAAAGGCAGCAGAGAATTTTAGCTCACAAGCATTGAAAGAAGATATTTAAACTCTTCCACATAGATGTTGATAAGCAGAGCTGTTGATGGACAGCTGTTTGCAACATTATGGTCATGTATTTGTAGACCTAAGGGAACCAGATACCAATGTCCTCATAACTGCTAGCCTGGTAATTATATATGACAGTCTTATCATACAGCATTATCAGCATTTTGAAAGTATGTCTTGGAGATGGAGATACAATAGTCCTCTACAGTTCAGCATCAGACAGCAAAAAGACGTTTAGCATGGAAGATAAATTTTGAGATTCCAAATATATAGGGTTAAGACCTCTGTAATAGAAGGTAAAGTAATTTTAAAAATGTTATATACTGAGAAAGATAAATGTATTAGAACTGTTATAATGGCCCTGCAATGGACTCAGAAGAATAGAAGTCTTACAGTGATGACATCCCCTTTAAAGGTTGGTTGCTGTTCTCCATAGTTTTATTGATTAATATCTTTATCAGTGAAGACTTCTGCTGAAATTAAGAGGATTAAATGTGTTGCTAGAGCCTGACCCTTGAAATTTTAAGAATGTCTACAACATTGCCAATTTCTGCCCGTGCAAGCCCTTATATGGCCCATTTCGCTGTCATATCTCAATGCATTTTTTTTCCTAGCCAGTTCTGGGTTCACCACTACAGAGTCTCAGTGAAAGCAGTTTAGAAAACCAAATATGTCAAGTGGAAAAAAGATCAATAGCACACAAAATTCTGGGAAACCCATTCTCCAGGAAACATATATTTTATCTTCTTGACTATGTAGCTCAGTTATCAGCTATGCCAGCTTCTGTTACTGAGACACTTTCCTGGCTCCTCAGCTCATTCCTTATCAATTCCTGATGCTCTATTTTAAATGACTGTGTAGTTCCCCTCCCTCCTACTTCTCAGCTGATATTACCCCCTTAAATTTTGACACCTGTTCTCATCTTTAGTTTTACTCTGCTTATAAAGTGCTTCCATTGATTTTGATTGCAAAATACAGTAATTATCTGTATATGTTGAATAGGTAATCCTTCCCATCAGGAGTAAGACACTACTTAGTTGAGCAAAGATATTGCTGCCTCACCAATTAAACTGTTGTGAGCAAAACCTGTGTGTAAAAGCAGCTCCTTGTCCACATCTGAACAAGAGCTGGATTTCAGCAAATTCTCTTCCTCTTGACCTATGCTATACGATTTTAACAGGGTTTATTGATGTAGCGAACTTCTTATTTATCACCCAGTTTTGAAGATAGCTGTAGGACAAAGAGCGTCAGTTCCCCCTTCCAGTTTATTCCAAGGAACTTGCTCATCTGAAAACATAACAGTGACATTTACAAGTGGATCACAGCCTAAATTGTTTCTGTAATAGAACCTTGAACAGTGTAAAGAAGCACTGTACCCTCCTTGCCTACAGAAGATTTGCACATACTTGCATCTGCACAGGATCTGCTTTGTTGTTAAGGTGGATGGTGAAATTCTTTGGGGGAAAAAATCAGGTTACCAGTTGAACAGCACAAACATGCTGCTGGGCAAAAGCTAGAGACTGTGGTTAAGTTAGAAATATTTTTAAATGTCACTTCATTGATGTTTTATTAAAAGGTCATCTGACATGTTGAATAATGGCTGATTTATAAAGGCAGTATGTGGAGATGAAATGGATACTGGACATAGACTTCTTCATGGTATGGAAGATGCTCACTTAAAGTGTTCTTTTATCATAGAATCATAGAATCATAGGTTGAAAAAGACCTCTAAGATCATCAAGTCTAGCTGTCAAACCAACACCACCATGCCTACTAAACCATATCCCAGAATGCCACATCTTCATGTTTTTTGAACACCTCCAGGGATGGTGCTCAACCTCCTGCCTAAGCAGCTTATTCCAATGCCTGACCACTCTTTCAGTAAAGAAATTTTTCCTAATATCCAATCTAAACCTCGCCTGCTGCAACTTGAGGCCATTGCCTCTCGTCATATCACTAGTTACTTGAGAGAAGAGACCAACACCTGTCTCACTACACCCTCCTTTCAGGTAGCTGTATCACACACACAGAATCACACACAGAATGTTTAGGGTTGGAAGGGACCTCTGTGGGTCATCTAGTCCAACTCCCCTGCTGAAGCAGGGTCACCTACAGCAGGCTGCACAGGACTGCGTCCAGGCAGGTCTTGGAATATCTCCAGAGGAGAGTCCACAAACTCCCTGGGCAGCCTGTTCCAGGGCTCCGTCACCCTCAGAGTGAAGAAGTTCTTCCTCATGTTCAGCTGGAATTTCCCATGCTTCAGTTTGTGCCCGTTGCCCCTTGTCCTGTCACTGGGCACCACTGAAAAGAGTCTGGCCCCCTCCTCTTGACACCCACCCTTGAGATATTTATAAGCCTTTTAGAAGATCCCCTCTCAGCCTTCTCTTCTTCAGGCTGAACAAGCCCAGCTCCCTCAGCCTTTCCTCATAGAAGAGATGCTCCAGTCCCCTCACCAGCCTCTTTGCCCTTCTCTGGACATGCTCCAGCACCTCAATGTCCTTCTTGTAGTGAGGGGCCCAAAACTGAACACAGCACTCAAGGTGCGGCCTCACCAGTGCCGACTACAGGGGCACAATCACCTCCCTACTCCTGCTGGCCACACTATTCCTGATGCAAGCCAGGATGCTGCTGGCCTTCTTGGCCACCTGGGCTCATTGCTGGCTCACGTTCAGCTGGCTGTCGACCAACGCCCCAAGATCATTTTCTGCCAGGCAGCTTTCCAGCCACTCCTCCCCAAGCCTGTAGCGTTGCATGGGATTGTTTTGACCGAAGTGCAGGACCTGGCATTTGGCCTTGTTGAAACTCATACAGCTGTCTTCGGCCCATCGAACCAGTCTGTCCAGATCCCTCTGCAGAGCCTTCCTACCCTCAAGCAAATCGACACTCCCACCCAGCTTGGTGTCATCTGCAAACTTACTGAGGGAGCACTCAACCCCCTCATCCAGATCATTGATAAAGTTGTTAAACAAGACCAGACCCAAAACTGAGCCCTGGGGAACACCACTCGTGACGGGCTACCAGCTGGATTTAACTCCATTCACTACCACTCTCTGTGCTCGGCCATTCAGACAGTCCTTTATGCAGCAGAGAGTACACCCATCCAAACCGTGGGCAGCTAGTTTCTCCAGGAGGATGCCGTGGGGAACAGTGTCAAAGGCCTTGTTGAAGTCCAGGTAGATAACATCCTTAGCCTTTCCCTCATCCACTAGGCGGGTCACTTGGTCATAGAAGGAGATCAGGTTGGTCAAGCAGGACCTGCCTTTCATGAACCCACGCTGGCTGGGCCTGATCTCCTGGTTGTCCTTCACATGCCCAGTGAGCATACTCAAGATAAATCACTCTGTAATCTTGCCCAGCACCCAGGTCAGGCTGACAGGCCTGTAGTTCCCAGGATCCTCCTTCTGGCCCTTCTTGTAGATGGGTGTTACACTGGCTATCCTCCAGTCATCTGGGACCTCCCCTGTTAGCCAGGACTGCTGGTAGATGATGGAGAGTGGCTTGGCCAGCTCCTCTGCCAGTTCCCTCAGCAGTCTTGGGTGGATCCCATCCAGCCCCATAGACTTGTAAGTGTCCAGGTGGCATAGCAGGTCAGTAACTGCTTCATCCTGGATTATGGGAGGTTTATTCTGCTCTCTTTCCCTATCTTCCAGCACTGGGGTCTGACTACCCTGGGGATAATCAGTCTGACTATTAAAGACTGAGGCAAAGAAGGCGTTAAGTACCTCAGCCTTTTCCTCATCCTTGCTGGCAACATTCCCCTCGCATCCAATAAGGGATGGAGACTCTCCTTGGCCCTCTTTTTGTTGTTGATATATTTGTAAAAACATTTTTTGTTGCCCCTTACAACAGTGGCCAGCCTGAGTTCTAGCTTATGCCTAGCAAGGCTTTTGCCTTTCTAATTTCCTCGCTGCATGACCTAACGAGACCCCTGTACGCCTCTTGAGTCACCTGCCCTTTCTTCCATAAGTGGTAGACACTCCTTTTTTTCCTGAGGTCCAGCAAGAGCTCCTTGTTCAGCCAGGCCGGTCATCTTCCCCACCGGTTCTTCTTGCGGCACATGGGGACAGCCTGCTCCTGTGCATTTAAGACTTCCTCCTTGAAGAATCCCTGGATGGACCCATTATAGTATTTGTGGAATTGATATTCTCCCCAGGTTTTTATCATCTTCTGTAAATTTGCCCAGGTGAATTCCCAATTAAGCTTTCTAAGGTTAATAAGTGGTTTTCTTGGCATGCTCAGGAAAGCGAAGATGTCACAAGTATCCCTGTCAGAGTTGTAGATCTGCATCTTTTCAAACCAGCAACCCAGGTATCTACACTAGACAGGCAAAAGATTTCTGCACTGTTCAGAGGTTGCTGGTGATCTTAAAAAGTGATTGGCCAAGCTACCTTCTTGTTTCAATTTTTGTAATGAGCTTCTGATTTTAATTTAGCAGAAACATAAAATTCAGTACACTGATGGAGCATGCCTAAGACTCTTGACACAGACATCTTCTTTATCTCCCTCAGTTTTGGAATCGTTCATTTCCTCCTCAGACTTACAAGCCCTCCTTCCAGAATGAGTCTTGAAAAAGGCAATAAGTGTTATCAAAGATCTACCTGAAAAAGGCAATAAGTGTTATCAAAGATTTACCTGAAGAACAATATACCATACTGGCCTCAATTAGAGGATGGGCATCAGTTTAGTTCTCTTCAGATTAAGCATTTCTTCCATCCTTACTTATGAATGGGAACAAAATTGCAGTTTCATCTCCCTCATGGTATCTGTGATATATAAGACATCTCAAAGGAAATTTACATCAGCCTGTTATGACTTTATACCTCCCCTATCTAATAACGGCCTTGGGCATGGAACACAGACCTGAGGGAAATATGACAGAGAAGGAAGAGAGCCAAGCAATTAATAATATTTATAATACTTCCTACATGCAATAACCGAAGATAAGGTTAGTTCTTTTTTTTTCTGCATTATTTCTTTGCATAAAAGTTGCTGCCTGAAGTCGGTACAAATATGTGTATGAAAGAAGTATGGAAAAGACTCTTTGTATCAGTGTGTGTGCTCTGATTTTGGTAGACATTTAAGGGTGTTTCTAGAGTATAGGAAGAGATAGAACCAATTTAATTTATACTGTACACTATGAATACCCAGGGAATCCTTGTGCTCAGTGATATCTGGGTCTTGCACAGCTATTAGTACACAATAGAAAACTTGGGTATTTTACTGACAGCAGGCACATTTGCTTACATAAGCTCAAAGAATTGAAAGAGAGATATAATTACTACAAAATTTATGTGTGTCAAAAAGAACAGTGTGGAAAAAATATTTTGTGTGTTTGCTCAGGTGTAATCAGTGGGTTACCAGACCATCACAGTACAGAACAGTGAATGAAAGAGATAATAGGAAAAACAAGAGGGATCGCTTGAGAAGGATATGCATAATGGATAGTGCATTACTCTCTTTTACTTGACTTAAGGGAGGTGCTACTTAGCATAGTGAGGCCAGAGGCTGGCTTAGAGGACACAGCTGCTGATGTAAAAAGTCAACATGTCAAGTTACACTACTAAGTGGAGCTGATTTTATGGTGGGCTTTTCACACAGGTGAGATTACCTAGTTTTTAATTACTGTAGACAGAAAGTCTTAACATAGATTCACCGGAGGACATATCAGTTGTCATTTTGTTGGTTTGAGTAAGTGTTCTGAGGCCCCAGTTGTTATTGTCTGTGAAATACACATTGTAAATCTTATCCTATGTGAATATCCTTGGTTATTGATTCTTCTGTGAACTTGGCAGCCTTGTCAATAAAGAAGAAGAAGGATAAAAAAAAAAGAATTAAAAGAAAATCGGTGTCCTTGCCTTACGCAGTAACCCAAACAGTACTTGGTAAAGATTCCAGTACAAGCACAGAGGCATGGTTAATTAACGCAGTAACATCATTAGCATACTAATTCAGTAGTGTGTAGATTTTGAGTCTGTGTGTATCAGAGACACATTGCAACTGTTGCCCTTCTATTAGTTGGTTTATATTTTTCTGGGATTATGTACATGCTGGGGTCAAAGTAGGAATGCTAAACCAGTCAACCAATACCTAGAGTAAAATCCATATAATTTTTAAGGAAGACTTTTTATAGTGTCAGAGCACAATATTACCAAATTTGTTTTTGAGGGTTGGACTAGATGACCCACAGAGGTCCCTTCCAACCCCTACCATTCTGTGATTCTGTGATTCTGTGAAACCTGAGGAAGCTGTGCTGAGATGGCTAATATATGGGTTCAGACTTCTGCCAATGAGCCATTTGGATCCATAATAAGGCAGAGGATTTTGAAAACTCCTTGTTCTCCTGGATCCACAGGGACAGATTACTGTGTGCGGGTCAGGTTTTTCTCTAGTCTGACACTGGACCCTGATTTATTACTTCACATTTTAACTCCAACAGGGCAGTGAACGCTCTCATCTGTTGCAATCCGGGAATGTTATGGAGAGAAAGATTTTTTCTTCCTCCCCCCCCCGTAACTCAAATTTCGTTAGTTAATTGGGTGCATGAGGTATTGCACAGAGCTACAGAATGATGCTGAACCTCTGCTCCAGTCTCTGTCCTAATTAGTATGGAGCAAAATTCTCCCAATGTTTCTACTTAGAGGTCATATCAAAAAAACCACGGTGCTGACTGAGAAACATGACACTCCTTTTTCAACACTATTAAAGATCGGAATAATGAAAATTTCAACACCTCACCCACTACTGGTGTAAATAAAATATCATTCACTGTGTCTCACACTAAGTGTGTTTAAGAGAAGGATTTGAACTGCAATGTGTACGTTAAACAGCACGGGGCAAAATGTCCCCTCACATGCGTACACTGATTGTGCTGAAAGACCAAATAAGAATAAATTTTGGCCCCTGTTAAATCACAGTAGAACTTAAGACACTGCCTGCGAGAACTCAAAGCAGTGCTGTCAGTGAATTGCTGTCTTACTTGTTTTCGGAAAAGCAAACCAGCAAGACTGTAGCCTCATGCTTGCAATCCATGATTTAATAAGCATTTCATCACTCAGGACAGTATTGTCATGGTTCATCCATGAAGAACATAAAAATAGCTATTGAGGCTGCAAAAGTAGTGTGAGCTCACCTTATTGCTTGAAGAATATTATATTCATTGTGGGCTTAGGGAAGGAAATGAAATTCTGGATTTTCTCATGAAAACATTGGAAAAATATTAATTATAGCAAAATACTAAGCGCATTGGGACTTTACCTTTCAGGACTGAGACTGACTTGGGACTTCTGCTGATCTGCAAACAAAGAAGCACCCAGAGCCTCTTGGAGAGGCTGATAGCATGCTGTCTGAAGTGGTGATGAAGATCATCAAACCCACAAGGACTTCGTCATCCATGCCAGTGAAAACTGAAAGAGTAATGCCTTTATTCAAACTTTATTTTAGGTTTGTCAGAGATGCTATCCAGCTCCCTACACCTCATAGGCTGTCCTCAGAACCGGCCCTCAGAGTCCTGATGTCTCGCATATGGATACAGGTACATGCAAGAACTACCTCTGCTTTGGTCAGATATTTGCCCCATGTATTTTTTCCACCGAAAAACAAAACCTGAGAATACTTTTCATATTCACTTCTCTTCAGAGGATGTCTGCTACTTAGAAATTCATGCTACTTCCCTCCCAGAGAAGAAGCTGTTACTACTTATTACTTCTTACTAGTAATGGAAACCTGATTGGGCAGCTCTGTAAGGAGAAAATGTATTTCCCAGCTGTTCTTTATTTATGTATTTTCCACTGGAAAGCCTCCAGTGTTTAGGACTGACCTTCCTGACATTGAAGTGCTTCTGATAAAACTAAATAGTGTTAAGCAAAAATTTTACAAGATATTTCTCCAAGTTTCCTACGGAGTTATTTTGGTTATGCTGCAGAGGTCACCCCTTTGGAGTCAAGGCGCAGAGCTGCGGCAGGACAGCAGAGGGAGACAGTGCTCAAAGGAGTAAAAAAGGCATCGGCTACCTCCACTGCACCAATCACCAGTAATAATCCAGTGAATAATGTTCAGACCAGTCACACCCCTCCATGAGAAAGAAATACTAATGACATTTAAATTAATTTGCTCTCCTGTGGGCTAATGCTGGTGTGGAGCAGTGGCAGCACGTTGCCTCCCTGCATTTCTCTGTTGGCCAACAGCGGCAGTGGCCTCCTGAAATGGCCCTGGTAACTTCACCGGTTGTCCTGGCGGTAAGACACTCGCCTTGTTGGTGATTCTTCTCAGGCACTGACCTTGCTGGGTTACAGAAGCATGCTGTACTGACTTTATTAAGGTATGCCCTTTATTGAGAGTGTGTTTAGTGCATGTGTTGGGTCTCTAATTAAAATGCTAAAATATGGTTCCAGGAGAAAGTTTAACAGATTATTATCTTTCCTGCACAGAAGGAAGAGAGTGCTAGGACATATCTGTTTAAAGTGACTGTGCAAATGACATTTTGATGTTCCATATTTATAGTACTCTTCACCAGATACTTGCATATTAAGGGCTAGATTATAGCAGCCCTGCCCCCCCAGGAAGAGATCAGAGAATGAACCCGAGTCACAACCACTCTCTCTGACCACCTAGCCTTCCCCTGCTCACTGTGGCTGGGATGCCATTTTGATCAGGATAACATCAAAGCCTTATTTTTCCATGCTGAGCTATTTTTGCGTGGCAGCGTGGCTCTGCTTTTCAGGTAAGCCAGAGAAGGATTGATAATGCCTCATCTGAAACCCAAGCTGTAGTTATAACTCACCTGGCCCAGTACGAATTGCATTGGGGTCTGTTGTTAGCATGAGAGGAGCACCTCCTGCTCCCTGCCACTGCAGTATCTGACAGCGTTGGGAGTGAGAAGCTCTTGGGTTTGTCTGCAGAACCAATAGGAGTCTTCCTGCAGAATTTGTTCCGTTTTGCTTTTTACCTTTTTAGCTTCCTTATGGACATTTTTGGAAAAAAATAAGATCAAAGAGCTCCTGTAATTTTTAATCCAAGTGCAATTACAGTTTGCTAGTCAACTGACTGGTTGCGGCAGGATTATTGGTGGTGCAAAATGTCCAGCCGTCTGTCTGAAGCTGTCTTCGTTGGTGGTAGCTCTGATGACTTGTAGCCGGTGGGTATCCCTGTGCTGTGGTGGTGGCGTGTGCACTGCCATGCTGTGACATGGGGCTCAGGATGATTTTACTGAGGGTTATACAGCCCTGGTGGGCATGGACACCACTGGCACCAGGGAAAGAGCTGCTCCTGGTCCTCGTGTTACCAACACTTTAAAAGTCAGCGTGATAGACATAAAAAATAACCACCTGCTTTGGCAGTTGTCTAACAATCTCTCAGCAATGCTTTTTTTTTTCCTTTTCTTTTCCCTCCAGTCAGATAAACATTGAAAAAGCAGCCTTGCCCTATTGTATTGTCATTGTTTCAAGTATGGCGTTACCAGCTGATAATAAATTGTGCCCTGTACTGAGACCCTGCTGTCAGGGCCCTGGCAGGTCCCCCCGTCTGGGGCTCTGGGCCAGCTCGGAGCACGCCGCAGCGGGCAGGCCCGTTCCCCCGGGGCCGTGGTGGAGCGTGGCCAGACAGCCCTGTAGTGTGGGCCGGCTGCGGCCAGGGCTGAGCCCAGCGCTGGGAGGGCTTGCAGCTGAGCTTGGGCCAGGCCTGGGCTCCATCCCCAGCGCAGCCATGCCCCAGCCCCATCCAGTCTGAGGGGCTGCCTGCTCGGCTGAGCCTGGGGCCTGAGGTGGTGGAGCTGCGGCCAGCCCTGCATACCAGCCCCTACCCCGAGGCCCCTGACATGCACGACAGGAGAGCTCCCAAATTGTGAACACGTTCATAATTTTGAGCTTTCCCAGGTTTTCTGTGAGCTGAAATATTTGGGTTTAAGGCGTCCAATGTACCTGGCCAAAGCCAAGTCAGGATCCGTGCCAGGCTCAGACCCATATACCTTATGAGCATCGCAGGAAAGACAGTAATGAAAAAAAAAGTTGAGTGCAAAGAAAAAAAAAAGCCTCTTTATTCTCTTGCCATGTAGAACTTCTGACAACATGGATCTGTTGTCCTGTATCATTTTTCTTTGGTACCATTACTCAGGCATCAGCGTAACTCAAGCTGTGGCAGTTGGAGGAATCTCTGGTTTGCAGCACAGTGTCCAGCTGGGCTCAGAGTGGCAAGTCAGAGCCAAAAGACATTAATTTACAAGCAGACTTCTTTAGGAAACAGCCCCAAAGAGAATCTTTTAATGAACGCTATATTTTTGTCCTGTTTCTCTTTCTCACTTGGAAAGAGGCATTCTCAGGTGTAAAGTTCCTCTTCCCTGAGCAGAAGTGTATTTCATCAATGTTCAATCTCAAATGACTAGCCCTCTGCCTCCTGCTTTGGGAAACAGTGGGTCCTGTCCACAAAGGATACAAAAGGGATTTTGTTTCTTGGATGAATCTCCAGAATTTTAGACCTTCTCTCTCCACATTCTCCCCTATCCCGCCAGCAGCACAGGGTTCTTCTGCTGGGTTGTTGGATTTCATCTGCTATGAGAACAAGGAAAAGAAAATTGAAACGGCACCCTTATCTACCGGTTAGTTGCATCATCACTAAGATATTAGTCAAAGTATCTTTGAAATATATTCTGACTGTTTCAGATTTTGCATAGTTCAGACTATTTTCTACTGTAAAGGACATATTAAAATTTGAAGACTGTTTTTGGTTTTTAACACCCAATTTGACTGTAAATTTTAAATTCTTACTAAAATGAGACACTAAGTCTTCAGTAATTTCATCAGGAGAACAAATTTTCTCCCCTGTGTCATCACAGAAGGTATCTGCACTGGCTGGAAAGAAAAACGTGGAAGATAAGTTAGGAACTAGGTGGCAATAAGGCAGCAACTAGGCAGCAATAAGATACTACCCTAACAGCTAAAATGCTAAATGCTGTGGTTGCTATATACTCCTCAACATTAATAAGAGCTTCAGCTTCCTATGCCTCTGACGTACTATGGTTTATTAAAACTTCAGAAAGTGAGTTTCTGCTAGGAATTTTTGCATGTATTTCTACAGCACAAAAAAACAGCTGACCTCTGTTTAAAAATCAAATTGACTTACAGTTGGGAAAGATTTTGGGCTCCAATCTTTTGTTGAATAATACTGTGTCATTTCTCTTGTTGAAATTGTCTCTCTGTCTGGTTGTTTTTTTCTTTTTTAGTGGAAATATTTATTTGAAGAAGTCAGTGAGGGCATTATTGGGCGACAGTGGAGAAGGTTGCTTTAGTGGGGCTCCTGCTTTGGTTGACAACCTTTAGATGCGAGTGCTTGTCTGAACACACAGCTTTGGGGAGCTTGTTCAGCCCTGGATAGTTATTCAATGGGACACATCTGGTTCTTACAGAGTCAGCACTCCCAACAGCTTCACTGGAACTAGCACTGCAGGATTCAGCCCTATATGAGCTAGAGAAGAGAGATGAATCTGTTTTGCTGAGTGAGACAACAGTCATTGACAAAAATGAATCCACTGAAGGAAGGAAAGAAAATATTACTGCAGCATTATGTTAAACTTTGGGAAACTACTGTGAGGTATTTTGCCATTGCAAATGAGACAGGGCTTCAGAAGGAGCTAAGATATATGGGGCACACAGAATTCCTTGGGTATTTTTGTCATTTAGTGTTTGTGGGTTTTTTTAATGTAATCTAGGTAGGGATTTGTATGCTTGATTTTTGTATTTTTACTGGTGTGACTTGAGTTTAATTTGGTATTTGTTGGGACAAATTTCTCCAAGAACAGCTGTATTCAAACAATAAGTACAAAAAAGGGAGGAATAGAGACAGTACTTTTAGATCATAGGACAAGGAATGGGAATGAAATCTTCTTTAATATCATAGGGAATGTGAAATCATGCTTGGCCCTACAGCTGAGATATTACATTTGAAGAAAAATGTAAATACAGCACATGCTTCAGAATGTTCCTTTTCATTGGAAACTGTTGTTGGACAGAGCTGTGGTCATTGAAATATGAATGGTACAGGTAAACTAAAGGTTTATACAGACTATACCAACACCTTCCCACCCATGAAATAAAACTGGAATTGAAGAAGACAGCGGGGCTATAAAGGTGTGTTTCAAGAGAACTGATAACTTCAAAGACCACTACAGCAGAAAAAAAAGATGAAGAACAGTTCAGAGAAGAAATAATTCTAAATGGATGAAGAGAGCATTTGCTGGTGCAAAGAGTCTGGGAAGAGGAAACAGAGGTTATTGAAAATACACATAAACTGAAAGAAACTGTAGCTCATATGTTGAAGAAGCTCTTGAAGAAAGAAGTGATGAAAATTTATAGCAGCTCATGGTACTTGAAGGGGGAAAGGGAAAGACATGGAGAGCAAGAAAGATGAGCCTTGAGTGTGAGGAAAGCTGACAGTGGCCTAAAGCATACCTGGCAAAGCTGAAAGCTAGTGCTGGAGAGGGCTTTCAGTGAGAAATGGAGCTGCTGAGGGCAGGATGAGAAGGGAAGGATGCAGATTATAGAACAAACCAGGGGTGAGGCCACTGGAAGGAGCCAGGGGAAATGAGATAAAACGATAAAGGGATTTGGAGAAGAGAAAGATTATTTGAAAAGTCAGAAAATGTGGGAGAGCTTTAAGGAAATAGCGTCCTTAATTTTCATCCTTGCATGTAATACATGCAGCAAGTATTACAAAGGTGATGTACCAAAAATCTTTATTCATTGGTAATCTCCAACTGTCATAATGGCCCCTTGGAGGTTTTGGCAGACTCCAATTTAAAATAGCTCTAAGATACACTGACACGAAAAAAACTCTACATAGCTTCAAGAGATCCTAAAACTGCCCTAGTTCAATGAGGAGTCTTCATCTGCAGCTCAGGGTATGTAACTCAGCTTTGCGTTTCAATTTCTCCAAGCTGCTCCTGGTTGCATAACTTGTTAAACCAGCGATCCTCTTCCCTGAACACCAAACGCCAATGCTGGAGGGAAAGAAGCCAAGGCACTACTCTGAGCAGTGAGTTTCAGTAACAGCTGCAAGACCTATGGACAGTGGGCTCACTGTCTCATGATGTTTTAGTGCCTTTCTTGCTGTTACATGAATGTGTTAATGGGGAGACCTATTACATAGGTAGCTTAATGACCATGGGTAGTTATCTGACCTAAAATAGGGGTTCCCTCCTTAGGATAATGGCTCTTTCTGGCCTCACCATTTATAGACAGGAAGGTCTAGCGCTCTGGTAGCTGTGGCTTCTTTGTGCCTGCAGTTTCATAGGACAAACTGTCTTCAAACACTTTAAGTGATGGATAATTCTCTCAAGAGAGTTGGATAAAAGTCCTGTCTCTCATGGTTATGTTTATTAGGAGGTTTTATGCATTTTAAATAAGGAGGAAGGGCATCAAATGTTGCAGGTGAAATACATCTTTAGCTCAGCTGACTGCAGCTGGCAGCATTTTGTGGTTTCGAATCCAGGCTGCTGTGTGCTCTTCAGGGGTCAGGTGGCAACAGTGCTATAGGTCTGAATGATATATGCTGGCAGATATGGTGTCAGTAGGCATGATGGGAAGGGGGCATCCATTTTATGAAGGTTGTGTGTGCCATGCTTCATGGCAAGTGAGAGAAAGTCCTGCAAGGAGCACTGATGATATAAGTGACTTACACATATTTATCAGTTGTCCAGAGATACTGAGAAATAGTGACGAGATTAATGATTTCCAGACTGTACCACAGTTTTGGTATATTGAGATATCCACAGAGCTCAAAGCCTCAGATTAAATATGTAGGATTCAAAGGAGCCTTTTTCTCCTAGGTTCTAAGTGAATCTAAATGCTTCCAACACACACAGCTGTCATCAGTCAGGAGGGCGGGACACAGAGCAAAAGGAGAAAAAGGAAGGACAAACATCTGGGTGTAGCTATTTAGAATATGCTTGTGCAGTATGCATCTTCTTTTCCATACAATTTTTTTGGGGAAAAAAAAAAGTCTGTAACTAAAGTCACACCAGAAGCCTGCTTCAGAGAGCCTAATCATGTAACCTTCACCTGGTGAACAACTCAGTGCGATCGTGCATGTGAGTTAACAAATTCTTCATGCAAATAGAGCAAGAAAAAAGGGAGAGAAGCAGAGCTGGAGATAGGTCCTTGGCTGGTGTAAATCACATAATTGAAGTCTGTGAGAGACACCTACTTGCACTGGTTGCAAATCTGACATTTCTGAAGAACATAGGAGATAAAAATATGAAACAAGAGAAAAACATGTGGTTGTGGTTATGGCATGTTCCTCACTGGCAGTGGATGGACAAAAAGGAGGGATGGATGTGTAATTATTAATGGATAACGTAAATTATGAATGTTTCTTTTTCCATTCATTTCTTCATGAACTTCCTGTGAAAGAGGTCACAGTTTTCTCAACTGTTCCTCACTTTAAAGTATTTGTCATTTTTTTCCAGCAAATAATTCACATTTCAACGCAACTGCAAGGAGCATAGTGGAAGACTGCTGAATGGGTGTGTGGGTCTTTTAGGGTCTCTGAATTGTCTTCTTTCCTTCCCTCACATAGACCTCACAGGAATTCACCAGCGTGAATGATGGACGTACATCAAAAGTCAGGATTTAATAGCCATGAGATACACCTGCTTTTTGGTTTTCATAGAAACAGATACTGTTCCAGCTGGGAAATGTTAGGTCCTGAAAGGCAAAACTTTTTCCAGGAGGGCTCTAGAAGCCCTTTTCCTGGAGGGCTTCTCTGAAGTTTTAATGAAGCAAGGAGGGACAGAAGAATGTTCTTGTCTCTCTAAGGGAGGTGGTTCTCCATAACCAGCTTTTAGTGTCAGAACCTCCTTCACTACAGTCAGTGTTATTTGCCAAGATCAATACTCCATTCTAAGGCATAGAAAGAGTTGTGTCATTGCTAGTTTTCAATCTCACTTTCATGCAGGGAACTGAGCCACTTCTAACGGTCTGGGGCTGGTTTTCACCCACTGAAGTTACAGATAAACCAAGCTGCTGACGTAGGTTTGATATGTGTTCCCAAAATGGGAGTATCTTTAAAAGCCTTCAGGCAGCTTGTTTACAGGCATGGAAGCCTCTGGTCATAGCAGGTTGGAGCCTGCCCTTTCAAGAAAAATCACTAAATCAAGAGGGTATCATAAAAGCACTAGTGGATCTTTGAGCCAAAAGAGGGTAGTTTAAAACTGTCTAAAATTTGTATACTTATCAGCCCCACTCCCACAAGGAAATCACTGTCTCATTATAACATTTATAGTTCTGTCCTGTCTAGCTGGTTACGTCAGCAGGGAAAACACTATGTGAGCAGGCACTGGCACACGTCCTTCTGTTGACCAGGAATAGAAACACAGATGTTTGTGCCTCTGGAAAGTGATGACCCAGATACTTTTCCACTGTGAAATTATTGGTCAAACATATAAATGTACAATTTATAACACTTTTATTTGAATTCTTACAGCTTTTACCGTCACAAGTTGTGATGATGTCATAATATAAATGATGCAGCTTCCAAGGGCGTTTTGACAAACCAGCCTTTAACAAGTGAAGATTAATGAGCTGTTATGAAACTGAGCTTTTATATGTGCTTTTCATACAAAAAGAGTATAAAACAAGTAAATTGAACTGTCTGCCAGAGTACTGATGACGTACAGAATATTGAAATAAATAGCTGATAATGCAAAAAACGCTGAGAGAGGTTTATTCAAGCACTCCATCATCACTGTTTGTATCATTGCTTTGGAACTGTTGTTATTCCTCTTCTCAGCTGCCTGTACACTCCCCACAACTGATTCTTGCCACCATTACTCCGGGGCTGTTAGTCCTGACCCCAGTGTATATACAAGATAAGGGGGAGTTGTTCTGTCATGGTAACAGTATTAACTGAAAACAATAAGTTCTATATGTTTTAATTGTGAAAAAAAACCCCAATATATTCACCCACCTGAGTACTTAGTAATTACTTTCTAAATGTCTTTCTTCAGTGGGACTCATTTCCAAGATGGCTGGCATAGCCTAGCACTGGGAAGTATCACTAAAATGAATATTAAAATAATTACTTCAAAAAAAATCCACACCATAATAAACCAACAAAGAAAACGTAACACAAAACAATGAAACTTCAACATTTATACAAGATCTTCCACTCAAAGATCTCAAAACCCTTGCTGAATGTGGTCATTTTAAACATTGCTTATTTCTTCACTGCCTTTGGATACCACGAAGACAAATTGTTCAGATTCACTGTTGTGTTCATATTGCAATAGATACCCAAGCATCACTATCCTCCGGTGTGTATATATATATTATTTTTTCTTCTTCTAACACAGAAATTCCAGTACTTTGGAAGCTAACCGTTGCTTCTATCAAAATATGTTCAGTATAATCTCAGGACAGGTTGGAACAGGACATCAGCTAGAAACCCACAGTTGGTGAAATAAGGATATAGTGAGGTGGTATACAGTTACATGAGCAGGAATTCTCCAAGGACATTTTGATGAAGTCCTCTATGGCTGTGAAAAGCTGCACAAGATTATTAATGATCACAAGTGGTCAGAATGTTTTGCATGGTCAGAAACAGGATAAAAATAACACACAGCATTTTTATTTTAACAGTGTGCTAGTATGGAAAGATGCTTTGTATTGTAGTGCCATCCTTTCTGGAACAGATCAAAAGACTATTGATCTACAGATTCTTCTACAAGCAAGTGAACTACAAATGTCCAGGGAACAGTGCACCCATCACTCTGAGCTTGAGAAGCAAGATCTTATGATGCTCTTGAATATACTCAAAAGTAAGAACAGGAGATTTCTGAGGGGAAACAATCACAGTTCACCATAGAGACTGGAGGGTGTGTGACAGTCAGAATCTCCTCAGGATAAGAAGGGAAATCCGGAAAGGGGAATCACATTCTTGTTGGTGTGGTATTTTCCTAATCACGTACTCTCAATGAAAATTTGTGGCAGGGTCACTGAAAATCAGGTTAATCATATGGCAAGCACAGTGGTTGCTTCATAATGCATGGGCTTGCTAAGGATTAGAAATCTATTAGAGAACAGATTTAGAATTCCATTGAAGAAAGTAATGAACTGCATTTCAGTGGAGAGAAAGCAATCTCAGATAAGCAGAGAGCACAGTCAGTCTGACAGTGTGTTGAAGCAGTTCAAGAGGTGAAGTAAAAGTCATACGAAATCACTGAGGACATACACTGAGGTGAAGTTCTTTTATTTATTTATTGTGCTGTAGATTTCTTGAGGAGTTTTGCAGATAAAGTGCATACAAGATCAGATCTATTAAAAGCAACTCTCAAAATTCTGAACACATGGGGCTGAAGAAGTATTTAGCTAAGAAGCAGATAAAAAGTCTCAAAGATCCTTCAGACAAAAAATAAGAAGCTAGTGAATTATGTTTCTAAATGTTCAGTGAACTATCAGTAGATTGAAATTATACATGAAATGACTCCACAAGGTACACAGAATCTGTAAAAATAGACAAGAATGTATTTTAAATCTCCAAAATCTGAAAGAAGAACAAGAAGCATATGCCTAACATTTATTTTGCAAACAGAATCCAAACCCCCGAACCTTGGAAGGTGTCTCTCCCCAGCTGTGAAATGAGCTGCTGGCAAACTAGTCGCTCTGTCTGGATTTCCTCATCTATTTGGATATGACACCTATGCTCCCAGTGAAACTGCATAAATATGTTTTTTAAAAACAAAGCGCAGTACCACAGAAATCAGTATGCAAACAGTGTGTTGCTTCAGTATCACTACCGGGCTGCCCTGCATTCCAGACTTCATGTGTCACAAGAATTTATTCTCTCTGCATAGCATGTATATTGGGCCTAAATTAGCTGTCGGCATAGGTAGATACTTCATAAGCAGCAAATTTTTACCTTTTGTTTCTCTGTGCTATGGAAAACATTAAACTCTATGATGTGATGGTGCATAGTTTGCTTTCCTCTCTGCCCACCTATCATCAGAAAAAAAAAAAAAGACATTTTTGGGTGTGTCTTTGTTCCTACCGTTTCAGAGTTTGCAGTGAGTACAGAAAACTGAGAAAGGCAAAATATTTAGAGACTGCTGTTTAGCTCAAGCAGCATCTTAATGAAGATGCCCTTCTGTTAATAGACCTATACAGGGAAAAGAAAGAGAGGCTCTGCAGAGAGTAGAGGGATGTCAGACTTCTGTCCGCAGCAGCCAACAGAGAGTTATTAGCTCACAAACTGTGTGACCTGGGATTCAGGTGTCCTGGGCTCAATGTTTGGCTCCGATTTCTGTGTCACCTCACACAAATCTTTTAATCATTACACATTCCTGTTCTGCATCAGCAGAATGGATTTGAAGTGTGGAATTTCTCCACCCTGGAGAACACATGGTAAGAAAATATTCTAGAGATACTGATGTCAGTGTCACCCACAGGACTTCTTGCTTGATCTTTTACCCCATCATTTATTATAGACAACAGCAGGTAACTTCTCATCCACTCTCAGGCTTTTTTCTGATTTGGGTTTTTGGGGGGCTTTTTTTTTTGGAGGGGGGGGTAGGTCTGGTTTGTTGGTTGTTGTTTTTTACCTTACACATTGATGCATTGTTTTCTTTCCGTTCTCTTTTACCATTAGTTCTTTCAATGTGTTCGCTAACTGTGTGGTCTGCCCCACTAAGCTGCAACTCGGAATCACTTTCAGCATTCAACTGCCTGCACTTCAGCGTACACACTGCAGTGTTTCAAAAAAAGCTTCTTCATCATGCCTGTCTGACCCCACTGCAAAAGAATTTCTCTTCTATTTCCATGCTACAGTCTTCCTGACTAAACAGTTTTTCTCTTCCAGCTTAGCTGAACCTCATACCTACAACCTCAGTCACATTTTTCCCAGCTTGCATTCGCTTTTGAAACCTTCTACACCCCTACTCTTGGCTTCTTTGCATCTTGACAGCAATTTATACCAGTGAAAACTGTATATGCCTTTCTTTCATGAAATGACCCTTTGACCTCCCCGCCCCACCCCAGATTGCCTTACAGTCTTTGTAATAGTTCTGCAAGTGTCATCTTCTGCCCTGATACAAGTGCGAGTTCTTGAGTCCATATTTGGTCCTCAGTCTGCCTTATATCTGTAAATTTTCCCTCCTTTACCCTGTCTGTTCTCTTACTATGCTCAAGCTTTTCTCTTTATAGTAAAATCGTACTTGAGTCTTTCCTATCTTAATACAAATTGAATATGCACCCTTAGCTTCACAAGCCTTTGAAAGTAAATTCTCCATTTTCATTTCTGTGTATTTGAAAGTGCTGTTTAACTCTGCAGATCTACTTTTCCAGTTATGTCCTCACTTTTCTTCCCCTCTTGCTCCATCAGACTTCTCCCACTGAACTTACTAAAACCTTTTCTCTTGGAAGTGCCCAGGACTGTTACTCAGGGTTCATTCTTCTTGACACACCAATTACATGCATATCAAGTATCAAACCTATTGAATCTTTCTGATGATGGCCCTCATTTTTGGGCAATGATCCCAATAAATATCTGAGAAATTATCATGTTTATTATCTTATTGTACTTCAAATCTTGCTTAAAATTCTCCTTGTCAGTGAAGGCATTGGTGATCCAGCTCCCCTCTGTCATGCTGACCAGCACTGTTTCACATTTTTCCTTGTGTAGGTTCATGTTAACTATTAATGTCTCTCATATTGTTCTTATGATAGCAACTGTCTTTTACTCTGGATCTGTGTAGCCCATAGCTCAGTCAGGCCTTGCTCCATAATTGGCACTTTAAGTACTACAGCAATGGTAATAACATTAACAGTAGATAGAATCCTATTGACATTCAGCACTGTAATCAGCACCATTAAAAATGCCTATAAATAGTACAGAGAAATTATTGGCAGGGAGGTCATGTGTTTCCTAGGTTGTTTAAAAAACACAAAACAAAATTAAAGTCTTCTTAATGAGCATGTCTTGAGTCTGATTTTCTTAGATTAAATCAGATTAACCCACTAAACATCATTCGTAGCTTCAGTTATGATTCAGTTATTTCTTTTCCTGAAGCTAAAACATGTTGAAGACCTTCTTGTGTTGATTCAGTCTTTTTCACCACCGTGATAAGCAAGGATTTAAAAGAAGAGTTGGGCAAAGCAGGGGTTAGAGGACAGGTTGCAGCTACCTGATCTGAGTGTTCAATCAGGATAATCAGCTACGGTGATCTGACTCTCCTTTTTATACTAATTGAAAGCGATGTGGGCTGAACAGTTAAAAAGGAGGACTCTTTCAGAAAAGGACTCACAAGAAGTGTGGATGGAAATGTGGGTTTCTCTGGAGAGTGGCCAAAGATTTTACTGTGAATATTGGATTATGCAAGCTGTTATTTATGTGTGGCGATGAAACAATCAAGACCTCCCTTACATTAACATTTTTCTGCTGTCCCATAAAGTTAATAACACTTGTATATCTCTCAAAAGGTGTTTAAGTCTTGCATGAATGTGCAGCATCCTCTACATCCTTGCTTTGAAGGGCTTCTTGGAATGTGCTCCACACTTCACCTAGTTTGTCACTTCATCAGAAAGAAAGAGTGCTATTTCTGTCTGGCCCAGTAAAACCATTACCAAAACAGGGTTCTGTAACTACATTTCTCATGCAGCTTCTCACCTGAACCTTGCCGACTCCTAATTGGTTTTGGATACCCCATGTTTCTTATGCAGCCTTCTCCTGTTCTTTTCAGTGGTTGATGTCTCTAGCAGTCTGTCATATGGAGCTGTTTATTTCCCAGCTCTCAAGTACTTTGCATTTCTCAACAAGGTGGTCTCACAAACTATCTTAACATGAACATCAAGGTTCAGATGTGATCCTCTCTTCATCAAGCTTCTAATTTGCAAAACCCTGACCCAACAGGCTTGTATTCATGAAGTTAATCTTCCGTATCTCCCTGATATTGGGCAGAAATATTTAGGTCGCAGTGAGATAGGGCAGAGACGCTTAGGTCACAGCGACATTGTTTAATTTAGGCCTGACTACTTTGCACAAACAACGCATGCCTTACTAACAATTATGCCCTTGAAGAGGAGCTAACAGACTGATAAAAGGGGAACATCCAGCCCAGAAGGTGCCGAAAGATGGACGATTGCCTAAGAAGCATGAAGTTAACAAAACTCTAGGGTAGCTAGGAAAAAGGTAAAGGGGGCAGGGGGAGATCACGACCACCGACTCAGTTCAGAACCAAAAAGACTGCTTCCCCCCCGGGGTGCGAGCATGCACAGTTAAAGAAGGAAGGAGTATACTTCTAAGCGAAGTGTGTAACATGATGAACCAACCAGACACTAACAAGTAATTTATTTGTTTTTGTAAGAGTAGTGGTTGTGACTCTGCTAAGAGGTGTGCTAGCTTTGTGCA
>Ga0065711_1030336_pt1 | contig 32821 bp, 17 predicted proteins | sample Hoacrofraction12_FD_59098 | JGI IMG/M metagenome (GOLD analysis project Ga0065711, IMG submission 59098) | Hoatzin crop microbial communities from Cojedes, Venezuela - Epithelial fraction 12 v2 (version 2) | ecosystem: Host-associated > Birds > Digestive system > Esophagus > Crop | place...
TGCCCAGGGAGGTTGTGGAGTCTCCTTCTCTGGAGATATTCAAGACCCGCCTGGACAAGGTCCTCTACAGCCTACTGTATGTGACCCTGCTTCGGCAGGAGGGTTGGACTAGATGACCCACAGAGGTCGCTTCCAACCCCGACCATTCTGTGATTCTGTGAATGTCTAAAGATAGTTCACACCGAGAATAGGCTTTTTTGTCTTTCTCTGCATAAGGATTGGATCATGCTTGGAGCGGTTGGAGCATATGACTGGAATGGCACAGTTCTCATGGTGAAGGACAGTGGTATTTCAATGCCAACTAATGACACTTTTCGTGACAGGCTTTCAGAAAAAAATGAACCCCTTGCAGCCTATCTAGGTAAGAGAAGTAGCCCATCTTATAACACTTTTTAACAAATGCTACAAGACCTGTCTCAAATCTCATTCACAAAGACTATTTTACAGAATATTATCTTATATTCTAGGAGCCTGGGAAAATGGCTAAAGTATGGAGCTGTCTACTGTATGGTTTTCTTGATTTTTTTTTTTCAAAAATTACTACTTCTACAGTCACAAAACTAGTCCAAACACTTATAGACCCAAGTATATCTTTGCCCAACAAAGATGTCTAATCTGTTCAGAGAAGATTTTGTAAATTCCTCTAGTATTCTTCTCAAGTTTTTCTACACCTTGATAGTTAAAAAGTTTTATACAATATCCATAGATTTATTCAAAATCTTTGCTTAAAATTAAGCTGATTTCTGTCACTCAATGGACAAGATGAATAGTTTAGCACTATCTTTTTTATTATAATGTTTTCCATAGTGGCAGGCTATTGTTTTCCTCTCAGCCTTTTCTACCAAAGAGCATCAGTGGCCTTGCTCTCTCCTCTAGGTCTTGCTTTCTACACCTCATGGTTCTGTTTGCTCTGTTTTTTCATTTAAGCCACAATTTCACTGATGAAAAGTCAAGACTAGAATAAATTCATTTTGTTTTCCCTAAGTACACTATTTGTCTTTTTTGCAGAATGCTACTTTTTTAATATCTCAAATTTAGTAATTTTAAATTTAGATCCTATCCTCCATAATGCTTGCAAACCTGCCACAGTTTTGATTCATCTGCAAATTTTTTAAGTCTTCCTTCACCCAAGTTGTTAAATTGTTGTTAACAGAGCTAGGTTCAAAATGCCTCCAGAATCATATTTGGAAGACTCCATCAGTTTGACAGTGAACCAGTGACAACGGTTCTTTGAAAGTAGATTTTCAACCAGCTATTCATGAGTTATGGTCAGTACCTTCATATCACACACTGTGTGAGGAATAGCAAAGTGAACATGACTCACCAGCCTGTGAACAGGTTTAATAACATAGTAGTGCTCATGACTCTGAGACTGTAGGCAAATACACATCCAGCTCTTATAATTAACTCTGCTATTATTCTCTAGCATAAATAGGTCTAAACATCTAGTTGTAGAATAAGCCTTTAAAAGGGTCTGAATCACAGCAAGTATTTCTGATGCATTCTATGTGTACTGCATCTTGACTTCTTTTCTGCTTCCTAGGATATACTGTGAATTCAGCATTGACACCTGGAGGCGTATTGTACATAGCAGGACAGCCACGATACAATCACACTGGCCAAGTTATCATTTATAAAATGGAAGGGAGAGAGGTACAAGTACTTCAGAGGTTAAATGGAGAACAAGTAAGTATGCATTCATGATTAACATATGAGAGGAATAATAGCATGAGAAATAGAAATAATGATTTAAATGAGAACTCTGCATCAGAAGAGTAAATGAAACTGGGATTTATAAACAAGATCAGAAGGAAAGTTAGGTAGATGCTCTGGTATAGTAAGTAATGGAAAGTGGATTCTACAGTAGTCAGAGACCCTTGGAAATTTTGTTTCTGAGGATTAAACCTTCAGCAGTGTCAAAGTAGTTGTACTTGTCTCTGTATTTCCAATTTTCTCTGTGTGCTGAGTGGAAGGGGTATGTCACTGGCAGGGAACGGTTGAAACAAGCAGGGTTCTGTATGAGAGCACCAGCTGGGACAGCATGAAATATTGAATAGCTACTTGTTATATTGAATAGCAGCTCACTGAGAGCTGTTCCTGCAGGAAAACAACAACAACATATAATCACATAATTAAAGATGGTAGTATGGGTTTTCAACATAAGGATTGAAAGACCTGCCTGCTTGGGTCTCCCCAGGCTGCAGTACAAGTTCTTTCAGGAGAATTCAGGTTACCCAATTTTCACGAATAGCTGATGTTTGCAACTCAGCTAATCTATCAATCCTTTTAGAGTCAATGGAGGAAAGTTAGCATTTTTGAGGTTTGAGGGATCTGGCCTACTTGAAGCATCTTCTGTGAGATGAGATGTATCTTGCACTAGAAGGGACTGCTTCTCATGTGGAGTGTAAAGGAAATGTAGGATGTCTAGCTTAGCTGTGAAGTGAATGTAATCAGATAAATCCCACACCTCGTATCCAGTCTATGAATATGTCTAAGAGTTTGTGTAGTTCTTGCTCCTCTGCATTTGTAGCAACTTTGGAATTTTGGAGACTACTTGCATGGTGTTGTCTCAGAGCTTTTGTCCACCATCCTATCTTGTTCTCTTGGCAACCTTTAGACCATTGATTTTGCTCCTTCTATGTATTATTGTAGGGACTGAAGAGAAAACTAGCTTCCCCAGTACACTTCTGTTCAAATGCTGTCTTAATAGATTCTAGTCCCTTTAGCAGGTAGAAGGCACCATCCGTACCTTTCAAACTCAGGAGAGTTGAAAGTTGAATGGACCATTCTTAAGTTAAAAAAATCGGACAGCAGACCCTAAAACAGAAAACAAGCTTAAAAGGCAAACAGATGAAAAAGATCTTCTAAGTAGTAAAGAAAATTCCTGCCTAATGGTTAACATTTGGCATTGTCGTAAGCAACTGTGAAACAGGTCTCTGAATAGGAAATGTTGCCTCATGTTGCTGACTCTGATTTATACCTTATATTTTCCTGCAGATTGGGTCATACTTTGGGGGTGTTATTACTACAATTGACATCAACAGGGACTCATTTACAGACCTCCTTCTTGTTGGAGCTCCTATGTACATGGGAACTGAGAAAGAGGAGCAAGGCAAAGTGTATGTTTATGGTTTAAATAAGGTAAGGATGATGTTTCTTGACCAGGAACAGAATATGCTCCTTACTGTCTTCATATCCTTATTTTAAAGAAATATCATAATTTGAGCTGGGGAAGATGACCTGTTGAAAACAGAGAAACATGATTTTGACAACTGAGAGTAGAATATTGATTGTTTTTGAAAACTTTCTTCTCAAACTCTTGTTTTCTCACCTTTTTTTCTGACAGAGTATATTATATAGATAAGCACTATGTCCTGTAAGCTGCAATGTGGTATAGATGCAAATTTATAGGATTAATTTTCTATCACATTTTCTTTTTGCTTTCATGGATTAGGGAGCAATGCATCCTAAAGGTGTATGCTCCAGCATCATTGTGACTTCCTTACCAACCTAGAGCTAAACCCCATACATCCAACAGCTTTTAAACGTGTCACAACTAGATTGAGGAATAGACCAGCTACATCTCAACTTCTTAATTTAATAGGTCTCTCCTTCCAATGTCTATGGATACTTTTTCTGCTTTTTTTCTTCTTTTTGTCCTGTACCATTGTGTATTGTTATAACAGTTATCAAAGTATGTCCAAGAAGTGATGGTCTCCTAAAATACTGTTATTGCAAGAAAAGGACCTGAAGAAACTGGATCTATTTGACAAGGAACTCTTCCAGTTTCTACATGCATGTTGCTAACAACAAATTGCTGATGAATAGGGTTGGCAAGAAAACAAGAATTCCATGTCCTCCAGTAATGTGAGGGTTTGAAATTTGTTTTCCCTGTGCTTCCTTTTATCCATCTCCAAATAAAGGAGATGCAGCAACTGCTTGCTGCTGATGATCTCCAACATGGAACTCATGGGGCCAATCTCTTGGAAAGATTGATTACATTCTATACTGTATGTGTGGTTTTGATATAGGTTGCACACTGGACCAGAAGAATATGTATGTTAGGCCATGGAGTATGTGTCTACTGAGAACAGAATTCAGTCTATGTAAGAGAAATGCTGTCTTTTGTTCTGGAATAACAGTATTGCCATCTGTGTTTCATCAGAAACTTGGTTTACTTCTCAGATTAAGAGAATGCCTTTAGAAAAACTCATTACACTGTCTTAAGAATGGAGTGGTTTACTTGCAATAACATCCAGATATTGTTATGATACTGTGCTTCCCTGTGAACCTCTGACTTCAAGAAATATGCAGAAACATCTAGATGCAAGAAGAGAGGGAGCAAGAAAGTCTTTCCCACCCACTGCTCAGAAGGAACATTTGAATTATAGTGACAGAATCACAGTTTCTACAGTGCACTCAATCACTAGGAATAGGATCTAATTGTTAAATTTAATTCATCAGTTAGTCATATGGACAGGAGCTATTAATAGCCTGCATTGCTAAAATGTTGGTGGAAATCCACTAACTCTAAATTTGTTCTTTCACAGACAAAGTTTACATATCAGATGAGTCTCGAACCGATAAAGCAAACATGCTGTTCGCCGTTAAAACAGGACACCTGCAAAGTTCTTAAGAATGAGCCTTGCGGTGCACGCTTCGGGACTGCAATTGCAGCAGTGAAGGATCTCAACCTTGATGGATATAATGACATTGTAATAGGTTCTCCCTTAGAGGATGATCATCGGGGAGCTGTTTATATTTATCATGGCCGTGGCAACACAATCAGTAAAAAGTATTCGCAGGTATGAACTAAAACTTTACAGGTTGGGAGCCACTGTTAAGCGTACGTAGCACAAATACTGTTTTCCCATGTCTTCTCAACACAGAATCAAACTGTGACTTCACTTGTCATGACAGCTTCTTTTTTAAAATGCTCTGTACTTTTAAACTCAGTCTGATTTAACGGAATTTGACTCTAATAACATTAGAAAATATATTTGCATGTTTTTATTAGAAACCTTCTGAAATGTTCTGTACAGCCAGAAAAGTGTAGGTGTTTTGCAATTCTGAAGATTTATAGTGTATTCATCACCGTGGTAACCCTTTTAGGAGTATTTTAATGAAAATCTAATATATTTAAAGAGTACAAAAGCCATCTAGCTGCTAAAAAATGCGTCTTGAATGTTCTTCTAAAATCCTTCCATGCACACTGCATAAACCTCTTAATGCTTTCCACAGCGTATTGCATCAGGTGGAGATGGGGAAAAAGTGAAATTTTTTGGACAGTCTGTGCACGGAGAAATGGATTTAAATGATGACGGGCTGATTGATGTCACCATTGGAGGCCTTGGTGGGGCTGCCCTCTTCTGGTATGGATGCTCACAGCAGCTGTCAGGCCGGAAAATAACCATTTGTCTTGGGATACCGATGTAATTTCTATGCACTACTGTTTGGACTGTTGTGAGGATACTGGTTTCATCTCATGCTGTGGCAGTGGCTGCGAACCTTCATATTTTCATGTCTATCTGGAGGAACAGAGATAAAATTTAATGGATAACCATAATAAATATAGGAATGTTTTAGAAAACTTGTTAGCCTAGTACGAAGACCTTGTCCTCCTAGACCATATTCAGAATAGAAACTGAGTCCACTTGTGGCACTAAGTAAAAGAGGAAGAAACCCCAAGTATTCTCTTTTTCACACTGTATTGCATATTATCTTATTAGCAATACCAAGGACGGGTTCAAATGTAAAGGGGTCACTAAGAAAATTGTTTTGACTTCCTAATAAGAAAACCTTAGTTTGACTCCCTACACAAAATCTTGGAAAAATTTAACTAAACTATCCAGTTAACAATCAATTCATTTTCTTTACAAAAGAGCAGGCTTCAGATGGCATAATGAGAAATATATTTTTAAAGGGAGAAGAGAAAAATACCAGTAAGAGAAACAAAGAAGGTAACATGTAATCCGTCATTTCTAAAGCACAACTCAGGACATTTTTCTCTCTGGTAAGGCAAGTGGTGAGCCAGGTCCTCACTTTCCCCGTCCTGCCGTTCCACCCAACTCACCTACTAGGTGAGCAAGTTTGTCAGGTCTTGCTACCATCCTCCAGCTGCCAGCTTCTCCTCACCTTCACCTGGTAGTTTGTTTTTCTAAAAGCTCTGTGTGAATGCAATTAGATGCCCCTTCACTGCAGTGTTTAGATCACAAATCTAAAGAAAACTATTTTGCCGGCTCAACTTTTAGATAGTTTAGTATACCGGCATACCCCATCTCGAAGCCAAAAGGGAACTGAGCCAGAGCAAAGGGAGAGGCAGGAATGTGTTGCAGGGACAGGGGAGAAGGGGAGTTAAAAGTGCAGCATATTGGTGAAGAATCTCAGCCTGTTTATCTACCCACAGCCTAAGAGATGGCACACTAACCTCCAACTAGTGTACAACATGTTCATCTGCGGGTACCCTCGAGAATGAGTCCGGGCCTTCAATCTCTTTTGAAATGGGAGTGGCTGTATAGAGTTGCTTAAGTGCTTTTGAAAATATTTCCTTTGATCTGGTATCTGTTCTGAAACAAGTACAGCATTGTGGAGAAACCCTGCGACCATTTTCTCTGTAATTTGTTGTTTACTGGTACTATGTATAAAGTGTATAGTTAACTACTTGTCTAGACCATCACATATCTGTATTTTAGTGTTGAATGTTGTACATTGTCTAAGTCCATTCTTAAGTTTAAAAAAGTTACTGCTAGTATTTTCAAAGCATTTTTTCTCTTTGTGGTTTTTTAAGGTCTCGTGATGTGGCTGAAGTAAATGTTTCAATGCAATTTACACCCAAAAGCATCAATATCCAACAACAAAATTGTCAGATAAATAAAAGAAAAACAATATGCATAAATGCCACAATTTGTTTTAAGACCAGACTAAAGTCAAAGGAAGATACATTTGAATCCAGTAAGTAGATAAGCACTAAGCTATGGAATCTTTTACACCACAAAACTGCTACGCTTGCATTCGTTCATTTCTCCAAAAATGGAATGCAGCCCATCTAAATTCACTATTCAATGTACATTTAAGATACTTCAGGAAAGAAAGAATGCGTAGAGGCAAATTGCTTCATAATATTGATCTGAACTTCCTTTGCAGGTCTGCAGTATTGGATTACTCTCGACTCACAAAGACAAATATCTCGAAGCTTGTTCACAGAAAGCCATGAGAGGAAAATGCAAAAAAATATAACTATCAAAGGGTCGGAATGTATTAAACATAACTTCTACATGTTGGCAAGTAAATCATTTAAAGTGTTTTTCTCATGTTGACATTATAATAACCCAAATGTATTCTATTAATTGTAAATTGGACAACAAAATCTGGATCCAGAATTAATCCTAAGAAGCTATCCTGGTTAGTAGTTTAGGTGCATTCAAAACTCAGCAGGAGCGTGTGAGCTGGAAGCCTAGTTTGCATATTGGTGCAATTCCTCCTACTAAAATATAATAAAAAATCTCACAAATATAATAAAAAATCTCTCAAATTAGGTCTGGGGTAGAGAATACTTATTCACTGTAAAACAGAAATGTCATTAGCAACAGTGAGTATGAAATTGCCCAGATTGCTAATAATGTCTAGAGTGAATGGAGATGTATATTATAAGCTACCCACATTTAAAATGTTTAGTGACTTCACAGTTGTATCATAATTCAAAACTGATGATAAATGATGCCCAGAATTTGTTTCACACAAGGTCATACCGTTGCTGTACATTTTACTGATTCTTTAAGCACAACTAAGAGAGTAAAGTCTGAGAGTTGAGTGTTCTGAGACATTCTTAAATGAAACTGGTTTGGGTATGTGCAGGCTATGTGACATTTTTATGATGAGATGAGATACACAAATGCATTAGAAGAATTTGTAAGGATTGACTTGCACATTAAATGCTTTATCATCAATTGCAAGCATTCAAATTCTTCTCCAGCAAGAATGGTGACAGTGTGACTGAAAAATATTTTACCTCAGCTTTGTTTGGGGTTTTCTAACCTCTTAGGTATTAAAGTGAATGTACATAACAGCAGTTTTGTTCTCTTTATGTTTTAGGATAAGCCTGACTTTCAGGACTCTGTAAAGGTTTTGCTGGAGTTCAATTTTTCTGATCCAGAGAGTGGACCTGTTCTTGATAGCAACCTGCCAAACTCAATATCTGAATATGTAAGTCAGCAAGATTCTGTATTAATAACCAAAGTATTTAAGGTAAAATTTATAGCCCACACAAGAGCTGAAAGTATTGTCCACATATTGGCTAAAGAGGGAGGGTCATGGAGCCTCTCTAGAAAGTGTTTCCCCTAAATGAGTCTTCAGGAGTCAAAAGCTTGATTCAGTGTGCCTGGGAACCAGCCTGGGGTTTTAAAGCTGTCCAGAAAGATAGAAGAGAGTACAAGCAATTTTATTGTCGTTTTTCACATAGATAGAGCAGGAGAATGTTAGTCATTTACTTTGATGGTTCTTGGCATCATTCATACTTCTACTATTGTCTCTTTTTCTAATCTGGATGAATCACTTAGAAGGGAATGAGTAGGAAGCTTGTTTCACCTGTGCATTTTACAGCATATTGGCACGTTTAACTAATTAATATTAGGGAAGACTTCTTTGATTGTCAAACAGAAGACCTTATATAAAATTTGATAATGAATTAAAATGCAAGTATTTAAATTTAACAATAAATATAATAAAATTGATACTAAAAATACTGTTGTTGCAGATTCCTTTCACAAAAGATTGTGGAGCAAAAAATAAATGCATTTCAGATCTTGTTCTGAATGTAAAAGCAAGCATAGCTGGAGACAGGTAAGTACACTGGGTTTAATGTATCACTTTATATCTGTACAAAATTTCTGTGTAAATTATAAATTCTGTAGTCTAATAAGATAATGCTGTAACATATTTTCCAAATCAGAAGCAATACAGTCTGGACACTGAAAGAAGTTCCTCTTTCTGCTAAAGACAGATTCAAAAGTTAAGGTGACAACATTCTTACTTTATTTTACAGCTCTTCCCCATTCATTGTAAAGTCACGCAATGATAAGTTTACCATCCAGCTCTCTGTGAAGAATAAAAAAGACAGTGCCTATAATACCAGAGTTTTGGTTCAGTATTCTCCAAACATTATTTTTGCTGGCATTGAGGTAGGAATTTTTCACATATCACATTTAATCATTAAATCACATTAAATAATTTAATTACATCATCATCATAACCTATATTACTAGAGAGATCTGAGGAAGCCTTTTTATTAAGCCTGAATTTCACTGCTCTGGCATCATGCCAGTTGATTGGCAGAGATTCCTGGGAGTGTAGTCCTCGCTTATCCCTCCAAAAAAGTGTATTTATTTTGACCTGAGTGGACTCTTGCCTAGCCTCTGTTAACTACAGATGCAAGTTTCACAATGACTTAGACAGTAAGTGCCTGCATCTTAGGTGAACGTCAGCACCACGAATCATCTGTACATCTTTAGAGCCAGAAATGCCTTGTTATTTGTCAGTACAGCTCCTGAGCCTCTAGAATTCTTCTTTTGCACTTGTATAGAAAAAGCAATGTCTTAGCAGGGCAGCATAGATCAGCGCCTGCCTCATCTCTGTCTCAGACGGCATTTCCACAGTAGCTGGTTTTCTGCTTGCCTCAGCAGATATGCTACGAATTCACCTCAGTTTAGCTGGGAAACATCAGGAGAAGTTTGTTTTCTATCAACAGTCCTGATGTGGCACATCAGGAGAAGTCAGGGATCCATAGTACTGTTGCTGACCCTGTGGCAATATTTTATGGAGTATGAATGCCACTTTTATTGCCAAGTTAGGAACAGATTTACAAGATTATGTGTAAAAAATCTATACTTTTACATATGTTGATCTCTTAGACCCCATGACTAATTTGCATGATGTCCAGTTTGTATATAGAATGAAACATAATACATAATATATAATATATAGTATATAATATATAAATGTTCCAAACACTTTCACTAAAAGGCTACTAATTGATGTAGATGTCCATAGGTGGAAACTGTTTTGCAGAAGTTGTGGCTTCCTATTTTTGTTCCAGTTCAGTTAAGCTTTGACTCTTACAATGTTTTGATGATGAAAAGTGGCAATGGTATATATGATCAACAGGTCCTTGATGCTTAGTCAAAATTTAAAAGGAATTTGCATGAAGTCATGACTTCACTTTCTTTTTCCTTTAGGATATACAGAAAGATAGCTGTGAATCTAATCACAACATCACCTGTAAAGTGGGATATCCATTTCTAAAACCTGCAGAAGAGGTAAGAAGTCCCCCTTGCATGCAAGTTCTCATTGCTCCATGTTGTTCTATGGCCAGTCCAGTCCCTATCACCTCTAAATTTCTTTTCTCTTGTATTCTCCCCAAAACCTGTCCATGCATGTTTCCCAGGCTACCCTTGACATAAACTGCACTGAATCAGATAGGAAAACATCAGATCTTCAGTACCTGGGCAGTCAGCTGTGGTATGTGAGGAGGTAATAGGTGTATATCCATCCTTGACACTGTCAGAAGGCAAGTGGCACACCTAGCCAGAAGGATCTGTCTCCAGGCGTATAGGATATTGGTTAGGATATACTGACAAGACAATTAGATACTGTAGACTTCCACAGGTTGGAGCTTATGACTTCAGTTATTTTCTATATAAAATTTAGTCAGTTGGCTGAAAAGAGAGTAAGCTGGTATGTGGGAAAGCCAACCTGGATCTGCCAAAGCCAGGCATCAAGACTTCACCTCCACTCAGTGGAGAGCGAGAGGTCCTTCCAGCAAGCAGTCCACTTAAAATGGAGCTCCAGCTTGAACAGCTCCAGTGGTAAGTCTGTATCTCCTGCTGGAGTAGAGAGGGAGCTTTAGCTAAACAAAGCCTTTGAAAATATGCATCTGAGCCTCACTTAAATAGTCTGATATTGACCTGGGAAATAGGAAATTGCTTGCAAATAAGACCAACTGCCTTTCCTGGCAGTTTCTTGTCTGTTTCTCTGTCATACCGTGTCTGTATTACAGACGCATAACAGCAGGATGATTGGGAGAGATCTTCTTTTACTTGCCTCCCATGTACATGTTCCAGCTTATGTCTTGGACTTGTACAAATTAAGTCAGCTGTTAACTTCTTGCAGCCAAATAAGCATACTACCCAATGCCACTGCCCACACTGCTCCATTCCTAGCTTTACTGGATTTTTCACATATTCCTTTCATGCTTTGATTGTGAGTTTCTCTGTAACTATAGATCCCTTAATTTAGGAATTTCATACTCTCCTTTGCATTCAGAAATCAATTAATCTCTGATTCACTGATAAATATCCCTTATACATACCTTTTTAAAGCCTCCTCCTGGGTCTTTTTTTTCTTGGTTTTTTTTGTTACTATGAAGAAATATCTAAGACAATTTTTTCTGGGTCCCTTTGTAATAAAGATTTGTACACACTAAAGGAAAAAAAGAAAGTCTGAGCTGAAAAATCGTGTACAGTAACAAATAGTAAAACTTCTGTTTCATATAAAATTATCCTTAAGTGTCAGGATATGGAGAGGGACATATTTGTGACAATGTTCCCAAATTTTGTGTCCTGCCAAATTGTAATAGATTTGCCCTGGTTATAATGAGGAGAGAATTTTTGTGAGACCTAGTAGTCATTATTTACATTGTAAACATTTCTGTTTGGTATTCTAGGTGTTTTAATATATATTAAGTGAGATTCCAGAGCCTTCTATAGACAGCTCATCTCCACTGTAATTGCCAGGATTTGAAGCTTTGTTGTGTTGCTTCCTCCTTAGAGAAAAAAAAAATGGTTTTGATTAATTGCTTGCAAGACCAGTTCATTTCTATTAAAATTATTTAGCTATGTATTTCTAATATACCATATAGTAAGTGTTACCGAGGCTTCTCAGTTCTGAAAATTTGAGTCTTCTGTTTAATACGTGATAACTATTAGGTTTTGAAAAAAGTGGATTCATTCATAGAAAAGTGTTAAAAAGTGAACAAGTATTCCACAAATAGCAGTAGCAAAAATTTGCTCATTTTTCATCAGATCAAAATTTATTAGTGTTCTTTTATATCTTTTTTGTCTCTTTAAAATGTTCAATGTATTTCTCTAAACAGATTTCCTTCAAAATATCATTCCAATTCAATGCATCATATCTCCTGGAAAATGCTACTGTTCATGTATATGCAACAAGGTTAGTTGCAATCATTACTTGTTTACCTTCTGGGTTGTATTTTTTTTTTCGTAGAAAGCTCTATAGCTTTGTGTTTCATAGTAAAATAAGGATGACTTTTCTGAACTCGGAAGTGGTTAAACAATTTGCAGAGCTGGCAGCTTTACAGATGTGCTCGGTCCAGCAGTGGACTGAGTGGACTAAATAAATAGCTGTTTGTCTCTGGAGCCTTAGAGTCACAAATGAGTCATAATTTCCAGTAGTTTTACCTTCAGAATAGGTTTATTCTCTTTACAAAATTACTGAATACTTTAACATGTATCACAGTTTAAGCTAAACAAAAATTTCTGGCCTTCAAAGAGTAAAAGCACTGCAGAAGTTGTCTGTGATAGAGTAAATTAATGCACTTGCCCTCAGTGTTCGCTCTCCCTGCAAAATCCAAGGATGGTGTGAGAGTAGTGGCCCTTACTTGGTCTGTTTTCATTCAGTCAACTGCAGTCAACACAGAGGCTTTCCTGAGCTGGGACTGGTGCAGGACTTAACTTTTTAGTTACTGGAAATAGTCTTTTGAATTTATTTTTAGGAGATAGTAATTAACTGGAAAGAAGTAGTGTGTTTTCATACCCAGAGCTGTAGGTATTTCAGTTTCTTAAGATCCTTTCCCACCTAGTAGTTGTGTTGAGTCTGCACAGTCTGATATGAGTGGCACGTGTTGTTTTATTCTAGTGACAGTGAAGAACCACCTGAGGACCTGAGTGACAACAGAGGACACGTTACAATTCCAGTAAAATATGAAGTAGGATTAATATTTGTAAGGTATTGATGCTTCTCTGTACTTCTGTTTGCTAGCACAGTAAATAGCGGGTGTTCAAAGAGAATATAGTGTTATTTTGTTGTTGAGCTGTGCTCAGTACCTACAGATGCCAGCTTCTAGGCTCATGAACAGGAAGCACGGGCTTCATCGAAAAGAACAGTTACATGAAATAGTGGAGCATTTACTGTCCCTATCTTGCTGTATCTCCATTTTATCTATTTAAATTTAATCTGCAGTTTGCAAATACAACAGCAGCTTTTGTTGATTGTTGTACTTTGATCTATTCATTCACAGGTGTTTCAGGTACATTAGAAAGCAAATACCTCCAGCTTCCTGATGGCCATTTGATTTCCAGTTTCAGAAATTAGCCTTAATTTTAGATTCTCAGGCATCTGTTTTTATCAATTCAGACATAAACTTTAATGCAGCTCTTGTAGTACACTTTATTTTCAGAAATAACTACAATTCAGTTAAATTCCATCCGTGAAAAATATTATAAAAATTATCAATAGATTACATTATGTGGTGGACAGGTGTAAATAATTAAGTCTAATTCATTTTGCGTGCATTTTGTGGTTCAAATCCAGCCTTTATTTGTCTCATAGGGAAGAAGGCTGAATTTAGAACACAATAGTTTTGTTCTCTTTTTACTTGGTTCTGTCTTTTGTAGGGTCCTGCCTGTTCCACATGGCAATACTCAGGATAAGGGACTGCAGAGATGGAATAAGAACAGCAAAATCAGGCCCTGTTGTATTATTTTGGGGAACAATATTTGCTCATTTTGTAGTTTTATCTGAACAAAACATTTAATATGTGCATAATAAAAAGTGAGTACTAGTCAGAAAATAGGTGAGTTGAACTTCAGTGAAAGTGTTAGTGCACTCTTAATTGCAAGACTAGTCCTGGAGGATTCATGAAATAATGAAAATACCTATATTATTAATTGCTAGAGTTTTTAAGAAGTTTGTGTGCTTACTGGGGCTTTTTTATGTGTTTCTTTAACCCACAGTGTTTTCAAAGAACACCATGTTATAATTGCAGCAAATGATACTGTCCCTACTGCTATTAACACAACAGAGCAGATTGGGGATGAAGTTACTCTACATTATAGGGTAAGAAACAATTAAAACTCTGTGATACAGGTACTGGCTTTCTCTTTTTTTTTTAATTTGGTTTTCATCGCTTAATGTGATAACCTGTTACTTAAATAGCAGCTGTGCAATATGTTAAACCTTCTACATGGGTATTTTGTGTTTAACACCTTTTTTTTTCTTGCTTGCTTTGGAATAAGGTGAGTGTCCTGGTTTTGGCTGAGATAGAGTTAATTTTCAGAGGTTCTTAGAGTGGTCCATCCACGCAGAATAGTTCTGGTGGGTTTTAGAGCTGCTACCCTCAGCAGGGGAAAGAAAGCATGGCCTGGTAAATGAGAACTTGGCCTACATTCATTTCAGTTTAGAACAGATATTTCCCAAATCCAGTCAGCTTTGAAAAAGGCAAATGTCATGCTCCAAGAATGTTGTCTTCATAATGGAATGAATACTGCAAACTAAATTTACTTGGAAAAGATACTTAATGGACTAGAATCCCAGCCCCAAGTTGCAGTAAGACTGAATTTACTGAATCTTGAGAGCATCCTTGTTTCCCAGTGTCAAATCCAAAGCTGTACAAGGGTGCCATATAAAAAGGATAAAAGTCTCTGAACCAACTTCTGCCTGTAAAAAATGGGCCATGGGAAAGTACTTGCTCTCACTAAATAGCAATGCAAAGGTTTTTTTTTTCTTTTTTTTAGTCCACCTATAGTGTTTTACTCAGCTACTTTTTTTAGTCCAAAAGTTCAAATATAGTAATCTCAAAGCTTTTGTGGATGTTATTTATTCATCTCATTTCAAAATCTTTGCTTTCTGATTATAAAAGCTGGTGGACTGCAGAGCATACCATTTATGATCTTTTAAGCACAATTCATCCCTGCAAGCAGCTTATCACAAATGAGTAGTTAGAAGAAAAAAGTTAAACATGGTCTTGAGTATTTATTAAGCTCATCCACCTAAGAGACAGATCACCAGTTCCCCTACCAGCAATTCCCCATAGGCATTATCTCCATCCTCAGCCACAGCAGGCATGTTCAGAAGCAGCAGTAGCTTACAAATGTGTCCTGTGATCTTCTCGGGGCAAACAGGTGAGAGGAGCAGGTGAGCAGGAGGGCTGTTGCCTAAGCACACCTGAGGAAAAACCAGCAGGAGCTGCCGCTGGTACAGTGGCTTCTCTCCCATGTTAAAGCATCTGGGGGCCTTTATTAAAAATTGAAATGAAATAGCCTTAGATAGAAGTCTCAGGTGATAAGAGGATGCAGTAAACAAGAGAACAAGAAGGAATTTATATCAAAATGGCCCCTTTCATCCTGTTCATTTGATTTCCTTCAATAGAGCATTGTATTACCAAAGACCACAGAAGAATGTGTCTGCTAATTCACAACAGGCTGTTTTGGGGGGAAAAAGTAAGAGTTCAGCACACCACTTTTGCATAGTTGACTGTGGACATGTAAAAAAAAACACGAGAGAAAAAGAAAAACAGGAAAGAAACCACAATCAAAAAATACCAACAAAATAAGGGAAGTACTAATGAAAACATTTTTCTTTTTTTTTTTGTAGATCGAAAAAGGTGAACACTTTCCAATGCCAAACCTCACACTGCAGATCTTATTTCCCAATGTAACAGCAGCCAAGAACATTCTTCTCTACCTTACTGCATTGTCACATTCCCAAGTAAGCCAGGAATTTGTATTTTTATGATTAATTTAAATTTGAAAATTTTGCTGTAAGGAACTACAAAATGCAAACATTTGGGATTATGCCTTGCTTCAAGCTGGATCTTGTTTTTAGTCTAAAAGACAAGATACTGGTGTTTTAAGCATACATACAGATGCGCATAAGAAGACAGAGAGATGTATTTTCTTAAAAAGAAACCAGCAAATTTAAAATGGTGTTGAACAATAATTGGGCTATAACAAGGTTAATATAATATATTGACAAGTGATCAGGCGTACAGACTGAGATATGAGTGACAGGAGTTTCTTTCTTAGTTTTGCCTACTGAGCCTCATATCATCTCCATTGTCAGCAGTGCTTATTGCAAATGCTCTAGTCCTGCTGTGTACATCTAGAGCTCAGTCTCCTGTTCAGTCCTCTTCTTTGTGTTACTGAAATTAGCCTTTCTGCATGTCTGCTTTCCAGCACTAGCAATCCTCTGGCTTCTTCCTTCTCTGGGGCACTGAGACATCTTGAAGGGGATGGTAGGTCATGTCTTTCAAATGCTCTTCACTGCAGCTGTCATTTGAGTTTGTCCATTTCACTCCTCCAGAGCAGCTGGAGGAGATTACCATTCAAGCAAGTGCCATCATTCCAGATCTGTGGATATTAGAACTAGATCTATATCAATAACTGGATGGCTGAAGAACCCAAATATCACTAAGCAGTGATATAAACCTCTTTTTCTTTTTTTAATCTTTCCTTTAGATACACATACACACATGAGCACCCCTCTCCAAATATTTCACTTGGTTTTGAGGTGTGGCACCACTGAAAAAAACCCCAAATGATCTAAGTGAATCTTCAAGGTTCACTTTAAAACAAAAAAATCCAACCCCCCCCATAATATTTCATGTTTAGAATACAAAGTAATTGTGTCTGTTCTTAGATTCCTTCCCTCATTATTTTCATTCCTAGGCAATCATCACATTTGACCCAAGTTTGCACATAAACCCAACAAATCTGTGCTTTTTCTGTGGGTATAATTCATCTACCACTAGCTACACCCTAGTGATAGTAGTGTTCCAAAGTGCACTGCAGGGGATTGGCAATCCTTTTCACGCTAGCAATCTAAAAGTGAATGACCTGATCAAAAAAACAAATTCCCCCACACTGAAGACACTAAAGGAATTCCCAGCAGCCTTTGAAGGAGACATGGAGGTCTAGCAGTGCTCCAGCACCCGCTCCCCCTCCCCTGGGGCTCCTGGATCCTGCACTTAACCTGCCTGTCTGCTTGCTAAGGCAGAACCACTGTGGATTTCTGTGGATTTCATGCAAAAGCTGTTTAGCTCTTTTAATGGCCCAGCTCTTGCTGGGTCATGTTGTGGTTATCTTGCAGGAAGCTCTTGTTTGTTTCTACAGAAGTTGAAGTAGCTGGATAGAGTTTGGATTAAACTATCTCATAAAAAGCTCATTTTTTGTTTGAATAATAATGCTTCACCACCTACACCATCTGAATTTTCTCTTATACACTCTTGCAATATGGAATTTTATTGCATTAGTGGTTAGTAAATATTATTAATGTCATTAAATATTAAATATTATTAATGTTGGCTTTTTTGGAGAGCATTTCTTTGTAATAGGTTGGAGATTCAGATAATAACATTTGTATTTCTGCTAACAGAATGCCATCTGCCAAACTAGTTACCCTGTAGATCCCTTAAAGATCAGTGCTGGGAAACCATTTGTGTTGCCAAAAATAAAAGAACCTACAAAGGATACAATTATGGTAAGCCTATACATAGTATATATATTCAGCCCAGATATTAACCCAGACCTTTGAATTCAGTATTTCTGCAACAGATGTATAAAAGCTTTTCTCAAACTGTATGCTATGGAAACGTACTTTGTCTTAATAGCCTGAAAAGCCATCTTTATGTAGACTAGCTAGTATTTCTAATTTGTCTACAAAACTGTATGTGGAACTGAATGTGGCATGTGGTTTTTTTTCAATTTTAGAAAATGTGTAAATAACAGCACATTTTACAGCTGAGTAAATCTTCACCTTCTATATTGTCATTGTAATTAATAAACAGTAATCTTTAAAACACTTCTCATCTCCCCTGCAACTTTTTTAAACGTCCAGTTGAAAATACTTTCAAATGCTAGCACTCTGATCTGACAGATTTCCCATGCAACTGGTAGAAATGTAATTTATAATCCCATTTGGAAAGGATTAGCCTCTCAGACATAGGAGTTGCAAAGTGATTTTACTGCTGTAGTTATGTTGGCATGTCAGGGGGAAAACCATCATACTACCACCTCAGCACAGAGGTACAAGCTGAGTTTCTGATGCAAATGAAATCATGCCATGAGAAGAGTGTTTCACCATGCTTATCACAGCCCTTCTAACAGGTGATAAAGATCTAGGCTAAGCAAATGTTTCCGAAGTGTTGAAAATACTCTGTTGCCCTCCCAGCTAGCAAATGATACTGTGAAGTAAAGATACTTAAATTTTCACACACACACATCCTTCCCTGCTTGAAACATTCAGGTGTCCCATGATATGAAAGGTTCTAGAAACACTGCAGAGAAGCCATAGCTGTGTTGGGAGAAGAACACTTGCGGTTACAGGCTGTGCCTCCTTTAGGAGCTCTGCTGATACCTTTTGCTGCCTAACAGAGCTTCCTCAAGGCTAAGCCAGCCTGCAAAAATGGAGTCTATTCTACCACAGCATAGATATCTCATTTTATATACTGCAGTGTCATTTTTACATAAAAAGCCCCAGTAATTAATAGCACTGTAGTCTCACAGCTTTAGTGTCACAGCAAGTCTATGATCTGTATAGATAGTAGTTTATGTATTTTTATTTTAGTAATGTGAAAGTCTCATCCTAGTAATTCATGCTGGTGCCTTTTAAACAGGACTGTGATACATACAGCTGTGCATCTGTTAATTGTGCCCTGTTCCCATCTGACGTATATCAAGTGAATGTTTCATTAAGAGTATGGAAACCTACCATCATAAAAGTAAGTAAATGCCATTTGTATTAAGAATACTCTGAATTTTGAGAAGCTTAAGCCAACGTTTGTAATGTCTATTAAAATTATACCTTTATTTTTCTTAAGTCTCCACAGTCCTCTAGTATTTGAAATTTTTTCTCTTGCTATTTTAAAATTTCCTCAAAACTAAGTTACATACATTTTATTATCCTTAAAGTAAGTGCTTAGAACTTAGCAGGAGTTTCAAAACATAGTAAGAAGACACGCCTTACTTATTCTGTATTGATGGTCCTTTTTTTACGTATGCATCCACAAGTTCTAATTCAGCAAATGTAAGGAGGGATATGTAGAAGCATGTAGTTTTAAATTAAGTTTGAATCTGGAAAGGTTTCTCAAGCCTAGAAAGGATTTTTTTATCAAAAAGAGCAGAAGAGAGAGGGTACACCTCGGAGCACACCTCAGTATTGCCTGGTGATTACAACAATGACCAGGCTGTGGTCCATTTTGCTCAGCTGATGAATTTCTCATACTTAGTTCCTGTTTTGCGTCTTTGTTTTTCTCTGGAAAATAACAGTACAGGGAGAGAGATGGAGCAGAATTTTAGAAAGACCGCATCTGTCCCCATGGCCCAACTGGCCAAAAGTATTCCAGGATTAATTAGTATTTCTTTGAAATCTCTCCTCTCTACTCTTTCAAAGCTGTATTGCTGTCTTGCAGTGATGTGTGCGCTGAAGGCAACATACATGAGCAGCTTTGCTAACTTTCACATTTTTCAGCATCTCCCAAAACTTTAGCATTAAATTTTGCTTTCAGCTGCCTCATTTCTACAATGATTTCTACTTTAAAATACCTGGTTATAAACCATAGCCATTTCTGCCTTATTCCAGGCAAGTATTCACAGCTTAACCCTTGTTGTGAAAGCATTACTTAGGAGTGAGAACTCATCACTGATTTTGAGAAATGACCATCAAAAACTGGAGGTAAGAACACGATAATTCATGGATTTGCTCTTCATACGATTTATTGTGCTACTAAGTCATTTATTTTCATTCATTACTAGTGAACTGATTGTTACCTGTTGTAATGTATTATCTTACCCTAAGTAAGTGATTTCATACTAGAGTAGAAGTGTCAGAGTTAGTCAGACAATGATACTGAAATCCCATTACCCACCAGTGTACCTGGGTGAGAAGTACTGTCAGAAGTATTTCTGCTTGCTGCAATATAAATGCTTCCTGCATCTATGTAAATTAAAAGCATAATTCAAATTCTTTTAAGGAATCAACAGTGTTCTAAAAATTGTCTTGGGTCATTTAGAAGTGATATTACTTTGTACATTGTCTTTTCTTTATTATTTCTTTCGTTACTATTTCTTTCCACTTTATTACCCAGGAAATATATTTGAAACAAGATCTTTTATTTTTCAGAAGTTCCCTGTCATTTTCTTAGCTAAGAAAGGATGTAACATTATATAGTAGTGGTATCAGGTATAAAGAGAAATGTCTTTCATTTTGTTAGATTCTTTTAAGTGATAGATTGGAATTCAATCCAGGAGTGAAAACACAGCTGAGAGGCTTGCAGATGATGAGAGCTGCTTCTACAAACCAAGGAATTTCAGAATTAACTTTTTTAAAGACATAATTTCAAGTTGAATGTTTAGTGTTCAGCTCTTCAATGCTTTCTTAAACTATAAAGTTGTGTCACTAATAAATTCTTAAGTTAACATAATTCAAACTCCTATATGACGTCTTTTATTTAAACGTGAATATTCCTTTATTCAGTTTAGTTTACACCAGATATGCCTGTTTTAAAATCAAATTAGTATCTACACAGCCTTTTACACTTCTTTCATGGTTTAGAAGCTTGTTAATCACTGACACCTTTCAAGGAAGCAGGCATTGAGTGATGAAGAATATACCACAGAAACTCCTTGATGTACACTTCAATTGCTCATGGTTTTAATCCTGTATCCTTTATAACAATGACTACTGACTTATAGCAGAGCCAACCCCCTTGAAATGAATGGACCTACGAAGTGCAAGATACTACGTAAATATAAGGTTTCATGTTGGAGATTATTTTCTCAATTCTCTCCTACAAATTCCTGTAGTTAGAATAAAGTGGTACCCTGAAAAAATCACTGCATACTGATAAACATGCTGCTCTGTTGAAATTTTAGAGGGACAAGTCATCCACTGCTTACATTCTGAACTCTTTGCAGACCATGATTAAGATTTCCAAAGAACTCCCGCCAGGTACAGTCCCCTTATGGGTTATCCTCCTGAGTATCTTCGCTGGACTCTTGATTCTTGCACTGCTTATATTTGCTTTGTGGAAGGTAAATTGCATGTTCTTGTCTTCATAAGAATAAAAAAATATGCTTAACTTCTCTGCCGTGTCCTTCTCAAACTAGAACCTACAGACACTAATATTATCTAATAGAGCGAAATCTTGTAGAAATGAGTAAGTAACAAACAACACTATATTTTTCTGATTTATAACATGCAGTGCTTACCATTTGAAATCTGTATTTGCCCATAGGTTATGAAAACAAAACTATAAAGAGATTTAGCACGATTAAGGGTTTATTAAGGGGTTTTTTTATTAGCTTTGCCTGTGGCCCTTGATAACCAGTTTTTTTCTCTTTGTGCAAGAGATGCTAGGCCTGTGGTGTAAGTATTGCCACAAGTCGGCACTCTTCTCCAAGCTAAATATTCAGTTCATACTTGCATTAGAAGGTTACAGTTTCTAATTTTGAACATGCATAATCTCTTGAAAATTTGACAAGTATTATTTATTCAATTCAGTACGAAATATTAAGCATTTTAGCCTTTGACATTATGTGAGCACAACAATGATTCAGCAGTCACTCACTATATATTAACTGTACTCCTTCTGCCTGCTTTCATGACATGTCTCTTCCGTTTTTCCATTCCAGGAAAAACAAGATTGTACTTCAGTGGTAGAATATTAAATGAATTTTTACTGTACTGGAAGTCTTAAAATAGTAGCAAGGACCAGCACGTGAATGATACCAACAGGAGTTGTATGCTTTGAGCACTTTTCTTAATTACTTTTTTCTTTTCTGCAGGCTGGATTTTTCAAGAGACCACTGAAGAAGAAAATGAAGAAATGAAGCAAAAAAAAAAGCAGAAATTTTTGCTCAGGTCTGCCTCAAAAAAGGTTACTGTAAAATTATAAACTTAAATATACATAAAGTGGTCACAATATTTTCTAAGCTCTGGTGCATTGAAAAAGCAAGAATCAAAACAAGAAGAAGCTAATCAAGCACACATGCAAAGGAATGATGCAAAGGAAGAATAAACAGCCTTATGACATTTTGTGATACGCAAGGACATACTTTCAAGTGTTAGCCATATTTGGAGAACGACTGAGTTTAAAGATTCTAACATTGTTTTAATATTGAAAATACGTAATCATATTCTTATATACCTATGTATGTGGAATCATTTTTCATTCCAAATTATGCAACAAGTCAGCCTGTATGTAGCAATCCCGGTCTTTTTTATCACATTATGATTTTCAAAAGGAAAAAGCATGATTTTCAAAATCTCCTCCTTGTGCCAGTTCTCTGAGAGCACACTGTCAGTTCATGAACTAGAACATGCAAACTTTGAGAATGCACCAAATACTGTACAGTAACTGATGTAATGACAATTCAGAAGATAGAAATACCTGCAGAATTTTGAGTGAAAATTACTGAAATACCATGGCCTTCTCTTTCTGCTCATTTTAGTGTCTCCAGCTGAACCCAGGGTACTCCAGAAAGAAGTTTCTATGGTCAAGCACACCATAAAGGATTCATCCATTAAATTGGATATCTGTTTGAACTTGACACAGATTTTTGGCAGGCCTAAAAGTGTATGCACAAAACATTCAAGCCCATCTGATTGCACACTGTATTGAAATAAGCAGGGGCACAATTGTATCTGCAAATTGAAGTGTCCATATTTATGCAGAAAATGTTTAGAGGTACCCAGAAAGTTTGACTCTTGCTGTATATCTTGGAGTAGCCAGGAGGGTGCTTCGTAAACTGTCACTGTAAATTTATTGTGTATCTATTTAATCCAATGAGTTTAAAGTGTATAAAGTGATAATTAACAAAAGAGCACAGATAGGAAACTCAGCACTGGCAAGCTGCTTCTCGTATTATAAGTCACACCTCATCTTTGTTACTTATCAGTTTCAGAAGCGATGAAGAATTTGCATACCAAATAAGCACTTAACAAATTATGTTTATTTTGTGTCAAAGATTAAAAGTGAGAATACACTGAAATGTAGGTAGCAAAAAATTTCTTTAAACCTATTTAGACTATCCAGTTTCCTCCTTTCTTTCATGCGCTTCTTTTCCTTCCACGAGGATCTCTCCCCCAGCTCTTGGGCTGTGCCTTGTCCTTGAGAGCTTCCTATCTTACTTGCAGCCACATAAAATTAACAGAAGAAAATGGAGGCATGCTGGCAAAGCGCGATGTTGCCTCAGCATGAGACAACTTGGTATTGATTGCAAATAGATAAGAAAATGTTGAGGACGTACCAAGTTTTATAAGACATACTTGTTTGCAGAAAAGCTTTGCCTTGCCAAGGAAGCCAGGAAAATTTGTTCCTTCTCTTGGTACAAATGTCACTGAAATGAAGAAAACACATTGCAGTTTTCCAAAAGGTTTTAACTTAGCACTGACTTTATAGTAATAGCTTAAAAAGCAGTAATATATTTTATAACGACTTCTTTTTCTTGAAGAAGAGACCATAGATTAGGTTGAACATGCTGGCAAGTACAGCTCTGGAAGTGTGCCAGAAGGTGCTTTATCATTTGAAGGATGCTGTCACTCTTACGTCCCTTCTATTTAGTTCCTAAATTAGAGACAGTAGTTACTGGGAAAGGCTGAGACCTATGTGAATGCAGCAAGCAGGATTAAGTTTGAAAGCGTTTGCAGTTTCTCCTGGAGTCTGTGGGAAAGGTGGTTATTTCATAACAGCAGTCTGCTGAAGGTAGCAGCATGACTCAGAGGAGAGGGCAAAGCCCTCCGTGGGAACACAGTGGGTGGCTGTGCTTTGCAGAGCCTGTGAGAGCCACCGAGTCAGCGGGCTTGCTTGCCATGCTCGTCTGCACGCCAGAAAGCGCGCCCGGTCTGAAGGGGCACAAGGTGGGCTGCCCTGGTTCTGGGCACGGAAGCAAGACTTGAATGGAAGAAAAAAAAAATTACATAGAGGAGTGGTGGATAGAATCCCTGCTTCATTCATTGTGCAAGTTAAATAGTCCTCAAAGGAAGGCAAAAATCCATGTGTTAAACAGTGAAGATAAATTAATATTCGCATAGGTGTTCTCAGTCCCCTGTGCGATGCAGGTTTTATTTTAAGAAAATGTATGATTTTGCCAATGTGTTTGAAAGATTTAAATGCCACTTGTCACTGTGGCCTCAGAATTGTAAATGCTTATTCCATATAGTATCTCTGTGAGGGCATAGCAGTGCTGTTATCCTGTTATGGTTTTGTTCAGGAACAGAAATATGAAGGAATTGTGATTCACCTATGCACACATAGAAGAGTCTGTGGTAGCAGAAGAAATACTTATATTTATTATTATTCAGCCAGTTTGTTAACCATGAGGTCTTTTTTCCTGGCTTCATAAAATTACTCACAAGTTGCGCAAGCCACACATAATTTTTATGCAGCATACTTTTATTTTGTTTAAGTGTTTCACTTTTTAGTTATGATAAGCTGTTAACCAGAGCTTTTTACTTTTCTGGTAACATTTCATGTCTTATTTTAAAGCATCAGTCTAACTGAAAAAATATGTCAATAGAACAGTCTATTTCCCTAGGTAAAGACTACGCAAAAATACCTATGTATTTTATCAATGCAAAGTATGTTTGAGATCAGTGTTCCATTCTTTATAGACTTGCTTTGCACTGTAAAAACAGTAATAAGTTTCATATAACCACACTGCTTTCCACTTTTTGTCATGATGCTTTCTCCTTTTTCACATCTGTCCTATTATCAGATTTTCAATTATAATATCTATTTAAAATACAAGTATGTAAAGGGAATACCACTATAGCACATTATTCTTATGCAGGCTAAATTAGTCAAATCACTATTTTATCCATGAGTCTTTCCACACAGCACTGCAAGAGCAGTATTTTACTGCTTTTCACTACATACAGCAGAAAAGCCTAGTGAAAGCAATATCGCAAACATCAGGAACATCTCACTGAAATTTGGCAGGCACAAAAAATATCAGAACAGCATATAATCTGTTTTGTTCCTATAAAAGGACACATTAGGGTTGTAATATGATTCAATTAACTAACAAGCTAAACATTTCTTAATTCAAATAAAAACCTGTTGAAAAAAAAAAATTGCGTGTATAGCCAGAACTTAAGCAATGGAGGGAGTCTGGCCCACCTCAGTTCCTAACCTTCAGCACTGAAGTAGCTGTTCTTAGAGGAAATGGACAAGCTACATTTCTATAGCATAGAGCTTCTCTGGAAAAGAGCAAGAGCTTTAAACTATCACTCCTGCTTCCATCTGAGGCTGTTCTAGAGGTTGTTGATCCTGTATGGAATTTTAGAAGACTTAGAAAACAGCATCTACGTTAGATCAATCTCCCTGGGCTGCTGCTTATGTTCCCGTGCCTGTCTGATGTCACTCTACGTCTGTATTATGAGCCCTTGCTATAGATTAAACGCACCTATCCTGACCCCTTACCAGAGCCCTTTAGTACATACACTGTTCTGAGTGATTTTAAGCATGACGTTCCCCTTCTGCAAATCTTGAGTCAGGGGAATCCACCTTCAACACGAGCCAAGGGTTTTCATCTCACTTGGCACCAAGAGGCTGGAGTTAGGGCCACACTCATCTAATGAATTCCACATAGTCTAATTGTTTTAATTTCTTAACTATTGTATAGATGATGATCCCATTCAAAAATAAAAGCAGAGCAAGAGAATCAGAATGTACCATTGTTCATTATACCACTTTACAGGAGTAAGAGGGGATTTACATTCTTTTTAAGAAGATCAGAACATTCTGCACAGCATTTTATTTTTTGTGTAAAATTATTCCATGTGTTTTACTGATTAAAATTAAAATTTTAAAAGTCTAGCGAGGCTCCTTCGTAGTTTGTTTGCTTTTCATTGATGTAGGAATAATGTAATGACATCTCAGGACCTAAAAACAAATCCACCTACCTGTCAGTAGAAAGCTAGTGTAGAAAAAAGCATTCTTGCACAGCATAACATCAAGGAAAGCTTGAATGTGGTCAAGCTATCAGAAACACAATGCCGTTAGTTGCAGGGATTCTGTACTTAGAGCCACATCTGAAAGTTTTCAGAGGACCATAGGACTTCATTATGACATACATCTTCCTGACACGGATTTTTTTCGTGACAGTATATACATAAAAGCTGAAGACATATTCATCCATCTAACCATTTTTCTGTACAACTTCCTGTGACCCAAATAGTCCGTTGTCTTACATAGTTGTAAATGATTCACATCATCTTCCTTAAACCCTAATAGACATCTGTATCAAACTTCCTAGAAGACAAAGATTATACCTTTTATATGACAGTTAACTTTTAGAAAATGTTACAAACCATGTAATTACTTAACTGTTATCTCACTGGAGACTACTTTGGTGGTGAATCACAATCCCCTAATAGCAACATCCTGTCTAGTCATAGGGGAGTGCTTACCAAATGTCCTACTCTGTACATATCTGATCCTTACAGTTTGTTGGACATTTGCCATGGGAGTATTTGAATGAAAATCAGAAAAAAAAGCCACTTCTGTTTTTGTTTGTCTGTTTTAAATTGCTTTTCAATGCATTAAAAAAGAACTAGAATCACTTTCTCACAGCAAGAAGTCTAATATTATGTATCATTTACACAAAACTGGATTACAATTCATTGCATTTAGGTGAAGCAGCCCTAACACTTCACAGTTCAAAGGCAATAGCGGTTCATGCAGTCCGTGTGGTTTGAGCCCTGTAAGAATAAAGATTGAAAGAATAAAAACTGATCAGGTTTCAGTAACAACTGGCTGATACCACAGTTTAGACAGCACAACTGGATTCTGTTGAAAGAAGCGGATGATAAAGTGGAGTATCCCCAATGCAATCACGTTTTAATTGCAAAGACTGAGGACTGACACCCCAGAGATACTGGACTTTGCTCATTCAGTCAAAAAAAATGGTGAGTAAAAGACCATTGGGCAGATTTTTCTTCTGACTCTTGTACAGTGGGGCATAGTGTTCCTTTACTGTTTTTCTCCTCTTAAGCACTTACCCTTCTGCCCTTCTCCTTTTCTCCGTCTTGTAACTATTCTCTGAAAGGACAGACATTCCTCAAGGGCTCACTGAATGTTGCACTTCCTAGGGATTTTCAAAGAAAGGGGAGAGGGAGCAGAAGCATTCAAAGTGGCTTGCACATTTAGATCTAGTGGGACAGTTGTCCTGGCACACTCCGCCTGTCCCCTCTGTTCACTTTCAGTGGTGGTCATGGTGAAATCCCGCTTCTCAGTTATGGTTCAGCTTGATTTGGTACTGTAAGTTAATACTTACTGCAAAGTTTCTCATACCTGGTTCAGTACTACATAGGGTCCTTAAGGTTTATTCATGTTAAGGATGCTGTTGTTGTTCCTCCTGGGGTAAAGGAATAGGCACTCTTTCTCTAGTGAAAGTTTATTTATATCATCTTCCATTACAGAGCATTTTCATCTTATCAGAGAGGATAAGATGAAAAGCAGAGAATCTATGCAGTTTTCCCTAAAAAATATTTGAAGTTCTGCAATTTTTTGACAGTAGACATAGTTTGAGAAAAATAATTCATTTTCTTTCCTTTGGGGGAATTGTATACACAAACCTTACTGAGTATTCTCAACTCATGGCCCAAATTAATAGCTGTTAATAGTTCACTTTCTTGTTGGCTGGCTCATGAGATCTCACCATTAAGAGCCTAGTACTCTGGGTTCACTCATTTTACACTATGCCACGACAGATGCTACCACATCTCAAAACTTGAGGGTTCAGCTGAAAACTCCCACTACCCTGTTAGCCAGGAAAAAAAAGTTCTCGTGGTATCGATGTTGTAAGTTTTGAGACTCTCATGAACCTCAGAAACTACTGAGTTTCTTTTTGCCATTGATTTGAGGGATCTGCCAAAATCAGTTCACAGTCTCTGGCCTCCTTTATGTCATGAATTTCCAGTATCGGGGAAGATGCCTATAGCTCTCAGCAAACAGCCACTAGCAAGTACATTTAGAGAGCAATATGTGTCTTATAAGATCCTGCTGCAATATAGTTCATCCTGTCACGCAAAGCACTTTCAGTTTTCACTGCAGTTATTGAGGGCTGGCCTGTTTGCACCCCCAAGAGAATTTTTCTTATAGGATGAGTAAGATTTCTGCAATCTCATGAGGAACACTCCTGTACATCCGGTCAACTAGATGACACTTGACCTCGTTACCACATTTTATCCCCCACCCACCTGTCTGATATTTCATCTTTAAATCAAGGCTTAGTAGCTAATGGTAGATAATGTAGCAATTGATCAGTTAAGAATAGGTCCAATTCAGCAGTTATGTATATAACAAAGTGGGGGACGGGTTATTCAGTATTATTTTTTGTTAGCTTAACATATACAAGAAATTAAAAAAAAACAAACAACAAAGTAATGTATTAAGACTTAAATTAATCTCACTAATTAATTAAAATTCAATGTGATCTAGTGGGAATTGTTAAGGGAGTCAAGTTTGCTACGAAATGACTACCAAACGATTGAGCAACTTTTTGTGACAGGCAAACAAAAAGAAATAATGGATAGGTCTTATTTCCATAAATCAGAAAACAACTACTCTGTTTTCAAAATAGAAATGGTGAAAAATGTAAATAAAGACATATTCTGAGGAGATAGAGGTTCTCGTCTTATCATCATGTAGTTATAACTCCTGTCTGAGAAATATTTTCAAGATACCCACTATTTTTATCAGTTCAAGTGGTTATTGGAGCTGTATCATGGTTGATGCTTTGGTACACGGGTTAAAGCTGCCGGGGGAGCACACCAGCTGCTCTAGAGAGCATGAACTTAGGTAGGCTGCATTAGCAGGCTTCCATATAGTGCCTCACTTTTGGGGATCACAGGTGAATGGGAATATTTCTTCACTGCCCACCTTATTTCCCGTTAACATAATTTCCCCATGACAGGCACAAGTTTGCTCACCTGGAAAAAAAATACATAAAAATATATGAATAATCTGTGTTAGGTAGGACATAGTTCAGTCAGAACAGAGTGAAACAGTGTGCTGGTATATCTAGAGTAGGAAGCAGTGCTGTGCATCAGGAGCAGGACTGGTGAGGGATACAGCTGCTGCTGAGGATACGACACCTGCATCAAGTGCTTTTTGAAGGTTTTACTTTGAACCCTGTCTTCAATATCATATTTATTTTTCAGAGGACAGCCTCACTTTAAAGGACTTGAATATTACTCCTGTAGGACTTCTCTTAAGAGCAGAAAACTGGTGTACTTCTCTTGGCCTGTAGTGAAAAGGAGCATTACAGCACATGGCTGCTGTGTTTTCTCTCTAAAATTCTGACTTCTTCAATACATAATCCCATGTAGCATCTCCAAGGTTCATATTACCTGGTTAAGAAATCAGGTGCATGCTGACCCAGCCAGACTTTCAAACATTTTGCCATGGTCCATGCTGATTCTACATCATCTCTATTAGCCTTTTTCCGTCCATTTTTAAGAGTTTTTGTGGAAAACTGTTTACTTGGTTTAAAATCTTTACTCCGGGATGGCTTGTATAACAAGGTAGGTTACTCTTGATCACCATGTAAGAAAATCAGCTTCCCAAGTGGATTTGGATTATTTTCAGAGGGTTCGAGATGCATGGAGAAGTAAAAGAAAGAACTCTATGGATTTTAAACTGATGTGCCTTTTGTCTGCTTTTGTAACCCATCTGCAACTTGGTAGGGAGGCTGTGAGTAGGTGGATGGGTGTTTGTTTCCACCCACCCCAACACCCTGACTGCATCCTTACACCTTATACAAGTGCTATTGCCACCACAAGAGGTAGAGCTGGGAATGCACAGCCAGGCAAAGAGGAGACATGAGTCCAGGCTTACCCTGCTTTAAAAGCACAGCCGAACAGTGAGACAGAAAGAATATGTCAGTTATGGCAGGCACGACCCATTAACTGCTGTACCTGGTGACTTTCCAGCTGCGAACACTAAGCTCAGGAACAGGCACTAAACGTGGGGCTCAGTTTGCCTCACATGGCATGTGCATGTGCATGTGTCTGGGGAGGGGGCTCAACACAGCACTTCACGCTAATTCAGGTGTCTGACACATACCAGTCCTCCTGAATTAAATGACTGCTTTTCCCTTCAAGTCAGCAGTGTCGGTGTTACTGAAATCTATACAGAGGGAGTCTTGCTGCCTGAATTAGCTGTCCACCCTTCGCATGCAGAGGCTTTCAAAAGGAAGCGAAACTACAGGATATGTTCAACTGCCACTAACCTTCTGTCCTCTATGCAGATTCCTAGTAGGGAAAAGCACCTATCTTGTTAATAATACAATATTAAGAATACAGAAATATTTGTATTAAAGTCAAATCAGCTATGATATTCTCAGTAATGGCTTGGAATTAAATCATAGCATGAGCTAAATGCTAAAAATCACCAACTCTTATACATACTAAAAAGTCTGTCTTCCTGATCATTCATTATAATTAAATCAATTGAAAAGAAAACTGTAAATTGGCCCAACAGCAGAAACACGTAAAAGAACTAATACTGGATCAGACCAAAGGTCTATGCAATACCAAGTCCTGTATCATGTCAGCCAAAGCAGATACCAATGGAAAAGCCTAAGACCAAGGCATGCAGGCGACCAGCTTCTCACAAGCACTCTTCCAGCCTCCAGCATTTTTGCAGTTCAAGGTTTTCATAGGCTGGGAAGATTTCAACGTGTTTAGCAGTCCTTGGTGGAATTCTCTTCCCTAACCTTGACTGGGAGCCCAGGTTAACTTCAAACATCCTCCACCCTACAGCACTGCGACCTGCACCTCCAGGCTCCCTGGAAGAAGAATAGTCCACTTCTGTTTGTGCCGGTCTTCCTACGTGGTAGCTTCATCAGACATCCCTCCCTCAGTGCACGACTGACCCCCATCAGCCTGATCCATGCCCCTTCTAGTATATATTTGCTATATCCTTTTAAAGGCATCTCTTTTTCCAGAGAAAAGAGTCCTAATTTACTTAATTAGAATCACAGAATCATAGAACCATAAGTCAGAAAAGCCCTCTAAGATCAAGTCCAACTGTCATTCCAACACCACCATGCCAACTAAACCATGTCCTGAAGTGCCATATCTACACTTTTTTTGAACACCTCCAGGGATGGTGACTCCACCACTTCCCTGGGTAGCCTGTTGCAATGCTTTACATCTCTTTCAGTAACGAAATTTTTCCTAACATCCAGTCTAAGCCTCCCCTGACGCAACTTGAGGCCATTGCCTCTCATCCTATTGCTGATTACTTGCAAGAAGAGACCAACACCGGCCTCATTACAACCACCTTTCAGGTAGTTGTAGAGAGCAATAAGGTCCCCCCTCAGCCTCCTCTTCTCCAGACTAAACAGCCCCAGTTCCCTCAGCCGCTCCTCAGAAGACATGTTCTCTAGACCCTTCACCAGCCTTGTTGCTCTGCTTTGGACATGCTTCAGCACCTCTATGTGCTTCTTGTCATGAGGGGCCCAAAACTGAACACAGTACTCCAGGTGCAGCCTCACCAGTGCAGAGTGCAGGGGCACGATCATTTACCTACTCCTGCTGACCACACCATTTCTAACACAAGCCAGGATGCCACTGGCCTTTTTGGCCACCTGGGCACACTGCTGGCTCATATTCAGCCAGCTGTCAACCAACACCCCAAGGTCCTTTTCTGCTGGGCAGCTTTCCAGGCACTCCTCCCCAAGCCTGTAGCATTGCACGGGATTGTTGCGACCCAAGTGCAGGACCCAGCATTTGGCCTTGCTGAACCTCATACAGCTGCCCTCAGCCCATCGATTCAGCCTGTCCACATCCCTCTGCAGAATCTTCCTGCCCTCAAGCAGATGGACACTCCAGCCCAACTTGGTGTCATCTGCAAACTTACTAAGGAAGCACTCAATCCCCTCATCCAGACCATTCATAAAGATGTTAAATAAGACCAGACCCAAAACCGAGCCCTGGGGAACACCGCTCGTGACCGGCCACCAGCTGGATTTAAACTCCATTCACCACCGCTCTCTGGGTTCAGCCATTCAGCCAGTTCTTTATCCAGCAAAGAGTACACCCACCCAAACCACGGATGGCTAGTTTCTCCAGGAGGACACTGTGGGGAACAGTGTTAAAGGCCTCACTAAAGTCCAGGTAGACAACATCTGCAGCCTTTCCGTCATCCACTAGGTGGGTCACCTGGTCATAGAAGATCAGTCTGGTCAAGCAGGACCTGCCTTTCATGAACCCATGCTAGCTGGGCCTGGTTGTCCTTCACATGTCCACTGAGTGCACTCAGGATGAATCGCTCCATAATCTTCTCAGGCACTGAGGTCATGCTGACAGGCCTGTAGTTCGTAGGATCCTCCTTCTGGCCCTTCTTCTAGATGGGTGTTACGCTGGTCACCCTCCAGTCATCTGGGACTTCCCCTGTTAGCCAGGAGTGCTGATAGATGATGGAGAGTGGCTTGGCCAGCTCCTCTGCCAGTTCCCTCAGCACTCTTGGGTGGATCCCACCTGACTCCACAGACTTGTAAGTGTCCAGGTGGCATAGCATGTCATTAACTGCTTCCTCCTGGATTGTGGGAGTTTTATTCTTCTCTCCTTCCCTATCTTCCAGCACTGGGGGCTGACTACCATGGGAATAACCAGTATGACAATTAAAGAGTGAGGCAAAGAAGGCATTAAGGACCTCAGCCTTTTCCTCATCCTTGTTGGCAGTATTGCCCCTCACAGCCAATAAGGAATGGAGATTCTCCCTGGCCCTCTTTTTGTTGTTGAC
>Ga0065711_1002586_pt1 | contig 32814 bp, 17 predicted proteins | sample Hoacrofraction12_FD_59098 | JGI IMG/M metagenome (GOLD analysis project Ga0065711, IMG submission 59098) | Hoatzin crop microbial communities from Cojedes, Venezuela - Epithelial fraction 12 v2 (version 2) | ecosystem: Host-associated > Birds > Digestive system > Esophagus > Crop | place...
GGGCAGCCGGCCGGCCCGGGGAGGGACGTGACGGGGCGCATGGGCCCCGCGGCAGCCACCCTTCGGCCCGAGCCGCCGGCTCCGGGGCTGGCTGGCACCCGGGCTCGGCTTCCGCTGCTTGTGGGTGCTGCGGGGTGTGCCCTGCTGGGCTTGGATGCGTGGCCCGCAGCAGGGTGCTCGCCCAGGTCTGCACGCAAAGGCTGGGCACACACACACGCAGAGGTGTGCATGCGTGCCCACAAAGTACAGGCATACGTGTGTGTACGTAGATATACCTATGTATTTCCTCGTATGCAAAGTCGTGGATTTCAATTGGGTGTTTTGAGGCCTGTCTGAGGGGGCTTTGGAAGCCCTGTCAGTGTCATCGGCCTTTTTTGCAAAGCATTTCAACCTCTGCTCTGTTGAAGGTCCCTTTCTTTTTCCGTAGTTTCCTCTGGACTGTAGGTTTTGAATTGTATTAGTACGTGAAATCCAGCTTTAAAAGGGTTACTGCTTCTATGCTCAATTTCCACTGTCTTAGAAGAAGGTTATTATCTGTCCAAACTTCCTTTGTAATTGAAAGAGGTATATTATAAAATGGTCACTTACTGGGAAGAGTACTGGTCACTGGAATCACCAGGGCTCCCTAAGTAAGTAAACTCCATAAGCAGGATCTTTGTCACTAGAAGGGCTGGCTGAAAAACAGTAGCTGAGCTCAGTGCCAGCTGTGGTCCTGACGTGTGTTTCTGGCAGCTTAAGTGGTTTACAGTGGTCTGCTGGGATCCTGTCCCATGCCTGTACTAGCACAGTGACTTGTGACATGAGTGCTGGGCTTGGCACGGTGAAAGGAACGGGACAAATTAGGCAGCTGTGAAATTATATTTTTACGTATGTTGACTTGTAATTGATATATCTGTGTGTGTTAAAGTCCTCTATGTACAGTTAATTCTTTGGTTTTGTTGTTAAAAGATCTGGGGGATCTTGAATGTCAAGTCCTATGGCTTTTATATTTGCACTGATTGATGCAGTTCAAGGAAAGCCCTTCTATGGTCGTTCCATGCGGACTTGAGCTTGCCTTGTCTGGGCTGTGTATGGGCTATCAAGGTGCTGGAACCCCGTGGGTGTGATACAGAGACAGCCAAGTTGATGCTGCAGAAGTAGAGTGAAGACTGCTAGTGCTGGGGAAGTGTGGCTGCTATTCTGGGAGAGAGTATAGTCACTCGCTTAGACCTTGATCTGAGTTAATACTCACTCTGCACCAGAGTTTTGATCACCCAGTAGAGGCCTTGGTTAATCCACAGGTAATCTGCCCGTTGTTTATGCAGAGCTTCCTGTGGTGTGTGTGGGTTTTTTTGTTTGTTTGTTTTCCCTTTTCTTCTGTCCCTTCCCCCCATGCCTTTGAGCTGGCAAGTACTGCTGATTGAATCTCATTTTAGAAGTTATGGTGCTAGTCCAAGGCTTTCCACCTGGATCGAGTTGCTGGCTGCCACTGTCCTGCTTCTCATCCTTACCCACCCTTCCTGGTATGCTGTGCTTGCCTGGCCCATTTCTTGCATTGTCTTCAATGCTTGTTGGGCCTTTGTATGCCAAGCTGTCAGAAAAATAACCCATTAAAAAGGTAGCTACTGAAAACATCTCAGTGAAGAGTCTGATATATACATGGGAGGCACTGGGGAGTATGTAAACCTGTGGTTAGATAGACTACAGCTCAATAGCAGCAGAAGTCATAAATTGCAATGCTGTGAGAATATGTAAACACTTCTAACTTAAATTGGTTAACTGGACACCTACATGCTTTTGTGCATTTGGGACTAATGATTTGCATGGGTTTATGCAAGAGGTCTCCTGGAACAGGGAGTTCTTGAGTTCTGGGCTGTTCTCTCATCTGAGGGAAGATCTAGCTTCTCTTGTCCAATGCAGTGACACACAGGAGATCTCTTCAATCAGTGAGCTGTGGACCACATCCAGGTATGGTTTGAAAGAGTCAGCAAAATTATTATAAACATAATGATTTTATTTGTGTCTATATTAGTAACTGGTTTGGCAAAATAAGAATAGAGAATAAGTAGTTCTGAGTAGATAGTGCTGAGGCTCTTACATTTCCAAAGTAGCTAGGGTTTATTTCAGATTATGTAGCCTGAACTGAATGTGTTTGGTTGGAAGATGCCTGAAGGACAAGTCATTGTTTCAAACCCTTGTGTTCTTCATAGATGTTAGAATATATTTGGCAAGGACCTGGAATGAAGCTTTGGGTTTAACTTGATAGGAAAAGAACTTGGTTTGTGTTCACCAAAACTGCTGCAAAATTACCCAGTGGCTGATAAGCTGGACCAGTCTTGGGACTGGCTTCAGAGCTGTGCTATACTGAAACTTGGATGTGCGCATGGCTTTTATGAACGGTTGGGCTGTTGTAGGCGGAGAGTTTACTGATAACAATTACAGATCTGCTACCAAGAAAGCCTGATCAGTGTTTCCTTACCCTCGTTCTCTCAGAGTGATTCCATTGAGAAACAAGGCCAGAAAAATGTGCTTAAACTGTCTTGGGTTGTTTTGATGAAACCTAAGCTAGGCAGCATCCATATGTGCTGGTGGTTATGCTGGAAAAAAGGTGAACTTGAGTGAGGACACCAGGGCAAGCAGCTGGAGGTAATCATGTTGGAAAAGCATATCTGATTATGTCTTTCTTTGCACAACAACCTGCTCTGTTCCTTTCAGATGTGACTTAGGAAAACGTACTTCAATTCGTTTATTATCAGAATTGTACATGGACTGAAAAGGGAATACTGTATTTTGACTAAGAAATCCATGGAGATGGCTTGCCAAGAAGTTTTTTACATCTTTCAGGAGAAAACGGAGAGTGTAAAGGGGGAATATACAAGCTTATTGGGCAGTAGGTGGGTGAGACACAGGGTTGTGAAGGACTCCTTGACATCCAGGAGCAGCACTGCAACAATAACCACTATTTACTTAGCCCATCTTAGCCTTCCAGTTTGTATTGTAGCCAGATGCCACCTGGGAATGCCCTTTCTTCGTCTCTTATTTGAGCCAATCTGCATGTCTAAAAAAAATGACATCTCCTGTGTGAGGAAGTATCTTGGTGTAACAGATGTAAATTTAACTTTTTCTCTCCTCCAACTCCCTGGCTCTGGTGAAGAGAGAAGGTTCCAGCTTTGAAGTTTGCTATTTTTCAAAACTTGCCTTTGCTGTTGTTTGTAGTTCTACTGATTGATACTTTTAAAGAAAAACTTTGAAGTTTACATGTCCTCAAAGACACTTTGGTTGATTTTTACTGAAGGCAGATAATTCTGTTGTTTTGCCCTTGTCTTGGTTTCTTCTGGGATTAGGGGGAAAGAAAGAAGAATTGTGTTCTAGGTGAATGTAGTCTGTGAATGTTTCTTTAAAACAATATGAGAAGCTCTCCAGATAATTTCTATTGCATTCCACAGAGAAATGCTTTTAAGGGAGCACTTAAAAAGTGATGATTGCAGGAAATTACATGCTTGTCTTAGTGTCTTGACAAATATGAACATACTCCATGGAAGCATATTGCTCTTACAGGTGTAAGATGATTAGCACCGCAAGAAGTAGTCTTCATTAAAATTAGTAATAATAAGAAAAAAAGATTTTGAAGGCAGAGATTTTTTTTGTTCAATTTATCATTTGCTTTACTTGCATCTACCTTACCCCCCCACCCCCCTAGTAAATGCCTGAGAATATGGAAGGTGTGGTTAGAAGAAGCATAACTTGCCCTTGAGAGCTGGCACTGTTTCTATCCTGTCCCTTTTGATACTATGTATTTAGTATAGGGTTTTTTATTGACCAGGACATAGAGTAGCATAGTAAGGATGATTAAAAAAGCCACAAGTTATGCTCATCATCCCAGACGAGAATGTGGCCATTTTTTTAGAGTACTTTATGTAGGCCACAGCTTATTAAAAAAAGCTATTTTAGGCACTGTTACATTTTAAATACTGTGGGATTTTTTGTCTTTAAACCAGGCTGCCCTAGTTACTGAGTTGGACTGCTTGAATATAGTGGGAAAAGAACGACTGTGGTTTTGAAAGTGTTTAAAAATACCCTAAATATTTTGTGCACTAGGAAACTTTGTGGGAAATCTGAAGTGTTGAGACAGGATGGGCCTATTAGCAAGTGTTTTAGTATGAAATGAGGAATCTTCTGCCTCCAGTGATATGGCTTTCTGTCTGAAAATGTATGAGATTTGATCCTAAAAGCTCTTACTCTTTCAGTACTGCATATTCCCCAGTCAGTATGTTGTTTAAGGCCGTGGGGAAGAAGTTCCATGACTGGGGAATTAAAGATATTTCAGGACTCTGAAAATCTTCATTGTTTTATGAATCTTACTGGAGGCAGAATAAAGGTGGAAACAATTAAGACTTTAACAATTAAGCCCAAGAGTGACTTAGCACATGAACTGCCATTCAGTATGAATGATAGGTCTGAAGTCTGCAAGAATGGCAGAAAGTCAGACTTCTGAGTGTATACATAGCTGAGGGGAGATTGGAGAGAGCTCTGGGTTATTTCAGTTTCTAGAAGAGAGTCAGCTGTGCTCTCACATACCAACGAATTATAGTTTCCTTGCAACACAAGTTTAAAATGTAAGATGCAGTCCCCTTCCCCTCCAACAGTAGGTGTTGCACTGATCCTCAGCCAGGATTACAGTTCGAATCTGTTTTCTTTGATTTGTAGTCACTAAACATACACAAACAATAAAATCCATGTTAATTTAAGGAAAAGCTTCTGAGTGAATTCCTTACTGAAACATACTTAGAAACAGAAGCTTAGCTGAACACATCCGAAACATGTATTTGAGTTTGAGAATAAAGGGAGAACTATTGGTCTCCCAGTACTTGTTCCTGTCTGGCTTCACGGGGAGGTGCCTTCAAATTTTAAAGAAGCTTTATTTTTGTAGCACATAAGTGCTTTACATAACTCTTCGAGTAATATGGCTGCCACTTTCCTTACATCTGGCCAAGATGAAAGTTGCCCAATCAATTTTAGCTTGAGTATTACGTTGGACAGCCAAATAAAACTTTGCTCTTTAATCTCATTTTCAGCCTTATTCTGGGATTCAGGATCTGCCTTACTTTTGAGAACAATATTTTAAAATAAAAGTCATCTCTTAGCAGCCTGATAGTCTCTGCCCCCACCCTCTCCAGTGTGCTAAGCGTTCAGTGTATTTTTTTGAAGTTCGGTCTTTAAATGTTCTCACTCTGCTTTCAAATATTTCAGGTTATATCATGTTTTAAAACTTTGTATACGCTGTGTTTTTTGCTTGTGCTAACTGTAATGTGGCAAACTGCAGTAGGTCTTTGATTTGGACTCGTAGGTGCCATTGTAACACAGATTAATGCTGTCCCACTGCCTGCTAGTTTTCATATCCAGGCAGAGAGGACTAATGTGGTTTTTAGTCTTAAAAGGTTGTGGTGATTTCGGGAAGAAACTATGTGCAAAGAACTTGATGCATTGAGAGGTCTGGGTGGAAGATCTGAGTTAATCAGATGCTCTGAAGTAGCTGCACTAGCCCTGAAGCTACTCCTTTCACCTCATCACCTTTGCAGATTGCCATACTCTTTTGCAAAACAATAAGGATGAAGACTTGCATGCTGTTTTCAGTAGCTGGTGTAGGAGAAAGCATAAAGCAGTTGAATGTGTCTGTTGGAAAAATGTGACTGTGGAAGAAGCAAGAGCCTCAGAGTTGTTTATGGCCTAGGAGAATGAGCTTAGGCTCTCTCTGCTTGGTTCAGGATCCCACTTTGCATTCCTGTCAGGAGTTAGGATTCTTCTTGGCAGAGTAAGTGCTTGGGTGGATATGGCCTCCTTAGGACAGCCCCTTTTCTCAGAAAAACTGGCCGGCTTACAGCACTTCAGCCCCAGTTCTTGACTGCATGGCCATCCCTTCTGCGTGACGACTTCTGCTGGTTGATAATTGGGCGGTGGTACCATAACTGTAGAGAGCTAGTTCCTGGAGATGCTGCTGCTAGAAAGCAGTTTCAGGGCATCTCTAACTTCTGAATATGGCTTAACAAAGCTGTTTTTTTTAATTTCTAGGAAGGGTGGGAAAGAGTCAGGAATTTTGTAGCCTAGTTTTTCTGTTTTCTTGTCCAACAAAAGGCAGTGGAGGTAGCAGCTGATGTTTAGTAACATCAGATGTCTCTATGGCAAGTGGCAAAATTTTTGGCCAAAAAGTGGGTATTTATTATACTTTCTAGTTATGTTCACTAGGTTAATTAAGAAAAAATACAGGAATATAAATTAAAGCACAATTAAACAATTAGGATGAACTACAGATATGTCTACGTCAATATTTCAGCTTCAAAGATCACTCCCAATTGAACAGGATGAAACCTGTTTTCAAAACCACGTTTTACTTTTTTTTTTTAATGGATATTATTAGAACAAAACCTTGAATTTTGTATGGCAAATGTAACATTGAACTGTGCTTGCTTTCCAGGGATTGCTTTTGCTCATACTAACTCAGGATACACTTGAACTTTCAGTGGTGGTGTGGTGGATTGACCCTGCCTGGACGCCAGGTGCCCACCAAAGCTGCTCTATCAGTCCCCCTCCTCAGCTGGACAGGGCAGAAAAAAATATAATGAAAGGCTCATGGGCTGAGATAAGGACAGGGAGATTGCTCAGCAGTTACCGTCACTGGCAAAACAGACTCTATTTGGGGAAAAAAATAGTTTAATTATTACCAATCATATTGGAGTAGGATAATGAGAAATAAAAGCAAATCATAAAGCACCTTCCCCCTACCCCTCCTTTCTGGGCTCAACTTCACTCCCGTTTCTCTCCCTCCTCCCCCGAAGCGGCACAGGGGGACAGGGAATGGGGGTTACGGTCAGTTCATCACACGTTGTCTCTGCCGCTCTGTCCTCCTCAGGGGTAAGATTCCTGACACTCTTCCCCTGCTCCAGCGTGAGGTCCCTCTCAAGGAAGACAGTTCTCCACAAACTTCTCCAACGTGAGTTCTTCCAACGGGCTGCAGCTCTTCACAAACTGCTCCAGCATGGGTCCCTTCCATGGGATACAGTCCTTCAGGAACAGGCTGCTCCAGCATGGGTCCCCCACGGGATCACAAGTCCTGCCAGCAAACCTGCTCCAGCGTGGGCTCCTCTCTACACAGGTCCGCAGGTCCTGGTAGGAGCTTGCTCCAGCACTAGCTCCCCAAGGGGTCACAGCTTCCTTCAGGCATCCACCTGCTCTGGCATGGGGTCCCTTCCACAGGCTGCAGGTGGAGATCTGCTCCACCATGGGCCTCCGTGGACTGCAGGGGCACAGCCTGCCTCACCAAGGTCTTCTGCACAGGATACAGGGGAAGCTCTGCTCCAGTGCCTGGAGCACCTCCTCCCCCTTCCTTCTTCACTGACCCTGGTGTCTGCAGAGTTGTTTCTCTTGCATATTCCCACTCCTTTATCCCGCTGCAAGTGCTGTTCCGCAGAAACTTTTCCCCCTTCTTCAATATGTTTTCCCAGAGGCACTATCACCGTTGCTGATGGGCTCAGCCTTGGCCAGCAGCGGGTCCATCTCGGAGCCGACTGGCTCTGGCTCCATCGGACATGGGGAAGCTTCTCTCAGCTTCTCACAGAAGCCACCCCCGTGGCCATGCCAATTCCAAAACCTAATATAGGTGGCTAATAACTCTGCATGCTTGGTGGTGCCTTTCATCTGGTGTGATACAGTGTTTAGTTTTTCTGTTTCACACATTCTTAGGTACACTGTGTATTGTCAGTAATGAAATTTAACCTCTAGAAGACTTACAGTGATGTTGTTTCCTGTTCTGATGAAGAAGAATTGCTGTTTATGGGGTTTCTTCTACATTTAGATCTAAATCTCTGAGTTTGTAGTTTATATGGCAAGTAATTTCTCATATTTGGCTGTAAGATAATAATATAACTGATAATCTATTCATGGCTAAGATTCAGGCTTGCTTCAGATTCACTAGAAACAAAATATCCAGTTTGGTTTTACGTTACATTGTTCAAAATAATTTACCTTTTTTTTGTTCTTAGAAATGGATGATGAGGACTGTGAAAGAAGGAGAATGGAGTGTTTGGATGAAATGTCTAATCTTGAAAAGCAATTTACAGACCTTAAAGATCAGTAAGTATTTTAATGTTTTAAGTGCCTCATGATAGTATTGTGTGCAGCTGGTGTTTCTTGTCTTTCATGTGTGTGGATGCTACTTTTGGAGAAGAATAAGGATTGGGAGTTCTGAAATGGTTTGCAGGCAGTTGCTCCAGAATACTTTTAGGTATTTATTTATTTTCTGTTTTGCTGCAAGAATGGTTTTGAAGTGTTGTTGCTGTGAAGGGTAAGAAATTAGTGTTTTTTTGCAGTGTATCAGAGCAATTTCTATAGTTGGTACCGATGACATTTTCTTGTGGTTACTGCAAACCAGATACCAATGGTAAAAAATATGACAATACTGTTAGCTCTCTGTCGTGGTCTAACCCCAGCCGGCAGCTCAGCACCCCGCAGCTGCTTGCTCGCGCCCCCTGGATGGGATAGGGGAGGGAATCAGAGGGGTAATAGTGAGAAAACTCATGGGTTAACATAAAGACAGTTTAATAGGTAAAGCAAAAGCCATATGTGCAGGCAAAGCAAAAGAAGGAATTCATTCCTTGCTGCCCGTCAGCAGGCAGGTGTTCAGCCATCTTCAGGGAAGCAGAGCTCCATTGCATGTAATGGTTGCATGGGAAGGCAGTGGTTGATAGCAGTTACCCATTTTAGGCAAATCACTGTTTGAAAGTACCGGATAAACAGTTTTAGTCCATCAGCTGCTGCATGGTACCAAGTGCTGGCAGCACACGGTCCGTAACAGCTTGCTCTGATGTAGCTGGAACTCGGTACTGTGTGATCAGATGTTAGTGACCCACCCAGACATGTGTGCTGTGCACCCATGCTTATGTTCTAGCTAAATAATTCTGCTCTAGCTCTGTGTTAACCATTGCGTGCATAGCATGCTCATCAAGGATTGAGCCCAGCAAATTGGGCTTTGGGCAGCTGCAGGCTATGTCCATTGACTGCGGGACAGATTGCGCGTATCATGCTCTGACAGATTGCAGGGAAGAAGGAGGGGAGTGGTCACTGACAATATCGAGGTTAGGGACATGTCCTTGAACTGTGGAGTTGTCATCAAAATAAAATGATGAGCAGGCTGGTGGCAGATGAACAGGAGTATCTCTCAAGGAGGTCTTGATGTGTCAGTACACATGAAATTTCTCCTGTCTAATTCATTACTTAACCTACGCACTTTAAACAGGTAAAAAGGCAGCTTCCCTGTCCCAAAGACATCTGTTGTATCTGTGTAAACAGATATAACAAAGATGTGTTTATATGTATAAACAGATAACATCTGATGTGTTCTTAATGAGTGCAAAAGAGTTTGTACATGTTTGCCTTAATTCTACAGCTTTTGATTGTAGGGTGCAAGGTGAAAAATGAGAACAGGAAAAGCTGGTTATATTGATGATTCTACCATTGAATGCTATATTTAAGTTATCAGTTACAAAGAATTGAGCTTTACTGTGATTGAAATACTTGTAATTGATATTACATTATGTTCTTCACAAGGCAAGTAGATGTCTTCATTGCCTGCCAGCTTTTGTAGAAGGAATGCATTTTAGGTAAAATAAAAATATTTTAAATTTGATTCCTTTTGTTGGGAATGGAAGATGTCACTTACAAATTATCCCATGATATTTGTGATAGCATGCAATATGTGGATTTTCACAGGAGATGAAATGAGGGTTGCTTCAATAAGAGCCTACTTCTCTTTTTCTTTGGTTTATGGTAGGGTGGGAGCAGATATGTGAACACAAAAGCGAATGGGCATTTCTCTCCACAAAATGTCTTATCTTTCTCTCCCATGATGTAAGCTATATTGTTCTTATGTACTGTAGCATTCTTACCTGTCCTCTTTCATGTTGATTCACCTCCTGCTCCATCTTAATCCTATCAACAGCTGTGTAATTCTTTTTTTTTCTTTCTTCCTTAGAGATGGAGATACATTTCATTTTATCTTTCCTTTCTACACTTCCGATTGTTTGCATGTGTTATTCAGAAATGCTTAATAGACATGAGGAATGTTGTTCAAAACCAAAATACGTATTGGAATATTCAAATGGCGATAAATCTTAACTTTCCTTCAGTGGATGCTGCATAACATTACCAAATAGACGCAGAATAGTTCTTTTAAAAATATTTCTTCTAAATTGTGTTAGCTTATAAATAAAATGCCTATCTTTTAATTTCTGTTATTTTAAGACTTTACAAAGAAAGATTAAGCCAAGTGGATGCAAAACTGCAAGAGGTCATAGCCGGAAAAGCACCTGAGTATTTAGAACCATTGGCAGCTTTACAAGAAAATATGCAAATCCGAACCAAGGTGGCAGGTAGGCGTGCAAAAGGAGTATTGCTGTTTCAACAATATAACCTTGATATGCATTTTAAGGTCAATCTTCTTTTTTCCTTAGAATTGTTAAAGGAGTGTGTTTTAAAGTTAGAAATACTGTGGCATAGTTCTGAATGCAAAATGTTTTTCAAGTCAAAATGAATGGGTTGCTTACCTCTTTGCACAATTTGCCTGATAACATCACATTAAAATACATCTTTATGTTTTGTTTAATGTCTGTCTTTATGTAGTAAGCACAGAATCACTGAATTGAAAAATAAAATTTTTATTAGAATGTCTGGGGCAAAGTCTGCACACTGATTGCTGTTCAAGTGGAGAGAATGTAGGTGCTGTCTCATGAAGTGCTTGCCAGATCATCTTAGGTGATCATGTTTCTCGTGCTCTTCTAGTCTGTGTCTCTTCTACTCCTCTGCTCCCATTCTCGTGTTCCATATGGGGAAACGAGGAAAAGTCTTGTCCTTGACAGCTTTTATCGAAGCTGCATTTTAATTATTAAAACTAATGTTTAGATAGGCTTTTATGCCCATAGAAGAAGAAGAAGGCAAGAACTTTCGTCATCTTCTGGGATGCAACTATACAGTCGTACAAAACAGTGGTATTATAGGAAGACAAAGTTCTGTACTTCCCTATTGTAAATTCTTTTCGTGTTATAGCTAAACTCCTTTAGGAGTAATTCAGCTGTCTAAGGGTTACCTAACACAGGCTGTCGGAGAGCCAAAAGGCAGACAGTCATGATCTCTCTAGCCAGAGAAGCTATGCCAGTGTCTTTTCTAAGAAATTCAGCAGAAGCATGGTGCAGGCAAACTGGAAAATGGCAAGTCTGCTTATACGTGTCATAATACTAGTGCTACTCAGTATGTCTTCATTGGTACTTTTGACTTGAGGTTATGAAGAGAATTTGAATTCTTTTGGTCTATTGCATTTCTATCCCTCTTTGTCTTCTCCATAATGCTTTTCCTCAGCTGGTGACCCAGAATTTCTGGGTTTTAAGATCTTAACCCAAATTTGCTTGACTAGTCCTAAGTAACCCACTTGGGCTTTGCAGAAGGTTCGCAGGTGAACTTGCAGAATGTTTGATATAAGAGCAACCTTAATCCAGGCTTTTTGTTTTCAGTTTTAAGTGTGGCTGGCTGTTAGTGCTTTCATGTAGGTGGTTGTGGATAGGCAGAATATTACAGGTTCAGCTGAATGAGATTGCTAAAATTATTCCAGAGAAAGAAGGAAACCACAGAACGTATTTATTTGCTCTTACTGTTTGAGAGCTCTGACAGAAGTGGGTAGTAGCAGGACCTGAGCTCCAGCAGGTAACCTTTAGGGACCTACTTCTACCTGAGAGAGTGGAGGAAGGGCTGACAAAAAAAAAAGTAAACAATGTTTAGCTAAACTATGGATATAATTGCCTCTGTGGTAGAAAAGAAACGTGTGTTCCTCTGCTCTCTAAGGCACTACTCACACAAAATGTGGATTTTGACTCTGTCAGCAAGTCAGGAATACAACTGTTTCGTCTAGAAGTATTCATACCTATACTGCTTGATTTCAGGCAAATAAGCAGTGATTATAAATTGGTAGACCTAGATATGCCAGTCAGCCATAAATATTTAAAAAGAAAAAAGCCACCATTGCATACTGATGTAAGGAAAGAACATTTTGAATTCTAGATCAAAAGTGACTTCACAGCGTAAAGATGATTGACATAGTACTTTGTGGATTGTTTTTCAGAGGAATTGCCCATAACAGTATGATTCCTCTTGTACTGTGTTAATTTATAGTCAAGTGAATTCTAGGGGAAGTTGGTTTTGGGAGTTCTTCAGTTGCTAGGCAGCACCAGTGTGTGTGCAAACTTTACTCCTTGAGATTGTAATCTGGAAAAATTTAAGTATTTTTTGTTGAATGCATTGAATATGTTAAATCAAGTTCTATCTATACTTACCAGATATTACATTTCGGATACCTTTCAGATTTTTTTCAGCTGTCTGTTTAGTAGACACATTTTCAGAAATGTATGAGAAATGCTTCTAATACTCAGAAGTGGTATCCTTTGTATGATAAGGCGACTATTCCTAAGAATGAAACAGTCTTGTTAGTTGACCTGATTTATTAATGTCTTGTATTATAAAGAAAGCCTTATTCTGAATATTAGTTTGTAAAAGCTTGTTCTTTTATTCAGTTTTCTAGCTATGTAAAAACTTCAAAACATTATTTAAAACTCTAATTAGAAAATAGCAGATGCCATGTAGTGCTTCATGGATTTGAAAACTGAGGATATCCAGGATAATTCCATCGGAAATATGAAATAGACCTATTTTGTGAAGTTAGAGTGACCACTGGTGTAATTTGTTGACTGACAGGGGAAAAAGTTTAAAATAGCATTTATTTTTCCTCAGATCTTAAGAATTAAGGGATTACTTGTTCTTATTTTGAATCCATAAAGCAGCCAGCCACTGTAAGTGCCTAATAGAACATATCTGTATTTTCCATTATGTACATGTTTTGGGACTTGCAGACAGTCTTAAAAGAGAATTCTGAAATCAGATAATAGCTAAAGAAAGTAATATTGCTGTAATTTGTCTGATTACAGGTATCTATAGAGAGCTTTGTCTGGAATCTGTGAAGAACAAGTATGAATGTGAAATTCAAGCCTCTCGACAGCACTGTGAGGTTGTACCAGCTATTTACATCGATAGCTAATCTGATCTAACTTTGCTGTGTGTCATACTTTCCAAGTTCAGTACATGTTTTTATTTTGCTGTTATTTGCTACTTGAATGCAATTGCCTTGTGATATTTAAGCCCATTTAAGAGGTTATTCAAATCACATAAAAATTAGCTTTATATTTTGGCTTTGCATATAAGTGTAGCTAAAGTTTCTTGTTTTTCATTAACAGGTTCTTATTAATAGATTCCCACATAATTTTTTTTCATCTTATAAAAAAATTACCAAGAACAGTCACTAAAATATCTGACAGAATTTTAGCAAAAAGCACCTCACATTTTCATTACAATACCACCACCAATAATAGTAATAATAATAATAGTAATAATGATGTCTTTTTGAGATGCCTTGGACAGCTAGTGATAGATTTGTCATTTCAAAAGCAGTTACAGGAGCTGTTTAAGCATCTAAATACTGGATAATGTAGTATGAATACTCAAGTACATGCATGTCTGATGCTGCAGCATAGCTGCTTAGATCCTGAGGTTTGCATCATAGTACTCCTCAGCACCCCGTTACAGTTCCTTAAAGATGTTTTCTTCTGAAGTCTGTGGCTCCTACTGTACCAATAAAGCAAGTGTACTTTAAAAAAAAATTCTGTTTTCTTGATGCCGTGGGAAAGAACAAGGTAATTATGAAGGACTGCTTGTTACTGGCTGTCTTCATTCCTGTGAATACTCCTGAGGCTGGACAGAATCCTCTAAGACTTGCAGGGTTGCTCATCCATAGTTGAATGATTTGCTTTGGCTATGTGTTATTCCTCTTTAAGGTGGTCCTTGTTCCTTGTTTTACTATAATGTTTCTACTGTTAAACTTTCAAAACTCAAATATTCACCATCTAATAAGGGTCTCCTGGGGGAAAAGCTTTTTAAAGTCAGCAGTGTGCTGCTTGTAGAATCCCAGTTCCACTGGAATGTAACCATTCAGCAAGAATGCCTCTGATACCTGTAACAGCTTTTCACGACTTGTTTGTCAGCAAGTGCTTGAAGCAAAACAGATGTCTAAACACAAACACTATTTAATTTTTAAACGGTCTCAGAACAGATAACACTCATTTGGTATTTCAGGTATACGCAAGAGGCTTCCACCTTTTCAGTTCCACTGGGATTTTTTTTTATAATTAGGGCTTGGAAAATATATGAAAGGAGGTCTTTGGAATCTAAATACTTTGTAACTTGAAGGGAATGGAAAATAAGGTAGACAATTTTGCTTTCACAACTGTCTAGATTATTTTATATGCTCAATAAATTCTTTCTTCTGTCGGAAGGTACTTTTCAGATCTGTGAAAACAGACAACTATAAATACTGTGGTAATAGATGATAATTCTCTGTAAATGACTGTAGGTTTATTAATACTGGAGACAGCTTAATAAAAAGCTTTCTGTGAAAACATTATTTTTTTTCTGATTTATAATGAAAGATGGCATAGAGGTCACTAATTTACAGTTATTCATTGTGAATAAAACTTTGCTATCCAAAAGGAAAATACTCTATTTGTGTCAAAATACAAACAGTTATTCTGGAGACCTAGCTGCATGCTTTTATATACTTAGTTATTCTTGGTACTGATATTTCATAACTATATTTACACTTAGGCGAAGTGAGTGTGCTGTCTTTGAGGAGCTAGGATCTCATGCTAAGAAAGTGGATAGAGGAAAGTGTCATATGCTTTATGGTTTCTGAAAGATTTTCACCTAAAGCTACTCTTACTTTCCTTCCACTAAGGCTTTAAATTATTGCTGTATATGTTTAGATAATAGAACTTAGTAATGTAAAAATGTATAATTTTTTGCTTTTTTAGAGTGAAAAGCTTCTGTTGTATGATACTGTACAAAGTGAACTGGAAGAGAAGATTAGAAGACTTGAAGAAGACAGGCATAGCATTGACATTACCTCAGGTGTGTGGAAATTCAAAGTTGTTGGGGGTTGGTTTGTTTGGTGTTGCTTTTTTTCCTTATGTTGGGGGGGGGGTGTTGGGATTTTTTGTTGTTTTTTGATCTTCTGGTAGCTACTGATTAGTTGACTGTACATGTAGTATGTCTGATGAGTTTGAAGTTGTCCACTAGAATGCTATTCAGCTGTAGACTTTGGGTGGGGAGTTTAAGCTTAAAACAAGTTGAGTAGTTGTCAGCATCCCTTGTGTGCTTGGAGAGTATTAATCTTTAACTACGTAATCTTGTAACACCTTCATTCTGTTCAGAAACAGCATCTCAGCAGAAAATGTGTTATTTTTCATTTTTGGACAAAGTTTTCTGCTGTAAAAAGCTAAACATGTAAATGTTTCTGATTCATAGCATGTCTTTTCAGAATTATGGAATGATGAGCTACAGTCCAGGAAGAAAAGGAAGGATCCATTTAGTCCAGATAAGAAGAAACCTGTTGTTGTATCAGATATCCTTTTACTGAAATCATTGTTCTTTCTGGTGGTGTTTACTGTTTTATAGCTAGTCTTATTACATATGTCATTAATAACAAGTTGAAGTGATAACGCATTCTTAAAATTGACTTTTGCGTGGCAGATGTTATTCTAATTCAGATTAGAGAAACCATGCTGACACATCCCATTGTGAAAACTGAAATTAAGATTCTCTTATCTGGCTACTGGTTTCATACAGAGGATATTTCTAGAAGTTTATTTTTCTAACTCTTCAAAAAACAGAGCCACAAGGCAAAAGCAGAAAAAAGTTAGGCATTATGTTTGCAAAGTATAACTTGACTTGTGTAAGTTCTCGTGTATAGCTTTGCTCCTCATACTGGGATTTCTTGACATCAATTTATTACTTCTTAACAATTCCATAGACTTTAGAACCCTCTTTCATTAAAAGTTTTTTAAATTCCGAGAATAGAGACGGGTTGAGGGGGGTAGTTTGTAGGTTTGATGTGCTTGTAGAGTGAGTATAGTATTTAAGAGTGTTGCAGTGATGACTTCTTCATAGGTGTTTACAAGCATGCAGTGCAGCTGAAACATTTTAAGGTGTAACATCTAAGAGACGGTATCATGTTTCTCTGGAGAAAGAAGGAGATGCCTTTGCAAAAGTTGTACCCCCAGTCTAACATTTCTTATATGATAAGAGATGTGATGGCTTAGAAGTTGCCAGAATCATGTAGAGTACCTAGAAGAGACCAACCTCTAGGTATTGACATTATATGGTATAAAGCCGTTGTTTTTATTGCTAAGCTGCTGAAAAATATCCTGCTATTTTCACAGGGTTTTGTAACGTTAGGAGAAGGTGGGAAGGAAGAAGTTTCTGAAAAAGACTGTCATCACTGGGACACCCTCCTTCAGGATGGGTGAATTACTGGAACACATCCCAGATGGATGGTTTGTCCTAATAAAGACTGTTCATCCATTAGGATGTGTCATAAATTCAGTTTAGGAGGGGTGTTTTTTAACTAGCACTTAAAAGCCAAGTGGCATTAATGCAGGTACAAGTGGCTTCATTAGTTTCTTAACTCCTTTTAGTAATTTCAGTGCCAGGTTGTGTGAAAGTGTATTTTCTTTAGCTCTCAGTCATCCTTGTCTTCAGGATGTCCATACCAATAGCATCAGATTCGCTGAATGATGAGCTACCTTGCTGTTTTAGAATACATTCCAAACAGGAAATACTAACTTAGTATTAGGTCTAAACCCCCAGCAATTTCAGGCAATCCATAAGGCTGAAAATCCTTTCAGCTGTGAAGTAAACAAGTTTGCTCTTTTTACTTGTGGTTTTAAAATAGTTGTGAACTCATCAGTTTGTACAGATCTGTGTAAAGCAGGTGCCTAGAAATTCTACATTGCTTTTTGATTTGTAATTCTTTGCTATTTAGAGGAAAACAAATTTGAAAATGGCTAGAGAGTCTTAAAATTTCAAATGGAATGTAAGTTGAAGCTCTCGTATCCCATTTTAGGAAATGTGGTGTTTAAACATTCTGTCCTGGTTTCGGCTGGGATAGAGTTAAATTTCTTTCTGGTAGCTGGTGTAGTGCTGTGTTTTGGATTTGGGATGAAAATAATGTTGACAACATAGTGATGTTTTTAGTTGTTGCTAGGCAGTCAAGGACTTTTCAGCTTCTCACGCTGGCCTGGCCTTCCAGGTGCATGGGAAGCTGGGAGGGGACACAGCTAGGACAGCTGACCCGAAGTGGCCGAAGGGATATTCCGTGTCATATGACGTCATGCTCAGTATACAAGCTGGTGCAGTTGGCTGGGGGGCAGCGATCCCTGCTCGGGCACAGGCTGGGTATCATTCATTGGGTGGTGAGCAGTTCCACTTGTGCATCACTTGTTTTGTACATATTGTTATTGCTGTCATTACTATTAATATGATCATAATAATTATCTCTTTCTTTGCTTTCCTACTAAACTGTCCTTATCTCAACTCATGGGTTGCTTCTCCCAATCCCGACGGGTAAGGAGGGGAGGGCTGAGCAAGCGGCTGTCTGGTGCTTGGTTGCCGGCTAAACCGTGACACGTTCATAGCACCTTTTTCTAACCTTTGCTTCAGAGATGAAATCGGGGGAAACAAAGTAAAGACTGAAGACTGTTGTAATGGAATAGGTGTGCTATGTGGAGTTTTGTTTTGAAGTTCACGTATTGTTCTAATACACAATTTTTACTCTACAGCTTATAGTTCAAGGGAGGGGCTTTGCCTTTCGACTTGCTGGTTTTTGGATATTTGATATTCAGAGATGTGGTGCTGTCTACACTTTTCTCTCAAGGAAATATGATGCAGAATACTGTAAAATTAATGATTTGATTAAAGCTGATACTAGTGTAGATGCTGATTTGCAGTTTTATATTGAAATTGCAGTAAATTTTACTTGTAATTTGTAGTATTGCAAATAGAATGATTTTTGGAACCGTTAGGATGGAATGGTTGTATTGCAGCCGTTTATCTTATCGTCATGTTGAACTCCAGTAGTCTGAATATCTACATACAATTACTTATCTCTCTTAGTAGTTTTTGAAGTGTAATTCTAGGTTGCATAATTCAAAGATGCATATATTTTTACTGAGCTTTCACTTCACGTAGTTATTCTTTGTGTGAAGGACTGGCAGAACAGAGCTATTAATATCTTTCTACAAACATTCCTTTCTACAAACATCTTTCTACAAAAAAAAATACAAGTATTTTTATTATTTCTGTTTAAAAGAGTTTTCCCTAACTTTTACACGCCCTTATATAGTTTATATGTTACAAGACCTTGATATACTTGAAGACTGGACAACAATAAGGAAGGTAAGATGAAAGGATGAATGCCAGTGGCTGGGGTTTTTGTTTGCATTCTTGTCTAGTCCTTTTGCCTCTTAAAAATATGTAAATGTGTTTCTTACATGATCGAAACTCTAAACAGATCTTTATTTCTCCAGTAGTCAGCTAATCATTCCAGTTCAAGCTATGTTATTGCTACTTTTTCTGATTCTACCCAAATTATGCAGAGGAATCCAAGAAAGTGGTGGAAGAGGTTCTCTCTAACATTGGTAGTCCATAATTTTCCATGATGAAATGATACTAAACCCTGGGTCAAGAGGACCTGCTTTCTCAGAGTGTATCATAATTGCGTACAAACTATGATAGGATAGTTTGATGGGATTTTGCTTTAAATTATGCTTTTTTAAATATATAGCCTATGATTTGTTTTCACATAGTAAATAGTTTATTTTATGAAGATTTCTATGCTTTGACCTCTCCTTATACTTTTTTTTTTTAAAGTGAAATGCTGTGTTTTTCCCAGATTATAAGAAAAATCACAGTTTACAGGAAGAGAAATTTGACCAATTGATGTATTTGTAAAAATAAATCCAGCTTTTAAGTGCAGAGTGCCTTTTTCAGATATTTGTCATAGCATTAAAGTAACTTGCTGTAATGGAATGCTATGCTTGCCTTGCACCTGCCATCAGAAAATTTGGCTTAGTACCCTAGTGCTTCCCAGCTTATGGAATAGCGAACTACTTAGGTGAACTAAAAAACTTGGTGGGAAATGGCTTTGAGTCAGTTTCCATTCTGCTTTATACTTGTACGTATTTCCTAAACAAGAAGTAAAACGTGATGCTTACATGAAAACTTGTCTGACTTTTCTCTTCCTACTGCATCAGAGGAACAAACACAAAATAGCTTTCTTTCAGTTTCTTTCCTATAGTGTAACATGGTTTTGAACAATAGCAACAAACCTAGAATCCGCTGGGGATTTTGCCTTTCCTGGAAATAATTTTAAAAATTAAAAAGCAAACAAACAACCCCCAAAAACTCTTAGAGGTTTTTTTAAACCTACTTTAATACTATGTGTGATCTAGAGTTCACATAAGAGAAAATTTGTGAGCTTATATCGAAAGAGTAGGTTGTTGATACAGCATTTTGTTTTTCAAAATGAGTTAGCGTCATTTTGTATTTTCTGGACAGAATTACATAAAACCAATTTTGAGGGTTTAATTTAGAAAAACTCCTGATTTATTTGAAATCAAAACTTAGTAAAGATGGTGATTTTTTTTTTCCCCTGTCAAAATGCCATTTTATTTAGTTACTGAATAAGCACTGTACAGACTTTTATTTAGGATTTGTTCTGATTGTGGCTTTTGCATGTAAAAGCAAGTATCCTGAGCTACACTGCACATAACTTCACAATTAAAGTTGGCAGTTAAGAAAAAAAGACTATGCTTGCTGACTAACTTAATTTTCTTTTGTGTTTCAAGGCAATGGCTACACTGGGGCCACACAGAGTAAAGCCAGAACGTAAGTAAACATTGTCTGGTTTCACAAGACAGAACTTGCTGTGTGCAGTGATGCAGACTGCATCTAGGCAGATCATACGTGCTTTACCTCTGGTATAGTGATGGAGGATGGGGTGGGTAGCTGAGGATGTGGCTTTTGTCTTGCCCCTCTGTCAGGAGCTGATACTTGTGGCTTGATTGCTGATGATTGTGTTGAATTATAGAAAATTGTCAACAAAAATTTAGACTTCTGAAAGTGGGTTACAGCAATTGATATTGGCAAGCTATACTAGTGTTTGCACAAGATGAGGCAGGAAACTGAGAGCATCTGGACCTTAGGGGTGCATTCTGAAGGGTGCTCCCATTCACTACAAGCTACAACCCTGAAAAAGTAGAGCTATGGGAAAGGAGTAGTAACTGATATTTCACACTGAGGAGCAAAGCACATTAATGCTAAGTGAAATGAAATACTTTGCTAGGTAAAATCAAATACTTGGAGGTGGTGAGTAAGGAGGAAAATAAAGCGGAGGCAAGGCAAGCAGAAATTGTATTTCTTTAGTGATGTATTACCACTTGCGTGTTGTGGTAACGTGCTGATGAAGAGGTTTCAGGTTCTGCCATTTAAAGCCTTCTCTGTATTGCATTACTCGATTTCTGAAAATACGTATCACAGGTATGAAGGTTGTGGGGAAGATATCTTCTGTCTGAAAACGGAAATATAACTTTTAATTTATCTGTCTGGAAATAAAAAGATATCTTGCTTCCAATTTTCTTGCATTCTTGCAATTATTAAGAGAGAGGCTGCTTTTGATAATGGAAAAAAATGTCAATTCTATGTAAGTAACTTGACAAAAGTGTATTTAAGCATCTAACTGACTTCTGCCAAGTCAATAATAGATGACTTTTATTGATCATTTTAGCACCTGTGAAATTAGAAAAGCATCTACATAGTGCTAGATCAGAAGAAGGAAGACTCTATTATGATGGAGAGTGGTATGGGCGTGGACAGACGATATGCATTGATAAGAAAGATGAATGTCCTACAAGGTAAAGATTACTCAGTTTCTGCAGCTCTGTACATTCATAATGAGCAATAGATAGGATGATGGCATTGAAGAACAAGGCTTAATTTGGAAATACTGCCACCTCAGTAACATTTATTAGTTCACCTTGGGAGACAGGCACTATCAAAGAAGGTTGAGCGCTGAGCTTCTGAGAGAGGCTAGTCAAGGTTGCACTTCACTGAAGGTAATGAGATGTTTGTCAGGTCAGGATCTCACTAACAATTTAAGCTCTTACTAGTTTCTGAATAGCATTTCAGTAAGTTTTTTGAGTATCCTGGGATTTTGTTGCTTTGAGAATTTGATCTGTTGGCCCACTCAAAAATAGTTAATTATGGAAGAACTCTTTGTACCATTAAAGAGAAGGTGTTTTTTTTCAGTTGATTAATGCTCTGAAAGAAGAGAGTTGGAACTTTTAAATTGTATTTCCTTCTCTTAACAAAGGTTCTACCTGGGAACAGTCTAAACATTACAGTGCAAATTTGATTTAGTGTTTAAGATATCTAAATGTATTTTCTCTGTATGGATAATATTTGTAAATTCTGAAAGGTGTGTATATTTAAAGCAATATTTAAAATTAAATTTATAGCTCACCTTTCACTGAATGGGGCAAATCAATCTAAGTGCAGTATTGATTAAATATGCACAGGAGAATTAACTTTAACTTCATATAGGACTAGTTTACTGTAAAACTGGCTGTTTCTTTCCTTCCCTGTGTGTGGTGAAGGGGGACAGATTTTGGTGATTTTGGTGTTTGTTCCGGGCTGAAACAGGAAGGAATTTTAGTAAACTATGTATTATTTCTGAAATTTAAAAAATTCTAAATTAGTTTAGCAGAACATAGCAGTTATACTGGTCCAAAAAAAGATCTTAGTGTCCAGTGTCTGACAGAAGCCAAAAGCTGATGCTTAACAGGGCAAGCGTATAGTGGAACCTCCCCAGCCTTTCAAGATTTCAGCAGCTTTTAAGGCTGGAGAGTTTCCTGGAGGGAGTTTGTCACACTCAGTATGTGATAGATCTTTCTTCCATTAACTGTTTTAATCTCTGGTTTTGAGCCTTTTTTGTCATCAATTCTACTTGAAATTATTCTTCTTTTTCCTAGGGGGCATGGCGGGGAGGGGGGGTGGTTTGTATTCACTGTCTTAAGGTTTACAACAAGGAGCGTAAAAGCAGGGTTCATGTAAGGATGATTCAGTAAATCAGGCGTTGACTTTGTTTCATATGGTCTTGGTATAATGACTACCAGTTGAATACTTGGGCTTCAGTCTGTTTAACTTTTTTCCAGATATGTTGTATTCAAAGTAATTGCTGGGTATGTTTTCTGACAGATGTGTTTTTTGCCATGGGTACTCTATTGTTGTGTTTTCTATAGATCACTGTTGTTCTTTTAAACAATTGAAATATTTGCACATGTTAAGGGTTTTCTCATAGGAGAAGGAAACGGATGGCTGAAAAAGTAACTACCTGCAGTTACCAAAGAATTCTGTTAAAACTATCCTTACAGTGGAGCCAGTATCTTTCGGGCCTAGCATTTATAATGCAGATTTTCATTTACTGTATGGAAATACAGCTGCAGTTTTGAGGTTATTTATTGGCTTATAAGGTTTCTAAATTCTTCTTGTTTTTCTTCCCCTGACCCTTCTTCCCTGATTTTCTGTAGTGCCATAATTACAACAATTAACCACGATGAAGTTTGGTTTAAAAGACCGGATGGAAGCAAGTCCAAGCTGTATATTTCTCAGCTACAGAAAGGAAAATACTCAATAAAGCATAACCACAGCTAACTGTTGCGAACCACATATGAAACAAGGTGGTAATGCCATGCTTGATGTGCCATGGGGTGAAAGTTGTATTTAATAGTGTTTTGTATTCCTTATAAATTTACAGCAGTATCTGATGTGTATTTGTAGTGCTGTATGTAAACTTCATATGTATGGCCTTCAGAAGCCTGAGGATGTTAAATCATGTTGACAGACATTTTACCTCTAAATTGGGTCCAGTGCCTAAGATATGAAGTATGCTCTTGAAGTATAATTTCTCAGAACTTCTCATATTTTTAAAATGAAAAAAAAAAAAGGAAAAAAAAGATTTTTTTGTTTTCCATTGGTGACCAGTTGGTGTGATTAAAAATTATAACCATAATTACCAGCAGCTCATTTTGTTTTGAGTGAATATGTCATGCTTCTCTTGTGGATGTAAATTTAGCATGTTCAGCTGTTGTTTTTGAATAGATTGTAACATGCATAAGCATTCTTTTATCTGAAGTGGACCGATTTATTAAAATTATTGCCCTCAACAGCTCTGCTAGTACCGACTCTGTTACATTTTGTAAGGTTTACTGTATTGCTTGTAATGAGACAAAGCCAATATTTTGAGCTACAGTTTTTGAGGAGCACTTCTCAAGTTTAGGACCCTATTCTATAGTAAACAAATCATTGGTGATTTTTTTTCACCTTCCCCAGATTGCCAGCAAAACTTATGCATAGACAGTGTTGCTCCAACCTGTGTTATATGTAGCCCACAAAGAACAACTGCAGGGATGGTTATGTAAATACCGTTGCATGCTTTGCTTGTTTGGTCCACAGTTCTATGAAATACTATGAAGCTGTTTTCCAAAAGGAAAATATTTCCCCAGAAATCATATGTCTGGGAAAATTTACACTGACTTTTTCACCAAACACTATTTTCCAAATCTTGGTACCGTTCATCTTATTGTACACCAGAATTATTTCATGCAGCTTAGAAAGCTGAATTTCTCTTAAATCTTGTTGTTTAAGCCACGGAGAAAAGTCCTAAATCCTTGATGTTACTGTGATGCGCTTGGAGCATCTAGAATGATAGATGGGATTGTTGAAAAATTATTAATGTGTTGGTTATGTGCACTTTAATCTCCACTTACAATGATTCTTCTTGGAGAAAGAAAGCATCCATTTGTTTTAAATGATCACAGCAAATAAGTATTTTTATTGTAACATATAAATGTTTTATTCCTATATTAGTTGTCTCTTTTAGTGTGGGATGGTAACTACTTTCCAAATGCCAAATCAGTTTCTGCTGAGTGATGCTTTTCTACAATTGTATGACATTATTAATCAAATGTACATAAAGTATCAATTAACATGTTGGGTTTTAACAATATGAACTGTATGTATACAGTTGTTTGATAAACTTTTTGTAATAAAATATTCATATTTTTTAACTTAGTATATAAATAAATGATCTGTGGTAGTGGACATCTTTTCTGTTGTTTTGCTCTTTGGTTTTCTAGTCGTGTTGGAATTGCTGATACACCAAATGCTAAAGGGAAATCTATTGAAGTTTTCAGAAGACCGAAATCTTTTTAAAGACCTTTGACTTGCACTTTTTTATTCTGAATTTTGAGAGTTCCTATGTATATATTTTGTTTGGGTTTTTCTAACAGCTTTTTTTCTTTAATATTTTATGGAAGCACTCTTCTGCGCTGTTTATAAATCAAATGTGAGCACTGTTAAAAACATCTTAGCTATTTGATGTGCTTGAAATCATTTGTATTTAGGGCATGTTGGGCACCCTAAACTATTTCTGTGGTTCACCCCTTTCCTCTTTCCTCTCCTGTATTCAGCACCTCCCTAGCTGCAACTGATTATTTCTAAAGCTGTTTCTAATATGATCTGCTTGGGTGCAGAGCTTTGCTTTGTACAGCCCTGCTATTCAGACTGACAGTTGGTGAGAGTGGCTTCTTTATTAAAAATAAACATTATTCATATCAATGTGACAGGTAAAAAGCATAGCAGTGTGGGTTAGCAATCAAACAACAGGGATCTACCTGTTCTGTTACCAGTGGTCCAAGAAACTGAGCTATGACATTCCTTTTTACATGTAATCACTTCGGTGTGTGAGATTGGGTAAGTATGAGGTTGGTCTTCTTTCACAATTGGTTAATTGTTTCATGCCTAGACAAATGCTATTTGGTACATGCTGTTTATCTTTTTAGTATTTGAACAGTTAATGGTTTGCTAGCTCCATCAGAAAATATAAGAGGTGTCTTCAGCAGATTTTAGTCCTTCGAAGTACGGATATTGTTAGCCTGTGGTCCAACTGTTTTATCTTTTGCACTGCTACAGTAAAGCTTTTCAAGCCTTGGTAGCATTGTTTTAACCTACAGCTAGGATTAAGATCTGCGAAGTGCTGAAAGGAAAAAGATGGTGGGCATACAGCTTATTCCCTGAGATACAATATGTGAAAAGGGAAGCAAATGAAGAGTAGCAGGCATGGAGTGACAAAAACAACTTTCTGTGCCTGTATAAAAAAGGCTTCTATGTCAATAGTTATGTTTTGAGGAGATGGAGTTCGGTTTTTTCCAATCACACAGAGCAAGCTGATCTGTTTGTCTTTCCCATAATGAAATACCTCGTATGTTTAGTTGAAATGCAATTGATGTAACGTGACAACACTTAAATTCCACGTGATACTTATGCATTAGCTTAGGTATCTTGTAATGAGCAGGTCTTAAACTTCCGAATACACTTGGTTTTTGGCAGTTTGTTGATCTGTGTTTGTTTTAAAACTAGAAAAAATGGCTATTTGTAGTCCGTAGAACATCTTGGTTTATGTTTGTGAGCCAAGGCCTGCATAACTAGCTCACCACCCCCATCAAGTGGCAAGTGGCGATTTAGGTACTAAAATTTTCACTCCTTTTGAAAACGTATGCTGTCTTCTGCCAACAGGTTAATTCTGTTCTGGGTGGGGTTTTTTGTTTGTTTTGGGTTTTTTCTTGGAAGTGGAAAGAAAAAAACCAGCATTTGGCTTGTACCAAAAGAGAGGTACTAATACTGCTCTCAGTCTCCTGGCAAAATTTGTTAATTATTGCTGGGGGAAGAGCTGCTTTTTTTGCCTTTTTTTTGGGTACAAGGGGATGCGATAGGGAGAAAACACGTGTTCGATAGGTGTCGCGTTTAAATAGCTGAAATCTTCAGTGCTTTTACCCATGTTGGGTTTGCTGGAGTCTCTCCGTGTTCCTGATGGTAGCTGAAAGGGATGTGCTTGCTTCTGTTCCTGCCTGCGATGGCCCTGTCCAAACACCCTTTCACAAGTGGCTGAGTAACCCCTGTTCTAAGGGCGCTTGGTTGTTAGGGAGTTTTTTACAAGGCCCTTCTCGGCGGGGGCATGCTTACCGTGGGAATTAAGACCAAGCGGCCGCTGTTTTACCCCAGGTACCTAAGGCACCTCAGAGGTCTGACAGTCAGGATGCTCTCTCTGGGCAATATGTACTTCCAGGTAGCACGGTGACTGTCCGGTGTCTGGAAATGCTTCAGCGTTTCTGCAGCGTATGTATAGGCCAGATGCATGGTACGTCTGCAGGAAGTCAGCACGGGACTTGCAGTCTACGCTTTCATCGAAAGCACAGCATATATTCAGTAAGCCTGGTATTTCCTGGAAATGCCAGCCTAATGGTACTTGCATGGCATTGCTTATGCTCTTATTTCTCTGTATGGAAAATCTGCTGACAGGTCTGGAAACAGATGTGACTTCCTACACTTAAGACTTGTTTGTTTTTTGTTGGGTTTTTTTTTTTCTGGAACTGCCAGACTGGAAAGTTAGAAAGTGATGTGCTGAGCTGACTCTTCTGTCAGTGTGCTGGCTCCTGTAGATCTCATTTCTAGAAATCTAACTTTCCCAGACCGTGTATGAAGAGTTTGATGCTGAAACTGAGCAGAGAGATTTGCTAGTGGGCAGAGGACCCGAAGGTAGGTGCAGTGCTGAATGCAATGTTGAAGAAATTCATCTCCAGAATAAAGATTGGAGGGATAAATGGAATAAAAGAAGTAATGAAGTGTGTGTCAATCACCAGCTTTTAAAAAGAAGGGTAAGATGAGTAGCTTAGCCCTAGTTTACCCTGGGGGTTGACAAAGGCAACTGCTGATAGCAAAAAATACTGTGTGGTTCTGTAAGTAAGGATTGTTCCACATGGCAGTGGGCTCTGCGTTGTAGGCAGACTACATATTTCGCATTTCCAAGCTTTAAAAGCGTCAGTATTGCTCTTCCAGTATGGTTTGTGTGTATGAAAGAATACAAATGTATAGGACTCAGGTCACTTAGTAAGGCAGTGATCTCCAAACTCTCCTAAATCAGTGTTTTCAGATCTTTGAACTAAAGACATGACTTCTTGTAAGATCTGACTTGCTAGATTTTTTTTTTTTAAGATCTGGGTTATGTTTTTGAAGATAGTGATTTCTTTGAACAACAGGAAAATATAGAAAGCACCCAGTATTTAAGAGCCGGTTAGCAGCAGTGGAGCTTGTGGGTTTTTGGGGTTTTTTTTAAAGCATGTCAGTTCAGTAGGAAAATCTTCAGACAACCCCACTGTCTCCGGGGCAACACAAATGAAAATAAGCGGCATTATTTCTTAGAACAGGGCAATATTAGTGGCTCCTCCTTTTCCTATAGGGAAAATCAATCTAAATCAGCTGGCATGAGTAGGAATATTAAATCTGCCTTCCCTCGATGGGCAGGGGGTGTGTGGTGGGAGTACCCTTGCTCCTGTGCTCTGGAGACCCGCGTTGCTGAAAGCCTGCGGGTGGCATTGCATTTCTGCTGAAGTTACTTCACAGTAGTTACAGAATTTTCTGTCTAGATCCTGTCAGTTTTTTTTTCCTCGAGTTCTTTTGGTTGTAGTGGTCCTACAACTGGTTTTAATCCTAATGCATACTAATTAAGGGATATTTGGAAAGAACAGATAGTTCCCAGAGTTCTAAAGAAGGATTATCTTTTGCTACTGTATCGTGAAAGAAAATTGCTATGGAAAGGCTTAGGCAGGAACAGAAATGGATTAGATGCTTTCTAGTTGCTATAGAAACAAAATATGTAATTAAACTAAATATATTACAATTCTTACACTGATGAAAGTACTTAAGAAAGGTTGGACAATGAGGGAGTGGTTTATATTGCAACACCAAACCGAGAAATAAACAGAGGGTTCAGGTTTATTTTTCTCTTGCATTTTTCACCTACTGCATTTTTTGTGCTTGGTTAACTAAAGCAACAAATGTTTGATTTCCTAAGGTGAATCTATAAAAAGGAATGTCAATAACAGCAAGCAAGAAGTAATGCATCAAGGATTTGCATCGATACTGTTGCAGATGAATAACGTTAATGTTATGTGATACTAATGATATGATGAAATGAATACAAATCTTAGGTACAGGGTTTTTTGGGGAAAAACATTTTATGTGTGTGAACTGTTTAATTACACTTGCTTTAAAATAACTTTTAACAGATCACTTCAATGGTTCTTATTCTGTAAAAGTTAACAGTTTCATACCCTTGCTCTATAACTAATAAAGACAATTTCATAACAAAAAATCTGTGGCAGAAGAACTTTCTGTTAATTGGAGAGCAATTCCTGCGGTTTCGGGCGCATTTCAAATGAGCTGGCAGTTAGTGCCGGCTGCCAGAAGAGGGCACTTTGAGGTTTCTCATGAAATGCTATTTACTTTTAAAGTCCAACTCGAGTCCTCTGAATTTTCGTTTTCTTTCTTGTATCATAAAATTTCACTGTTTAAACTTCAGAAGCGTAGCAGTGCTCGTTACTTCTCTTTGTTAGCTTAACTCTGACCATGACCACATTCTGCTGTTTGTAAACTGAGGAGGCATGTTTCCGTGGAAGGATCTCTTACTTAGCACGTGTCTCGATATGTAGCCATGGGAGGCGATGGAAATTGGTTAGCTTTGTATTTTACACAGGGCTCCCCCCCCCGATTATACATATATATATATATATATATATATAGAGAGAGAGAGAGAGAGAGAGAATGATGGTATATAATTCTTATCTTTATTGATCAGAGTGAGGGAAAGGAAGGAAGGTTAAAAGAAATCCTGCACTCAGTTCAAGGTATGATTTCAAGTTCAGGTGATGATGACATAACATGGCTAAAATACCAGAATCTACCCTATGCAGACAATGTTTACCTTGGAAGCACTTTCTGTGGTACATCTGCACTTGCTTGCCAGGCTTCTATGTGGAACAAATCTGTTTCAGCCTTTCTTACAATCCTGAGGAGCTCGTTGCCTGCCCTGATGTAGCACACCTAGTCCCAGGGCTCTGCACCTCTGGGTGGAAACAAATAGTAGGAAACGTTGGAAGGGGATGCAGAGAGCCTGCTCTGCTCCAGAGGTAAAGGGTGTCCAGCGTACCCGCTCACTCAAGACCGAAAGGGAGACAGAGGAAAAAAGGAGGGAGAAAAATACTGAATTCCTGGTATTTTCTGGCATAGGAATTAATTTCAGATCTGTCTTGCCTGCCTTTTATTCCCCCAGCAGCCAGTTGCTTCATCCTCAAGTGTGTGCGTCCTGTTGTGTTTGGCTATATGTACACTGATTTCTAAAGCATCTTAAGCCAGGTAACCAACCCTATCAGTATGTTTAAACAACAAAAAAAACCCTAGAAAGGTGTGTTGATTTTCCCCTTTGCTTTTTTTTTTTTTTCCGGGGAGGAGGTGGGGGTGTTTAAATACTTTTAAATCCTTATTTTAGGATACCAGCCACTGCTAAGCCTTCTAAAGGCAAAATTTTACTTTTTTTCATTAGGCAAAGTTGCCTGGAGTCTTTCATAGCTGTGAAGTAAGCCTACTGTAACCGCTAAACTGGTTTTTGGTGTTTTCAAAAATGTTTTCAGAGTTTTTTAGATAATAATGAATATATTAAATAAACACACATTCTACAATCAAGATGCAAAATTTCACTAAACTGGAAAAATCATTAATATCACTGCAAACTAAAATGTAACAAACCCCCATGAATTTTGAAAAAATATTTTCAAGTGAGGGGAGAGACACCCAAAAATGGGGTGGAGATGACCCAGGAAACCACTTGGACATGTACACTTTACATGTGTTTTAGTAGAAACTTCAGTTAATTATTAAGAAACAAGTTTCTGTTTTGCAATACTATGGAAGCTTCCTTATAGGCATTTCAAGACTCTGAAGTGAAAATATATGTTTCCTTAATACTGTCTATAAAATTTACCTCTAAGTGTCTAATAAAACATTTTTTTTCCTGATAAATCTTCTTTTTTTTCCTGAACCTAAGTGGGATTTTCAGCTCGCCTCTTTTGTGTGCTGTCCATACTCGTCTTCTATGGAAGGTGGTGACATTTTCCTGAGAGATAACACCTGCAAAACAAAAAAAATACTGAAATGAGAGTGTCGCTAAGGTACTGTGAAGCCTTTGCCTAGATTACGGAGCTGAGAGAGTTGCATCTCCAATGGTGCATGTATGTTAAGAGATCCTTGTCATCCATCAAGAGGCAAGATGACAGCATTGTGGGGAATATACTCCAGCTAAAGATATTGGGTCCAGTGGGAACAGAGAAACAAGATGACTGGAGTTATAAAACTCGCTAAAACACTCAGAAAAAGATCTTTCTGGATGTCTGAATCCTCTCATCTGCTGTGAACTCCCTAGTAATGGATTGCTTGTCCTGTCTCCTTGCTTGGCTGCTTTGGCATCCTTGCCTTAAGGCTTCATAAGACATTCCTGAAAATTCCTTGATTCTTGCTTTGAGAATCCCACCTCTTCCATCTGAGTTGCTTCAAATGCCATCAAGTAATCGTCTGGTGGCCACTGCTTTCTCTCTGCTGTAAGACTGCAGCACCCTGGGCTAATGCAACACTCTGCTCACAGGTAAGGAGAAATACTTTGACACAAGCAATGTGTTTAAGTGTTATCACTAGAAATTTTGTGTTATCTCACAATAATGCAAAGTTGTGACAATTTTCCTCTTCTCTTAAATGATTAACAACATGCTCCTATGCTATGCCCCAGCGGTGTGTGTTCTGGATCTGTAAAACACCAAATTCCTAATTTTCTGTGGTCAGCATGACACCATTGTTCTTATATTTTCTAATGTTATGACAAATTACTTGACCCTTAAACTATTTACAACTTCCTAAAAGCTGAGACAATTCACTGTTCTCTTGATTCTTGACTTTTAAACAACTGAGTAATTTCCAACCTTACTTATCTTGGTAAAATGCTTGTAAAAATCATTCTGCTTCAGTTCTCAACTCAGCTCTTGATTGTTTTGGTGCGAGGTCACAACTAAAGTATTGCAGTCGGGGTATTTATTTGGTGGGCAACATGTCACTCCAAAGCAGTTGGTGTAGGCACAAAACTGTGTGATGACCCATAGAGCTGTGCCATGGTGTCTGAGAGGGGGAAAAAGAAACTGGGAAAGGCTGTGGGGTGTAGCTATGCTGGCTGAGGAGCCAGCTGTGTTCTCCACCTGGTCTTGCTGTGTTCTGAGTAGCAGTACTGCTGCTGCAGAAGGTCTCTTCTACTGTCTGGTCTCAGTTGTCTGTGTGCTGTAGTGGAGGGAGATGTGCCAGCAGTAGAGGAATGCTGGGCTCAGAGGGATCCACGTCAACTGAGGTGGATGCCTTGGGTGTGTGGTAGTTGGCAAATAAATTAAGATAATCTTCAGGGCTGGTGTTTTCAGCCTTTGCAACTCTCAGATAACAGAAATGCAAACCATCGCATCTTTGTGACAAAAGACATAAATGCATCATGGAGAAAATTTTAACCACAGAAATGTAAGAATAGCTTACCTCTTGCTGATAAAGAACTACACAAGTCCTTCTAATGTGGAAGAATTATCTGGTGGGCTGTCTCCAAAATAACCAAACCTCAGTTGCTACTGGTAAAATAGAGGCATAGTTTGTTGTTCTTATGAGATGTCTACAAAATCATTCCTCTTCTGTCAGGTTCCTGACAATGAGAAATAAGGTTACAGTAAACCATTTGTGCTTTATTGTTTGAATCTACCTTGCTGTGAGGTGAAAGCATGGAGGCTAACCATAACTTTGATTTGTATTTCTTCCCAAGCTTCATTAGAGTAAATACTGAGATAACATGTCAGCATGCCTTTATTTCTAGTCTTACTGAGCCTCAAGACAAGATCAAATGGCTGTTGAGTATTTTAATTCTTAATGCACAGTACACAACCTTCAAATATGTTCAAAAGAAGAAAATCTTGTCATAACCACCACTTGGAGAAAAAATGAAGGACGGTCTTCAAGAAGAGTGGGAGCTGGAAAGGCATATGTTTTCAGATTTCATCAGAAAAGTAAAAGATAGGGCAAAGAGTATAAAAGTCGACTCTTTTAAAAGGACCTATATAGTACTTCTTATGTGTATTCTTAAATATCAAGGAAGACCTTAGGATATTATAACATATCTCATTTTTCTAATTGAAATAAGCTGGGATGCTCACACTGACTCCATCATGAGGCGAGGAGGTGTTTGTAGCAGGAAATACAGCGCTAAGTATTAATCGAAGTGAGATTGTGGCTGGATGTGACAGATACCGAAGTGCCTGGGACACGTGCCCAAAACTTCGGGGGCCAGACTTGAAGGTCTTGTGCTGTCAGGTGTTATTTCCAGCCTCTTGTGGGCAGGACGCAGAGCAGCAGTTACGCAGCTGAATCTGTTCTCAGGCTCACCTGGTAATTACAGTGCAGCCACTGCCTTGCTAAGTTGCCTGAATACTGATGGTGACCCAGAAATCAGAAATTTAGTGCAAGCCCGACCCCTGAAATGGTGTGGGTCTTGTTTGTTTGTTTTGTTTTGCTGAGTGTTTTTTCTCCCTAAACCCACACTGCTTGTTTCTTACCTCTATCGCCAGCCTTTTTGGAAGCTGGAAGCAGCCTACAGAAAGCATAGGCTATTGTCTAGTGGCAAAAGCAATTATTTGGTATGCAAAATACCTACATGGTAGTGGTAACTATGTACTAACACGTGTCCAATAAGCATTAATGATAACATGCAACAACTTCAACAATCTGTGAACGTGCCATAGAATCACAGAATCACAGAATGGTAGGGGTTGGAAGGGACCTCTGTGGGTCATCTAGTCCAACCCTCCTGCCGAAGCAGGGTCACCTACAGCCATT
>Ga0065711_1003252_pt1 | contig 32814 bp, 36 predicted proteins | sample Hoacrofraction12_FD_59098 | JGI IMG/M metagenome (GOLD analysis project Ga0065711, IMG submission 59098) | Hoatzin crop microbial communities from Cojedes, Venezuela - Epithelial fraction 12 v2 (version 2) | ecosystem: Host-associated > Birds > Digestive system > Esophagus > Crop | place...
TGGTCGACAGCTGGCTGAACATGAGCCAGCAGTGTGCCCAGGTGGCCAAGAAGGCCAATGGCATCCTGGCTTGTATCAGGAATAGTGTGGCCAGCAGGAGTAGGGAGGTGATCGTGGCCCTGTACGCGGCACTGGTGAGGCTGCACCTGGAGTACTGTGTTCAGTTTTGGGCCCCTCACTACAAGAAAGACATTGAGGTGCTGGAGCATGTCCACAGCAGGGCAACGAGGCTGGTGAGGGGTCTGGAGAACAAGTCTTGTGAGGAGCAGCTGAGGGAACTGGGGTTATTTAACCTAGAGAAGATGAGGCTGAGGGGAGACCTTATCGGTCTCCGCAACTACCTGAAAGGAGGTTGTAGCTAGGTGGGTGTTGGTCTCTTCTCCCAAGTAACAGGCACCAGGACAAGGGGAAATGGCCTCAAGTTGCGTCAGGGGAAGTTTAGATTGGATATTAGGAAAAATTTTTCCACTGAAAGGGTTGTAAAGCTTTGGAACAGGCTGCCCAGGGAAGTGGTTGTGGCACCACCCCTGGAGGTGTTCAAAAAACTTGTAGATGCGGAGCTTAGGGACATGGTTTAGTGGTGGAATTGACAGTGTTAGGTTAACGGTTGGTCTCGATGATCTTAACAGCCTCCTCCAACCCAAACGACTGATTCCATGATTCTAAACTCTGTACAAAAATGGGCAACAGCTCTTCGCTGAGCTGCCAGGGACTGCGCTTGCTGGACTCTCTCAGCAGCTGAGCCCAAGGCAAGCAGAGACTGATGACACAGCACGGCAGGACACCTCCAGTCCCAGCCACATGCTAAGCAGTTGCAACTTTCATTAATTCTAAACACTCAACAGTATGATTTGCTTTTAAGTGGGTTCACTATAAATTATGCAGAAGAGCAATAGAACTGTCTGCCTCAGAGAAAGCGGGTGCTCCATATCAGAGGAGACAGCTGAAGACCCCCTGACCCGGACCCATAATGACATTTCTAGGAGCACCAAGAATAGCCCTATGAAAATCCTTTCTCTCCTCTGGCATTTCTGCACAGCGTTCAACACTCAAATGCAAATCATCTCGCCAGCAAACCATGCAGTCTGCGCTCAAGACACCACTTTCTTCATTAACCTCCACCACGGGGCTCCATCCCCAGCAGTACCCACACCAAATGTGCCTTTCCGCGCGCTGCGGGTGAGGGCTGCCTGGAGCTGAGTCTCTGTCAGCAGGCTGGGTAAGACAGCAAACGGGAAATCAAATCACGCTGCATTTTATATCCATATCTAAGTGATGCCAGCAGTGGCCAAATGGGTATATTTTCCTCCCTGACTGGGTACGGTAACAGGAAGGCGAGGTGATGGTTTCGAAGCAGGAAGCACCCCAGTAGGCATGGGATGAGAAGACCTGACCTCCACCTGAGACCACACGTGGGGCACATCCTGTCCCACTGCCGCGGTGCCGCACTGGTGAAGGTCTTGACTGGAAAAACAGGAAACGAGCGCTTTCTCTCAACGGCTACATTGAAGGTGGACAGTCATGGGGGGAGAAAGGGACAAGGGAGAAAACCTGCTCCTGATACCACCTTAAGGTCTCTCTCTTTCAGGTGGCACTATCTTCATGAACTTTGTTTTAGTAAAGGAGAAAAAAAAAAGCACATAAGTAAGGTAATACCATATCAGGCCATGGGCAGATAACCTCTTGTGGGTCCGGCCACTTTTGGAGGCCACTGTTTGATTTTTTCATTTATTACTCTCTGAAGAGACCCTAAGCTACACCTCCTAGCAACTACTAGTCAGCTCTGCTTCTAACAGGGCTACAGAAAATCCTACTAAATCAAACACTTTCACTAACTTCTGCATCTTTTACAAACCAAGATCCATGCTTGCCACCAGGCTGTCGTTTTTTTTTACTCTCCCTTCCCCAAGGATGACGGATCTATTTTCCTGGAAATTTTCAGCAACTTTTCTGCACAAGGAGAAGGTATCCTGTGTGAGAAACCGTGTCAACAAGACCTTTCCGTAAGCGCAACATTTGCGTACCATCAACACAATAATTTATTATTTATTTTTTCCTCTTGATAGGAACAGGAACGAAGTGTTTACAGGACACGGCGGTGGTTAAAAGGAGGGCTACGCTGGTGGAGGATGGTGCACTAACTGAAAGTTTCTGAAGCGAAGCCTTCTCCTGGGTGTGCAGACACCATCTTTCAGCACGCAAAGATGGTGAGGCCGCTTCACTTCTCCTCGAAGCCTTTTGATGGCAGTACATGTGTTGAAAAGGGAAGGCCAGGGAACATAGCACCGCCAGGGTCAGGGAATTCAGCTCCAAAACTGATCTAGATGCTTGGAGTCGCAGTGGCATCAGGGAAGAGGCTTCTGCTAGGGGAAGGTGAAGCTTTACCTGCTCAGCTGAAGGTAGTCTGGACCATAGAGGCACCAGGTAGATCCTCCCGTTCAGTCTCTTCGCTCTCCCCTCTGCAATCACAGGAACGATCCTGCTGCTGGACTCCCTGCGATACACCCAGCACAACAGAAATGGTCCCACTTTTCAACCCCGTGCTCTGAAGAGAGTAGGCAGTACCTTAAAAGCATTTCAGGCCCTCACATTCTTGTGGTTGTCTTTTTTTTTTTTTTAGCTTCTTGACACCCTATCGCAGAGATCATGACTTGTCAGACTTATTTTGAGACCTTCCTTAAGTTTCACAACTAAAACGCAGCAGCAAGCATCAACCAGGCTCTTAGAGGAAGGTCAACCCCTGTATTTCCTCTCTGCAACACCAACATTTCCAACCGTGGGAGCGGTGGTGGGGCAGGGTGGACAGATGGACGTTTGTATAGCCCACAGCCCAGCCCAGGAAAGCACTCTTCCACATTTTGGTGCCGAAACCTTCTGTTCTGGAAAGGGAGAGGAGCCGCAGCTGAGGATGACCCCGCTGAACAACGGTGCGCTGCCCCAGCATGCTGGGTTTTGGAGCCACTCCAAGCAGGGTGGGACTGTAGAGAAGCGGACAAAAGCTTTGGATAGAGATCTACAGGGGAGGAAGCGCTTCCTACTTCCTATACTCCACAGAAAGACAAGGGCTTTAAATAACCCTCCTCCCAAGCCCTGCTGAAGGCCAAAAAGAAGAAAGTCCTGTCTGCCTGGGACCTCGCTGAAGGCTGCCGGAGGTCTCCCACAGGATGTGGCTGCCCCACTGCAGTTCCCACGATGTTGGTGGGAAGGGGAAGGCTGGGCTGCCCACAGGCCCACTGTGACCGGCGCCATTCAGATAAAAAAGCCCGTGGCAAGCCCGGGACAGGGTTCTCAGCTCCCCCACCAAAGGTGCAGAGCCAGACTTGCCCGCCGAGAACACCTTTTGCTGAAAAAGGAACGTCAAGAAGCTGCACTGACACTTTGCAATGCCATCTCGACACCATGCTACTTCTCAGCCCCATTTACCGTTCAGCTCCTTTCGTATGATAGAATCATAGAATGCTTTGGGTGGGAAGGGACCTTTAGAGGTCATCTAGCCCAACCCCCCTGCAATGAGAAGGGACATCTGCAACTAGACCAGGTTGCTCAGAGCCCTGTCCAACCTGGCCTTGAATGTTTCCAGGGATGGGGTCTCCACTACTTCTCTGGGCAACCTGTGCCAGTGCCTCACTACCCTCATGGTGAAGAATTTCTTCCTTAGATCCAGTCTGTCTACCCTCCCTTAGTTTAAAGCCATTGCTCCTTGTCCTATCATCACAGGCCTTGCTAAAATGATTTTCCGCATCTTTCCTATAGGCCTCCTTTAAGTACCGAAAGGTCGCAATAAGGTCTTCCTGGAGCCTTCTCTTCTCCATGCTGAACAGCCCCAGCTCTCTCAGCCTTTCCTCACAGGAGAGGTGTTCCATCCCTCGGATCATTTTTGTGGCCTCCTCTGGACCCACTCCAACAGCTCCATGTCTGTCCTGTGCTGAGGGCTCCAGAGCTGGACACAGGACTCCAGGTGGGCTCTCACCAGAGCNGAGCAGAGGGACAGAATCCCCTCCCTTGACCTGCTGGCCACACTTCTCTTGATGCAGCCCAGTATGCAGGCCAGTATGGCGTAGAGGGCTGCATCAGTCCCTTTATTGAGGGATGAAAACACTGAACCTGCTCCATCCAACCCTCCCAGCTCCTTCCCTCCCTCCCCACCTCTGCAGCCGCACCAGACTTTCCCCCCTCACCTCCTTCCTGCCTCTCGCATGGTCCCACGTGTACACCATGAACACCGGAGCCAGGACAACCTGTAGGCTGGGCAACAGTACTGATAAGCAGATAACTGACATTGACCAAAAAAACCCCACTCCTAATGAGTGCCGATGGAATATTTACTTTGCTTGGATGTAACAGAATCAGACCCTGAATACAGTAATACACACTTGCAGACCACCCAGATCTTTTCTCTGTACAGCACTGCGTCAGTTATCTTATCTGTCCATTTTAAGGTACATATTCAGCTGTCACACCTCTCACCTGTCTTGCTCTCCGCCCCGAACATCAGCCCGTGGGAAGAAGCCCGTTTGTCGTTTTTCCTTGGTGTGCTGGAGCACCCATTGCCTGTTAACCCAACAGAAGCCTCGTGCTGTGCCAAAGTTGCTTAAATGTACACCTTGGGTATTTTCAATGGGTTGGAACATTTAATAACGGAATATAAGGGAGAGTAGGAAGGAAACCACAGGTTTGGAAAATACCAGGCTAGACAGATTCAGAAGCAATGTGGAAAAAAAATACTCCAAATTATATTCTCAAAACAAAAACAAAGATACGGGCAGGTCAGAAAGAACTGAGTTGTGCACACATTTTTGCTACAGTCTCGGGTAAGATATGGCATTGCTTTGAAATGGAATTGAATAAACAAACTTCATCTTCCTGGAGGAAAAAATTAGTTCATGAATGGCTTTGCACAAAGCAATTACCCACTGGTTTGGAACAGACGCCTGTGGTTTTGACTTGCCGAGATAGCCATCGCAATTGTGCTTGGTCCAAAACTGGGAGAGATAAAGTTATCAACCCCACCCTGGTCTTACAAGGGAGTCAAAGAGTTAAAACTATTTCTCATAGCAATTATCTGCCAGGTTCTGGGTTCACTGGACAACAAAATGCACTCAGTAAATGCACTGTTGTTATAAAACTCCTGGGTTATCTCTGCTGATTCGTATCATGGCAATACAGTGAGCACTCAGCTGAGAAAGCGGCTTTCCTGGGCTGAAATTAGACAACGCGCAGTAAGAAACAGCCCGTGGCAACACCGAATTCGCAGTCAGGTGTGAGAGGGACAGACCCGCCCGAGTGCCAGCCCTCCAGAGGCCATCCACCATGGGCATGCCCTGAGGAGGAGATGCTGAGTGCCACCGTCCCTACAAACTCAATTTGGCTATTATAGGTTAGTTCTCTTGTTCTTGTGGCTTCCAAGCTGCCTTGGTGTCCTATAAGCTTCCACTACTCAGCTTTGTCCTAATGCCTTCCGCACAGAGCTATGCCTGGCTGGATATCTCTCAATATACTTGCACTTTAATGCAGTCAATACCCATTATTTTCGATATTCCTAAAGATGAGCCACTCCTCTTGGAAATATGACGTTCGGGCCCTGATATGGCAGATGTAGCATCACTCATTCACTTTCTTCCTGAGCTTCATCCCAAGAGCCAGCCAGGCTTTGCTCCCACCACCCCAGTCATGGGCCTGATTCCTCTAACAGCTCAAAATCATCTTCTGACTTCCAGCTTGAACGTATTCAGTGTTGGTTACAGCATTTGCTCTGGTCCCAACGTAATCTTCTCTAGAACCTTCCCTCTGCTACACACATGGATAGAGAGCCATCACTCCCCCATCAGTCTTGACCTTCCTGGCTTAACTGACCAGGCTCTCCCCGTCCCCTCTCAGACACACGTTTGCCCTTCCCCGTGTTGCAGAAATCCCCCTCTGCACTTAGTGCAGTGACAGTCTCCCGACTCCTGGCCACTGGGACCACATGCGCCATCGTGGATGAGGTCTTGCCTGCGTCTGCACAGTGACACCAAGTTCCCTTATCCGCACTGGGAACTCCTCCAAGTAGGGGATTTGTCTTTTCACCTCAGTGCCTTGGGTCAACCTGTGTTCGGGTCTGCTCAGGCTCTTCTCCACATTTCCAGATGAGCAGCTCCCCGCCCCTTCAGAGACAGACTCTCCCCGCATCTCATGCCCCTCTGCAACTTCCATCCCCAGGGTTACCCAGCTCTCAGAGCCGTGTTCTGATCTTCTTTCATATTAATGACAAACACCAGTGTCGTGGCATCAGGTGTCTGCTCTGTGCACTCCCAAACATAGAGCTCCAAAACCCATCTTCTGAGGTCTAGTGGAAGAGATGTGAAGCTCCGTGGAAAAACAGCACTAAAAAACAAGGGTTCCAACATGTTTCTGGAACATCTCCCCATGCAATAGCTAGCGGTGCAAGCCACAGAAGGATTCTCCAGTTTCTGCTCCAGCTGTAAGTGTCAGGCGACTGAGGAGGACCACTTCTACTGCTCATCCAGTGCAAGAACAGGGAATAACAGAGTATTCGTTTTATAAACAAAACAGCAGGCTTGTACAAAACCAACCAAACAAACAAATCTAACCACAGCCTTAACTAGGGGAGACCACAGTCACTCTCTGTTTGCTATTCAATAGGATCTGTGTACTAGAAAACATCTTCAGCAAGCGTGGCTTCTCACACACATGTATTAGTGTTGCACCCAAAATAAAGGGCTTTTTCCTCCTAAAGGGGGAGATTCAGATCTGCCACATCAGAGAACAGCTGTAACAAACAAAAAGGCAGTTCACTTTGAAAATACAGTAATTCCCCCTTCACCAGTGCAGTGAGAGGTGACTGGAATTGCCCCGGAATGCCAGGAGCAGGCTGCAGCCCCTCGGAGCGCAAGGGGCCTCGGGACCCACCGCAGGGGCAGGCGAAGCCGTTCAGCAAACACGAGCTCATCCACACATGCAGACACACAGAGCTTGCAGCCAGTGAGAGATCTGCCACTGAGAAAAGCCCTTGGGAGGGTCTTCTGACATCGGGAGAAGCGTGCCCTTCACTGCATTACCCCACGGGTGGGACCATGGTGGTCTGGCACAACTTCCCCCCTAGCTTCAAGCAGCGCTTGCACCGGAGGAACACAGCAGGACCCTCTGCAAACCAGAAAGGCACCTTGCACTGGGTCACCGTGTGAGTAAACAGATGGTGAGAAACCATGCAGAAATACCACCTTTGCCAAAACCTCGGGCTCTGCTGCGACAGCGACCGGATGCACGTTGGGGCACACAGGTAGCTCTGGCCAGGCACAAGCCTGCCTAGCCGGGCGCTTGCTCTGACGGCCTGTCACTGCCGACATGCGAGTCGCGAGAAAGCTTCAAACCCCTACGTGTTTCATCACAACCCTTAATACAATTTGTGTCAGCATAAAAGCCCCCAGAGTGACTTCTCCTATAAAAAGTAACTGTTTCTTGACTGAAACCGCTCTTCCCAGCAGGGCGGGGGGCTGCGGCAGCAGGTTCTCCAGGCTGCACCACGAAGCTGGGGGCTGCCAGGACCACCGCAGGCAGAGCTTACAGAACTCCTCAACAACAGAGCACCACTCCTTACCCACTAAAACACATCCAATTTCTTGACGCCGCTGTCGCAGCCAGCGTTTCCAAGCCTGCAGCTTTCCCAGAGAAAACCATGGCACGCACACACTCCAGCTCATGCTACGTTTAGCACGAGTAGCCTGGTTTCACGCATCCATACAAGCAGTGGGAGCTACTGTTTCTTTGCTAAGAGCACATCTTAGGCTGGTACACATTCAAGCTAACCAGCGGCGAAGTCCGCTGCCCCGGCTCTGCGAGGAGGATCGCGTCTGCCGGCAGCTGCCCCAGCCCCAAAGAGAGATGCCGGAGGGCTCCCGCTGCGATGCAGAGAAGTGGCAGCTGAGATCTGGCCTCTGCCATGCCAGGCACCACACACAGGGCTAAAAAGAGCCTGTCGCTGTGCCAAAAAGTGGATAATTCAAGCAGCAAGGCAGCTGACGGGGCTTCCCTGCTTTGCCAAGCAGCTGGCTGGAGAAACACATCTTGCAGCAGCAAACATCAACCTGCATCAACGAGATGGAGGGTCCTTTCAAATCAGTCCTGGGCAGGTCCCAGGACAGGAGCTGGGGATAAAAAGGAGCTGCCTGATAAATGGCAACACTTGGCAAGCCTAAAGAAAACTCTCTGCTTATGCTCCTTCAAAAAGGTTACGGACCTGTTTCCTACCATTGCCTCCCAGTCTACAAAATATAATTAAATTTACCCTAACTGAAAATATTAGATGCCTCATGCCTTAAACTTGAAGAACATTTTTTCCACTCAGACATAGGAATTTTGCTTACCTTCATCAAGCAGCAGTGCCAACAGTTGTTCAAGTACAGTATAAATATCAGCCTTTGCCAGTAAACAAATGCAGATCTTGACATCAGATCTCACAGGAATAATCACAAAATCACAGAATGGTTTGGGTTGGAAGGGACCTTTAAAGGTCATCTAGTCCAACCCTACTTGCCGTGGGAAGGGACATCTTCAACTAGACCAGGTAGCTCAGAGCCCAGTCCAACCTGACCTGGAATGTTTCCAGGGATGGGGCATCCACCACCTCTCTGGGCAATCTGTGCCAGTGTTTCACCACTCTCATGGTAACAAATTTCCTCCTTAGATCCAGTCTAACTCTAACTTCTTTTAGGTTAAAACCATTACCCATTGTCCTATTGCAACAGGCCCTACTAAAAAGTTTTGGCTGCAATGAGGTCTCCCCGCAGACTTCTCTCCTCCAGGCTGAACAGCTCCAACTCTCTCAGCCTTTCCTCACAGCAGAGGTGCCCCAGCCCTTGGATCATTTTTGTGGCATCCTCTGGACCCGCTCCAACAGGTCCACTTCTTTCTTGTGCTGAGGGCTCCAGAGCTGGACGCAGGACTGCTGGTGGGCTCTCACCAGAGCGGAGTGGAGGGGCAGAATCCCCTCCCTCAACTTGCTGGCCACACTGTTTTTGATGCAGCCCAGGATCTGGTTGGCCTTCTGGGCTGTGAGCACACACTGGCGGCTCATGTCCAGCTTTTCATCCACCAGTACCCCCAAGTCCTTCTCAGCAGGGCTGCTCTCAATCCCTTCATCCCCCAGCCTGTGTTGATAGCGGGGGTTGTCCTGACCCAGATACAGGACCTTGCACTTGGCCTTGCTGAACCTCATAAGGTTCACATGGGTTCAGTCCTCCAGTCTGTCCAGGTCCCTCTGGATGGCATCCCGTCCCTCAAATGTATCCACTGCACCACTCAGCTTGGTGTCATCCACAAACTGCCTGAGGACACATTCAATCCCACTGTCCATGGCATCAATAACTTAAAATACACAACAAGACCTTGCAAGGAAAATCCCAGACAGGGAATGCCAGCATGGACCAAGCAATCCTGCATGTGGGACTGAAGAATGTATGCAAGCTAAAGTGGACCACAATTTCTTGAAACTCTCGTTCCATGCTTTATTTATTTTTATTTAACAAGCTAAAACTCGAAGCCCTAAAGTGAAGGCGCAGTGACAACTCATACTAAACAAATTGGCTACTCAGATCATTAAAACACTTGAGAGCTGCTTTACTTCCTTCTGTTTACACTCTACTAATCTCTAGATTTCTCTCGGTCTGATCAAGTAATTAAAAAAAAATCCATTCCACTTTCAGTTTCTGACTGAAGAAGACATCAAGAGTTCAGAAGCTACCAGGATTTTTTTAAAATGAGAAATATTATACACCATATACTTTTTGTACATAACCCCAATGAGTTTAGGTACGCAACAGATCTGCACAATCAAATAGGCAAGAACGTAAACCTCGTGTCTCTGCTTCGAAACACTCCCAGCCTCACCTAAGGCGCGGCTTGGCTGGGCAGGCATTTACTGAAACAGAGAGGCCCAAGAGATGCACAAGAGCCGAAGGCACGGCCAGCAGAGCAGGGAGGGCAATGCCTGAGCCAGTTACACAAGCAGGGAAGCACAGGGTGAAAGGACGGGAGGGCTCTGCAGGACGCATGGCACCCAGCCTCGCAAAGCTCATAAAGAGCTTCGGCAGGAACCGGCGGCCACGCCGGTGATGGTGGAGCTGGGCTCCGGCACCGCCAGCTGCAGGACCCTGCGCCTGGCACCCCGCGCAGCCGGGCACAGCTCCCGTCGGCTCGCTGCCCAGCTCTGTGCTCGCCAGGCTCACGCGTGGAGCCCGCGGGGCGCTGGCGAAAGCAACACCAGGGCTTTGATGCTTTCTCTGCCATCTATTCCAGGGTCCAATGCTGATTCTTGTTTTTTTTCTGGGTTTGCTGATGAAGTGCCCATGGACAATGAGACTAATTAAGCATTTACGCCAGCATGAGATTAGTTTGGGTTTCAGTTTCTGCTGAGCCAGCTCATTTCCTTCCACATTCTTCTAGGAAGAGATGATAAAATACAAACGGGTAGTTATCATCATAAAAGCAGAAAAAGGAAGATTCTTCATATAACGGCAGTTAGAATTATTCTTTTTCACAGCTTTAGCCAGAACTATTCAATAGCTTGCTCCTCCATCTAACTATATTACACTAAACAGGCAAGGAGCTATTATTTCATATTTTCTTTAATGGCAAAAAACCCACATACATACCACAAAATATTAAAGCCCCAATCAACGAAAAAAGTGGTCTAACTGGCCAGACAAAAAGAAGCCTTCAGAGGAGCTAAACAGAAAAATTATTTTTGTCCCCCGCCATCAGGCGTGCCTGCGGTGCTGTGTTTAGACACCGAATTTGATTGCTGCAGCAATTAGTCAGAAAATTCAAGGCGAGTTGAAACCGCCGGACACACCAATGAGCATCCCTGCACTATGTCCAGCTCTCCCCCCGCAGAGGAAAGCCACGCAGACCAGTGACCCGCGGTTAATAAGCAGCAGCTAGCCGGCCCCGGGCCGCGGCACCAGCAAGGACGGGGCGATGGCAGCCTGCGTCACACGGCCGGCCCCGGTGCCATCATGCGAGTCGGTGTGGGAGCATCTCTTCCCTGGGTTCTTTGGTACCCAGCGGCCACATCCCAGAGCAGCCACACAGGGTGATGCGGCAGACGTGGAGCCTCCAGGCTTTGCACGTTCTTCAGAGAAAACGTGGTGGAAAGAAACCCAGGTTGCTTGCGACTCTCATCAGAGCCCTGCTCTGCCACATCGGCGAGCTTTACCTTTCCACCCACCATTACTCCCTTCATGGTTACTGGTGCAAAGCTGCCTAGAGCCTTCCGGAAACTGAACTGCATTTGCCAACTTCATCCCTGCTTGGAAAAGCCCCAGGTACGGCAAGATGCAAGATGCTTGGCCAGCTAGACGGGCAATCTGCAGCCCCTCCAGGCACCTTTTAAAGTACCTTTTACACACAGATATAATATCCATCGTCCACTAATGCTCTTAAAATGCCAGATGCTTCTCACCGGCCACCCCAGCTGGGCAACTTCCCCGGTGCTGCCCCGCCAGCACACTGCAGAACCGGCAAGCACCATCTCCTCTGGGCTGGAGGAAAAATACGTTCAACGGGCAGAAAACCGAAATCACAAAGGACCGAAGCCACTGATTCCCCCATCAGGCTGCCTTATTGCTCAGTGCAAATTTTTGCAGGAGGTTGCTAAACCTCTGAGAACTAACAAGCTGTGAAGTATAAATATGCAATGTAAATACACAGACTAATAACTAATACACAGACTAAGAATAATAACTAATAGGTAGGACTAATGATGAGAAATCAGTGATAAAACTTGGCAGGACTTTCAGAGAAATCTTTCCAAATCATCAGCTTCCACATTTGAGACAAGCGAGGCAGGTTCACGGAGGTAAAAACAAGGTTCATGGAGGTTCATGGAGTAAAACGGATTTAGCTCACAGGGAGAAGAAAGTGAAGGTCCCTGCTGGCAGCCCAGGCCAGACCCAGGCTCTGCAATACCTTACTGAGCACAAGCCAGGGGAGTTTCAACCTTGCCTGCAAAGAGCAGAGAAAACTATGCAACTTCCTGTTGTCTTTGCCAGCTTATTCGTAAACACTCCGGTACTATGAACATTTTAATCTCCTCTGCGTCCCCTGCACAATATCATAGAATCATATAATTATGTTTTCATTAAAAAAAAAAATAGAAAAGAAAGCAACACATTAAGAAATGTTGTAGCATCCTTAATGAATAAACAAGCTCTCAGGGCATCTCCCAATGGATTCAGCATTCATGCCCCCAGCACCATGCCGCTCCTGCCCGCCCCAAGAGCAAAGCCCCCGTGAGCTGGCACGGCTGCCGTCCTGCCTGCCGTCACGCCGCGTCACCCAAGCCGGGTTTCGGTGCCAGGTACCCCACCGCAACGCCACGCTGCTGCATCAGCACAAGAGGCTGCCGTGCATTACACATTTCTGACGGCTTCACCGCTGCTCTGCTTGCTCACCCGTCTCACTCAGAGCTGCTTCTGCCACTCCGCACCCCTGCACCAGGGTCCACAGCCACCCACCTCCCTCACTGCCAACCCTCACACTCTCGGGACCAACAGAGGACCGACATGCTCACCCACCGCACCGTGACATGCATTTGACTTCACGCGGCCACCCCACGCAGGACAGATGCCCGCAGGGTGCCGACTGCCGGCAGCGTGACCCCCCAGCACCAGAGGAGAGCCAGCCACGCGCCATCGGCCCCGCTCTGTCCCCTCGCCCCCTCACCTCACCCCAGGCTCAGGCCGGGGGTTCCCCGCGCTGGGCCGGCTGCCCCATCGTTCCGGCTGCTCCGCCACAGCCCCACACGAACCAGGAAGCGGAGGCGAACGGGGAGTTTATTTTTAGACAATTTTTTTTTTCTTAAATACAAAGCGAAAACGCATGCACAAACCACGCGTACGTACTCACTCCGCCCAGCAATGGGTTTTACATTTCCCGTCCTTCCAACACTCAGAAATTCCTGGGCGATGGTGGAGGACAAACATCACCACATTACCCCATACATTTCCATTCTCCTCCCCCAGCACCCCCATTCCTACATGGGCAAAATAAAGCTTCTCTCAAATGCCGAATTAAGTCTCTCCACAAAGCAGGCACAGCCCAAAGAGACAGCTCAGAAAGGGAACACGCCCTTAGCACTGCTGTAGCATAAAAGCCGGCTGGTGGCTCTGCTCTCAGCTCATCTCCTGCTTTCCCACTCCCCAAAAACCACCCAGGCTCAGGACATCCAGGAGCACTGGCAGAAAATGCAGCTCACATCTCCACAGCTTCAACGCAGACATTTCAGAGAAAGAAGAGCTAGCGTGGGACTACGTGTCCCTTCCTACCAGTTCAAACCCAATTCTCAATCCCTACTAGCCAGGAGCTGGCCAAGGCTTCTCTTCTGCAGCTCATCACACATCATTACCTATATCATCTTTGGGTGTTCCTGTTAAACAAAATACAGGATCGCAAGAGACACCAAAGAGAAGCCCCAAACTTTAGTTTCAGAGGCACACGTAGGTAGAAAGGGCTGAAGGGTTTTCCAAGCAGTTGATGCTTTTGCAGTCTACAGCTCCCCAGGCTGAATTTTTGGAGCTATGAGGATGTCAACCAGCTGGCCACCCATCGTAGGAATTTCTGGTACCGCACTTAGTTTCCCTCAAAGGTAAATCACAAAATCACAGAATGTTCGGGGTTGGAAGGGACCTCTGTGGGTCATCTAGTCCAACCCTCCTGCCGAAGCAGGGTCACCTACAGCAGGCTGCACAGGACCTTGTCCAGGCAGGTCTTGGATATCTCCAGAGAAGGAGACTCCACAACCTCCCTGGGCAGCCTGTTCCAGTGCTCGTTCACTCTCAGAGGGAAGAAGTTCTTCCTCATGTTCACACAGAACTTCCTCTGCTTCAGTTTGTAAATAAAGATAAAAAGTTGAAAGATCCCCTGGTTTTCCAAAATGGGTCTACTGGAATTTCATAGATCTTTCTGCCAAAAAAAAAAAAGAGGGGGTGGGGGGGGAGAAGGCACTAGGTCAGCATAGACGAACCTACACCTGCAGCAGCAAGACCTCCACATCAAAGCGAAGAAAACCTTCAAGGAGCAAACATATTTGCATTATACACCCAATTTGTGCCCACAGCCTGGCGTGGCTACACATTCAGGCTCTAATGGCAAAATTACCTGTTTCAACTTCTGTTCAAAGAGAAATGCCACGCCAGCAGAGGGTCATTTAGACATTAACATTATTAATATAGAAATTACTGTTTCAGAGCTCTGAAAACCCTAATTAATCACAGCACTGCTTTTATGAGCGATCATTTTGCAACACCATGGCAGCTCCACACCATGCCCTGACATCACCGGTGATGCCTAGTGCCAGGCAGAAAAATGCCACCTATACTTGCTGGATACCACACTGCTTGGACAGCCAGGTAAGCCACCATTTTGACGAAAGCAATCTTGAAAGATAAAATGAAGACACCTGAAGTCATTAGAAGGCATCTGCTTAAGTTTTAGTATCGCGCCACTGATTTTTGCCTCCAAGACAAGAAAAATTTGGTGGGTATGCCACTGCACAGCAGCTCAAGGATGGACTGGACAGCTTCAAGCACTACAAGACTTGAAGACACAAGCTTTGCTCCACAACCTCAACAATAATAATAATAAGACTGGGAATATAAAAAGGTGGAAGCTAAGATGGTTGGGTCACTCCAACCACTCAGTGGTCCTCTACGCTAGGATAAAAAGTAGATAAAATGCAACCCTGCAGATACCTTCATTAATTCAAAAATCTTTTGGAAAGTCTGGCAAATATTTCTGTCTGTTTTACGAAGCAGAGGTGACGTGGAACATGTTTTCCCAGTTCAACACAGGAAACACATGGTAAGACACAGGTTGGCTTTGGGACAGCAGATGACGTCAGCTAACAACCACCCCCTTGCGTTACTGTCATCCAGCCCTCTTGGGCCGTCTCAACCAGCCAGGTTTTCACAACAGGTCGATGGATCAGGGTGCCCAGAAGGGACCGGGGCATGCTGCATGCTGACACGCCATTCAGGCACGCCGCAGCCCAGATCCACCTTGATCGCGCAGCTGATTTCCAGCAGCGGAGAGCAGCACTGGTGGGCTGAAACGGGCCTGCCAGGCTCCCACAAGGGATGCTGGCACAGACCCCCGCGCCAAACAGGGGCGAGTTCCCAAGGGAAAGGCATTTAAGTGTCAAAACCTCTCCTTTCCGACCTCCAAAGAAGACCACAGACTTCTCCAGCAGCCTAATGGACTGTGCTTATTGCTGCATCCTTCACTTTATAGGTCAACATATACCAGAGAGCTAGCAATTCTCAGCTAATCAGATTCCCATGCAGACTGACAAATAGCTCCCAATAAGAATATAAAAAACCCATAAAATCAACAGTCCCTACAATCAACTTGCTTGATGTAATGCAGTAAGCTTGTATGCTTTATTAACACCTTTGACTGCACTTCGCAGAGCGTGCTGGGGGGCTTGTGGCAGCGAGGGGACGCCAGCCTGGGCCAGCTGCATCACAGACATGTTCTTGCTGGTCTTTGCTCTTTGTGCTCCACTAACAATGTGCTATTTTAAAATTAAACTTGTGGCAATTCCCCAGATGCCAAGGCCTAAAACCAGACTGTGAACACATGCTCACAAAGGAGGTCCTCGCTCCACCACTGGATTACCCCAGGCTGGAAACTTCTTAGAGGCGAGTCCTTCCTACCTCCCCAGCCAGACCTCAAAACCACGAACTGACACTGCCGACGGGGTGCGTCAATCATCCTTCTCACGAAGGCCAAGCACATCTCCTTGTTACCCTGTCCCTGCAGCTCTGCCACATTCGGTCCCTCCAAACTCCAGATCCTATGCACTTTACCCCAAAACGTTTCAGAAAGCTCACTCATCACTGAGAAGAGCTCGAGAAGTTCAATGACATTGCTGACATATGTATGGTGTCCATCCTCCTCCTCACCGCAGTGCTCGTGGTGATGGCGGGGCACTGCACGCCCTGAGACGAACCACTGAACCCAGTGAGCCAGGAGTGGAGGAGATGCTCTACAGAGAGGCAGGCAGAAAATCACACCCTTCTCCTCCTCCTCCATGATGGCCATCAGATGGCCTTAGAAGATGACCAGGATTTTCAGCTAGAACACCGGTGCTCTCGAAGGTCTGGCACCCGAGCTGCTGAGCAGGTAAAGGGGATGGCGGATCTGCCAAGGTCTCTGATTAGGTGTGGAAGAAAAGCTCCGCACACACAATGCTCTTACTGCAGCTATAAATAGCCCCCTCTGAACCGAAGTTGTACACGCTGTATTGGCACTCCTGACTTCATAAGATCTGCGAGGTAGCCTGCATTGCCGGGCAGCCTCGCTGACCAATTCTCACAACAGGTCGACACCGTATGGTGCTGCGAGTGGGGGGAGCACGGGGATTATCCCCCGTTTTCAGTGTTCCGGTCAGGCTAAGGCAGGAGGAGCCCATGAGAATTTCCTACAGGGTCTTAACAAGTTTGCACATGCAGCACGACGGGGAGAAAACTTCTTGGCCAGCCGTTTCGATGTAACAAGCTTATCTCACGGCTACGTTTCAGAAGCTTGTGTTTCTAATACCAGTGCTGTTTGTTCCTCCTTTATATTCATCCTTTTTTACAGCGGTAGAGTACGACAGAAAGCAACAGTCTAATAAAATACATATGATACCATTTATATAATTTCAAATAATTTCCCACTCTCTCTGGGTTACTGTCTGTTAACCTGAGATGCTGACGTGAGTACTGCCAGCCAAATAATCTTTCACTGTATCACTTCCACCACACCACCTTCGTGGAGTTTCACAGACTGCCAGTGGTGCTGAGAACCAGGTCCATGTCACGCCTTGACCCTTTGAGCATGTACAAGACGTATCTATCCCCTGCCCTCGGTCCCAGGGCTGGGCTGAGCTCTCAAGCTCACACTTGTCTTCCTGGGCACAACCACAGCATCGCTTCACCTCCACCATCCGCCTTCCAGAACTGAGCTCCCATCACTTTCATCGCCTGATAAAATACTCCAGAATGTGTCTGGCTCAACTGATCTGGGAAAAAATCCCAGTACTGATACATCCATCCCCAAAATGAGAGAGTACTAAGGACTGTGTATATCAAAAGTGAGCAGCCAGAGTCTCCTGACCGTGCAGCCACCTACCCACCGTTGCAAGGGTTGAGCGTCACCCAGCTGAACACATCACCCTGAAACCTTGGGGCCCGGGCGGCAGACCAGGAGGCAGCATAACTTTATATTGTACAGATGCAGAACAAAAAGATGTCTTTTGGTACCTTACCACACCATCCCCAGCATCACCACCTTGCAGGCAACAATCCTGAGCAAGGAATTCAAGGACAGTTTCATATTGCGTATTCCCTACCAGCTCCAGCTTCCTTCAACTGCTGGATGACCGCAAGCAACGCAGGAGCCAGGCAGGACAACTGTAAATGCTCATCCATGTGCTAAGCATTGCAGGTCACCGACCCGACCTGCTCAGGACAAGCCCCCAAGTGTGCCTGTCTGTCCGGGGACTCCACGTCTCCAGGGCTTAGGGATGCAGTCTCTGCGTGCAGCAGTTCAGCATTTTTCAGGGATGAGGTTTGGCTGCTGGGAGCACTGGGAATTTGTAACACAAGAAGAAATAATAAAGGTGACCTCAAGCTGCTTCAATACACTCATTCTGAAACTGAAGTAGCTAAAACACGATGCATCATTTTTTCCTACCACAGCCTTGACTGTTATGGAAAATGCAGCAATGAAGCAAGGGGCCAGCTCGTGAGCAAACCTTACCTGTCTGCACCCCATTTCCTGCTTCAGCATGCACTGCACGCCACGGCAATGATATGCATAGTGTTTGCATGGCTATCTAAGAACCCCTGGCAGAAGTGATTGTGGAGAGACATGTAGTTTAAAATTTCATTAAAGAAATGGCTATAATACAATCACAAGTCACTCAATGCACTGGAGGCTGAATGTTGCTAAGGAAAATTATGAGCCTCCCCCTACAAATATCCTTATCTACCCGCAACAGAGAAAGAGCCAGTAGCTTAACAACATCTTTATTCAGCACATGTACTAGACCAGAATAAGGTATCACTAAATAGTTTAAAACAAAGAAGCCAGCAAAATTTAATAAGCCTTAACAAACCAAGTGAAACAGGACTAAGAGGCTCTACCAGCTATGCCTTGCGCTTAGTCCCCTCTCAGGAAACCTTCTATACGAGATGGAAGGACAATCTGCTTCCATGCAGGATGGATGACGGACAGGTGGCTCCTTCTGCAAAACCCATTTTCTTTATTTTGCACAAGTGGATAATTCAGCTCAAGGGGAAGGAAAAAAAAAAGCATGGAGGGGAGATAAGGAAAATGTTTGAATGCTAGAACAGGCAAACTACTGAGCTAGAAAATCTAGATTAAATTAAGCATTCCTGCAAATTTGTAATAGAGAAACGAATGACTCCCATCTGGAAGCTCAGCAAATTAACTTGGATCCTGGTTAAGATGACAGCACCAGAGCCTGCTTCCAGAAATGTAAATATCCAGTGTGCATTTGCAATCCAATCACAGGCTAAAAATATAAGACAACTCAGAGTGGAAATCTGATTTTGTGTCTACCCTCTTAACGGGAAACAAAACAATCGCTCTCTGTAGACACAGCAATCTGGACTCATTCCTCCTGCTGGAGAGATGCTGCAAGATCTCTTTGCACCATGAAAATCTTTCAGCTGCTTCTGACTGCAAGGCCCCAGCTCACGTGTCGGTGGCCTGTCTTTTCTCCATCATACTCTGCTTCTCCATCTGCTTTTCTATCCCGTGCTCCTGGCTGCTCCACTGTCCTGTCCTCAGCTCTGTTCGCTTATGCCACTTTATTTGGTCCTTCCTATTAAGAGTATTCTAGTTTCCTGTTCCCTGAGAGGTTTATCTCTGGTCTTCCAGTAAGAGATGAAGTGCACTTGCTCTCCGTGTGCAGATGGAGAACTTGACCACAGGCATGAACAAGGCTCAACACTAAACTTAGCCCAGAAGAAGACAGTCTCTCTGCCAGTGGGAGAAGTCAACTAGGAAGGCAATTTGGAGCAGGAGCCTGTTTTAGATGCTCCCTGGTGGGTGCCTACTTCCCTCTAGGCTATCGAGAGAACCTAAGGAGACCAGGCTTAGCCTCTGAGTATCATCCCCAGGGACTTTTTTTCAATGCTACAAATGGAAGTAAAAGCCATTACAAGTTAATGTAATCCATATGGTTCAAGAGCTGACACTGTAAGGGAAGTTTTAGGGTGTTTCACCACCAGAATGCATTCATGGAAAACGGACATTTCTCCACGGTGAGAGATGGCCTTCTGTGATCACAGCAGGCACAGCTGAGAGTTTTAAACGAAAGAGAAAAAAAACAAACCTTGGGAGAGAGGTTAACTAGGAAAATCAGTTAATTCCCACATCTGGTTTTAATAAAGAGACAGGGGGATTGGTAAACGTGGACAAAAAAAAGCACTTAATATCATCCAAACTCAGGAGAACAAAGAGCATATTAACATCAATAGCAGCAGTCGGCTAAGATGGTAGATAATTAGCCAGAAATTCACAGATGATGAGTAAGGAACAAGATCAAGGATTAACATACTGATACTGGGAGCCAGGGCAATGCAACGGAGAAGTCAGGAAGCAGGAGGAGAAGCAACTCAACAGGATGGCAGTCATGGCCAGCCTATGGTGCTGTGGGGTCCATGCTGCTTGGGAGAAGCAGGGACAACGGCATGGGCTGTCCTACACCCCACAGAGTTTGCATGGGAGTGCAGTGTAGATTGCAAGGTCCACAGCAAGATAAAAGTGCTAAGAGGGCTTATCTCACTGGGGGACTCTAACTTCTCAAAATACTCAACTGAAGAACCTACTATTAACGTCAAGAGCTGACCACAGATATTCCTGGAAGCAGCAGACAGCAGTTGTAATCCTCCAGCTGCTGAACTAGAAAAGGGCGATGCTAATTTAGACACTGTAAGTAGCTGTAAGTGCTCACAGAAAGTAACTCTGGAGGCAATCATAATCATGGAGAGGTGGTTTAGGTAGAAGAATACTCTGAAGTGAAACACAGAGATTCGTATTTTTAATTTCCCATAGGCTTTGAGGAATCAAAGGAACTCGGCACGGAAGTCAACCAGACTGAAGTGCTCAAGGACACACTTGCAAGAAGCTTAGAATATCTTTGCAGAAAAAAATGAGAAAACAAAACAAACAAACGAAAGAGTTGGTACTTCTAACCCCAAGCAAAGTGGGGGAGACATCTTGGGAATGATTCCCAATCTAACTGGAGAAACAAACACCAAAAAAGGGATTTCAAGACTAAGCAGAGTGCCTGCAAGGAATGGGAAGGAAGGGCTGCTCAGCAAAGACAGCTGTGTCACGGAGGTCAGGAAGCAAAGGGGTAAACAGAAACTGCCAAAGTCAAGCTGAATTAGATCATGCAAGTAAAAACAAGGAGCAAAGATCAAACCGTTCTTCAGTGATACAAATTTAAAAAAAAAAGAGTAAGGAAAGTGGCAGACTAGCAACACTTGGCTGAGGAATTCTAAAACGAAAGCACGAGAAGGGAGAGGAGCTTTTGCTGTAACCGCGTCAGGATGGTGAACAGCAGATTGAAAAAAATAAACCCATAGAGGTGACCAAAAAAACCTCCAAAGCATTAAACAGCCTGTGAGTTAGTTAAACTGAAAGCGGAGCAGTTTCTGGCCAGGGAAGCAGGCGAGCAGCCTCTCAGCAGGGCAAGCACCTGAGAGGGGACCGGTTCATGTGCTGGGGTCGGAAGTCTGCTCACCGCTCGCTGCAACAGCATGAGATTGGGCTTCGCAGTCAACACAGCTTTGTGAAATCTGCTATCTCGAAACACACTGACCACCACCAGCTCACAGAGAAACCTCAACAGCAGGATGATGAGAGAGTCTCATGCTGCATAGAGAAAACTGTCTTAAAAATACAACTAAATGGGTTTCATTGCCAGCTGTAGCTCCATCCCTCAGCACCCACAGACAAGACCGCTCCTGGTGGTCTCCTTCAGCATCTTCACACCTGTTTTCTGACCGCAGCTCACCACCACCCCTCTCTGATCTCCTTCGGCAGGACTGGCTGCATAGGCTCTCACAACCTGGAGGTTTGGAGGAGGTCACACTGGTCATCAGATCCATTTTGGAACAGGCACCAAAGCTGTACCACCAAAGCCATTCCATCTGCTGCTGGGTGGGAGCTGCCCATCTCATGTTTACCTCCTAAAATTTGGTGGCAAATATGTTAAGACTAAAAGCACGCTTTGCTCTGAATAACCTTCACATAAAGAGTGATGTCTGCCTGGAGTCCACCCCTGAGCTTTGGTGGCCTGACCAAAAGCAAACTGCATCATTTATCAGCACTATTGCGACTGTTTCTTCCTCCACGTGCAATTAAGAAATGGCAATTTATTCACCTGAAAAAGCTGGGATTAAAAAAGTGTGCAGTATGAGCCAGTTTTTAAACCTTCTTGTCCTCCAATTAAAGTGTCACTATCAGGGCATGGGGTTACCATTAGAGGACGAGAAAATATTCCAGACAAGGAGATGCTGTTCTTCCCTACTCCAACACCAACTGCTTTTTAATGAGCCCCACCACCTCGTGAGCCCTGCACTTCACTACCACGCCATGGGTGTGATCCGACTTGCAGCTCCATCAAGCCAGCATTCAACCACGCATGCAGTCATCGGCTTTGTGTCCGCGCTCTGTCGAGAGCTGAACTCACAACCTGTGCGGCAACAAAATTGCCATCGCACAACCCAGAGCAGCAAACCTATTATTGTCCATAATTATTATTGTTACATTATCATATTACTAACAAAAACAACTTAAGGAAAGGGCAAGAAGCTATATGAGTAACTCTACGACTTCACGCCCAGCTCCACTGCTGCTCATCAGCTCTGAGCCGGCTCAACTGGGCGCAGAACCGAACATATCATTGCTATTCAGAGTAATGAGAAACAGCTTAACCTCTAACCTGAGGAGATACTCTGAGGACATCTCCTCAAACAGAAAGACAATTAAAACCAGCACTAGCACACAGGCAAGTCCAGGGCACCAACAGACACCAGAGGATTTTTCTGAGTCAGTTGTTACGATGCAACGTGGTACGTAGCTTTATGACTTCTAGCTGTAAAAATGTTAAAAATGTACAAGTTTACAGAATGTATAAGGAACAAAACTGGAGTCTTTTCTGCAGTCTTGACTTTTCTCTCACAAATCATTGCATTTTAAAGTGTTTAGTCATCTCCCTAAATTCAGCTGCAAATACAGCTCCTTAACTAAGCGCTGGGAAGTTCTCCCTCTGCACCATGCAACCGAAAGGAGAGACCTTCCGAGAAGAAAACCAGGACGTAAGCAGGTATTCCCAGTACAAGGACTACTCCAGACAGTAAAATGATGGATCAATATTTTCACACACCCTGCACATGATGCCACCAACCCACAAAGACGAGCACTGGTGACCTCCCATCAACAAAAGCTCTCCAGCATCATTATTCACCCAGATTAAGCATGCATCTCAGCGCATGAATAAATCCAGCCAACCCCACGATAATTTAAGCATATGGCTCAGATGAAATACAAGATTGAATGTTCTTCTGGCTCAGGGCAGACTTTAAACCCCTTTCATTACACACTTTTCAGTACGAGACAGCAGCACAATGCTGAAGTAAAGGCGCGGACTGAAAGAGAATCAGGCTACAAATCACAATTTATTTTATTGTCAGTGTCTTATCTTTAAACCAGCCTTGCAGGGAAAGAACAGCAGGGAAGAGGCTCAAAAACTGTTTCAAAGGCACTACTGTGCCGGCTGTCTGCTAGCAGATTAATCATTTAATGCCCACTTAGCAATAACCGTAATTGTTTTGGAAGACACTCATATTGCAAAATTGGAAGAGCATACAATAAGAGTCAGTCGAGTCGAATCTAACCCTTCTTCATTTTACGTTTGCTTTAGCCATGTTATCTCCAGTACAGAAAGAACCAACTTTAAGGAAAAAAACCCTGCCATGTAGATTAAAGTTTATTGATTACCCAGACAACAATTCCAGTCCAGCAATTTGAGACCTCTCCAAGGGCAAAGAAAGAGATGGTATTTACAGAAAGTGCTTCTAATGAGAAAACCTTAAGGCAAGGAAGGCGAATCTGAGAGCAATGAGTATCAATTTTTCTAGATTATAAACAACTGTTTGCTCTTCTGCTTTCATAATTGCATTTCCCTTTCCACCTACAGTCCCTACGCTCCATCCTCCTCCAGAAATACCCTTTGCTAGGCTAGGGTGGCCAAAGCTAGGTTATGTCACAGTAACTAGGGGCAAAGCATGTTAAGCCTTGCTCAAGCTCACTTTGCCAGGGGCAGCTTTATGTCACCAGTTTAAGAAAAACCCTGCAACAACCAGTGTCACCGAGTACTTTTCCGCCTGGTAAACTGGGGGGGGAAAAACCTGAACAGCAGTTTTGCACAGAGCTCCACAACGAAGAAGCATTTTATTTCTAAAACAAATCCCAGTGTCCCAAGCAGGTAAGCCCACTTCAGAGAGGGCACTGAGCCCAAATAAATTACTTCTCTTTAAAAAAAAAAAAAACCAAAATGCTACTTCTCCCAGGTCTCTTCCTGACAAGCCAATTTCGGTGAAAGTAATCACGGGGAAGTCTCCCTTGTTGGCTGAGGACCTGAGCCAGCAGGACTTGGGGAACCAACATGGGCCACTTCTCCTTCATGGAGCTTCACATGGTTTTCTGCAGACAGAAGAAACTCACTCCTGCAAAGCTAATCCTCCTCAGGCTCTCAGTGTTACAGCTGCGGGATGCCAAAAGTATTGAAGCTCCAACACTTGGGGTGAGCAAGGAAAGCCGACCGCGCGGCTGTTGCAGCTCCTTGGCTCTGCAGGTACTGGATTTGCCTTCGTCAGATATGAAGTACCTGCAGCTCCTCCATCGTGAGAGAAAAGGAGCTAAAAACAGCAAACGAGCAGAAAGCAACTGCGGTTTAAAGAATGCTCTGAACTGAGCTACAGCTGAGCTCGCACGCAAACAGATTTGGGTTTCACAGACAAGCAGCAATGATAGGAGAGGAATTAAGTAAACAGCCATTTGCCAAATATAACTTTCTAAAACAGTTTGTCAGAAAATGGCAGCTTCGGTGGAGTGCAGCAATAGGACGGAACGGACATTCTCACAGCATCACGTTTTTATTTACAGAAGACAAGTAAGAAAAAAATAAATACATCTTGCAGATGGCCTGTCTCCGAATGGCCCCGATAAAGGCCTCTGCACCCTGACTTTGGGCCAGCCACATTCCATCTCCAACTGCACAGCCTGCAGAAGCATTAGCAGTAATTAAGAAAAGCCAACTGTAGTGATAAGCCAGACCTCTGTAAAAGAAAGAATCACGGTGTTGATACAGATTTTTTTTCTTTTCTTTCCATTTTTGGTGGACTAACATGGTGCACTCCTTATAAAGACGATTTCCCAGCACTTCACAGTTGTTCCTCCACCCTCGACCCACTGAATCCCAGATGAGACCCCCAGCATCACCCATCTCAGCAGCCCTCCCGGATGGCGCCAAGGACTTCATGTGTGGCCACCATGCACATACTGCTTTTCCAAATTGTCACACAAGTGTCCAAAGCGCAGCCCCTGGGAATTCACTGTGATCTCACAAAAAGCGTTGAGAACCACTGATCCAGTCCAATACCCCTTGATTCAAAGCATTTCTCCAAGAACTTCTGCATCCAGGCACCAACCATTTGGCCTACACCACATGTTTTCAGAAGATACGCAACCCTGACCTAAAAGCCCCCAGAGGATGGAAAACCCACCACAGCTTGAAACAACTTGTTCTGAACATTGATGTCCTTCCATCGTGAAGCAGGCACATGCTGCACAGCTTTTTGGAGAGAGGTGGGATAAGGGAATTTGATCGTTTTGTGCCATCTCTCTCTTCGTAACATATACAGCTCCACGCTCACTTGCGCAGCTCGCTGAAAGATTAGTTGGCTCCTTCAGGCAGGCAACGGTAGAGCCTTAAGACGGTTAAGTGATTTGGGGCAGGATGATCATCTGCATCTGTCCCGCCCATAATTAACTGTTGCATGGCCCTCATCCATGCTAGGGCTGAGCTCTCCTGGGGCAGCAGGCAAAGCGGAGGAGCTGAGCTCCTTCCAGCACGATCGGGAGCATCCTTCCTCCCTCAGCTTCCAGGGGTTTAAAGAAAGTTGGCACAAAGGGAGCCAATCCCATCAGTGCTCCTGGATCCTGCTCATTCCACCTGAACTTCAGTGTTTCAAACAGCAGGGAAATTAAGCAACAAAGCCTTACGGTAGGCTAATAAATCATGTCATGTATCTACGCTCAGATGGTTGTAAAGAGCATGACAAACTTAGAACAGCCTGCAAATTTCTAAAATTAAATGGTTCTTGGTGTTACAAAGGTCAGCCATCTGTTCAAATGTTCATGTCATCATTAAATTGACTTATCTTCTTCCACCCTCCTCTCCTCGCTCAAGCATACTCCCCAGGAAGAAGAAAACCTGGCTGAAGTCACCGCAGTTAAGACAGCTCTCCTCATCCACAAAGAACTGCCCATGGAAAACACGTTTATGGTTAAGACAGACCACAGAAGCAAAAGAGAAAAGAAAAGTGGTGGAAAGCAGCAGTATGTTATCCAGGTCTCGGAGGACAGCCAAATCCTGCAGAGAGCCAAGACTGCAGACAACGTTCAGAAGAGAACTCGTCAGGTTATGAAAGCTGTGCTCAACATCCCTGACACGGCAGGCACCCTCCAGCCCATCCTTCCCAACCTCTGCTCGGCCTTCCAGGGCTCCTAGAAAAATCAGAGAGCATTACAGCATCCAACTTCAAACTGTCATCTTACGACACGGAGGGCTTCAAAGTGAAATACGACTGTTCACAATGGATTTCACACACATTTCTAATGGAACTGCTTGCTTTCAAAAAACAATAATTCAAAAAAAAAATTAAAAATCAGTCTGGAGTTGCTTAGCAAGCAAGGCCAGCCCCAGACTGAAACTAAGCTTACAGGGAGAGAACTGGGCTCTGAGCTGTGTGTGGTAGGAAGAGAAACGACACAAAGCAACCAAGTTCTGCTGTTCAGCATCCTTTCTCATGGTCTGAGTTGTTCTGTCCTCTCATCTATTCCTTGTAATAAAGGGGGGGAAGAAAAAAGATTACAAGTTCTGATCAAGATGAAGAATGAGGGGGACAGGGAGATGGAGCCATAACATGCTGTTTTCAGGAAGAACCCACGCCTGGGTGGGGAAAAGTAAAAGTTATGCAAGATGTGAAAGTGGGTGGCTGAGAATGGCTTGGCCTTCTGCAACCTCCAAACACTCTTGAAATGCCTCTTCGAGGAACTGGCCCACACACTTCACAGCATGGGTAGCCCTTGCCTACCAGGATCTCTCTGGCACAAAAGAAAAGGCAACACATGCATCTTCATGCCTCCAGCCCTAGGCTGGGAGTGACGGCTTCACAGGAGACAAGGCAACACGCTGCTTTATTGTGTATCATTTTAAATCAGCAAGAGTTGGAACACGTTTTGATGGAAATACTTGGATAAAATTCTGTATAACAGAGACATTGTGCAGAACTACCTACTGGACTAAACACAGCCGAGTTTGGATGGAGAAAAGTGCCCCCATGCTCACTTGGAAACCCGTCCAGGAACAGGTGTGAGTCCCTGCTGTTGCAGGTGGCTCAATTCAGGGGAATAACAGTGAATGAATTATCTGGAAACATTGCCATTCATTATTTTCTAACACCTCCAATTTAAAACCTAGCAAAAACTTAGCAGCCTGACCTTTGGGATGAATGTAAAAACAGTGCTACAGCACCAAAACTAAATATTTCCCTGTTTTTTTAAAGTCAATAGGACCTGTATTACTTGAAGAACGGTAGCCTAAGGGAATTTGCTTCACTGCAAAACTGTTTAGGCAGCTGCCATTAGCTTAAAAGCCCATTTTTGTTTAATGACTGTAGTTTCACATTCTCCCAATGCCATGCATCTTAACTGTCATCCCTAAACCTTAGATTTATGAAAGCATCCAGCAGCATCATTGTACTCAGGGGTCTGCTGACATTCCCAGTACTTAACCACTTCTTGCAGGTTTTGACTTACATTTAGGCATAACAAACCCTGGATTCTGCGTGGGTGGTGTCACAGGGGTGGATGCTGCTCCACGCCCCGGGGTGCCTGGGACTCCAGGCAGAGCCATCATCACCCTCGACCAGGGCATCTCACAGAGTGTAGTAGGCTGAAGGGAGAAGGATGCTGGAGATGCAATGAGAAATAAAATCAAAACTTTTGTATTTGTTTAGCTAGGAATAGACAGAACGACTCCGTTGCCATCATGGGAAGGGATGGAGAGCATGGTAAAGGGCCACTATCCTACTAGGTCACACGTTATCCAGGGCTCAGAGAAAGCATGTGGCTGGAGGGGAACACAACCGCAAAGCCGGTAGATGTCTGGAAACAGCCAAAGAACCAGAAAGCCTGGGAAACTGAACCCCTTTCCTTGGAGACCCTGCTTATGATCTTTAAAAGTACACTGATTCAAGAAGACAATCCAAAGTCATTTCCCAGGTACGCTACAAAGCTCAGTACCTTCCCACTTTGAAATGTCCTTTGTATCTGCTATCATCTCTCAATCCTCCATTCAGTTCCCATTTTGCAGCTAAATTCATCTCCCACTGTCTTTATAGTCATGAACGGGTACCATTCAACCCTTTTGCCTGACTCTTTAAGTGAGGGGCAGAGTTTGTCAAATATATTTGGTCAAACTTAAAACAAAAAAAAACAACCAAAACCAAAGCTCAAGCAAAACAAAAGGAAAAAGCTCTTTTCCTCAGATTCAAAATACTTAGAAAGCATATACAAACTCAGGGAAGGTACTCCTAGTACACTCTGAAACTAATCTGCACAAGGTTTTGAAGAATCCCGAAGTTAATCTCGCCCACCTCTCCCGCCCCAAATAATGGCGACACTGTCTGGGATCCACAGCCGAGTCCCCTGAGCTCCCCAGTCCTGTCTGCATGAGAAAAGAGGAGGAACAGAGACGAGAGCTCAGTTGGAAGGGACCTGCAATGGTCATCTAGACCAGCATAAGATCCTGATGCTTCATCCCAGAAAACAGCAACAGGGGTCTGATGGCCACATCTGCTTTCCCTGGAGATGCAAACATTTCTCTGGAAAGGACCAGTCAAGATTTTGATTGCTAAGAGACAAGATTTTCTGGTAACCCAAGGGTCGTGTTTATAAATACCGAACGCTTAGTGAGAAGGAAACAAAACTCTCTGGCTTAGCTCAAACCCTCTTTGCTCACACAAAAAACATCTTGCACCCCACTAACCCTTGCTGATGCCACTGGCACTTCACCAGAATGCCACACAGGAGGAGGGAGATGACTGGACCCTACAGCAGATGTAGATGCAACATTTGGTGGTGTCAGGGCAGGGAGGAAAACCCAAAAAAGCCCCAAACCAAGCTCCCCAAACCAAACCGTTAACAAAGCAATGGAGCCCAAGCTCCTGGCCACAGCAGCAATGCAGCAATGAGGCTGCAGCAAAATGCTCAGACCTGTAAGTCTGCGAGTGGTTAGCTAGTTCAATGGTTAACTTTGCTACCAAAACACTTAGATACAGCTAAAATACAAAGCATAAAAAGGGGTATATTTAATAGGGGGGTGTTGTTCTTTTCAAAAAGACGAACACATTAGACAGGTCAAAACCCTCAAAATAGGAAAGGGTTTTCAGCCTTCACTTCAAAATACCTTTTCATTAATGCTCAGAAAATTTTCCCTGTCTTCAAGTCTGGCTATTCTGAAACCCAGCATGCATCCCACATCAAAATTACTCATGTATTTTCTCATGGCAAAACTGACAATTTACATTCATCTGCCCTAAATGGTGTAACGGAGATCAGGCTTCACCAGCCGATTTCCACACCTAGCTCACCAGCCCACGGTCAGCAGGGAACAGGACTGAAAGCCTTTGCAAGAAGCCAGCTGCAGTGCTGCACTGGAGAACCTACAGCATCTTCTCGGCCCGTCCACCAGACGTGCCGTGCTGCCCATGCCCAGCGGTGGAGTGCCCAGCCACGACCACCAGCTTTTTTTCTGTGTAAGGTAGAAATCAAGTTACTGAAAGCTATCCCGCATTCCTGGTAAAGAGAAAGCTGTAAAAAAATACCCATCGTTAAATGTCTACTTCATCTCAGATGAAGCCGTGAAGTGGATGGAAACACATTTTTTCGTGGGCTGAGGCCCTGCGTGTCTCCACATGTGTCCACACTCGCACAACTGGGGATCCACGCTCCAGACAGCCCTGGATGCTCATGGTAGCGTTCCTGCCAGGATCCGGGTGCCTTTGGGTGCTATGAGCCAACTAAAGCAACGAAGCAGCTCAGCAGCCAGGCCCCCCTGGGATGCAGAGCCCAAGAGGATGCCCACCACAGGCACGTGCATGCTGCTGAGGCACGTGGAGCAGCTCCACTTCTGCTTCCCCCATCAACCATCGCCTCTTCTTCCAAACACCAACAAGGCTGGAAAGATGGCTGGAAACTCCCCCATGGAGACAGTGCTGCATCCCCCGCTCCGGAGCAGCCCCCCACCCCAGTGAATCCTGGCAGTGGGAAGTGTGGAGGTGGGCAATGCCCCCCCTCCTGCGCTCCCCAGAAAGGGGGCTGCACCCATACCACTTACGAGAAACAACCCCTGCCCCACCGTAACTCTTCTAGGCCATTCCTGAAGCACCAAGGCAACGCTGTGAAGCCATCTTTGCACCCGCAGCTAAAACCAAACCACGCTGACTTTTAGTGGTAACTCCTCCGACACCCGCTGCAAAGGAATCTAACTTTGAGCACCTTCATACTTGTCCCAGTTGAGAAAAATCATACCTCGCTTCGCATCGCATCCCCTTTCCGAGAAAGGCCATGCTTTTTTTAATTCCCCCCTCTGGAAATGCAATGGCTGGCAGTCCATCCAACCCGCAGGGATCCAGCCGGACAGGCGTGCTGTCCATAGATGGCTCTGACTGCACCCCTCAGCCAGCCTCAGCCCTAGGGTATGTATTTATTTTCGCTTTATCAGGGCACCAAGCTGCTGCAGGGTGACAAGCAAGAAAGGAGCAAGGAAAGGATCCGCACCAAATCCCTGCATTTTTTTTAATTAAGAGGGGCGGGGTCTGACCTAATAGCCAGTGCAGTGGAGGGACGCGAGTGCTGGTAGGACATCCCCGGGAGGGCTCATCTCCTTGAACGAGTCGACCTCGCGAGGGCTCAGATGGATGAAACCCAGTGCAACCCCTCAACGGGTGCCCAGGTAACGCCATCGAGCATCCCCCAACCCGCTCACCCTCTTACACCAAGGCCCCCCCGCTTACCCCAAAGCTTCTCCCAGCAAGTACCAAGTCTCTGACCGTAAGCCACGGCACCCTCTTGTCTTCTCCCAAGCCTGGTCAACATGATGGAGGTCACACAAAACATAAAAAATTTAGCGAATCACTGTAGAGGAAAGGGCGGGGGAGGGAAGTGTTGAGCTCATGCCTAATCTTTGCAGCTCTTGCTATGGACAGGATTTGTACAGCCATGTTGATTTTTTATAAAAATAGTAAATCATATTACCCCCATGCTGCAAGACCAAAGATTCACAATGATACCTTAATACAGCTTAAATAAAAATAGCACTACCTGAGTCAATGTGAGGATGATAATGCTTTGTAATCCCACACTATCAGAGGATGAACAGTTGTGCGGCAGTGAATCAACATGAGATACTTGCATTAGGAGATGCTCCTTTTTCACGCTATATAGCAAATTCTATACAAAATGTAGAAGGCAGGTGGTGTTTGTAGGAGGCACAGTACACGATGAGGAAAACAGCACCATTACGGAATAATCCAAACCCGGCACCCACAATCTTCCAGCTTAGAAATCTTGGCTAATAACTTACATTTTCAGAAGCAAAGTCTGCTTTTAAATTTTCCCCATCACATTAAAGAATTGATGAAAAAATTTTAATTTTAGGAGTTTTCAAAAAGTGGGCAATTCCAAAGCCTGTGTGCATCCAGGCAGAAGACTCATTCATAAAAACAAACACGGATGAACAGTAGTGTTGCACATTCATTCTGGTTTTTTTCTTAATATCATTGAATGAGCAAACAGCGTATACGGCAAGCAAATGCATAATACAACACAGAAATGCCGCACCAGTGAAAATACTAATAAAACCTATTTATAATAAAAATGTAGAAGACAAAGACTCAAATAGCAATTTTTAAAGGTGGTAAGGAGGAAAAATGCCAGCTTTGATTAGTGACACATTAAACCATTATAAATTCTTAATTACTTTGTTACATAAGCCACTCACAAGGTACTACATTTGCTATTGTGCTCCCCGTTTGTTCTTTTTTAAGACATATTTTCCAACTAACCGCACTTCCCCCCCACCTCCCCGTGGTATAGTCATATGCACAGCAGACATCTGGCCCTTGCAGCTTCCTCCAGAGGGTTTTAGCAGACTGGGGGGAAAGGAACAGAAAAAAATAACAACACTGAAAGGTCTGCCTTTCCCCAACAGGATCCGAACCCTCAAACCAGGGAGTTTTCCAAGGCTGTAGCACAGAGGATGCCCAGGGAAAGGGGAAAAACAGCTTTAAATTCCCCCTTGTCTTGCCTGCTCACTCCTCCTCCTCCTCCTCCTCCTCCACCCCGGTGCTCAGCCCGGCTCCGCTGCTGGTTGTTCCTCCCCGCAGAGCCCAGATGGTTGCAGGGAGGGTGACTCCATGGGGGCCTGGATACGGGGACATGGGTGGGACAGGGGGAAGGCAGGGAGATGCTGGCAGGGACAGCAGAATAGGAGCTGTGCCAGCAGGCACCGGGACTCAGGGATGAGGATGTCCCAGTGACAGAGGATGTCCTAGCAATGGAGAAAGTCCCAGAGCCAAGCCACTGGGACATGTCCACGGCCCACACTATGCACAGAGTATTTCCAAAACCACCCCAGCAGCGACAGCAAGAGCATTCACTGATTTCCACGCTGAGCCACAGGCGGTCCTGAGGCATCTCCGGGAGCCCAACTCTCCAGTACTCCATGCGACCATTCTTTCCCTCGAAAACAAAGGTTGCACAGGTTTCAGCTCAGCTCGCAGTTCAAAAATAAAATGTTTCTCAAAGCCAGTATGATAGGACAGCTCTGTCAGTCTTTGGCTGCAAAATGTTTCACTTCAAGATTCAAGTCCTGGATGTCGCAGTGATGTATGCCAGCGCTGGACTGGAGGAGCAAGGAGCCCTGTTTCAGCTGCAGAGCCCCACATCCATGCAAGCAACAGGCACCCCAGCAGCACCCCGAAACGCTCCGAGGCACAACAGACCCCAGCACGGGCACAGATCTGGCCAGGGCAGCTCCGCCACGGGTGCATCTCCCACCCTGTGCCTGGCTCCCGGGCTCAGAGCTGCTTATGTGCTTACCGACAGAGCCACGGGTAAGCAGCTTGCTGCACCAGAGCCCACGTACCCCGTCAGGAGAGCACCCGAGTGCCTGCTCCCCCCTTCCCCAGCCAGCACCCAGAGCTGCTCCTGCCCAGCACCCTCATCTCCAGATGAGCTAAAATTCAAGCTATTTTCAGGCACTTTCATATACATATACATATATATATATATAGTGTATATATATAGTGTGTATATATATATATATATATATATATATTTTGTTTTCATGTTGCTATACTTTCCTCTGAAGCCACTCATGTGCTA
>Ga0065711_1002587_pt1 | contig 32813 bp, 16 predicted proteins | sample Hoacrofraction12_FD_59098 | JGI IMG/M metagenome (GOLD analysis project Ga0065711, IMG submission 59098) | Hoatzin crop microbial communities from Cojedes, Venezuela - Epithelial fraction 12 v2 (version 2) | ecosystem: Host-associated > Birds > Digestive system > Esophagus > Crop | place...
TTTTTTTTTTCTTCGTGTTAATAGGACTTGATTTCCAGTGTTTTACCATCTCTTGTGGGCTGATGGACAGAAAACACAGAGGGTGAGCAGCACTTCATTCTGCATTATTAGCTGTCAGATGGTGCACCCTCTGAGGAGGAGGGAACAGTGATGGTTCCAGGCTGTCCAGGAGAAAGAGGAGAGAAATGCTGTGGAACAAGCCATGTCTGGAGTGCTCTAAGATGCAGAATAATTCACTTAGAAATTCAGAGCTGTGTGAGATTTGCACTGCTGGCTGTTGCACACTCTGTCTCCATCTGAACAGTGGCTGTGCGATGATGAACTGCTGAGATGTTTTGACAGATGCCAGTCAGAGGGATGTTTTTGACAGATTTTTTTGTAATGATTAATGTCACTCTAAGCAGTTGTTTGTGTTTCTACATGTTTATTTTCATTCATCTCCTATTTGTTTCCCTTTGACAGCAGTGCCCAGCTTACCGTAATGAGATTCAGGAAGCTGAAATCAGTCTCAATTAGTGAGGCTACTGTAAATATTTTCACTGACAGAACTGTCTTTATTCAGTTAAGATCTCAAAATATTTGAATGTTGTTTTATGATAAACAGTTAGAAGATCCAGTAATTCAAATAAAGTGATACTAGGAGGGCAGTTTATTGAGATAATCCTGTCTTTAACTAATCTAAAGAAATCGTGCTCACTGAAGATGCAAGAACCCCAATAAAAGGCAGAGTAGAGGTGAGAAGTGTGAAAGGAAATGAAGAGCAAAAGGTTCCTGGAGACAAAATTATTGATTAACATATCTAACTTTAGTTAACAATGTTGTCTGGCCTCTCTAGAAGTGCACAAGGCATTGTTGCCTGCAGCTGATAAACTGAGTAATGATCAGAGTTGCCTGTAATCTGGAGACTGTGAAGCAGCCATCACTGATGAGACCTTCTGCCGTGGTAGGGGAGATGACCCCAGAGTATCCAAGACATCTGGCCTAGGAAGAGCCCCCCACAGCTTGTTCATAATGACCACTCTGTGGCTCTTAAGGGGTAAAAAATTAAGGGGGAAAATCAATGTTAAGTAGCAGGGCACTTCAGGTTGTTCTAGAGTTGTGGGAATCTCTTGCTTCTGTAAGTTATTTTTTTAGCATGGCACTGACTTTCAACTGCTACTGAGTGTTCTTCCTAATGCCAAAAGCCCAACATGTCAGGCCATCTAAAGAGTTAGATACGCAAGAGTGGAGGTTTCCAAACTTGTCCCAGTTTGCAGATGTTGAGAGGGTTTGTCTGCTACATTTTATTTAGGTTTGGGGTTTTTGTGTAGATTGCAGTGCACCTTCTGCTTGTCAGACCACTAAACAAAATAAAAAAATCTCTAGCAGATCACAGTTTCAATTCTTGGTCAGTAGCTTTGAAATAGCTACAGAATAGAAGCATAAAATTAACCAAATACAGACTTCTGAATATACTTGGCACTGATCTCTTAATTTCATCAGCTGCTAGAAGATTTTGGAGGCTTTTCTGGACTGTGGAAGCCAAGTGTCAGCTCTACAATACTCTGACTCCATAATGCTGCTTTTCACAGCTGTCCTAGGGAGGAAGATGCTTGTTCCCTGTCTCCACCTTCCAGGGTTTGTTCCTGGTTTCTCTCTCATGCAAAACAATTGCTTCCCTCCCTCCCTCTCAGTTTGTCCTCAGAGCTCTCCTCTTGGCTCCATCTGCCTTTCCATGTGGGTGGAGCACACAGATTGTGTAGGATATGGCCCTCCTTTACCCTTCTTGGGGTACATCTCTGTTTACTTTTTTTATAAATAAAATAGTAACCTTTCTTGTTCACAGCATTTCTAAGTCTTCTACAGCACTTCATAAGTCCTGCAACAGCAGATGTGTTTAGTGTGCCTACGTCCTCGTCATGCTGCTTCCTAGCTCCCTGTAGACTCCCCAAAGCACAGTAATGGTACAACTGAAAGCCAGAGATGGGTCTCTCTTCTCAACTTTATGGGGGAGTTTTGGATCTCCAGCTATGCCATTCTGAAACAGCTGGTTCTAGACACCACATGCCCACCCAAACCTTAGAGCAAAAACAATGTAGGAGGGCATAAAAAAAGCTGAAAGTCACCTCCAGTCTTGAATTCCCTGGAAGATGGAAGATGGCAGGACTAAGTGTATTAGAGGGTGAAGTAACTGAATTGTGAGTATGTGGCTTTCATGTTTAAATTTGAGTACAGGCATTTTAGAGCAGTGGTGGTGAAAAGAGCGAGGAGACGATTATGTTGGGAGGTGTAGATTAGAGTTACTTTTTATGTTTCTTTATTTGCGTGTGCATTGTATATTTCTACCTCTGTATCTGAAATCTTGACTTTATATCAAGTTTGATACATTTTCACTTTACAAATTCTCTACTTTTAGGAAGCAAGGAGGAATGGGATGGAATGGGCAGACTCGGAGGCAGCAGATAAGACTGAGAGAGCATATGCTGGTGGACCAGAGGGTTCTGGCTCTCCAGGGCATTTGAAGGGAGCAGGAGGGCTAGGGAGAGAGTGCTTTGCTGAGCTGTAGCGGGCCAGTGCAGAGCTTTGCCTCCCAGGCTCTGGAAGCTCTCTCCGTTCCCTCTGGCAGGTACAAACTGGTGGGCTTCCATTAAAGGTTGCTCAGGAAAAGCCCCACAGTTCACATCATCCTGGGAGCATGACAGCCACCTTTACTCTGCTGAAATGAAATGAGCTAATTTGTTTCCCAGCAGGCTAATTGCTCGTGGTTTATTACAGAGACTATCTGGTGCCCTGCTCTGAAGACTGTTTGTTCCGGACAGCATGTTTTAGAATATGTTTGTATGTGCTGGCAAATTTTTCAGTTTTTTTTTTTTTTTAAAGGTCACCTTGGGTTTAGGAAAGTTTAAAGAGCTGCAACAGCTAAATAGATACAAGAAATTCAAACAAATCCTGAAGGTGGTTGGACTGTGGAATTAGTTTCAGCTTTTCAGTCTGAATCTCCTTAAATTTGCCAAATTACTGAACCGACTTATTTACATCTGTATTCTAAGGCCTTCCTGGCTTTATTGCCTACAGCTCCCTTAGAACTTTCCAGGTTTTCTTAAATTACAGTATTTCATTACAATTATTCTTGTACTGTTGCCTTAGTTTCATCACGCTGTGCCATGCCATTTTGACCTAAACCTGTTGCTCAAATTCTGGAGCTAGAATAACTGCTGCCATTGTCTAGTTCCCTCTGCTGTGAGATTTGTATTGCCTTTCCCTTATCTGTCTAAATGAGTGACAGACATTTTTGCATGGGCTGGTCAGTGGTTTTATGCTGCATAGCACAATAGAACCTCAGCTTTGGTCCTCAGGCTCTGCCGTGATTAACGTGGTGAGTAACATTCCTGGAGGCTACTGGATTATTCTGCTGGCAAAAGATTATTCTGCCCTTTCTGTGCCGAGCCTTCCAGCCTGTTCTGCAGTTCTGCATGCCGTCCTCTCTGGGTAGCCCTGGAGTTATGAGCCACTGCCTTATCTATACTTTTCCTTCCATGGTAAAATCTTCTGTTTGTCCTGTAAACCACCATGGCTCCTGCTGTGCTGTGATACTCCGGTGTAATACTACAAGTGTGAAAACACTTGTCAGCTCATTCTGGTGAACCACTGTGCATGATTTCTGTTGCTCTCTGCCTCTGAACCTGCAGGAACTGTTTGGCAGCTGGATGATAATGATCTTTCTTCAACATTTGATGTGGTGCCATGTTTTTTGTGTTTGGAATGTACATTGGAAACAGCAGAAATGAGTTTTGGCTGGAACTTCAGTGCAATCTTGCAGGCAGTAAATAACAAAGACTTTAACAGGAAAAGAGAACCCAAACACTTTGCATTCTGCATTGGCTTGTACAAATCGGCAACTCCTGCATCTGTGTTGCTAAATAACAAGGCCCGATTGCTAAATGTAACCCAAATAGTATACCCATGTAGAGGCATAACCCATGGGATTCTGCTCCAAAATTGATCTACAAAAAACATCAAGCTGCCCCCTCTTCACATAGCTAAGCCCTGAGCTGGGACTTTCTCTTTTTAGGATTGTTACAGTAATGTGCTTCTTTCTCCTCTTGTTTACACTTGTATTGCTCTTTTAGGCTCTTGTAAAACTGCTGTTAAGTTCATCCTCCTCATTTGTCATACTTTCAGCGACAAGATCTGCTTCCTTTCACTAACTCTCTTTTCCACCCTATTAAATTCAGGCTTATTGGCCTCTGCAGGACTCTGCGGACAGTTACTGCCAGCACTTAACTGTTAGCCGAGTTAAACGTAAAATCTTTTTGTCTTTCCAAGCAAATCTGGGAACGTCCTGACAGCTCATGCAAGCTGTTTGCAAGCCTACAGTGGATTTAATTGCAAAGATAAATTATTAGATGATATTTTCCTGTAAAATATTCAGAATTATTTAATCCCTATATCTGGGTACCTGAGACAAGGGAGGAAAACAAGATGAGGCAGAAGAGGGCTGATCTGTCTGGCAGAAGCAAAAGAAACTCGATTTGAATTGCATACTCTTTGTCTGCCCAGTGTTGCCACAAACCACCCTGCGAGTTTCAATGTGCTGAGTTTGAGCAGCACGTTATGTAGCGCACGCACGAGGCATGAAACAGTGGAGATGAAGCTGCCTTTGGAAGGAGGAGGAGCTCGTCGGTGGCTCTTGTGCCAGAGCTCACAGGCCCCATGGGTAGCTTTATTCTCTCTGACGTGGCTCTGCTGCGTTTGGGACCGAGCTCCTACCTCAGCATGGCATGCTGGGGTGCGTGCGTGCCAGGTTGTCTCGGCAGTAGCTTGAGGTCCTTGCACAACGTTGTGTTACATAAAGTGAGTGTGCTGTAAGGTCTCTGACCTCAAGATAGGTTAGAGCATCCAGAGGGTTTTATGTTGTATTTCTCAGTTGTGTTTGTCAATCGGAGGGAGGTGGGCTGAAGGACACTGCATTGCAGTGAGTTCTGCATTGCAGAGTGAAACCACATTTTATTAACTAGTAACAGAAAAGCACAACAATGAGGAAAATCATTGTAAAGTGACCATGGTACTAATACAAGGCTATAAATGTTAAGGAGCAGCCTCATGGGAAATTTCTAAATGTCGAATCCTTTGCTGTCTTTGCTATTTCTTCTTACAGTTTTCATCTACAGATGCTCTGAATTATGCTGATGAGGGGGGAAGAGAGGCTCTTACTTTGGTGTCTTTCCATTTGCAGACAATTGGCAAAGCATTTTGGCCACAGGGAAAGAGAAGAAGTTTTCTTCTCGCCTGTGTCAGTTAAGCATAGTGGTTTAGTCCTCTAGTTTGGAACTAGGCAGAAAATGAGAAGACTAATAATGGAAATTCTTGTAAGGTGCTAATTTAATGCGGTTTGTGATTTGTTTTCTGCAGTGCTTGATTGTACCATCTGAGTTTAATTGATGCAACTCTGAACTTACTGTCTTGGTTTGCCTACATTGGAGTGGTAATAAAAAAACAAAGCCCAGTAGTTATGCCTGTAGCTTGGTATCTGGAAGGCTGAAGGGGAAGTAGAAGAGTTCAATTACAAGCAGAAAAGCTCTGCCTGCTGGGACCTGTGCCACAGTAAAGTATAGATTTCTTTTAATTCCTTTCTAAAGGAGCACATCTCCTGCCAGTGCTGTAAAAAGTAGTTACAGAAGGAAGGACACCAGCGGAGGTACCAGAGCAAGATTCAAAGTGCGCGTGTCACACTCTTGCAAGCACTAGGGATTATCTACAAAAACAAGCCTTAGCACAGCGATGTGGAAGCAGTCAGTATATTTCACAGCGGACATTTAATAGTCCATTAGTACTTCTGGTGACATTTCCCTGATGTCTAATGCGCTTATTAAAAGCGTATCCATTATGGATTATGGTTCAAAAAGGGGAAGTTTGTGGGCATGAATCCCCCACTGCAATGTAATATTAATGTTAGTTTTTAAAATTTATTTAAAAAGAGAGAGAAGAATGTGCCCAATGAAGCCTTAACTCAATAATTCTTTGCTGTGTGCATGATGCTGTGTAATGCTGTGGCATAAATGTGCTAAGAAAAAATGCATAGAAAATATTTTCACAAGCTGACTCTTGTTTCTTTTGTGATCAGTTTCAAATCTTTGACTTTAAACCAACATTTCCAAAGTTTAGTCTATATCCGTGTTTTACGTACCTTAAAGTCTGATTTTTTAGCTATATGTGCTGCAGAGCTGTAAGAGCTGGATGCATTCAATACCTCTGAAATCTAGACCAAAGAATTTTAGACTTATTTTACTTAAATTGACTTAGAAAACTGAACTCCGGGTATCCTATTTTGAAAATGTTGACCCCAACCACTGAAAGTTACTAAAGCACAAAATTTCACGTGGAGATGGAAAGGCATCCTGCATGCTGCCTGTGCCTTCAAATGATGCAATCAGGTAATGGTTGAACTGTTTCGATAAAATTTACCTCAAAATGACTTCTGAGTCAGTCTTGCCATAGGACTATTCAAGAGAAAATAGTCCAAGAGAGTTACAGATGGCTTAGGAATAAATGTAACAGACTTGGTGCCTACTTCACAAGCAGGCAAAGGATTAACTTCAGCTTTTCTGCCTCCTTCATTCGGATAGGGAAAGATAATGAAGTAAGAGCTAATCAGACCAAGGTGCTTCCAGCAGAAGATAACAGGGCCTGCTCTTTCCCCTTCTGGGAAGCAGAAGGGGCAAAGCTCTGGACGAAGGGCAGTTCTGTGCCCCGTGATTTACAGAAGCAGCAGCCATGTGTGCCTTTGACAGCCTTTGCTAAATCACTGAAACGTGGTGTTCGTGTTGTCAGGAACCTTGGCTTCATCACAGGGGCTCTGCGTGGGAATGTTACGGTCCTAAGTGAGCTACCAACTTTTTGGACGTCCACGGGCTCTTTCATGCCTGAGAGACTCTGGCCTCTAAGGCATTTTTGGACTCCGGCTTTGATAGTATTTCTAGAGAATGAAACCTGCCATCTAGCTGCCAGTGTTACCCGCGTGCTGACTATTTCTTTTCTCCAGTCTCTTCCTTTATACCTTTTGTCAGATCAGCTGGCTCGATGCTGAAATGATGTAGAAATGAAACCTCAAATCAGGTAAATTGAAGTCCCTACTGCTCCCGTGGTGTGTTTGGATTCAGGAGATGTCCTGTTTTGTGCTGGCCAAGATGATTCATGGATAGAAATTATGAAACCAGATCACATGTCTGAGCTACATCATTTGCAAATTTCTGATCTCTCTAATGTTTCGTAAGGGTATTGGGAGCTACAGCTAATAGAGGAGTTGGCAGATTGTTGAATTATTAGTTTGGCTCGAGGACAAAAGTGGAGCGGCTTCCCTGTTTATACTTTTTATTAGCTTTCCCTGTGCACTTGCACAGTTTCTGTTGTTTGTCAGAAGACTGTGCTGAAGAGTAGCTGAAAAAAAACACCAAACCACAACGCATTAGGGAGCAGTTGTTGTTGCTTTCACTATGTGATTCCTTTACAACAAAACATAAGATTTTGCAGTGATGCCGTAATGTGCACACTTGCTGGACGTGCTGGGCTTTCTTCTTCTTTTAATCTCCGCTCTGGCACTGTCCTTTCGCCCTTGCCTGCAGCAGCACTGCTGGCTGCGTTGTAGCCTGACGTCTCCTGATACAGCTCCCAGTTGTGTCACAGAGCTCTGATGTTAACTTACTGATCAGTCCTACCGCTGCACTTAAACTGTGAAGGTGTTAAATGGTCTGGGTAGACATTGGGCATTTGCATACTTAGACCTTTGACTAAGCTGCAAATATTGAGACTCTCACTTCCCCATTTTGGTTAATTAATTAATTTCTCCTCTCCAGTGTCAACTGAAAGTAGTCATTGCTTTGCTTATATCTGTTCTGCAGGAGGCATTGAATTTGTATGGGCACCCTCAGTTCAGAGTAGGAGTCTAGGGATTGACACTTAAACACGTGCCTTGATTGGTGAAATTATCCTTCTGTGTTTTATGTCAGATAAATATGCCCATTGGCAATGGGATGACATCAAAGCTACACATTTCCAGTTTTGATGAATGGCAAATTTAAGCTATGATTTCCAGAGGACAAAATCCTGTAGTCGTATATGCATGAATCCAGTTTTCACAAGTTCTCTCTGGCCAAGCATTAGGTCAGTGGAAGAGCTACTGGTGTTGATCAAATTAAATGCCTCTTTTCCATTTTGTTATCTTTCACTTGATGAAGCTGATTGAGGTCAGCAAGAATTACAGCATTTGTATAAAATGGAGTTTTAGCAGACCCTTGTTTCTGAGATTTGACCTAGATAGGAATTGAGCTCTTGCAACTTTAATGTTCCTTGCTCGGTGAGAAGAAGGATCACGGAATCACTGAGTAGGTGGGGTGGGCAGGGACCTCTGGAGGTGGTCTAGTCCAATCCCCCTGCTCAAAGCAGGGTGAGCAGGGTCACCTGGGACAGGTTGCTTAGGGCTTTTTTCTGTTGGGTTGCGTATCTCCAGAGACTCCACAACCTCTCTGGGTAGCCTGTGCTGGTGTTTGACCACCCTTGCAGTATAAATTGTTGTTCTTATTTTGAATGGAAGTTCTTGTATTTCAGTTTTTTCCTATTGCCTCTTGTCCTGTACATTGGGCACCACTGAGAAGAGTCTCTGCCTTCTTGACTGCCCCGATCAGGTATTTATGCACCTCTGGTAAGAGCCTCCTGAGCCTTCTCTGCTCACAGCTAATCAATCCCAGCTCTCTCAGCCTCTCGTATGGCAGATGCTCCAATCCCTTAATCATTTTAGCTTGTTGGATTTGCTCCAATATGTCCATTTCTCTCCTGTAGCAGGGGCCCAGCACTGGACCCAGCGCTCCGGTGGTGCCAGCCTGGTGCTGAGCCGAGGGGAAGGATCCCCCCCTCCGCTCCTCGCAGCCCTCGGCCTCCCGCAGCCCGGGGTGCTGTTGGCTTGCCTTTGCTGCAGGGGCACGTTGCTGGCTGGTGTTCAACTTGTCCACCAGGACCCTCATCTTCACTTGTCTCACAGTCTCTGCTCCTTCTCAGAGATACCTTGAATAAAGGCCTCATTCATCTTCAAGTTATCTTTCTTCCTTCAGTTTGCTTAATTACACACTTGCTAGTCATTTAAAAAGAACCCCGCTGATCAAGAGGTAGAGCACCATGGAAGCTATCACTAAAATTAGTTGGAGGGCTTATTCTTCTTCATGCTTCTGCCCATAGTAGCAGCAAGTAGTTTTTGGAAGTTAGTTTAAACACAGGCATTTTGTTTTCATTTGTACAGACAGGAAGGAGGTGGAGGATAGACTGTATCTGATTCAAGCCTTAGCTCTCCTCTGTGTTGTGGGTTTGTAAATCTGCCCTCCTATCTTTTTGCTTTTACACCCCGTATGCTTAGGAACCAACTTCAGAAGAGTAAAATCTCTCTGAAGCAGTGTCTCTGGTCTCTCTCACTGCTAAACTAATGACTGTTAAATCACCCATCCTGGACTGTATACATCTAGGAATTTTGAAGAGGCTTAAGAATGTAATGATTGAGCTGCTAACCAAAATGTGCAATCTCTCATTAAAATCAGGCTTTCAGCTGCAGGAATAGAAGGAGCAAATATATTACCTAAACATGCAAAGGCACTTGAGAAACCACAACACAATAAACTTGCTTACCAGGAAGACTCTTTAAAGGGAATATTAAAAATAGACTTCCAAATATTTAGATGACTGTGGTATGACACAGACCAGCACAACTCCTGTAATTGAAAATCATGCAGCGTGAACCTATTTGAAGTTTTACTATGTACATGGTAGCTCAAATCTCACAGTTTGTTGCCCCTTTTTTTCTGTGACCTTCTGTTGCATCACATCTCATTTGCTTTCCTTATGTTCCTTTATATCCACTACTTTTCCTCCATTGACAGGTGTTTTCCTGTCCTCTTTTTACTTGCTGCTTTATTCCTTTGCCTCTCTTGTCTTCCACCAGGTCTACCTGGCTTGTCCCACATGCCCCACAGTGTTCTCCTCTTCCTAACCCTGGCAACTGCCAGGACTCTGGGACCAGTCTGACCTCACTTGTGTTACAAATGGATTCTCCTTTCCTTCGATTTTGTACTCGTTCTAGTGAAACTGCTCTGACCACCTCTGTGGCCACAAAGATAAATGCTTTATGTTGTTTGTGACTTGCCCTCAAACCCTCTTCACTATTTGTTTCCCACGGTCTCACTGCTTCCCACTCCAAATGAGAAAGAATGACAATATTCAGGACAACCTTTTTGCCTTCTTGTCCCCTAACTTGCTTTCTTTTCCCCTCCTACAACTTTTTTCTCATTTCTTGTCAGGTCTTTTCCTGAAATTTCTGCTCTTCTGCCTGCTTGCTTGCTCCCTTACAATACTTCGGGATCTAAAGAGTTTACCTTTCCACCTTAGAGAACACTTGTCTTTTATCCCATTGCACTAATAATTGCTCTCCTCCCTTCATGTCTATGGTGAAGGATAACACTCCAGTCATGTCCTTGGGCTTTTCTCCTCTGGTTCCACCCTAGGTTGCTTCTAGTACAGCTTACATCTTTTGAAGGCCCCTGGAAACTTCTAGACAGAGGTTCAGGTGGCTCCTTTCTAGGCAATGTCTTTGACTTCTTCACTGCTAAGCTGTGAGGGCCAGTCTCAGCTGGGTTCCAAGCAGAATTTAGAGGTGTGACTCTGAAATTTGGTGTTAAAAAAGTAAATTCTCTAGTCCCATTCACCAGAGAGCCTGTCCTGTGGTCTATGTAGTCTTGCATTTATCACTTCCTTTGTTGTGTTTTATTAGTTCTTCAAATCACAAACCAGTGTCCAGCATCCCTTGTCACTATGCCGTACTCTGCCAACTCTGGATTCTCTTCTGTTGTATATCATGACCTTCACAGACCAGCATCCTGATCCCAGTACCCTGAACACCATAAGAACATTTTCCCCACTGCCCTATTCCATTTCCTTCCATGTTTCCCGGCTGTGGCCCTCATTCCCTATCTCCTAAGCTTCTCTTGCCTTTTCCTCACCTGGAGGAGCAAATTCTGGCATGACATTCACTGCCACTGAGGTGCGGTGCAGCAGGAGCCGCCTTGATGCAGTAGTAGTTGGGTGGATATCATCAGATCCACAGGAAATGTGGTGTGTAGGCAGTGTTTTAGGCAGTTCCTGGAGATGAGCTGATGTGATGTGACTTTATAGGAGGGAGTGGAAGAAGTAGCGTAACAAGTGATTGCTTAAAACTGGTAGTCTTTTAGGTTGTTCCAGCCAACAGCCTATAGCACCATCAAGCTGGATCGTCTCAAAATGTGATTTTTCCTTTACTTGTGTTCTCTCTCGTTCTCTCACTGCAGCACTCCTTCAGAAGCTCTTTCACACCCAACTTTTATCAAGCTTCCTCTAGAAGGAGGCCCACAGAGCTTAGGCCTTGGTGCTCTGTTTTTCCTATTTCACTCCTTGCTAAGAAAAGCTAGCGGTAGAGAAGACCTGCCTGTCTGCATACCTACTTCAGGATTGCTTTCCAATCTAACCCAAAATAAAATCATAGCCTGTGTCTCTCTAGGAAGAACGGATTCTGAGTGAGTGAAAATGTGTTGTGCTTAGTTTGCAGACGAAATACCATAGGTGTGTACAATTTACTGAATGGCAGAAAAGTAGTAAATTGTATTAATATTAACCCTTCTTGGCTCTCAATTAAATAGAAATATACCATGTTTCAAACTGGTCTTAGCTTACAGACTTTACTGAGACAAGATCTGAATAAGAGATCCATAATTGTGTACTAATACAAGTAATAAAACGGCTAGAGCAACAGGTCTTAGAAAAAGAATGTGAATTCTTGCTCTTTAAGGCATTGATTTTGAAGTTGATTGGCGTTGGGAAGAAACTGTATCTCTGGTCAGTTTATTCCATTGTGGCTTAGTACAAAGTCATTTTACTTTTGTGGGAAGTATGTTGCTGTGGTTTTGTTTTAGGTGCGATTGCTTATCTGATTTGGTATAGCCTTGATGCCTGACGTAATGCATGTCCTACTGTCATGTAATTGAGTAAAAACATGTGCGGCTGGACACATCTTATTCATAGCATTTTTCAAAACCTGCTAGCTAATCTAATCTCAGTTAATTGGTTGAGCAATTTCAGTGTCTAGCAGAGGTAATTCATCAACACTTCCCACACAAGGCTGGGTCTGAAGTCAGTACTGCTGGATCAAAGCATTCCTATTACTGTACTTCCCGCAGGTCAGTGGAGACAACGTGTGAATGCCCCAGGCAAAACTGTGCAGAAAGTGGAGTGGGAGAGTGTCTCTGTGGTCACCTACTTTTGTGCTGTCATGTTGAGGCTCTGAAGTTGCCCTGTTGGCCAGGGTTGCAGTAGCACTTCTCACCCACCTGTGCCTGACTTGTTCCCGTGCCAGCTCTTTAACAGCTGCGGGACATTGCTACAGAGGCAGTTTTCCTGTGTCGGAGCTTTGTTCCCATGCTAGCTGGTGGGTAAAGAGGAATAATGTGGCTGCTTGTCATTTGTGTCTGGACAGACCTCATCTCCTTATGAAATACGTCTTTTTGAGAGCTAGTGTTTTACTCCTTGTGGGCAGCTGTGGAACAGCACTGGGCAACCTGAAAGAGCCAGAGAGGATCTCCTTGAAGCAGCTGATAGCTGCTGTAACTGCCCTTTCTTGTTCAGTGCTGTCTGTGGACGTAGTGACTTGATGTTCTCCACCAGCTGGAAGCCCAAGCTGCTTCCTGAGCGTGCCCTGGTTTCTGTGCCTGTACGCTGTTTCCCAGAAAGCAGCCGGGGCTCGCTGTCCATGTATGGCCCTTCAGTCCTTTACAGATACTTCATATCTGGTGCTCCTGTCAGGAACTACATTGTGTAGAGAGAGATTTTTCAGTCATATGCGATAAATCTGAAACTTCACAGCCATCTAGAGCTACCAGACATCTTGTGGGAAGCTGTCCTGTCTGAATGCGAGAGGCGGCTGGGCCCCTCATGTGACGGGAGATACTCGTACCTGCAGTACTCGCTGATCTTAAAAGTTGCTAGGTGGTCTGCCTGGCTGAAGAGGGGTAGTTGCTCACCTTGTAGGTGAGCGCAGGTGGCTTGAGGTAGGCACCGGGGAAGCCAGTTGAGAGCTTTGGGAGATACGGTCAGAGGAACACGTAAGGAACGTAAGAAATGGGTTTAAAGGCTTCTACTGCAGAGTGTGCTTCCCAGATGAGAGTTGCATGAAGCAAAACTTACTGAAGCTTGGTAACATCAAATCCCAAAGGCAGGATAAGGGAAGACCTTGACAGCAAAGGGAAATTGAGAGGTAGGAGGCAATGTGATTGCTGAGGCAGCTGGATGTGTAGTAGGTGGGACAAAAACATATGTCCCTGTTAGGGTCTGAGGGGAAGGAAGCAAGAGAGCAGAGGGAGATCTGATCTTCTGTGGTAGGTCTTCTGGCTGAGCTGCGCTGAACTCTCGCTTGGCTTTTACTATAGGGAAGAAAAGTGGAAGGGAAAAAATACTGATAGAGTCTTTCTGCATAATGTGTTTCTACTTACATGCGTCAAATAAAAAAATATTCCATTCTTAGTGCATCAGGCAATATACCTGGGCAACTCCTTGCCAAAGAATGTGGCGGCTGCAAAATGTCTGTATGAATTCCAGGGGAGTCTGGACAAACATTTGGAGGAGAGATCCGTTGCTGGGAGGGAGAGGGGGGCTGCTGATTAGACAAACCACATCAAGCTCAGGAAATCCACTCAGCTGAAAATGTTTGAAAGCTGTGTGAATGTCAGGGAAGAAATGTTTTATCTCTTTGCCCTGTTCTTACTTTATCTCAGACATACATTTGTTGCCATTTTTGGAAAAGAGATTTTGAACTCTGATCTGACCCAGCACATTCTCATTCGCATCCTTAGGTAGGATCTTCCTTACTGCTGGGCAAGTAAACCCATGAATTCTTCAAAAAATAATCCCAAGCTAAAAAGCAAGCAACGCTTATTTTTCCTCCCTCAGAGACAACCAGTTCTGATGCAGTGACCGTCGCTACCAAGAAAGCACTCGTCTCTGATCCCCATGCCTCTGTTCTGGGGTTAGTGTTGATGGTTAACGCTTGCACAGCTCAGTGCCTCGACACCGCTGCCCACAGAGTCCAGGCTCTTTGCATGCGTTTCAAGAAATGCCCGTGATAGCTTTCAGTGGGTGATAACAGTATGCGAAGCAGGCAAAGTTTGTTCAGATTTGTGCTTTGCAGCGTTAAGCACACTCTTGATATCAAAAGAAGTAGTAAGTAGCCATGGAATGAAAGCTCACACTGACTGTTACAGGTTCTCCAAAGCTGTGCTGGCCACAGGCACTTTTGGAAGCAATTTGTTGGTACTGCTGCACATCAGCCGATTCTTACTTTTCCTAGAGCTGCTTTTATATTTTTACTCCTAATTCCTATTGTCAGTATGGGAGATACTAACCCCTATAAGTGGGGATGCCATTTTCCGAAGGGTGGCTGATAAATGTTGACAGGAATGGACCTGTTTTGTTGCCTCTAAAGCTTGGTGTCACCAGAGGGGCTGTCGATTTGATTCATTTCATGACTGGCCAAGATACGAAAAGGAAAACCATTGCTGCAGAGCATGTATCAAGCTGTTGCTGTGGAAAAATGTGCACTGGGAGTATTCAGAAGTAATTAGTGGAAGATGAGTATGGTAGCATGAGTGGCCGAATTTGTTCAGAAGCCAGGTTACTATGCAGTTTCTATTGAATTCAACAAAGCACTGATCATCTCTGAAAATCTTTTCTTCAGTCATTTGTAGGCTGAAGTTTAGACAGTGATGTTTACACAGCATTGACATGAGAATCTGCAGGTTTTATAATTGTGTTGCCTGTGAACTTCACTGCCAAGTACACTTAGTCTGCAACTCAAGAAGAGCCAGATGTCTGACAGAAAGGAGAGGTACAGTTCAGGAGGGCGGAGGATGAGTGTTGAAGAGGCAGAGAGAGTAACGTGGGATGGTACTGTAGTGTTTGCCTGCTCCGTGGTTGTCTGTCTGGAGTCTGTCTGAACACTTGCCCAGAGAGCACCCATAAATACTTGTGGGAAGTTCTCCTTTCAGCCAACAGTGTTATTTTGCTGGCTAATGAAAATCTGCTTCTTCTCTTGTCATCGAGATCAAGGGATACTCGGCTAAAGTAGTCCTTCAACTTTTCTGTTTAGACAGGAAAATTTAAGAGTGTCCTGAATTAGATGGGACTATGGGCTTTAACTTCTATTTTAAACTACCCTAAGCTGATATGGGGAAACTGTTTTTAGAAAAATAACTTTTTGGGAAAGATTTGGAAGGGCAGTCAAAATGTTTTCTGAGATTTTATTACAGCTTTGAATAATAAATTACTATCATGAATTTTAAGAAACTTTTTTGGTAGCTTGAACCATAGCTTTCTTGTTATTTCTGCTGTTGTACTTCAGGAAATTCAAAGAAGTGACTAAGTATTTATTGGAGGGTAAAAGTACTAAAGACGATAAGATATTAGAAATAGCTGGTGATTAAGATGACTCATTATTTAAATTATAGTCTTTGTTTTCTTTTGCCGTTGCATTCCAAAGCTTTCACTTTTTGGGCTGCGCGCTTTCATGACTTTTTCCAATTTTTCTTACCAAAGTGATTGTTTTGTTAAAAGTAAGATTAAATGAGAACAAAATGACTGCAATTTGTCATTGTAACAGAGAGATTTCTTGCACTGTCACACTGGCCATGTCTACTTCCAAAATGTCTGGAGTGAAAAGTTTAATACCTTCATGGAATTAGTTTTAAAACTTTCAAGGAGCGCAATGAAAACACAAACACCTTCTCTATGACAGATGTAAATTGGAAGTAATTGTTTGTGGAGTGCTTGAATACTGTAATGATTGTGTAGGCCATCTAAGTGGTTAGGCAAACATAGGTGGGCAAAGAGAAGAATGGGAAAATAAAACAAAACCAGATGACGCCAAGAAAATACAGTGAATGGACTGAATTCCAGGCTGAGGCGGAGGGTGAGTTACTTCTTTTGTGGCTCCCTGGTGGATGCGGGGAAGTGCTGGGTTACAAGGTCACCCTCTGTTCCACCCACTCACCAAGGGTATGGAAAACTCTCGGGTGTGGCAGGATTTCTGTGTGAACCCGCAGAACTGCACGCTGAAACTACTGAATATTGGGTCGCCTGAGGGAGTCACTGGGAGAATATCAGTAATAGGAGTGAGCTTACTGATGCGTTCTGGAAAGGCTGAACGTGGTGCATGCAATTAAACGTTGCTACTGGGACAAAAGTAGTGGATCAATGATATTCACTGCTCTTTGTAATATTCAGGAGCAAATACAAATGCCAATGATGAATGTGCCCACAGAATTTATTTGGTTTGGAACTCGGATTCACTCTGACTGCACTTTGTCCATGTGCTGTAGCTCCCTTTGATAACAGCCAAAAGACATGTAATTTTAACTTTCACGGTTATCTCTTGTTTTCCTTCCCACAGCTGTAGGAAAAGTGCTTTCTTTATCAAGGGTACTGAAAGAGAGGGCATATTTGTGTGGGTTTTTTATCCCCCTCATCTTTACCATAGCCATTTCGTTTAGTAGCTAATAATGTTTAGTATTTATTTCAGTGACTTACATAAATCTCAAATGCATAAACTAGCAGGATCCTTTTTACTACTGTTTTTTTCTTGTGGGAACTTGTTGAAATGAACTATCTCACTGAAAAGCTCCATTCTTGGAATGAGGGGGACTGTTGTACCATTCTTCTGGTGGTGCAGTAAGAATAGTTGGGAGGGTTGCTCTGCTTTGATTAGTGAATCAGGGAGGATATCAGTTCCTCCAAATGTTTTATAGCATTTTCAAGAACAGGCTTTTAAGAACTTAACCTTGTGCTTCAGGTATCCGTCAAGCCTTGGAGCAGAGACCTTTGAAGAAGTTACTGCCATGGTTGCTATTGTTGCTGCAATCTGTTGCCAGATGCAGGTTGAACGTTGACTTGGGGATACAGCAGAGCACAGGAACCCTGGTCAGAGGAGGCCAGTACATGCTCTGGCTGGAAGGATAGCCCTTGTCTTTTATATCTGTGTTGCAAGCAGGACAGGAGAGGTCAGCATGGTTCATGGTTCTTTTCTTTGTTGGAGTAGTCAACTGGCACCTCCAGTCACTTCTTCCCTGCCTAATCTCTAACTCAAGCTGGACGCTTTCTGTGTGGGGTGATGAAGAAAGGATATCACTGTCTGTACTGTCTGCTCTTTGCAGTTTTCTCCACTGCACCCACTTGCTCCTTGAGTCAGTAAATTCTTTCGGTTTTGTCAGGTGGCCTCTTGCATGGAAACTTTCTTCAGTGTCCAGTCTTTATGCCTTATCTCTGGAAGCAGTACCCAGAAAGAGGTTTTACAGGCTCAATGTCTTACCCTTGTTTTGTTAAAACACTGGTGTATTTTTAAAGCCATGGGACCAGAAGAGAGAGGCTTGTATTAAACAGCGCTAATATGATCTGGAAGATTTTAATGCATGTTACTTTACAGATCACTCTTAGGCTAAGGCCTGGAATTAATAAGGTGACAGAGGAGACAGAGAATTACACAGGGTCCGTGTCTCCCCTAGCAAACATTCTCTCCAGTTACAGAAGGACCTGCTGGCACCTGGGAGGGGAAAGGCTCTGAAAATGCTCTTTCCGCTTGGGGTGCACGTTTTGGCCTTTTTTCTGTCTAGGTTCCCAGTCAGAGCCTGTGAGATGCAAAAATCCTTGGAGGTTGTTGCATCTGGTTTAAGGAAGAAAAAAGCCTCTGTCTGAAGCTGAAATAGCAACAACTGGCTGCCCCCAGTTCGTCCTGCTCCGCGATGTGAAGTCTATTGTGCAGCAGAGTCACAGAAACACATCTGGAATTTTCCCGTTGGGGTTGATATGGATCTCATTAATAGCAGCTTTGTAATCTATCTGCAACTGGTTTTTGGTAAATTATATTATTGTGATATTAGTAATTTTTTTGTATACATTGTACAAATGCACATCAGGTGGCTGTACCTGGGAGACGGCACCTAAAGCTATATTATCCTGTTTCACTTAATGGAAGAAAAAAAGATTATCCTCTGATAAGATGACTTACACTGCTTTGGCTACTAGATAAGCTTGAAAAGCACACAACTGTTTCTTGAAGAAAGGAAGGAGCATGCCAAGGTAAATTGTTTAGGCATTAGGAATTTGTGCAATGGAGAACATTTCCACCCTCACTGTTTTTTTAGTTAGGATGTCCGTCTTCTGAATGGTCCAAACTATGACGTGGATTCCAAGCAAAAAAGCCTTGTCCTGTTTCAGAAAGTTCAGAGAGAGCGGTGCTTTCCCAGCACCCCCTGTGCTTGCCTGGCATCTCCCATGCTTTCAGCCCCTTCTTGCTTTTGCTGCAGAGTTTGTTCTTGTTCCGAGTTCCTATCTTCCTGTTTTCTCAGTGAAACTGTAGGCTTGATTTGATATTGTCATTGCTATGCCAGTTTTTTATATCAAATTCAGATTGTGATGACTGAAAAAAAAAAATCTTTTTGAAAAAGCTGACAAAAAAATTCTAAGAGACATCACAACGGACTATCCATGTGATTGAGCATCAATTTCTACAGCATACAAAGAAGCCAAACAATTTACTTCTCATCTTTGCTTCTTTGCATTTAATTATCTGCCTGTCTTGGGTGCTGTAGGCGAGTATTGGAGCAATAGCTTCTGCAGACGTTTTTCCCCCTCGCTTTTATTGTTTGGCTTTCGTTTCCTGTTTGTGTCTGAAAGCCGGCTTGTCCTTTGCCTGCATTTCACTGGGGAGGCTTGCTGGGAGCACCTGAAAGCCGCTGTAGGGAGTTGCACTGAGGAGAGTTGCAACCTACAAATACTCAGTAATAAAGAGTCAGGACAGATAATGCATGCAGTTTGAAAATAATGGTTTCTTTTTATATTTCCTCGGGTTTCTGAGCCTTTATTAATTATCGAGCTGTCATTTCCAACTATAAGGGCAGGAAAATATTTTTTATTTGTTTTGGGTTTTTTTAACATGAAAGCAGAGATTCTCTCAGGAGTGTGATATGAGGAGCTGGGTCCTGTAGAACTTTTCAGAGACTCCGTGTAAGAAAATCATTCTTGATCTACATTATTAATCTGCTCTTCAGCGGACAATACCTCTGTTAATGCCGTGGCCTGTACTGTGCAGCAGATTAATAATTTCCATAGCATCTTTCTCTAGGTTCTGAAATGTCATTGATCATTCTGGAAGAGTTTCAGCCTTGAAAAAAATAAGACTATTCTTTCAGAACAACCCATCTGTTTCAGTAACGATGCTTGAAACATTGACATTTTTTCTGCCAGCATCCTCACTCTAGTAAGACCTATGCAGGAAATTTTTGCTTCAAGCAGATTTTTGGCCTGGATAAGAGCAATATGCCAGAGATGAAAGAACATCAGGCGCTCAGGAACCGGAGGAATTACAAAGTCCAGTGCTCTGCCTATGCAGACACCAAATCATACAACACTTTTCATAAACTGACCAAGGATGACCTCAAGTAATTTGTTTTGTACTTTCCTGTCTTCCTCGGCTTCCATCACAAGGCTGTTTTGGAGCTTGTTCTCGTCTTCAGCTGGCTGTATCATGATCAGGTCATACTCATTTGTCTTTTGTGCCTATTTGTTTGTTAGCTTCAATAGCTCTTTTCCTTGCTTGGTGCATCCCTGGTGCTGTACATTGACAGAGCAGTCACATCTGTTTTGTGCTTGTGCTTGGCTGTGCTGAACAATATGTACATTTTTGGTTTAGCTGGTGGTTGAAGACTCTTTTTCTTCATTGTCCTGTTCTCTACATATGTAACAAATACATATGCCCGAGAACTGTGTGTACTGTTTGTTCTAGGTTGAAGAATAAGTACTTCAGGCTCCTTCTGTAGTGGCATTATTACTTGTTATGAAGGCCACTAGAGATTTCACTATTTCCTTCGATGCATTCAAATATGAAAATCACTCTGATACAGTAGGATAACCTCAAGATGGATATATACATTAGACAATGTGGTGACCTGGACAGGCTGGAGAGTTGGGCAGAGAGGAACCTGATGAAGTTCAACAAGGACAAGTGCAGGGTCCTGCACCTGAGGAGGAACAACCCCATGCATCAGTACAGGCTTGGGGCAGACCTGCTGGAGAGCAGCTCTGCGGAGAGGGACCTGGGAGGGCTGGTGGATGACAGGTTGACCATGAGCCAACAGCATGTCGTTGTTGCCAAGAAGGCCAATGGGATCCTGGGGTGCATTAAGAAGTGTGGCCAGCAGGTCGAGGGAGGTTCCCCTGCCCCTCTACTCTGCCCTAGTGAGGCCCCATCTGGAGTACTGCATTCAGTTCTGGTCTCCCCAGTTCAAGAAAGATGAAGACCTACTGGGGAGAGTCCAGCAGAGGGCTACAAGGATGATGAGGGGACTGGAGCATCTCTCCTATGAGGAAAGGCTGAGGGAGCTGGGCTTGCGTAGCCTGAAGAAGAGAAGACTGAGAGAGAACCTTGTAAATGCTTATAAATATCTTAAGGGTGGGTGTCAAGAGGATGGGGCCAAGCTCTTTTCAGTAGTGCCCACTGACAGGACGAGGGGCAACAGGCAGAAACTGAAGCAGAGGAAGTTCCGTCTGAACATGAGGAAGAACTTTACTTAGAGGGTGATAGAGCACTGGAAGAGGTTGCCCAGGGGGTTTGTGGATTCTCCTTCTCTGGAGATGTTCAAGACCTGCCTGGACGAGGTCTTGTGCAGCCTGCTGTAGGTGACCCTGCTTCGGCAGGGGGGTTGGACTAGATGATCTCCAGAGGGCTCTTCCAGCCCCTACTGTTCTGTGATTCTGTGAAAGGAAACAAGGTCAGAGGCTTTTCAAACAGTGAAGTGTAATCTCATGTGCTTCACTGTAAGATTGCTGGCAGCTCAGGACAGTCAAACATGCCAATGGTGGCAGGAATGAGCAGGAATGTATGGTGGATCTTCACCAGAAAAGTCAGATTCCCTGCCATTTGAGAGTGCAATGTTGCAGAGCAGCAATTAACCTAGATGACTTCTGTCCTGTTCTTTTTCATTAGAAAGAGCAGTCTCCTTCCTGTCCCGGTGGAATGCAAGCAGGAACAAAATTGTGCTAAACTTTGGCCAACTGGCAGAGTTGCTGACTGGCATCTTCTGTGTGAGCTGACTTTTTCTGCTAGGGGGAAGGATTGGACTCTTTCTCCTTGCCTCCTCATCTCATTTTTTTATTTGCACAGAAGGCTTTGAAAACTCAGGCAGTAATTACAGTCTGCTTTTGCTCACCTTCATCATGTTTCCAAATACCATGTAATCTCATCTATTTGGCTCAGTGCTCCTTCAGAGGCCTTGACCACCCCACCTTTGGTAGGTAAAACTAGCTGTAATTCAATCTTGCATCTTTGACAATAACACAAGAAAAACAAACTATGACACTGAAGTGATGTTAGGGGACTGGTTTTTAAACTAACATCATTCTAGGCTGTCTAGAAATCAGCTTTTCACCCTTGCATAATTGTGTTTTGGTATTAGGGGGTTTGGTGAACAATGACACACTTAGCATGTTATCTTATACGCTGCACCGTGAGGCAGGTCAGGACAAAGTTTCTGCCGTGTCTAAATTTTATAGCTTTTTTTTTTGTCCCTTTTTTTTTTCCCAAAAGGAAGCCAACCTTTAAACCAAGCTTCTTGTAATTTTTGTGTGTACGTGCATGTTTTTTGTCTGAAGCATTTGGAGAATCAGTAGCAAAGTCTGAGGACTTGGTTAAAGCTGGCAAATTAATTTCTTTTTGTCTTTAATATTTACAGTTTATTGCAAAACTTTCCAGTCCCCATAATGATTATTTGCAGTATATAGAGACACTCTAGTTAAGCTGTTCAGCGCACTTTGTTAGACCTCATGCATGTCAGAATGTAGGCAGTTAGCAGGAGAGACTGAGCCGATGTTAAATCAGTCTTTGATTTTGTGCCTTGGCGGTGCGTAAGAGCAGGATATTAGTGACTGCAGAAAGGTTAAACTTTACGTGGCTTCCTGTTTATCACAAAGGTACGGGGTACAAACAGAAAGCAGTCTTGGCAGGCAACCGGCTTGCAAAATCCATGTGCTGCTTATCTACAGTTGTGTTTGTACTGAAATTTGATTACCGTATACGAAGAGAAGTACTTCAAAATCAGAAAGAGCTTGAAGGGTGGCTCCTGATTCCCAACTGGGCAGACTGTAGCTTGGGTACTTGGTCACCACCTAGCAATGTTCGTCCAGTATGAAAATGATTTTAGAAGAAATAGACCTGTGCAGAGCTTCAAAAGATCATCTATTGAATTTTCCCTCTTAAAAGTAGGCACATTGATGACTAACCCATGCTTAATAGATGCAAACTTGTTCTTAATACAATAAAATCAGAAACTAATGTAGTTGGTGCACGTTCTGTAACCTGTGTCCAGGCAATAGATTTCAATGTGTAATAATCCCAAGCATAAGAAACCTTTTTCCAATGCTTGATTTAAGTTTCCTTTGCTCCATTTTAAGCCCAGGCCTACTGCTTCGATTTAGCAGATTACCTTTCTCTTTTGCAGCAGCCTTGTAATATTTAAGAGCTTGTCATGTCCTCTTTCATTTTTCTCTTCTCTAGACTAAACAAATTAATTTCTTTCTAGCTTTCCTCAGAGACCATGTTTTCTAGACCTTAAATCTTTTTCATGGCTCTCCTTCAGCCTGTTTCCAGTATGTTCATGTATTTTGCGTGAGGCCCAGAACTGGGCATGGTCCTCGAGCTGATGCTTTCTGATCCTGAATGAAGTGGAGTACTTAACGGGTTTTACAGCTGTGATAGTTACATTTTTCAGTCATGATAGGGTGTTTATCTTTTCTGCAATGGGATGTCAGTGTTCTGTGTATGAACCACAGCACAGAGTATGGAGGCCCTTCAACATACCTTGGAGCAGCTGGTCTGGCTCTAAATTGAGCAGTGAGCAGGCAGTGGGAAAATGCCTGCACTGACGAGCATAAACAACCAACTAGGTGATGGAGAACAAAGAGGGCAAGAAGGCTGATGATGCTCCAGACACCCTCAAAGGTACAGAGCAACCATTCCCAGGGGAGGAGGCTGAGGTAACTGAGAGTCCTGCTCCATGCTCTGTGGGTGGGTAGAGGGCTTTTGGCTCAGTGGACTTTACCTGCTCCTTCCTCTTCTTTGCTTGTGGAATGAAGCCTGTTCAAAGGCATTTTGTGGAGTGGCTGTGGCCTTCACTGCCGCTCTCTGTCAGAAGGAAGGACCATGGTTTACACCTCATGGTCCTTCTTGCACAGCTGTGAAGGAACGAGTGTTTCTGTCAGCTCAGTAATGGACAAAACCCAAATGGCAGAGTTATTAAGAAAGGGCAGAGACCAATTAAAGCAGTTATACCACTGCATGGTTCAGTGGCATCTGTATACAGAATGGCCAAGTAGTTGAGGACTTTTCAGCCTGAAAGGGACGACTGTATGTACACTCAAGCTCTGTCGGCATGAACAGCGTGGGAGAAGATGGACAGGGATCAGTGTCTCACTGTCCTTGACAAAAGAAGAACTAGGGGTCTCAAATGGCAGTGGTAGGGGGCACTGACCCAGTGTGGCCATTCTTCAGTACCAAGTTGTCTCTACCATTTGGTCTGATTTTCTTTTAGACCATTTCTGCAGTTTTTTAAGATCAACTGATTTTTGGCCTGATCTCTGCTGTTAAAGATTTTCTTCTTGCAGCCATCCATTTTTTTGGCTCTTTTATTTGTTGATATAGGAAAAGAGTTATGTTGGTTGTAGGATGGGGTTAATCCTTATTAATGCAGTTTCTTAAATTTTTCAGCTGCTTGAGGAATCTTTGAGCTGCTTGGATTTTTGACAGAGGATTAATGTCAATAAGAAATGTGAAATCAGGACATCACAAGCCTCCTCATTCCCTGTGCTATCGCACCATGCTGCTCCCCAGAGAAGGGAGGCAAGGGGGAGAACATACACCTAAGTCTCACTAGGGGAAAAGGTTAGTTTAGATTTTTCTCTCCATATTTTTATAAATGCCTCTATCACAGCTAGTGATTCAGTTCTAGAGTGCTTTGGTTTGTATTTTGGCCATTTTAATTAATTAAATAAAATAATTAATAAAATTGGTAGATTTTGTGCCTTCTGTCTAACTGTGGATGCTTTTGAGTGTAAGCAAACAAAAGAGAGGATAGAAGCCACGTCGGAACAAAGAAGTCATTCTTTTGTGTGTTTCAAAAAAAGGAAAAGGTTGTTCATGCCTTTTTACAAATGCAACGTGCAGGTTATGTGCAACATTAGGTTCTAGCACCATTTGGTTTTTTTCCTTCAGCTTCTGGTTTTTATTCGCTGCTGATTTTCCCTACCTAAAGAAGAAACAAAAGGGCAAGGCAGCTTAAAGGAGGGAGGGAGGGAGGAAGGAATATCTGAGAAATAAGCCCCCAGTGGGGCTTAGTGGCTACCAATCTGCCTTAGTGTCATGATTTCTAGAAACATGGTGCCATCTTCTCTGCCCTTTCAGGGACTTCACTTTGTCTTCCTCCCTCCTTGGTATAGACCAAGACTATCAATTGGCTTATTTATTTTGCCTTCTTTCTGGTCTAGCTTTTTCTCTTCTATGCATTTGTGTATTAATTGCCTGGAAAGCAGCAGGTAGGATTAGGGAGCAGATTCTAGTCAAGATTAAATGTCTGAAATTGTTCAATAACTGCTGTGATAAAGGTCATGCTGGTTTATGATTTGCGTGATACTTTGGGAAGTTAGTACTGTTGATGCTGAATTCCTCAGCACACATCAAGGACAAGTGGTTGTGAATGGGTCTGCGTATTGAGGACAGAATGGAAGTGGTCGGAAAATGTGGCTGGGGAGCTTCTGGCAGGCTAGTTCAGCCTTCCAGGTAGCAATGTTTTGGGATCACAACTCTTCCTACTCGTCAGGGAGAAAATAACTGGAAATGTAGTTTTTTTAATCTCAGAAGCCAGGATCCCCTAGGCACAAATATATATATCACATTTTCTTGTTTATATAGATTCCTGTTTAAGAGGAGTTTTCTGGCAGTACACTTCCTGTCATTGTGTGCAGTGACAAATTGTCTGAAGAGATTTTGCGAATGTCTTTGTATAAGAAATGCAAACTTCAGAGCTGGGAGAGATTTGGACTGTACCTTATAATTATCGTATCCAGCATGTCATCTATTTAGATGTCGTTTGCTGTTTTATTGGGATATGTCAATCAAACTAGTGATTTTAAATGCTTGTCATTTCTCTCCCAAATCATGCAGGTCAGAAGTGTGTGCCACAAGCACTCAAATTTCTTATCTTTTCATGGCTGTCATGCTAAGAGGTTGCATTATGTCTGTTGTGGAATTTGGGGTGGGGTAGAGAGGAAGTGCTTAAAATTTAAGTCTGAAAAGTCAAAACTCTCTTTACCTGTTGTTTGCCCATAGAACACAAGCCTGTTTCACTTCTGGAGCTGTGGTTGTCGGTGAAGCTCACCTGTCTTTAGGTAGCAGCGGCAGATGACTCGAGTGAAATGCAGCATTCCTTATGTAAGCTGCTCAGTAGATACAAAATTTAACATCGTTCAGAAACATTTACTTTTTCTGTTTGACAAACTCCCACACATTCCTTGGAATGTATTTTAGGTGCTCTGCAGAAAGCATTCCCATGGCCTGTTTGAGGCATATCCTGATATTTCCTGAAGGGTCCTAGAATATGCCAGACGTGCTTCAGAGCCGAGACAGAGCAGCCATGCTCCTGGAGAGGTTTGGCAGACAGTGTTTCCCTGTCACTGCTGGACATCGGTTCTGGCCTGCTCTGATTTACTGAGGTGGCAAAGCACTCTTCATAGATCATGAGCTTATAGCATTCATGATTTCTTAGTATTTCCAAAATGGAATTACCTTCAAGAATTATGGGAGCTAAATATCCTCTAGTTTGCTCTTTTTTCCCCCATATGGATACAATATTTCCCCCAAAACTGCTCCTCCATCTCAAATGAAGCAAAAATATGAATTCAAAGTCAGCTTCCCTAGCTCTGTGTACAGTAGTGTTAAATATTACCAAATAATAGTTGGTGATGTAAGGCTATTGAGTTCTTTGCTAGAAAAATCCGTAAGTTTACTTGTAGCAAATACGGTAACAAGGCCAGTGGTCACTTCACTCTTCTCTTTGGGCATCACTTTGGTCCTCTGGTTGTCACATGTAGAAGGGACATCACAGAGCATCAGATCAGTCCCGCTGGGGCTTCGGCTGCTTTTGGGGACTCCCCTCGGGGCCCAGGGAGTCCCAGGAGGACCTGACCTTCCTCCTGGTTTTACCAGGCACTGTGTAAGGCGGAATCTGTGTTAGGTAGAGACACTCAATAATCCGTGTCAGACTTCTGCAAACTGTCTTTTTCTGGTACATGACTTGCAAATAGGCCAGTTAATTGCATCTATAAATAATACCAGCTTCTGAGTTACACCTGACCTTACAGCCTGTACCTTCTTTCTTGTGCAGTGCTCTTCAATAGGTAAACTGAACAGGCTAAGATTTTTATTTACACTGCACGACTTTCTACCTTTATTGTAGGGAATCTTCTTGTTTCCTTAAAAGGAGAATAAGACCTGTTCATATGTTTTCTGAAGCATCCAAGTTTTTCCTGACGATTGCACATCACAGCAGTAGCTAGAGTAGCTTGGTGACCTAACAAACCAGCCCAAAGGTGCTGGTGACCCCCAGGCAATACAGTCGTCCTTCACTGTGGCTGCTGCCTGGGGAGAATGGGGACCATTCTGTGGGACCTGCCTGGCTTCTGCTACTAGTTCAAGTGGTAGCTGTTAAGGAAGAGCTGTGGACATCTGTGCTGTAGCCACGCAGATTATAAAAGCTCTTGTATTGTGTGAGCATCCTGCAAAGATTCCTCCTATTGATGGTGGAAGGAGGTGAAGAGAATTCCTTGAAGATCCATCAGTGTACCAAGATGCTTGAAAAAGGCTTGAACTAATTTGTCAGCTTATTAGGTTTTTAAGATATTTTCAGAGTGTTATTGCATCCTGTTCTTTTCTTTTTTTAATGGGTTGGCCTGTGGTTTTTTGGTTTTTACTTAAGATCTTCAGAAGCTCTAATGTATCTTAACACGTCTTCCCCACTTTTTCCTAGATAAAGTTATAGAGATCCTTTCATCTCCTCAGCTCTGGAAACACATTCCTTTCCTTCTACATCAGCCATGTAATCTGCCCATCCTGCTTTTATGGTTAAAGATGATCTTGTTAAAGATTGCATGAGTGGATGTGAAGCGGTGTGCATGGGTGAGTTGGAGTCTTCTGTTCTTGTTTTGTTGAATGCTCTTGGACTCTCTCTGCCCCCTTCCCAGAGATTTCTGCAACCTCTGATTTACTGGGCATCTGTGATAGGACTGTACTTTGAGCAGTTTATAATACAGAATTCATTCCATACTCTCCTCACTGTGCTGCTGTCTGAAATTATTGCTGTGTACCTGGCTGTGGTGTAGTGTAGACTAGTTTACCTTAAATCAGGTGGTTGAAGTCAAAAAGTTACCGGATTGCAGTAATGTGGAGTTGCAGCTGATTGCAAAAACAGCCTGAAGGGAGGGTTAAAATAGTGTTTTGCATCAGTCCTTGCTACCAGTACCTAGGTTAGCCAGACTGTATCTATTTCAGATACGTGTACATTGCACTTGCAGTGTGGCTGTAGTGGAGATGTACTCTCTGACTCTGAACATGCAGTACATTCCTTTTTTCATTTCTATAACATAGTGGGATTGATTTTGATCCAGAACGTCCCTGCTACTGTTTTGATATGATTGAATGAACAGATTTCTCATGATACTAACATATTTTCCAGCAGTGATCTTGATATACTCAGAAATGGTCCCATATGAAAGTTATATAAATATTTCTGTAGTTTCTTTTGCTAATTGTTTCCTTCTATCTGGCCAGCGTACTAATTGTTTCTAGAAAGGACAAATTTTTAGTAGCTGCTGTGTTTTTCTGTTGAGGGTGTAATTAGGATAATGTATTCCCATAATGACACAGTTAAGAAGGCCTTGTTCTCTCTTTTGTGAGTGATTTTGGATAGACCACAACTGTTTGGTTTGGCAAGGATGTCTCTAGAACCATTTATATGTTAATGAATGCAGAAGAAAACACCTACATCTGTACTGAATTTCCATTCTCTGTAAACCAAGTGCTGCCTCGTGATCCACTGAACTGCTTCCTTTCCTGCCCGTGTTACGATGGCTGCTGCATGTGTGCACGACCAGGGCAGAAGCAGCCGTGAGCGCAGATAACCCCAGCCTTGCCTTCCACACGCGCTTGCCTGCTGCCTTCACACCTGCCCAGAGCAGCGCACCGATATGTAATGAACCACATGAAGGCAGCTCTGCACCCCTTCCTCGCACGCTCGTGTAGACAGCACATAAATTGGCTTGTGCTTACAAAGCTGGAAGTAAAACCGCCTAAACTCTGGTTGCAATTTACAACTTATTGTAGCTAAATTAACAACCAAACAATAGTGTGGAAGTTCTAAATTGCTGAGTGGAAGTGGTTGCCAGGCTCACGGCTTGAGTGTTTTGAGTGTCCTCATGTCACAAATTCTGACAGATTTGTTCCACTGTGGGCGTCTTTGGGTAAAAGTACAATCTTCCACGTTACTGTATTGCTGGTGAAAATGTAGAATCGGCACTTAGGTATGGATTCTCTCAACCTCCCTGCAGAAATTACCCTTCCAGACTTCAGGAGTTAATTTCTCTCTCATTTTGGTTTTCTCAGGTTCTCAAAGCCGGCACCAATGTTCTTGGATGATTCCTTCAGGAAATGGGCACGTATCAGGGACTTTGTACCCCCCTTTGGAATTAAAGGACAAGGTATGAGAAAACTGTACAGTTGTTGGAAAAGAAGGTCGTTGTGCAGATGCTTGCCACATCTTGGTTTTCTGTTTCGAAAGCCTCAGGTGTTCCCTTGGGCTCAGCTTTTTTCTGTGTTCTGGAGAAACATTGTACATAGAGCTCTAAAGCTCAAAAGGGTTTTCACGGGTGGAACGTGGACCTCAGAGGCTTGTCTTAGGGAGGATGGCTTAGCACACGGGGAGGGTCAGTGCAACAACAGCAGTTTAGATGTACCATCACATTCTGGAAGAAGCATTTGAACATTGTCCAAACTGATTTAAAGTACCTTGAAGTCAGTAATTCTCTAAAGAACAGGAAGGACTCCTCTTTCTGAATTTTGGAGCCTTGGGCTTGACCACTGATACAATTCTGCATTTTCTTTTCATAGCTTTTGATTGTATAACTATTTGATAGTTGTGCTACTTGTGGACTTGTATTACAAATAGGAAAAATCTGTTCAGATGCTTTGGTGGTGATTTGTAATATGCCCTCTCCTTCAGCTGAAGTGTGGCAGCAAAGGCTGCATCTCAGGTATGCCATGGGAGAGCAAGAGTGGTGCTGGTGGTGATGAGATGGGAGTCAGCAGCCCACCCAGCAAATGGTACATTTTGCGGGTGACATAAGCGCCTTGCTATCCCGCATGTGCCACCAAAGGCCTCTGTGGGGGAGCGGTGGTGGAGCAAAAGGGTTGTGCTCGGAACAGTGTTTTGCTGCAGACTTCCTGAAGTCTGATGCATATATTAGGAAGTGCTTGTAGCATTGGATCAACTTCCATGATTTTTTTTCCCCTGACACACTCACGATTACAGATGGCCTCCAGAGGAATTGAAATACCTGGGGGCAGAAAGCTCTGCAGCCATAATAGCCTTGGGTCTGTCCCTCTCCCTGGAAGCAGATGTGGTAGTTGTCAGAACAATCTCTGATCAAATCAAAGGCTCTACTGACAAATTTCTTTTGTCTTGTATCAGTTCCTTTCTTTGTTTTGTATATGTCCATTCCTTGTCCACTCAGTCTTTTGCAGCTCAATAGGCAACTAATTACTGTCCTCTAAATCAGCCGGCAGTTTGCAGCAAAGAAATAGCAGCGGCAGCACAAGTGGAAGGCTGCGTTGACCCCAGGAGGGCTTGTCCGCTTCTAACAGGCACACAAAGTGTACAGAGGTAGGGCAAGCTGCCTGACCAACGTGGAGGTGGGATTTGCAGATTACACATGACGTCAGCTAGACCGAATAAAAATCATTCCGTTAAACTGAGTCCAAATGGAGAAATGCACCGAAAGGGGATGACGGAACGGCTCTGGCAGCCTGCTCCCTGGGTTTGTTGCCAGCTTGTATCACCACTGCAATGTTATGTAAATCTGGTGTTTTATACTGGATTTCCTCAGTTTAAAAGAGAAATGAGAAATTGCCATTATTTAAATGGCTGCGAGCTGAAGCTATGGGACGGAAATCGTTGAATGGGTTATTTTTTTAATGCCCTCCTGGGACTGAATTTTATGCCAAGTTTCAGTCTGGAGCAAGTTCTGTGTGTGGGAGGGTTGACTTATAAATCTCTGCAGCCCAGGATTTCTAATGGCTGTGCTGACAGGCTGTGAGTCCTAGCGATGCGAATGGCGCCCTTTCATGTTACACATCAGTTGGAATTCTTGCATCAGTCTTTTCTGGCCGTCCCACGGGACGCGTTGGGGCTCGGCTGAGTGATTGGATGATGGGATCAGCACCTCATTAGGGCTTTCAGTCAGGACAATCTAATGATATCCAAACAACTGACCCAGGCAGGCAACGTGGAGCTGAGTCACGTGCTGGTGCGAGATGAAGACTATCAGAGCTGGGATATGCATGGGAAAAAGAGTATTTGGGGTGGCTGAGAAGGCGTAGAGAGACGTGCCTGTGTTGAAACAGATGGGGCAGGAGTTTTGCTCTGTGCGTTAGGAAGCCCTGTGACACCACCAGCTGGGATTTCCGACATGCATCACACTGGGAAAGGCGGTCGGTGTTTACAAACACTGACTGTAGCTGGGTTGGTAATGGGAAGATTTTGCTGAGAACTTCAATGAACATCAGCCAGCATTTTCAAGTCCCTGTGATCTAGTCCAAGTGCAAAATGGCTTTTTTTGCGTGTGGAGTATAGCTACAGGATGAGCTCACTTTCAGTAATGCACCGTGTTCCAAGAAACTTCTAGAAACTAATCTGTGGTAGCTTGAAAATACTGAAGTTATGAAATCAAGAGATTCTTAGCAGCTTGGAGGCTAATCCACAGTTTCTGCTTTCTCTTGTGAAAAGTTTCTCTCTATTCTTCAGAGTCTTCGCGAAGTTTTTCTTTGCTTTGTGGCTGAAAAAAAATGAAAGAATTCTTTTTTCATCCATCACTTGGTATTTACTGGTCCAAGAAAGAACAATTCCAAGATTGCAAGAACAAGTCTTGCAATCTTTAGGGAAAAGCAGCTGTTGAGGAGCATTGTCTACTGAGCTGCACTAATTTGGAGTAACACGTCTGTATACGTCATATGGAAAAGAGTAGAAATGGCTCAGAAATTTTCAGGGTGGGACTACCGCTCTTTAAAGGTGAACATGTCAAGGAGAAGACAGTGTGCTGATCGTTTTGACACAGTTCATCAGGGATCTTCATTTTCTTCAAAAAGAATCTGATTGTAAAGACGGTTCTTCCATCTCCAGATGCTAAAAAGTACTCTGTATAACATAGAAAGCTTAGCTGTGTTTCTTCTTGAAAGAACGCTTGCTCCTTTTCTCCATTGGGCATTTTCTGATTTGGCCATTAGCTCACGCAAAAGGGTTTTATGGCCAGAGTGCTCCACTCTGCAAGAGCATTTGCGTGTAGAAGCCCTCAAGGTGAATGTGGTTCTGAATATGGAAGTTTTTAGATGCTTCTTCTGAAATGTACAATTGCAGTAGAAATAACGCACATCTCATGTCGGACTGGAAACTGCTGCTTTCGTTAGTTAACCACCTCAGTGATTAGTTGTCTGCTAAATGAAAGCAGCACAGGAATAAGCAGGTGGTGACCCTGCTGCTTTATGAACAGGACTTTCTGAGATTGGGCACACGGTAGGAAGTCTTGTGCAAACTCTTTTTGAACAGTGGTCTCTGTGTCCTCTACAAGGTATTAGAAACAGATGAAGAGGAGTTTGAAGAGCAGTTTTAGCTTTTTCTTTAACTGTCTTAAATGGGCAGAGAGTTCTAGTACATGTTGTACTTGTTGACTCTGCCTCTGTTCACCAAAGATTGGGACTAAGGACTGATCCTAATTACTTGATCCCCATCTCCAGCGACATGGGACAAAAGCGGAGCTGAGAACTGTCAGGAGAGCTGGAGCTGATACAGCAGACTGAACCTGTCATTGCATTCATCACAGATGTCTGTAGTGCTTCGTGGGAACTCCTGCTTTCTCTGTGTGCAGAGGATAGGGAAAATGATAGATATGTCATATTTCTGAAAAGGTGTAAGTGTATTTACTCATAGGTTTTAATACTACAAAGGGTCACTACAAATATCTAGGTTGGGTCACTACAAATATCCAGGTTGGCCTTTTGTGTAACTGTGGCTCTGGGTTTCACTCAGTGACTTCTGCAGCTGGCTATGAATGTGTGAGGTTATCTTTCAGAATCTAAATGAAGATTTTCTAAATGGTGAAGAACAACCCCATTGTTGAACAGGCAAGTGTCATATTTGACTGTGCTTACATTAAAAACTGAGACTGTTAGTGCCATGTTGAGCTTTGTTGTCTCCCTCTATGTGACTTGACAGACTCTGGAAATGGATGCGCCAATGTGAGTGCTTGGAAATGCTGATTCCATCTCTATTAATAAATAAAACGGTTGTCCTGTGGTCCTGAAGGTGGTTGAGCTCATTGTTCAAACAGGTCAACTGCCCGCTCTCCCGGCCCCCCCC